>SKET01000132.1_pt1 | contig 71373 bp, 69 predicted proteins | sample 4841461 | NCBI WGS metagenome assembly SKET01 (sample SAMN11008802, study PRJNA524170) | human gut metagenome | biome: Human fecal sample; material: Feces; isolation source: fecal sample from pouch patient p5 | host: Homo sapiens | place: Israel: Tel-Aviv | collected 2014-02-13
CGATGTCGGCTCATCGCATCCTGGGGCTGTAGTCGGTCCCAAGGGTTGGGCTGTTCGCCCATTAAAGCGGTACGCGAGCTGGGTTCAGAACGTCGTGAGACAGTTCGGTCCCTATCCGTCGCGGGCGTAGGAAATTTGAGAGGACCTGTCCTTAGTACGAGAGGACCGGGATGGACATACCTCTGGTGTACCAGTTGTGCCGCCAGGCGCATCGCTGGGTAGCTACGTATGGATGTGATAAACGCTGAAAGCATCTAAGTGTGAAACACACCTCGAGATGAGATTTCCCATTCCTTTATGGAAGTAAGACCCCTGAAAGATGATCAGGTAGATAGGTTAGAAGTGGCAGTGCGGTGACGCATGAAGCGGACTAATACTAATCGGTCGAGGACTTAACCAAGTAATTGGTGTTCCGGTTCATATGAAGATATTTGATATTGTCTAGTTTTGAGAGCACAAGTTTCTCAATAGTGTGGTGACGATGGCGAGAAGGATACACCTGTTCCCATGTCGAACACAGAAGTTAAGCTTCTTAGCGCCGAGAGTAGTTGGGGGATCGCTCCCTGCGAGGGTAGGACGTTGCCATGCAACCTAAGGAATCGTTAATTCGATTCCTTTTTTTGTTGCCAAAAATTAGCCTACTGGGCGAACTAAGACTAAATTTTGAAATTCAAACGGCGGGTCGGATTATTAGGAATCCCGGTACTCATCAGCGCATTTGGAATTCAACCCATACTATTAATCACCGGCACGATCTACTTATTGGTTGCAATCACACTCATTGTACTGAATAAGTTTCCGTTGAGTTGAATCGTTAGCGATTGCGCTCAATGCTCATATTTGGGGTAGCTGGCAGTGATGGGGGAGTTGTCAAAACGAGAGACAGTAGCACTCGGATTTTGAGAGTCAGGCGTAAATGGCGTACGTTTGGTTGGTTAGAAAAATCGAATGCTAGTTATCAATCGATAAGGTGATTCAGCTCAGTCTAAGGTACTAGGTATTGGTTTACGAACTTGGCCATTACTAACCGCAAATACTGGCTGCTGGGCCTAATGTCATTTAATTTGGACAGTATCCGTCATAACCATGTAAAAATCATGTAAATTCGGGAGCAATAATTGTTATTCTAGCAGTTACGTGCTATGTTATTATCATATTTTATGAAGTGGAGTGATAGTTATGGCTCAGATTTCTGTGGGGGATCGGGTTAAATGTCAAAAGAACGGCAATACCGATTATGATTTTTATGCTAAAGTTGAAAAAATTTACGAGAACTCCGCCTTCGTCACAATTACTCATTATGATTTGCGGGATGATATTAATGTGGCAGAACTTCAATATCGGGCAGTGATCGCCTTAAAGAAGATGAAACCCGCTAAACCGACTGCTGGTGAAGCGAAGCAGCTACAGGCAGTTAGTGCGGCCATGTTAGCTGAATAAATTAAGAATATCGATGCAACATGTAGGTAATGGGTTGTTCAAGAATTTGATTCTTGAACAACCCATTTTTAGTTTGGCTGCAAAGCTTTTCGGTGTGATGGAGTGCCCTGGTTGGGACTGATTTTATGATGATTAGAGGCCAACTGACTTAATGAATCTGTCCGTTAGAGCTTTAACAGATTGGATATTTAACAATCATTCACGCGGGTGTTGTTACAAGCTAATTGTGCACGTCTCTTTATTCGGTGTAGCAAACTTTTTTGTTGGCAATCTGACTTTTAGCCTGTACATCATTGGTTTCAATGGTACAATGGATATTAGTAGTTGATAATTGTTCTAAAGTAAGGAGGAGTTTTGAATGCAGACAGCTAATCAAAATGTAACGTTGACGGGGCGTCGACGCTTCTGGTTCATTTTTACGCTGTTGCTTGGGACTTGGACCATGTCGATCAGTCAGTCTTCCTTGTCGACGGTCTACCCAACATTTATGCGCGACTTTGGCATCTCGGCCTCAACCGTGCAATGGTTAACGACCGGCTTTATGTTGACAATGGTCGTCATGATGCCAATCAGTCCGTGGTTGTTGAATAATATTGGGTTTAAGAAATTATTCTTAGCCGTTTTGGTGCTTTTCGATATTGGTTCAATCATTATTTATTTCGCACCCAGTTTTGGTGTGATGATGGTCGGTCGCCTAATTAAAGCGGCGGCAGTTGGCGTGCTGTTTCCCTCGTATCAATCCATTTTACTGACGATTACGCCCGAGGAAAAACGGGGTAGTACGATGGGTGTCGCCGGGTTGGTCATGGGATCAGCATTAGCATCTGGCCCGATTATTTCCGGTGTGGTTTTGAAGTTTACCGATTGGCACGGATTGTTTGCCGTCTTCATCACGGTGGCAACTTTGTTGATCCTAATTAGTTTCACAACGATCAAGGACGTGATGGTCAATAAGCCTTCAAAGCTAGATTTGCTCTCAATCGTGACGTTACTGGGCTTTGCTGGGATTTTATACGTCGTGAATGAGATTGGTAAACCCAATGTGAACTGGACGTTCGGTTGGCTGTTATTAGCGGTTTCAGTACTAGCGGTGGCTTACTTTACTTATCGCCAATTTCACTTGGAGACGCCGTTATTGGAACTACGGGTCTTAAAAACATTTAATTATGACTTAGCCATTTTCCTAACAGCAATCTCGTACGTGGCGCTGATTGTCGTAACAATCATCTTCCCACTCTATTACCAGGGTGTCTTGAAGGTGTCGCCATTCGTTTCAGGCATGTCACTGGTGCCTGGTGCGGTGCTTCTAAGTATTTTGAACCCACTTACTGGGAAACTAGCAGAGAAGATTGGATACAAACAAATCATGTTACTTGGTATGAGTATGATCGTTGTTGGTTGGCTGATCTTAGCACTGATCAATTCAGAGTTGAACCTGCTCACCATGATTTTGCTGGCTGCCTTAATTGAAGGCGGGAATGCCTTTGTCATGATGCCCGCCGTCACATTGGGGGCTAATTCATTACCCGATGAACTGATTTCACACGGTACCGCTGTGATTACGACGGTTCGTCAAATTCTCGGTTCAGCTGGTGTGGCCGTGGCGACCTTGGTCTTATCCAACGTGACGTTTGCTCAGAAACAAGCGGGAGTCTCAACGTTGCGTGCGAACTTGCAAGGGTACCATACGGTCTTCTGGATGATGCTCGGCATTGAATTGGTTGGCCTCGTGCTTGCGTTACTTTTGCGTGATGGGCGCAAGCAGTCGCATTAATAATCACGGTGACTGACTACCAGGCGAGAATGACTGAAGTTAAGTGGGATATGCTTTGAACGCCACTAATTAGACATTAGTGCCTGCACAATCGGTCGGTTAGTCGTAATTAGGCCAAAAGGGCCGCCATTCTTGATTACAAGAATGGCGGCCCTTTTTTCGTGGCACGACTGTGATCGTACTGAATCACAGGACTTGGCCCAACTAACCGGGGCGCTTCTACTTGGCTGTTGCTTTTTGAATCTTTGCCAATTGACGATATTGACTGAGCATCCAGCTTTGATACGTCTGGTTGGCCGGTAACGTTTCGGTGACCTTCAGTACCGGCACATCGTATTTCCTGGCGAGTTTGACCATGTTCGTGACCAAGTTACTATCGGTCTGAGTGTTTTCAACGAAAAAGGCAATCCGGTGGTGCTTGATGTCTTGTTGCATTTGCTGGATATCCTTAGGTGATGGGTCGGAACCCTCTTCAATTGCATGTGCGAAATGCGTATTGCTGATTCGGTAGCCGATTGCCTTCAATGAGTAGTCAAAGACCGGCTCACTGACAGCGACACGCTGATTATTTGCATGCTGTTTCAATTGTTTGATCATAGTGGTTATGGTCTTAGCGTTGGTCTGATACTTTTGGGCCTGCTGTTCAAAATAATGCTTGTGCTGCGGCTGAATTTTGCTGAGTTCTGTTGCGATTTTAGTTGCTAATTTGGGCATCGTTGTGGGATCGTACCAGACGTGTTCGTTGGCCCCGTCAGTTTTATGAGCCACGTCGGTTCCCACTGTGATTACCCGGGCGCCCTTGGCTTTGTTGACAGTAAGCTTTTCCATCCAGTCATCGTAGCCGAGGCCGTTGTAAATGATTAATTGGGCGCTACTAGCCTGCTTAGCCGTGTTGACGGTCGGCTCGTAGTCGTGGGGGTCAACGCTCGGTCGATCAATAATCGAGGTCACTTGACCATACTTTCCTGCCACCGCCTTAGCCGTTTGACCATAAAAGTCGAGACTAGCCATGATATTAATTTTGTCGTTAGTCGTTTTACTGGGGGTGCTCGAACTTTGACAGCCTGCTAATAGGCCGCTGAGTCCCAGTATTATTGCCAAATAAAGCCATATCCGTCGGTTGACCATGTATTGTAACCCCATTCTCTTTAAATCGTAACCATTACTGTTAACTTTACCGAAAGAAACGGTCGTCGTCAAGTCTTTAAGATAAGGTTTAGACTAGGTGAAAACACTGCACTGACTGACGAAAGCTGGTAAAATAGGCGTACCTGAAAAGCGGAAGGCGGGGCACGCAGATGATATTTACGATTGTGATTTTAATTTTACTAGCAAGCGCAATTTTTCGCGGGTTTCACCGCGGATTTGTGATTGAAATGTTGCATCTGATTGGGACGGTCGTCGTCCTATTGTTTGCACGACTACTCTATCAGCCGTTAGGGACAATGATTAGTAATCTATTGACGAATTTACATTTAATTGAAGCTTCAGTGGCGGCAACGTTGATCATTAACCTGGTCGCTTTCTTCGTGTTAATTTCGTTAGGGTGGTCAGTGATTCGGTTGTTAGGCCGTGTTTCACGTAGCATTACGTGGCTACCAGTTATTAAGCAAGTGAACAGTGTTGCGGGTGGAATCGTGTCATTTGTCGTGACGTATCTGGTTATTTTTGTCGCGTTGTCGTTGGCGAACATCGTCAATACGAGCTTTATTCAGACGCAAATGACGCAGTCACCGCTCGCCACCTATATTGTGAAGCAGACACCTGGTCTAACTAGCCATTACCTCAGTAATTTGATTAATTTTAATGATGGGACGACTACGGATTCCTAGAGTTCATGGTGGGGGTACGACTGCTTTAAACTAAGACAAAGGCGTTACTGGTTTTTTGACCAGCAACGTCTTTTTTGATGAACCGGTTTGTTAGCAACGCACTTTTTTCGGTTCCCGAACGATTGCTAGTTTTTATGGGGTTATTTGGCTGATTACTATCATATTGAGCGTCCTTCATGCTATGATTATAAGTAAAAATGAGCAAGAAAGAGGCTGGGATACTTATGGGCATGATTCGAATTAATAATTTACGCTTTCACACGTTTAACGGGGTACTTCCGGAAGAACGGCGTAATGGTCAACAACTAGGGCTAGATATTGCCATTAAATATCCTATCGAAACCAAGGTTCAACACGATGACGTTCACGAGACCATCAATTACGCGGCGGTCCGTAACGTGGTCGATGAATTTGTAACGACCCATTCATACAAGTTGATTGAATCGCTAGCTAACCACTTATTGCAGACGTTATTGACAAGTTTTCCCGCGGCGGATGCAATCAATATTAAAATTCGTAAATATAGCGTACCAATGCCTGGAATCTTTGATGATGTGGAAATTGAGGTGGAGGGGACGCCGAATGGCAAGTAGGGAAGAACGGGTTTATTTGAGTGTTGGTTCCAATATTCATCCGCGCGTCCAAAATATTCAGCAAGCCCTTAGCCGATTACGAGCCGTCAATGGGGTAAACGTGATTGACGAATCTCATTGGTATGAGACTCAACCGTGGGGAAAGCGTGATCAGGCCGATTTTTACAATGTTTCGGTATCCTTAACGACTAATTTGACACCAGAAGAACTATTGGATGAATTACATACAATTGAGCAGGCGGGCCACCGCCAACGCTTGGTTCACTGGGGACCACGTACGATTGATTTGGATATTATTTTTTGGGGCGACCGGCAAATCAACACAGCGACGCTGACGATTCCGCATGCGCAGGCAGCTAAGCGCAACTTTGTGCTACTGCCAACTGCTGAAATCGCCAAAACTGATGTGTTAGTTGGACCACAAGTGGCCCAATTGATTGCGGCTAATCAGGATCAGAGTTGGATTAAAAAAGTAAGAAATGTGAGTGAGTTAGATGATTGATGAGAAGAACCAAGCAAAGATTGAGCATGCAGTACGAGAAATTTTAAGTGCAGTTGGTGAAGATCCTGACCGACCGGGATTAGTAGAAACACCAGCACGGGTTGCACGAATGTATGCGGAAGTTTTCGCTACTAAGACTGCCGCACCATTTGATAATTATAAACTGTTCAAGGTTGAGCATCCGACTGAAATGGTATTACTTAAGGATATTCCATTCTATTCGATGTGTGAGCATCACCTTTTGCCGTTTTTTGGCACGGTTCAAGTTGCTTATGTGCCGCAGCATGAACAAGTGATTGGCTTGAGTAAGATTCCTCGCTTGATTGACTATTGCAGTCAACAGCCGAACGTTCAGGAGCGGTTGACAGTTTCCATTGCAACAGAATTACAACGAATTCTTGACCCGGCTGGGATCGCGGTCTCAATCACGGCGCGGCACATGTGCATGGAGATGCGGGGTGTTAGCAAACCGGGTGTGCATACGGAAAGTAGCTATTACAGTGGTCAATTCAAGACGGATTTAGACTTGAAACGAGAATTCTTACAGCGAATCGCAAAGTAGGTGATTGAGTGGATACAGGGACGATTGAACAACATTATCAGGACTTATTAGCCCAACTAAATCAAGCCATGTTAGCCAATAATCATCAGCGTGTTCCGTTATTACGGCGAATCATGGCACATCTTGGCCACCCTGACCATTATTACCATGTGATCCATATCGCTGGGACTAATGGCAAAGGCTCTACGGGAGCTATGTTAGCCAGTATCCTGCGGGCGCAAGGGTATCAAGTTGGCCGCTTCAGCAGCCCCGCGATTAATGATGCGCGTGAACAACTGCAATGCAATGGGACGTGGATCAGTCCAGCGGAATTTATCGATACGTATCGTGAGATTCTACCGGTTCTGCAAAATATGGGACTGACAGCTAGCGATGTCTCCATCTTTGAATGGTTCTTTCTCATTAGTGTCGTTTGGTTTCGGAATCAAAACGTGCAATGGGCGGTCATTGAAGCCGGTTTGGGCGGCTTGTATGATGCGACTAACGCCTTAGCCAGTCCCCAACTCACGGTATTTACTAAGATTGCCCTCGATCATACCGCCATTCTTGGGCCCACGATTACCGCGATTGCGCAAAATAAGTCAAAAATCATCAAGCCCCATACAACAGCAGTGACATTGGCCGACCAACACCCAGAAGCCCTGGCTGTTTTGCAGACCGAAGCGCTCAATCAAGGTGTTCGGCTAGTGACCGCTAAGCACGCGCAACTGACGGTGACTGGGCAAACACTCACGCAAACCGTCGTTGATGCGCACAGTCAGCTTTTTGATTGGACGCAATTAACGGTCGGACTGAGTGGCACCTATCAGCTACAAAATCTGCGGTTGGTTTTAACTGTGGTTGCAGTACTACAACAGCAACAAGTTAACTTGACGAACAGTGCGGTTCGCCGAGGCTTGCAACAAGTTTCCTTGCCAGGCCGGTTGACCGTATTACAGGAGCAACCTGTCATTATTGCCGATGGGGCGCATAATCCGGATGGTATGGCGGCACTAGTGGCAAGTGTGAAGCAATTACTCGCTGGTCGTAAATTGATTTGGATCGTCGGGGTCTTACAAGATAAGGCCTATCCTAAAATGCTGGCTGAACTATTACCGGTAGCTGACGTCCTGATTACGAATACGCCCGCAAATCCAGAACGAGCGTTATCCGCGACTAAGCTGGCCGACACGGCGAACGCATTATTAACGCCCACCTTTATGACCACGGCTGCGATGCAACGACAGCCAGACTTATTGACTGCAACGACGATCACGGATGCGTTAACGCAAGCTCAGCAGCAAGCAACCAGTAATAGTGCGATTATTGTAACGGGGTCATTTTATGTCATTCGTGAGCTCCAACAGGCTGGTTGGCCGGGGTTAAGCCAATGACGACGACTTGGTTGATTGCATCCAACAACGCTGGTAAAAGCCGCGACTTGATCGCGTGTTTGGCTTACTATGGCTTGACTGCTCGTCAGTACTTGACAGTGGCGCCGCGGCTCGAATTTCCCGTGGAAACGACGACGAGCTATGTCGATAACGCGGTTGCTAAAGCTCGTTTTGGGGCGCAACAGCTAGGGGTTCCGGTTATCGCAGATGATAGTGGCTTAGAGATTTCCGCGTTACCAGACTTGTTAGGTGTGACCACGGCGCGCGACTTAGGGGTTGCAGTCAGTGGCTTTGATCGCAATCAGGAAATTTTAACGGCCCTACGCGATATTCCTGACAACGAGCGGCAAGCGTTGATGCGTGCTACGTTAGCGGCTGCCTGGCCAGATGGGCGGACCTTGGCCGTACAAGCTTCGATCACCGGCTACATTGCGTCCTATCAATTTGGACGCTATTCTGGGGGATTTGACCGAATTTTCTGGCTACCGCGCTATGGTCGAACTTTGGCCGAATTACCAGCAACGTGGCGCATCCCGCTGACACACCGGGGACGGGCCGCCTTAAAATTAATCACAAAACTTTAAAAATTGGAAGGATCGGTGGAGTAGATGTTAGTACAAGATATCACCAGTTCATTAGCACAAGCAACGGATTTTGCGAGTCAGGCGTTGAATGCCCAAGTTCAACGACAACAACAATTAGTTTTGCGTTTTAGTGATTATAATCGGGAACAGCAGCTCCGATTAACCCAACTATGTCAGCAATTAGATGGGGTCGTGCTGGCGAGTCCTGAACAGTTGACCGTCTTGTTGAACCAGACAGCTGGTCGCCAGTTAACCCACCAATGGTCGCGAGTCTTTACGGATCAAGCAACGACTCAAATTCAATTGACCCAAATTATGAAACAATATGATGTTTTTTGGCAAGCGGGTGAGCACCGGTTTAATCTCACCAAGAAGCCGATGATTTATGGCATCATGAATATTACGCCGGATTCCTTTTTCGACGGTGGCCAGTACAAGACTAAAGATGACGTACTGAATCACGTGGATGCCATGTTACAAGCAGGAGCTGACGTAATCGAAGTTAATGGTCAAACGACACGGCCGGGCTTCACGGAAGTCACGCCGCAAGTTGAATTAGACCGGACGTTGCCGTACATTCGCGCCATCAAGGCTCGTTTCCCGGAAGCAGTCTTAGCGGTCGATACTTATAAGTATGATGTCATGCAAGCCGTCCTGGAAGAAGGTGTCAGCATTATTAACGATGTGAACGCCTTTACGGACGATCCTCGCAAGCTCAAATTGATGGCTGACAGTCGCGTCGGCTTACTGACTATGCACAGTAGTCGTGACCAAGAATATACCGATCTGACGAGCAGTATGCGTGGGTTCTTTGAACAAAATCTGGCAGCATTGACGAGTCATGGCATCGATATTGAACGAATTGCTCTAGATCAGGGGATCGGCTATTCACAAGTCGCACATGGGGAACAGGATTACGTGATGATGCGTAACATTGATGAATTTAATTATTTGCGACGCCCAATGATGGTGGCCATTTCACGGAAAGGTTATTTAGGTCTATTGCTTGGCCTGAAGAAGGAAGACCGGCTACCAATGACGTTGGTCACTGAAGCAGCGATGATGCTTAAGGGTGGCCGGATCATCCGGGTCCACGATGTTGCTGAAACCAAGCAATTGATTACGCTGTTAGGTCGAATTGAGAATGGCTATTGGTTATCGAATAATGATTAGTCCGGATGATTTTGACGGTATTACAGCGAATGGGGTTAAGGACTACGATGCTTATTTCGGTACTCCCACGTACGATGATCACGTTTTATTTGAATTGTTAGTGGTTGGAATCTTACAAGTGGGTTTAGGCTGGCGGGTCGCGGCTAGTCAGTTACCAGTATTGCGGCAACATATGGCGGGGCTGCGGGTAGACGCCGTAGCCGCCCTGGACGAACCGGATTTTGAACGGCTGATGTTGACTCCCAAAGTGATGCACAATGGTCGTAAGTTACGTGCAATCATTCAAGATGCGCGTGCTATTCAACAATTACAGGCCGAGTATGGTAGCTTTAGCAACTACCTGTGGGCGTTTGTCGATGCGACACCAATCATTATGCCGGCGCCCGATGATGAATTACCGACGCGCTCACCCCTGGGCGCCCGCGTTGCGAAGGATTTACACCGACATGGTTTGACCTTCGTTGGACCAGTCGTCACCCACATGTTTTTGCTGGCGGCGGGATTGATTAAATTGAATTAGGTAGAATTAGGCTGGCGGATGCTGGCCTTTTTTATTTGCTTATGCCTGCGTATTTTTGTGAGTATCAATGTGTGAATGTAAGCAAGGTGGGGGCTTTAATCCGGAGTGGTTATGGGAAGTGTGATTATTAGTTCCATCGCAATATGAAGCGCAAGTTCGCAATGAGGGTAAGCGGCAAAAACATATTTGAATGGTCGGTGATGCTGGCGTGTAGAACCAGTCTAACCGTTTTCTAGGTAATAGTGAAGTTAGCAAAAACACGTCGCAAGAGCAAGTTGTAATGGTCTTATGACGTGTTTTAGAATGAGTTGATTTTGTATCCCGCTGACACGACTAGCGGTTAGCGGTCGTCGTCGTGTCTGGCAACAGCCACATCGTTACCAAGCCAATCAGCCAGGCCACTAAGAAGAACGCCATGGCAGCTGGTAATTGATAGCCAAGCAACCATTGGCATAACAAGATAAGCGTGATAATGATACCGATAACGCGATTGATGATGCTCATGTAAGTGCCTCCTAGGTGGTTAGCTAAGAATGAAGTGAACCAGATTATCTGAATTAATAAATATTACTTAAATTATATAATGAATGACGTTATGTGTGCTGCAATGTGCGTTAATGTCTTAATTTAACGTACGAACGTCGAAAAATGCTGAATATTTGAAAAAACGATACCGCTGAGGTTGCGGTATCGTTGAACCTGTGACTGGTAATTAGCAGTGTATTGTGACTGACTCAGATACTGGTTAGTGATAACTACTTCTAGTACCATAACGTTTCAGCAAACGGTATAGCGTTTGGCGCATAGATTTTGAATGAATAAGCGTTATCCACAAAAATCATGCTCACTGCATCAGACTGATGGTTATACTGTGCTAAATGCCCAGCATGAGCGGGTTAATTGCATGTCTGGAAAATACAGACTAGTTTTTTTACTTAAGAAGGTTGTATTTATCTGATAAGACACCTATTATAAATTGCAAATATAAGTAAGACATTTAGGAGTGATTGGTTATGATTAATCTTGTTTTCTACAAATACTACAGATTCTGGGCTGCAATCGTTTTACTATTGCTAAGCGCTAACGTTTATCCAGCAATTGTTAACGGTAATGTCTTAGGTCGCGAATTTTGGCGAAATGGCACAAATCTGATTAATCTTGTTTTTGTAATTGTTGCTATTGGCTTTTTAATTCAAGTGTTGTTTTTTAAGAAAGGTGAGCCGCGTGCGAATGAATGTGCATTTTGATCAGGTCATGGTAAAAAAGCATGATTTTTAATCGCGTTATGGCAACCAAAGTATGAGGGAGTAGTCGAAAGTCTGATATGAAATTCTCTGAAAAACTAAAAGTGTGTAGGAAGCACGCACAATTGACACAATCGCAAGTGGCCGAACAATTACATGTATCGCGCAAAACAATCTCAGGCTGGGAAAATGACCACAGTTTTCCCGATGTTGGCAGTTTAGTTCAATTGAGTGATATTTATGACGTTCGGCTAGACGATTTAATGCGGGATGATCACTTACTGGCTTATTATAAGGAAGCAGAACGACTTCATCAGAAGAGCCGAAAATGGGTGGTCGTCTCGTATCGATGCAATTTCTTGTTACTGGTACTTGGCTACATTGACTATTTGCGGCCGTTTGGAATACGAACGTTTTTGGTACCGTTTTTAGTACTGGTGAACGCCATGGTATTATTGTCGTATTTTTCAGATTGGCAGCGGTTCAAGTCAGGTAAATTGCGTGTCGGTATCGTCATCACGGTGTTTATTGCATTTATTGCTGAGATTCTGATCAATACAATAGTACCGAGTTATCTGAACGAGTTAGCACATGCCGTTGATGATGGCCCCGCTGCGATAATTGGTGAAGTGGCCGGTCGCTTGCTGGTCACATCAATACTGATATTAAGTTTGGTATTAGCTATCTTTTTGAAGCCAAAACAACGAGAACGGTCGTAGTTTACCGAGCTAGTCAATATTGATGAGTTTGGAAGTGAGCCGTGGCGTCTCAAACTAACGAAAATGTGTAAGACAAAAAACGACCGCATGCTTAATAGCATGCGGTCGTTTAAGGCGGAAGAGATAGTTTATACAGAAACAGATTCGATTTGGATGCTGTGTATCATAACTTAACTCACGATGAACTAAATCGAACTATCCGTTGTTTCATAATCCACCTTGCCAAGTTCAATCTGAATCGTGATGTGGGTTAGTGGAAACTGGGCGCTTAGGTCCTTGTTCAGTTGTTCCAAAAAGGCATTATTGTCAGCTAATGTTGAACGACAGAGATGGACGGTCATGGCTGTTTCAGTAGTACTCATGCCCCAAATGTGTAAATCGTGAATCTGGTTGACGGTGGGCTGGCTGGTTAAATAATCAGCGATTGCTTGGCGGTCAACATTGTTTGGTACAGCTTCTAGTGAATAATTCATCGCATCTCGTAAGAGTCCCCAAGTACCAATCAAAATCACGACGGCAATTAGCAGGGAAACAACGGGGTCTAGCCAGAACCAGCCAGTCTTCAAGATGATGAAGCCAGCAATGACCACGCCGATGGAGACGCCGGCGTCGGCGGCCATGTGGAGAAAAGCGCCCTTAATATTGAGATCGTGCTTTTGGCCCTTCATAAAGAGTAATGCGGTAAAGCCATTAATGACGACCCCAACAGCAGCAACGATAATGACATCCCATTCGGCGACGGGACCCGGATTACTAAGGCGCTGGATGGCCTCGACTGAAATGGCCCCGATAGCGACTAGTAAAAAGACGGCGTTGAAGAGGGCGGCCAAGATTGATGAGCTTTTGTACCCATATGTGTACTTATCGTTGGCGCTTTTTTGTCCAAGCCAGATTGCCAGCCAGGAGATCAGTAAGCCCAGGACGTCGCTGAGATTGTGTCCTGCATCGGCAACTAGGGCCAGTGAGCCGCTCGCAAAACCGTAGCCAGCTTCCAAGACAATGAAGGCAGTATTTAGGGCGACCCCAATCTTGAAGGCGCTGGTCTGTTGTTGTATTTGATGGCTGTGTGCCATATGAATCACCTACTTCTTAGTTGAATTTATCCTTGTTATGGCTATAATTTAAATATGAACGAGCAGACATATGAATGGCTGTTCATGTGTATTGTAACACGCTTACATGACAATCTCAATTAGAAATTGGAGTTTATGATGGAAAATGAAATGGACCATGAAATGATCGTCAAACGGTTGGCTGAACTGATGCCGCCGACTGATGAGTTGAGTCGAATCACCGCAATCTTTAAGGCACTTGGTGATCCGACGCGTGCCCGGATTATCTACGCGTTGGCCGTATCTAAGCTGAGTGTGGGTGAACTGGCGACGGGATTAGCCCTGACACAGTCGAATGTGTCTCATCAGTTAACGGTCCTCAAACAATTAAAATTAGTTGTGGGAACACGCAATGGACGTAACGTGCACTACCAGCTGGCCGATAAACATATCATTAGTATTTTTCAGCAGGTCGCAGCTCACGCTGAAGAAGCCGATAATTAGGTTGAATAGGTGTTACCACTGATCAGTTATGATGAGTGGTAAGCGCTGTGGGTTCGTAGTGGGCACTGATATTGATTAGAAGACCGCATGATGACCTTGAATATAAGATTGTGCTTAGCATGACACTGCGAAATGGTTAATTTCGCAGTGTCATTTTTTGAACTAGTTATGTTTTTGTTAATTACCTAGTTTTATAAACTAGATGTATTGATATTTACACCATGTGATGGTATGCTGGTGTCAATAATAAATATGAGGTGATTAACATGGCACAGTCGGCGCGACAGTATCAAATAACAAATGAAGTCCTCAACTCAGTGACTCATGGGATTGGGATTATTTTAAGTATCGTTGCATTTGTTTTTTTGATGCTCAAGGCATATGCGGATGGTCAGCCCCTCGAATGGGCGGCGTTTATTATATATGGTTGTTCGTTGTTTGTACTATATACGTGTTCGACGTTATTTCACGGATTATACTTTACGCGCGCCCGCGAAGTTTTTCGTATCTTCGATCACAGTGGCGTGTACGTGCTGATTGCTGGGACATACACGCCGTACAGTCTACTGGCGATTAAGGGTTGGTTGGGCTGGACGATCTTATTAACGATTTGGATTTTAGCGATTGCTGGGATTACGGTTAATGCTGTTTGGCCTGGACGTTTGAAAAAGGTCGAAACGGTCATTTATGTGTTGATGGGGTGGATGTGCCTCGCCGGTGGTCGGCAGTTATGGGACCATTTAGGTGTCACTGGCTTCTGGTTATTAGTTGCCGGGGGCGTTGCGTTTACCTTAGGTGCATTACTATATAGTTTCCCACGGATTAAATATTTACACGTTATTTGGCACCTATTCGTGATGGTGGGAACCACGTTGATGTTTTTCTCAATTTATTTCTATATTTAAGGATGACTGTGGGGACCAGCTGCTGAGTTGGTCTTTTTTTTTTAGATGCGGGAGATTTGAGTCGCGGATGACGTCTTAAATGCTGATTATTGACATTTTATTGCGAAAAGTTTTTCAACTGGACGGTATTCGAATCGTAACCATTGCGTACGCTCGTTAAGCTGAATGAGTTATCGCCACTCAGCTAACAATAATTTTGAAATTAAATGGCTAGATCGCTGTAGCATAGTCTAGAATACGATTTATTTTTGTCATCAAACTGTAATCAGCCAGGCGTATCTTTTGATTGCCTTTTTAAATAAACTTCCGTAGAATAGTAGGACAACGAAATTTTTAGTGAGGTGATTAAGATGGCATACGGGTTATTATTTGGTGGCATTTTCATGGAAGTTTTAGGGAGCTTTTTCTTAAAGCGCGCAAACGGTTTTCGGAACTTAATACCAACGATAATGGTGTTGATTGGATATTTTAGTTCGTTAGTCCTTGTAACGCTTGCAATGCAACGCCTGCCGTTAGGGGTGACGTATGCCATGTGGGCTGGACTGGGCACGTTTGCAACCGTTATTTTAGCGGTCGTCGTTTACCGTGAACGGCTCAGTCTCTCACGTCTGAGTGGCTTAATTGCAATCGTAGTCGGGGCGATTTTACTGAACATTTAAATCAAGGGGGAATGATGATGCGTGCATGGATTCAATTAGTTATTGCGATTGGCGTTGAAATTGCGGGGACCAGCTTGTTGAAGTTATCGGCTGGATTTAAGTACCCCTTGGTTGGAATTGTGGGCATGTTACTATACGGCCTAGCGATTTTTAGTTTCTCACGGGCATTGAGCAAAATCCCACTGAGTGTTGGTTATGCAATCTGGGCCGGAGTCGGCACAGCTGCGACCGGCCTGATTGGAATTTGGGCGTTTGGCGAAATCTTGACGGGATTGAAAACGTTGGGATTCATGGCGATTATTACGGGTGTGATTCTATTGAACATGCCTGCTAAGGCGACTAAACCGGCTACTGCGACGCCGCGCTTGGCACGGTGGCGGACCCGGTTTAACCGGTAACTAAAAAGATCGAGAATCTGACTGATTTTTTAAGCGATTACGCTTGAAATGCGCCGGTTGATTCTCGATCTTTTTTAGTTGTTGTAATTAGGCTTCTGGCCAGATTTCCTTAGCCGTACCAATGACTAACGCCAACTTGGCCCACTGTTGAGCCTCAGTTAACTGGTTACCTTCTTCAGTTGAAGCAAAGCCACATTGGGTCGATAGTGCTAGATTACGCAATGGCACCTTAGTGGTCGCAGCTTGAACTCGTTCTTTGATCACAGTGGTCTTTTCCAATTCTGGAAACTTAGAGGTAACCAGACCTAATACGATGCGTTTGTGGTCATCATGGTTCCAAATCTGGTCTAACGCTTCGAAGCCACCCGCCCGTTCGTTATCATATTCCAAGAACAGCCCATCATAGTTAAGCTGGCCAAGGTAGGGTGCAACCACGTCGTAACTGCCCGAGAAGAGGTACGTGGATTTAAAGTTACCCCGGCAGATGTGGGTCGTGACGGTCAAGTCGCTTGGCAGGTCAGCTAATGCTGCGTTAATCACTTTAACGGCATCGGTCGCCCACTTAGTGTAGGCCGCGTGGTCAGCTTCGGGATCATTGAGTTTGCTAATTAAGAAAGCCCACGTCGTATCGTCTAACTGAATATAGCGACACCCAAGGTCATAAAAATGTTGAATGGTATCGTGATAAGCTTGGGCGAGATCATTTAAATAGGCATCCCAGCTGTCATAGAATTTGGTCCAATTGTCACTCCGATTATCACGGAATAACATAGTTGGTGATGGAATCGTTTGTTTAGCGAGTACGCCAGCGGGAACGATTGATTGTAAGTATTCAAAGGCAGCAAAGAACGGATGGTCGGGATTATACGCGACTTTGCCAATAAGTTCAGCGTTATCCGTTCGAGTATGGTCCCCCTTGAACTTATAGCTTTGATGGTAGTCGTACTTGCCAACACCAGTTAAGCCCCAAAGGAAATCTAAGTGCCACCAGCTGCGTGAAAATTCGCCATCGGTCACGGCTTTGAGCCCGAGTTTAACTTGTTCAGCGACCACTCGTTTGATTTCAGTGTGTTGGATTTCAAGTTCTTGATCACGCGTAATGGTACCGGCGGCTAATTGTTCATGGGCCTTTTTCAAACTAGCGGGGCGCAGTAGGCTGCCGACGACGTCAAAACGGAATGGGGCGGTTAAAGTTGTAGTTGTCATTAAATATCAAACTCCTTAAATTTTATTGGGAACGAAAAAACGTCGTCCTGAATAATATTAATCATTATTCAGGACGACGTTGGGCCGTGGTACCACCTGAGTTCTAGGCTAGTGAACTAGTCTACTCGATACAGCTGCCAAATGATTGGCAATTGCTAACGCGGGTAACGGTTGTTAAACCGGCTTTAGTTAATGCTGGTTACTTTGTTGCTCACCAGACACTCACCAAAACGAACTAGGAAGAAGACCATCTTCATTGGTTGTGCCGGTACCGTTTCACCAACCCGATACTCGCTGAACAGCGACACCAATTACTCATCTTTTAATCGTTCTTTAATTATTGACACCTATCATACTGGTAATTATTTTAAATGTCAAATTTAATTTAAGGCCGGAATCGGTGGGCGGGATTAATCCATAGTCATGCTATAATGCAAGTAACATGCGATTGGGGGCAAATTATGGATAGAATCATTCGGTTTTTTAAGCGGGATGACGTTGACTTGTACTTAACGTTGGCGTTATTAATCATCATTATTTATTTAATGCGCGGGTTTGCGACAGTTGTTCTATTAACGACGGTTTTTGCGTATTTGGGCATTAAGCTTAGTCGGTGGTTAAACCTCCGAACGCACTTACCTTATTGGATTGCCGTCATTGTGGTCTACGTCGGCGTGATTGCGTTGTTTATCGGTGCGCTATCGTACGCGGCGCCTACCCTGGTCGATCAGTTGAAGGTCATTCCAGATATGCTGGCTAAAGCAATCACCAATCACCCGGTATTGAATAAGAATATTGATAAATGGGTCAACCAAGCCATTCATAGTAGTGAATTGATTCAAAACGGGAAGGCGTTACTCGTCACCGGTATTAAAGGACTGAGTGAGGTTGGGACTGGCTTTACGCACGTCTTAATGGCAATCTTTTTGAGTTTTATCTTTGCAGTTTCGCGGGGACGAATGATGGTCTTTGGCCGCCAGTTCTTGCAGTCGAAGTTTAAAAAGTTCTTCACGAACGTTTACTATTTAACGCATAAATTCGTTATGATTCTGGGGCGGATTATTGAAACGCAACTGGTGATTTGTACGATCAATACGATTTTGATGACGATTGGATTCATGATTATTGGGATGCCAAGTATCATGGTGTTGTCGATCATTGTCTTTATCTTAGGCTTAGTGCCGGTGGCTGGCGTGTTGATTTCAATGATTCCGCTAACCTTACTGGGGTTTGCGTCGGGTGGCTTGATTCGGGTTGTCTGGATCATCGTGTTGGTTATTTTGATTCACGCCTTCGAGTCTTATTTCCTTCATCCACGGCTAATGGCGGACCGGACTGATTTACCAGTCTTTGTCACTTTTATTACGTTGATTATTATGGAAAGTCTATTAGGGGCCTGGGGCTTGATCATTGGGATTCCAATTGTTTCATTCTTCCTAGACATTTTGGGTGTGCAGAATTCTGAGCCGCGACGCGTGACGTCTCAAATAGCGAAACGTGAACCTTAGTGTGATTGTAACTGTACTTTACCGGTAGCAGGCTTTGTATGGGGTCGGGTGATTTATATGAACAGTAGCTTGTGACTGCGCGTAAAGGTTATCAAAGACAATTGTAAGCTGGTATCTTCGAAGTGGATTACTTTCGAAGGTGCCAGCTTTAATTAATTACTGCTTAAAGATGCTGATAGTGACAATTACAAGTCAGACTGTTAGTGTTAAGCTATCAGCGTTCTAGGTGGTATAAGGTTGACTTATTACGACTAAGTGTTAGAGTGAGCGGTTGGAATCTGTTTAGGAGGGGGCGATTACGATTAATCAATCAAATAATCAACATCCCGTGTTAGATGGCTGGCAAGAAATTGAAGCTGACCAAATTAAGCGAATGCAAGGTGCGTTGTGGCATTTGTTGGGCAATGCGATAGCATATTTAAGTCTATTTGTAATCGAACTAGTGCTTGCAACGATTGGTCATTCGCAATCTTTGCACGCGGATGCGTTTAATAATTTTGCGGGTATTGTTTCATCGGGGTTGTTATCGCTTGGTATCTGGGGTGGCATTCATAATCATCAATCACATCAAAGTAAAGTGACCGCTTTGGACGGCTGGGAGGCCGAACGTCGCAATCGATTGATGCGATTTCGTTTACAAGACTTATTCACGTTAATGAGTGGGGTCATTATGTTAGTTATGGCGGTACAAGTTATTGTGAGTGGTGTTAGTAATTTGTTTAAATCACACACCGTTCAAGCAGTGAGCGGTGTAACTGTTTGGGGAGCTGCAATCGCGAGCATCGTTATGTTAGTCGTCTGGTACTTTAATCGTCGCGGTGGGCAACAATTAGATAATTCGACGCTATTGGCTGCGGCAAAGGATAGTCTTAGTGATGCGTTAACGAGCATTGGCACTTTAATCTCATTAAGTGGGGTCTTACTATTCAAATTTGCTTGGTTAGATAGTGTTGCGAGTATCGTGATTGGATTCTTTATTTTTGCCGCTGGGTTACAAATTTTTCGGGACAGTGGGTTGCAGCTAATTAATTACAGTGATCCACAAGTTGAAAAAAATTATATTAATACGATTCAACAAATTGATGGTGTGAATCAGGTCAATGCAATTGATGTCCAGTATTCTGGGAGCTTAGTGGCCTTGTCGCTGGTTATAGCAGTGTCACCACGAATGACAGTGGCAGCCAGCTTTCAGCTCAGTGAAAGAATCGAGCAAGTGATGCGAAATCAGTATGGCATTATTGACACTAAGGTAATGTTTATGCCGCAAACATAAGTGTGTTGACTGATAGATTTTAATAATAAAAGACTAGTTTCAAGGTTGAATTCCTTGAAACTAGTCTTTTATTTATGGTTGGCGCGAATTCCGTTGCGGCGTACGGGCATGGTGGACCGTCAAATTCGTTAGTGTGGCGTCCGTTGCTGGTTTCGTGAACAACGGAATCGTCTCTTCCAAGACATCGCTAAACGCTAAGCCGTACCAGATAGCAGGAGATGGGGTGATGTTTTGTAGTAGAACGCGACCACCAATTAGTAGTCGATCGAACTGGCCCATAGTTGGGTTGCTAGCAAGGTCCATGATCTGCTGATTCTGAACGACAAATTTAAAATCGCCAACTTGACGAGGTTGTGTGATTCCGTAACGGGAATATTGGGGATCGATGCTGTGATCTGCAATTAAGTTCGTGACAATTTGGCGCAAATATAAATTAATGTGCTGTGATTTACGGAAACCTAAGTTGAGTTGAACTTCCACGATATTTCGAGTGCCTAGCATGTCAATGCTGTAATTACAATCATAAGGTCGGTTGGTTTCATTAATGGTAATAAACCAGTAAACCTTAGCGCGTTTAGGCCGCTTATCTAAAATCGAGTACAGAATTGACCGTTTAACCCGGTGTTGATGGTCGACCTTAGCCAAGTAGACTAAATTCGTTGCAAATACTGGCAGGTGATCATCGTGGCTTAGCTGGATCAGTTGATTACGATAATCTAGCAGACTAATCTGTTCATTTGCCTGGTTGTAACGCAAACGCCGGCGATTACCAAAGAACCAAACGACCATAATCAAGAAAATGACGAGGGTCAGCCCCAAGGTCAAATAGCCACCGTGAATAAACTTGGTCAGACTAGCCGTTAGAAAGACGGTCTCCAGTGCGCCAAAGCCGAATAATAAAGCTAGCGCCAGCGCCCGGTGGCCCTTCATGTGAATCCACTGGCTAAGCAGGATGGTCGTCATCAACATTGTTAAGGTGATGGCTAAACCATACGCCGCTTCCATGTGAGCTGAAGTTTGAAATAGCCAAACGATTCCTAAGGTGACCAGACATAACAGCCAGTTGATCGCACCAATATAAATCTGGCTCCGAACGTTACTGGGGTGCTTGATAATCATACGTGGTAAGAACTTTAAACCGACTGCTTCGTCAACTAAGGTATAAGAGCCCGTGATCAAGGCCTGTGACGCAATGATGGCTGCGGCCGTGGCTAAGATAATCATTGCAATTTGACCGCCCGCAGGAACCATGGCATAGAACGGATTGACATTGGTGGCATTGCGCCATGCCGCATCCTGATAATGGGTTAACATCCACGCGCCCTGACCAAGATAATTGAGAATCAAAGTCGTGTATACGAACGGCCAAGTGGCGTCGATGTTGGCTTTACCAACGTGCCCCATATCAGAATACAGCGCTTCAGCCCCGGTCGTTGCAAGGAAGACACTACCAAGAATGAAAATTCCCATTTTATTAGCCGGATTGAATAAGACTTGTACGGCGTAAACGGGTGAGAAAGCTTTGAGAATGACGGGTGCCTGACTGATGTTGATCAGACCGAAGATGCCGATGACGGTGAACCAGAGCAACATCATGGGACCGAATGACCGGCCAACGACGGCAGTACCAAACCCTTGAATCATAAAGAGAACCAGTAAAATAACCGTAACGGTTAGAGGCACGAGCCACGGGTACTGGGAAAAAGCCCCCAGTTTGGGTAATCCCTTTAAGCCTTCAACTGCTGATGTGACTGTCACAGCAGGTGTTAGGGTGCCATCTGCTAACAAAGCGGCGCCACCAATCAACGCGACGAAAATTAACCATTTGGCCCGGTGACGAACCAGCGCATACAGGGCGAAAATGCCACCTTCATGATGATTATCAGCGCGTAAAGCAATCAGGACGTACTTTACCGTTGTAATGAGCATCAACGTCCAAAAGATTAATGAAACACTGCCGATAACATAATCAGGTGTTGCATTCTTAAGTTGCCCCGCGTCATTGATCAGGGCGTTCATAACGTATAGCGGTGACGTTCCGATGTCCCCGTACACGACGCCTAATGTGATTAACATGCCAATCAATGAACGTTCCTGAATCCGTTGCTTACGCATGAATTATTGACCCCCACTTCAATTAGAACTGTGACTCATACTATACTAGCTTTTTTCAAAAGGGGTTAACCAGACAAACTAAAAATTTGCTCATGTTAACAAGTTTCAACTTACGTTTCGTTAGGTGAACTTTACTTCAAGTTGAGTACAATAAGTAATCCGGTTGTTCGTATTTAGAGGATAAAAAATGGGCCGTTTCATTCCAGTTGATAACGCTGAAATGAAACGGCCCATTAGTTTTGAATTTATTAGTCTAGTCAATTATTTCTCATCAGTGGCTGTATTCGTCTTCAACTGGGAGTGTTTAACGGAATAGCCAAAGTAAACGACCATACCGATGGCTAACCATACCACGAAGCGAATCCAAGTGACAGGCTTCAGGTTGATTAGTAGGAAGACACAACAGATGATTGACATGATTGGTACAAACGGGACCCATGGCGTTTTGAAGGGACGCCGAAGATCTGGTTGTGTTTTACGTAACCGTAAGATGGAGAAGGAAACTAGGGTAAAGGCAGTCAAAGTACCGATATTCACCAGTTCAGCTAAGTCAGCTAATGGAATAAAGCCACCCATGATTGCGGCAATCGACCCAAACAAGACGGTTGATTTAAGTGGTGCACCGGTCTTGGCGCTAATATCGCTAAAGACATGGGGGAGTAATCCATCCCGCGACATGGAGAAGGAAATCCGAGTTTGACCGTAGAGACAGACTAACATTACAGTGGTCATACCAAGAATCGCGCCAAGGTCAATGATTCCGGCCATCCAATTTTGACCGGAGTAAATAAGAACGGCCGAGATCGGATGATCAATGTACTTGGCAAACGTTTCAAATGGGACCACGCCAGTCATGATGGCTGATACAGCCACGTAGAGAATGGTACAGATACCAAGAGACAGTAACATGGAACGTGGGAGTGTTTTGGATGGTTCCAATGTTTCTTCAACGCTGGATGAAATGGCGTCAAAACCGATGAAGGCGAAGAAAACGCTAGAGGCTGCGCCGAAGACCCCTTTGAAGCCAAATGGTAATAACGGACTCCAGTTTGCCGGTTTGATGAAGCGCACCGCGGTAAAGATGAATAAAAGAACAACGGCTAATTTAATCACTACCATGACGTTATTGACGCGTTTAGTTTCTTTGACCCCGAGAGACAATAAAGTGGTAATCAGGATAATAATGGTGAAGGCCGGCAGATTAAAATAGCTGGTCACACCAGGGACGGAACCTGCAGCTGCCGACAAAGCAGCGGGCAGTTTGAGGCCGAAGCCTGCCAAGAATGATTGAAAGTAGCCTGACCAGCCCGCTGAAACGGTTGAGACAGCGAAAAGGTATTCCAACATCAAGTCCCAGCCGATAATGAATGCAACAATTTCGCCGAGGGTTGTGTAGGCATAGGTGTACGCTGACCCACTTTCAGGCACCATCGCAGCGAATTCAGCATAGCAGAGTGAAGCAAACAGGCAAGCAATCGCAGCCAAGACGAATGAGATCATTAGGCCGGGACCCGCCGTCAAGGCCCCCGTACCAGTTAAAACGAAGATCCCGGTCCCGATGATGGCCCCAATTCCCAGCATCGTTAGGTCAAATGTTTTAAGTTCCTTTTTGAGCGGACTGTGATAAGTGGCTAACATGGCATTGATATCTTTTTTGCGGAGTAACCGCGTGTGTGATAAATCCATAATCATCGCCCCATTTCGATGTGATAGCTTTAGTTTAATCGGTTTTGACAAAGTTACGATGGTCAATCCGACCAAAATAAATATTCTGATGGGCTATAGTGACTAAAAGCCAAATAATTGGACGCAATCGCGCGACATCCTGCGACTTCTTATTGATTGTCTGACTAATCGTGATTAATTAGCTACGGTATTCAACGCCTATTAATAGGGTGATATAGCGAACATGGCGGGGATTGTTTTTCTGAAGGTTAACTTACCTTGTGATTGCGATTGTTAGTGGGGATTATTGAAGGACCTTAGAAAATATGGTTTTGGCTCACTAAATCGCCACTTGATTGATGCAACCTGAAGAACTGGAGAGAGTGAGCGGCTTATTGGAACCCTTTTTTATTGATATCGATTATATGAATAAAATGGGATTATGATTATCCTTAAAGTATTTTGATGAATCAAATTTGATAATTAATTTTCTTGCAGGTAAAACAGCCTACGAGAGACTGATGTAATTCGTCCCGGCCTTCCAATATCAACATTTATTGACCACATTTGCATAAGTTTTATTATTCCAAATACAATCTTGATTGCAATTTTGAAATTAACAAATACGAATGATGTTTATTAGTTGGTGACAATGGGTTTGGCGTTTGCTATATTCAAAAGGAGAACGCAAATCAAGGCCTGACCAATATTAAAGGCCACTTGAAATTAGTGGACTACTGGGTCTGCTGATTGTTGCTGGTATCGAAGCTAGTGATTGCAATGACTGGCAGATCTTGAATCAAAAAAGGGGATAGCAAGCTGATTGGTTTGGTGTTGGTAATAAAAGTATTGATACTAGTACGTCTGCATTCATAATGTATAAAGCATTGCCAGACTATTTCCAGATAATAAAGTTGGGAGGCATTAGTCATGTCGTCATTTCTTAAAGCAAAGACCGTTACACATTACGTGCTTTTTGCAATTATCCTTATTAGTAGTTTCTGTTTATACGGGTACGTTAAAAATCGTATTGAGTTAAATCAAGCGAGGACTGTACTAACAACAATGTTAAAAAGCAGTCCTTATGACGTGCGTGTCTTGAGAAACACAATAATCAAGGAAGAATCCGGCCCTTTTAGCGGCATTATTTGGTATGAATACACATTTGCAACCAGCCAAACATTAGCGGAAAGTAAGAAATACAAAAAGTTTTTGCATCAGTCATCAAAAAATATGACCCTGAAAAATTGCCCCATCGTCTATCGCGTAATCGTCAGACCGCCGACTAAAAGAATAAAGCATTGGACGGGTGAAATCTATCTCGATACCAATCAAAAACTCAGCGCAACGGGACGTTCGAATTACGTCCAAGCTTTAAGCGACAAGTCTTTGCGTGAACTAACGATTTCATAAAAGGCCCTTAACCAGGTGGCTCCAATGATTTAGCTTACTATCGGCCTACATTGAAAAATGGGGTAGGTAATGCGTTAACTCAATCAGGCCATACAACAGATGTTCAGAAGGGGTGGTCGAATCGAGTTGTGTTGATTGTCTAATCAACGCAACTTTTTTATTTAAGGATTTAACTTGGTCAAAAATATTAAGTTTAGTATTTCTATTTTGACGAAATTAGAGATCGAACCAGGGGACTTAACGATAATATAACCGGAGTTGTAGGTCCCCAAAGTAAAGAGAATACAGAAGCAAGTACTCCGACAAAAACAGTGTCTTTAATGACTTTCAATTCATGTTGAAAGGCCATGGAATCTTCTTTTCCCCAATTGTCTGTGATGACATGGTGGCGAAATACAATGTCAAATAGCCACCAAAGGTACAAGTTAAATATTAAGTATGTCGCCGCGTAAATAAAGTTTTTAATTTTAGATAAGGGATCGAGTGCTATCAATTGAGTCAAAGTAGGCATAAGCGAAATGAAAAAAAGAAAATAGAAGTTTAAAACGATTAGATTACCATCTATTTGCTTTACATTACTAAATAATTTTTGATGGAAAAACCAATAAGTCGATACTAGAGAAAAACCGGCAATATAAATGATGATTGAATATCCAAAATTAATCCAACTGTTTGATAAAATATTCCTGCCAATGGGTAATCTTATTTCTAATACTAGAACAGTCAGAATAACTGAGAAAACACTGTCACTGAAAGATATAAAACGACTCTTTGAGTTTCTAAACATTGTAGTCACCTCTTAAAAAATAACGTTATCTGTTAGAATAACGTTATTTTTAAATGTTTATTCATTGTATGGTAAACGATTTGTTCTATGCATATTTAATTTGAAGGTTAGAAGCATCAGCAGATTAAAACTTAAAATAATTGTGGCAAAGATAATTGTTTCGGGTAGAATGCTGTTTCCAATAGACAATGTACTTCTAAAAGCATCAATTGAAATACTCATTGGTAGGTAAGGGTGAATAACCTGAAAGATATGATTTGAAAGTTGAATTGGATAAGTCCCAGCGGAACCGCCTAGCTGAATAATCATAAATATTAGCATGAACCAGGCGCCTGTTTTCCCGAGAATTAGATTGAAGAAAGTGACGATACTACCGAACGCCCACATGGTCAAGACACAGAACAAATAGGTCTTAATGGGTTGCAGCGGTTCTAAATGATCCACAGAAAGTAGCAGGATGTACATGATTGTTGAGGCTAGTAGAGTAAATTCCAACAGAAATGGCGCTTTTTCACCCCACCAGTAGAATGCGTTCTTAGGTTTTTTATGAGGTGTGAACATATCGTAAATAATATTAAATGTAATGCAACCAACAAATAAAGCAACGGACATTAGATATGGTGCCATCCCAGTACCATTGTTTTTAACATGTGTTGCATCGGTATGTTGCAGTTTAATTGGACTAACGATTCTGTTCAATTGTTGATTAGAGCTATTGCTAAGCATACTGATTTGTTTGCCACCAGAGACAAGACCTGATGCGAGCTTCCCGTTGTCAGTACTGATTGTTTTTAGATTATCCGTAATTTTACTGCTACCTGCAGTTACTTTACTTGTTGCATTTTTAAGTGATTCTAGTCCGGTATTTACTTGCGATAAGGCGCCCAGTTCTTGCGTGCTACCATTGAGAATACCGTTAGCAATAGTTGAATCTGCGGCTGATAGGGCCCCAATATCCTTTAACGTATTAGAAACTTGGAAACTAGGCGCAGCTGCTTGCATTTGACTAACCCGTAACATCTTTGCAGTGCGCTCTAATTGCGCATTGTCAGCTCGGATTTTACTACTGTTTTGGATGTTACTGTTTATATCATTAGTGAGCTGTGCGCTTTGACTTAGTAGTGCTTGTGTGAGTTCTTGAGATTTAACCTTTGCAGCATTACCGACTTGATAGGTTTGCGCCAAACTGGTTAAAAGTTGTTGTTCTTTAGTCGCGTTTTCTGGAATGATTTTTAATGCATGATCTGATCTAAGAACGCCACCTGACAATTGTGTTATCCCGGCATTCGCAGTGCCAATACCGGCATTTATGTGATTTAAGGAAAACGTGACGGTTTGACTGCCATTTGAAACTTTATTTAGTCCAGCGTTTGTACTAGATAAGTCGTTACCGGTAACTTGAATACCTTTACCCGTCTTCTTAACAATTGAGTTGATTGTTTTAAGGTAATCGGTAGTTAACTGTTTGTTAACGCTTGTTTGAATGCTTTGAGCAGTTGTCGTATTCATCTTCATCGCAATAAAACTAAAACCAGCATTGGTATGATAATTAAAGTAAATGGTCTTTTGGCCCTTGGATCCAAGTCGCAATGCTTCCTTGGAGAAATTCTTGGGTATGGTAATTGCCATATAAAGTTTGCCATCTTTAAGTGATTTTTTTGCAACTGATTTGTTAACTTGTTTGAAATCAGCATCGTGATTGTTGACTAATTGATGAGTTAGCTTTTTGCCAAGGCTGTATGTTTTGTGGCCCTTAACTATAGGAATGTCACTGTTGACTATTCCAACTGGTAAATGTTTGATACTACCATAAGGGTCCCACATTGAAGCTAGAAAGATTACGGCATAAAAAGTTGGTACCAGTAAAATGCCCAGAATTATTTTGAGCATTCCTTTTGTTTTAAAAACATATTTCCATTCAGTACTAAACATAACAAGACCCCCCAAAGTTCAATGTTATGATGATAAAACTGACACAAAAGATGATTGTTAGTACATGGGAACTCGCGTGGTGTTTTTAGGCGTAGTAGAGGAAAGCTTTTTATGGTTCAAAGCCTTTGACAAGATGGTCAGTAACAATGGTTTGAAATTGCAATAAGTCCAAATCTGAATTTTTACGATCGAATGAATCAAATCTTTTATGTGCAGACCACCAGAATATTTGATCAATTATGATAATTGAATCGTATTCTGGGTTTTTCAGTCGTCTGATTTTGTTATGGACCTGTAAGTCTGCTAAAAAGGTTGCAATATTTTGGTACAATTCTTTTCTATACTTTCGATATAGAGTTAATAATTGTGGGTTCATTTGTGGATTCCGCTCCAGTATTAGAAAATAAGCACCATACCTATTAAAAGTTTTGAACAAGTAATTTATCATCTCTTCAAAAGCAGCATCGTTGTCGGTTTGGTTCAAAATTAGTGCCATGTTTTTAGTTTCGGCTTTATAAACGGCTTTAGTATCAATTAGTAATTGATTTTCTGGATCAATTTTTAAAGGAAGACTTCTGATGCCATTAATGAAGTCTGAATTTAAAGTAGCGGCAAAGATAAAGTTCAAAAGATCATCTTTACTTTTAAACATACTATAAAGTGTGCCAACTGCTAAATTTGCGCCTTTTGCGATATCCTGCATTTTTGTCTCGGAGAACCCCGGCACAATAAATAGTGAAGAGGCGCTGTTTAGAACACGATTTAATTTACGCTGTAGATCCATTTTTATCACCTCAATTTTTATGACATGAGTATAACACCATTTGGATTTAGAATGAATCATTCATTCTAGTTAGGGAAAAGGGTTAACATACCCCGAGAAAGTTAGTATGTATCTCTCCAGCTAAGAATTACCAGTTGTAGACATGGTAAGGCACTTTATAGAAAAACAATGACAGTGTAAGTGAACTAGCAGGATAATGAAAAAGTGCATATTGAAACATAATCCAATTGAATTTTGGCGATTTGGAAATATATAGTCCGCTATGTTCACAACTAAAGTTGCTTATCATTTATCGCGCAATTATCCGACTACCAGGAAAAAATAAAGCGTCGGGCGAATAAAAGCTATTTCGATACAAATCAAAAAGTCAGTGTCACAGCATGATTGAATAAACCAATCCGTAAGATAACGATCCACAAAAAAACAGCTGGGAGACTTCACCAGCTGCTTCAAAGATTTGATTTATTAACGATGTCGTCGATAGTAACGGTAGACGACCGCTAATAAAATAATAATTAGTAAAATACCAACGGCCGCTTGCGGACCCGCAATGTGTTCGGTTAAGTGAAACATGCGAATGGGGCCGAGGCCGTGAATTCCAAGCATTGCAAGCATTGAACGCGCCCTCCTTAAGCATAATTATTAGCTATTTAATGATTAAATGCAAAAATTATATTCGCAAAAGATTATTATCTCACTACTATCTGCGGTAAAATAAAACCATCATTAATAAATTAGGTGGGTGCCTCCATTGCAATATATTCAGCCAATTTTCTATACAATTATCGTTTTAAACGCGGCCGCGGCGTTCGTTACCGTGTTCCGGGATCGTAATCGGGACATCGCGGCCACTTGGGCTTGGCTACTCGTGTTGATTTGGTTGCCGATTATTGGGTTTATCGCGTACGCCTTTGTCGGTCGTAAGTTACCGAAAAACCGGTTATTCCGGTTACGTAAAGAGACGCAAATTAGACTCGAACAGATGATTCAGCGGCAACGTGAAGCCCTGGGAACGGAATTGATGCCCGCAGATGCGGTCACTAGCTCGGTTCGTGGGATGGTCAGTTTATTCTTGAATTCCGATGGCGCGTTACTAAGCCGTAAAAACCGGGTCAAGATTTATACGGATGGACATGAGAAGTTCCATGCGATGTTCCAAGATATTGAAGCAGCTAAGAATCATATTCATATTGAATATTACACATTTTATAATGACCAGATTGGAAATGAATTATTACACCTTTTAGAGCGGAAAGCAGCCCAAGGCGTCGACGTTCGTGTCTTGTATGATCCGTGGGGGTCGATGGGCACGTTCCGCAGCTTCTTTAAGCATTTAGAAGAACTTGGTGGGCATGCCCGACCGTTCTTGGGTGCTCATTCAGCGATTTTGGACTTCCGTCTCAACTTCCGTGATCACCGTAAGATCGTGGTAACGGATGGCCGGGTCGGCTACGTCGGTGGTTTTAACGTTGGTGACCAGTACCTTGGTCGTAGTAAGAAGTTTGGTTACTGGCGTGATACCCATTTGCGGATCGTCGGTTCAGGAGTTTTTGAATTGCAGGAACGTTTCATTCGTGATTGGAACGCCACCGATGCGGAACATCGAATCGTGCCAGACGTTAATATGTTCCCAGTCATTCGCGTTAAAGGGAATACTTCGTTACAGATCGTCTCCAGTGGTCCGGACAGTGATGCGCAACAGATTAAATTGGGTTATATTAAAATGATTATGACAGCTCAACACCGTTTATGGATTCAGTCGCCATACCTAATTCCGGACGATTCCGTATTAGATGCGATTAAAATCGCTGCGATGTCAGGGGTTGACGTCCGCATTATGGTGCCGGACAAACCTGATCATGCCTTTGTTTACCGGGCAACTCAGTACTATGCCCGGGAGCTGGCAGATGCTGGTGTAAAAATCTATTATTATAATAATGGTTTTATTCATGCCAAGACCATCGTGATTGATGGTCAGGTGGCGTCAGTGGGCTCAGCTAATATGGACTTCCGGAGCTTTAAGCTCAACTTTGAAGTGAACGCCTTTTTATATGATGCTGATTTAGCACAAGAATTGGAACGGATTTTCTTAGAAGATCAAAAAATCAGTAGTTTGATTACCGTTCAAGACTTTAAAAATCAATCATTCTGGTTGAAGTTCAAGCAGACATTTTCACGGTTGTTATCACCAATTTTATAATTAAACAATTGAATAGATGATGCAAAAAAAACTGATTTTGGAAAGTTATTGACTTTCAAAACCAGTTTTTTTAGTGTTCCTTAGTCGTTCAAGTACAATTGGCGCAAATTATTAATATCCGCTACGGATAACCCAAGCACTTCTCGTAAATAACCAATACCATTGCCGTAGAGGTCGTCGAAAACCCGAAAGACCATCTTCATATTGTCGGCTTCAACAGCCATGGCAACGTTGAATTGGCTAGCTAGGTCACCAGCATTGGCCTTAGTAATGATCGTAGCGGTATCCATACTGTCTGCGGCCATGAAGACGGCGTTAGTGAGCAGGTAGTCCTGCATAATCGTTTCACGGGGGACGTCTAGGGCCGTCATAATGAGCGCACCCGCGACCCCCGTTCGGTCTTTACCAGCAGCACAGTGGAAGAGTACCGATTGGTCGGGCTGGTCGTTGGCGAGGAGGGTCGCAAATAAATTTTGCCAGACTTTCACGGCATGACTATCTGTAATCATTTGCGCGTATGTTTGTGCGTTGAAGGAATCATCGACGACCATTCGCTTGATGAGCCGTTTTAAACGGCGATCAAAGCGACGATTGTCAGTGAACGGATAGACGGACGTATTAATATACTTAGTATTCTTGGGATAACGGTCTGGAGACATCTCAGCTTCATTGGCTTGGCGCAGATCGATATCATAACGGAGTCCGTAGTTATCCAAGTAGGTGAGATCGCGGTTAGTGAGTAGTGACATGCCACCGCAACGCAGCAGTTTTTGCCACTTGATTGTCTGACCAGCGGTGTTCTCATAACCCCCCAGTTCTCGGAAGTTGATGCCGTGTTCTAGTCGTAAGACCCGATTGTGTTCCATAGTCTGATTACCTCGATTAGTGATTTAGCTTTATTATAACCGCTTTCATTGCCGGTGTCAGGGTAAGGTGGGTGCAAAAATTAGAATTGGATACTAAAAAAACTGTCAGACCAGAATTGGCTGACAAGTTTTTTTAGGTATTAGTGAGACTTAATTAGTCCCCGTTGTAAATCGAATTTTTAACTACCACATAGTCGCACTTAGTAATGGCCTTTAAATCCCGGCCACCGGCATATGAGATGGATGATTGTAAGTCTTCTTGCATCTCATTTAAGGTGTCGACTAAGCGGCCCCGGTAAGGAACCAGCATTTGTTTACCCTCAACGTTTTTATGTTCGCCTTTTTGGGTTTCACTGGCGGAACCGTAGTATTGCTTATAAGTCTTACCATCGATTTTTAAAATGTTGCCGGGTGATTCTTGGTGCCCGGCCAACATTGAGCCAATCATGACCATCGTAGCGCCGAACCGAATCGACTTGGCGATGTCACCATTTGTCCGGACACCACCGTCTGCGATGATTGGTTTGCGAGCGGCCTTAGCACACCACCGGACAGCAGCTAATTGCCAGCCGCCAGTACCAAAGCCCGTTTTGACTTTAGTAATGCAGGCCTTACCCGGGCCAACACCAACCTTAGTTGCATCAGCACCAGCATTTTCAAGGTCGCGAACGGCAGCTGGTGTGGCTACATTTCCGGCAATTACAAAACTATCCGGAAGGACGTCTTTGATGTGCTTGATCATCGCAATGACACTGTCAGCATGACCATGTGCGATATCAATCGTGATATATTCTGGCACGATTTGATTAGCAGCCAGGTCGTCGATAAAGTCATACTCGCTGGACTTAACACCGACCGAAATAGATGCGTACAGCTGCGCGGCATGCATCGTTTCAATAAAAGCACGGCGGGTCTCGGGGGCGAAGCGGTGCATAATGTAGAAGTAGTCGTTAGTGGCGAGCCACTTGGCAATCTCGTCGTTGATGACGGTTGCCATATTGGCAGGCACCACTGGAATCTTAAAACGACGGCCACCCAATTCTACGGTCGTATCGGCTTCCGAACGACTATTAATGACACACTTGTTCGGAATTAGTTGAATATCTTCGTAATCAAAAATCTCCATGCCCATGATGCAAAACTCCTTTAAGTTAATTCACGGTGTCGCGTTCAATTAGCCCCAAATGTTGTGATCGATAACGTTAGTTTGTTCGCGATCGGGACCAACAGAGAAGGTGGCAATTTTAACGCCGACGAGTTCTTCTAATTTACGCAAGTAGTTCTGTGCATTAGTTGGCAGTTCCTCAAAGGTTTTAACGCCAGTAATGTCTTCGTCCCAGCCAGGAAGTTCTTCATAGATAGGTTTGCAAGCTTCTAATTCCTTCAGACTAGCAGGGTAGTGATAGATGGTTTCGCCGTTTAAGTCGTAAGCGGTACATACCTTGATGGTCTTTAAGCCCGTCAAAACGTCTAAGCAGTTCAAACTGAGATGAGTAAACCCAGAAACTCGTTTAGCATGCCGTAATACAACGCTATCGAACCAACCAATCCGCCGAGGACGTTTAGTAACGGTCCCATATTCATGGGCCGTTTCACGAATGAAATCACCGACTTCGTCAAAGAGTTCAGTTGGGAATGGGCCGTCACCGACGCGGGAAGTGTAGGCTTTTAAGACCCCAACACAGTTATCGATTTTAGATGGGCCAACACCGCTCCCAATAGTAACACCACCGGCAACTGGGTTAGATGAAGTAACGTAAGGGTAAGTCCCTTGGTCAATATCCAGCATGACTCCCTGAGCACCTTCAAATAGGACGCGTTGACCGTTATCTAACGCATCATTAATGACAACGGAAGTATCGGTGACGAATGGTTTCAAAGTTTGACCATAAGCGTAATAGTCATCAAAAATATCTTCAAATTTCAGTGGTTCTAAGTCATAAAGCTTGGTAATAATTTGGTTCTTTTCAGCTAAGTTGCGCTTGAGTAACGCCGCAAAGGTGTCCTTATCAAGCAGGTCGGCTACGCGAATCCCAATTCGTTCAGCCTTATCCATGTAGGCTGGGCCGATTCCCTTATTAGTCGTCCCAATCTTGCCACCGGCTTTAGCTTTTTCTTGAGCGCCATCTAATGTGATGTGGTAAGGCAAGATGACGTGTGCACGGTTAGAGATTCTAAGGTTGTCAGGATTAACGCCCTTGTCCCGCAAGTATTGTAATTCTTCAACTAATGACTTGGGATTTAAGACCACGCCGTTCCCAATGACAGCTAACTTATCATGGAAGAAAATCCCTGATGGAATCAGCCGTAATTTGAAAGTTTGCCCATTAAATACGATGGTGTGGCCGGCGTTATCGCCGCCTTGGTAACGTGATACCACATCTGCTTCCTGACTCAAAAAGTCCGTGATCTTTCCTTTACCTTCATCGCCCCACTGGCTACCTACTACTACGACTGATGCCATATTCTTCCACCTCATTAAATAGTTTAATTATGAATAATTAATCCTAAAGAGTAGTTAAACGTTCACCACTCCAACAGGAAAGAGTATAGCAACTTTAACGTCAAAACGCAACCCAAAAACCGAATGTTCTTGTTTTGAGCACAAATAATCGTTCATAATTAAGGCGAATTAGTTCGAAAACAAGTCCTTAATATGGAAACGAAGTGAAAAATAACAGTATTTTTTCATTGTTCGTCTCTATTAATTACTCGAGGGGTATGCTATAATAATGTTCGTGTTTTGTTAGTGAATACCTAAAAAGAAATGAGGATTAGCAATGATTGATCGTTATACGCGTCCCGCGATGGGCAAAGTATGGTCGTTAGAAAATCAGTACCAAGCATGGTTGGAGGTAGAGATTGCTGCTGACGAGGCCTGGGCTGAATTAGGGAAGATTCCAGCAAGTGATGTTGCTAAAATTCGAGAGAATGCCAAGTTTGATGTTGACCGGATCGCGGAGATTGAAGCCGTAACGCATCATGATGTGGTTGCTTTTACGCGCGATGTTTCCGAGTCGTTGGGTGCAGAACGTAAGTGGGTTCACTATGGGCTGACCAGTACTGACGTTGTCGACACGGCGCAAGGTTACCGGTTGAAGCAGGCTAACGCGATTATTCGCCAAGACTTACAAGATTTACGGGCGACACTAGCACAACAAGCGAAAAAATATAAATATACGGTTGAAATGGGGCGGACACACGGCGTCCACGCTGAACCAACCACGTTTGGATTGAAAATTGCCCGGTGGTATTCTGAAATTAATCGGGATATCGAGCGTTTTGAACACGCGGCCGCGGGCGTTGAAGCGGGTAAAATCAGTGGAGCCGTTGGGACTTTTGCGAACATTCCACCATTTGTTGAAGAATTTGTCTGCAAACAACTTGGATTGCGCGCACAAGAAATTTCGACGCAAGTTTTACCACGGGACTTACATGCCGAATACATTGCTAGTTTGGCCTTGATTGCAACAAGCGTTGAAGTGTTTGCAACCGAAATTCGTGGTTTGCAAAAATCTGAAACTCATGAAGTTGAAGAATTCTTTAATAAAGGTCAGAAAGGCTCATCAGCAATGCCTCACAAGCGTAATCCCATCGGTTCTGAGAACGTGACGGGGTTGGCACGGGTTATTCGCGGCCACATGATGACCGCCTATGAAGATGTGCCATTGTGGCATGAACGGGATATTTCCCACTCTTCTGCGGAGCGGATCATCTTACCAGATACCACGATTTTAGTGGATTATATCTTAACTCGAATCAATAAGATTATTAAGACGCTGACGGTGTTCCCAGAACGGATGAAGCAAAACATGGATGCGACTTACGGGTTGATCTACAGTCAACGTGTCTTGCTCAAGTTGATTGATACGGGGATGTCTCGTGAAAGTGCTTATGACCTCGTTCAACCACTGACGGCTAAGTCATGGGATGAACAGTTACAATTCAAGCCACTTGTTGAAGGTAACGCCGAGATTCGTGAACATTTGGACCAGGCTGCGATTGATGATGCGTTTGACTATCATTACCATCTTCGCCACGTTGATGATATTTTCAAACGATTGGGATTAGACGATTAATTTAAAAACGATGAAGCCCCAGCGATGGTAATCGCTGAGGCTTTTATTATGATTAAAACGTGTTAAAAAGATGGGCTGTTTATTCGTCAGCCGATGCGCGTCCTATTTCGACCTCCGGGGCTGGGGACGATTACTGGCTATTTTTGAGCTTGATAATGGCACGGTTTAATCATGCTTCATACTAAACGATAACTAGCGCAATGCGTGTAAGTACCTTGATTTCAGTTCAAGGGACCAAATGTTAGGTGCGTCGCAATCAGACCATACCCAAGTGCCATATGACGCTGTTCTTTGCGCGTGAGGCGCTGTAATTGGGTGTGAACGTATTGGTAGAGGTCACGATGCTGGCGTGGTAGAGTCATTGGGACCATATAGTTACGATAATAGGCTTGATATAGCTGGATGGTTACTTGCTGTGGCGAAACGTTGTTATTCAGGTCGATTGCAGCTGCCAGTAGCGCTTGGCGGTAGGAATCGGATGGTTGATTGGTAATCGGCTGATTATAAGCAGCATCTACTAAGGTAAATAATTTTGGAGCATCCGCATCCATTGTTAGGACCAACCTTTCAATCGTTGAGATAGGCGCAATTATAGCATGGTCAGTATGCTTGATGTGCAGGCCCGAGTTGGTTTCTAAAGTAATGGAACGAACATAACCAGAGCCGCCAATGAGCGGGGGTCATTGGCGGCTCTGGTTATTAATAAGGGATTAATCAAGCGGCGGTCGCAGCAGTGTTTTCTGTTTTAAGCCCGGTGCCAAGCTGCGTAGCCGATGGTTGGGAAAATACCGATCAAACGGTCGATTTGTTCACGGTCTAATTGATATTCGATAGCTGGCAGTAGTGCGTTGACGGCATCTTCAGCTTGATCACTGATTTCAGTCACGCCAACGAGATGGCCGTCTTGGTCATGGACCTGTTTACTAGCGGCAATCGGTTCCTTGGAGACTTGATAATACCAGTAATCTGCTAAATCATTATCACTAACGGTTAAGCCGGCTTTTTCAGCGGCCGGTATTTTCATGCCAGCTTGCGCAATTCGTGGTGAAGTAAAGACGACCGATGGAATTACCGGATAGTCAATGGGAGCACTGGTTTGACCAGAGAACAAACGCATCAAGTATTTGGACTCAAAGTAGGCTGCAGGTGTGACCTTTGGCAAGTCATTGGCAAGGACATCACCGGCTGCATAGATGTTAGGAACGTTGGTTTGCAAGTGGTCGTTGACATAAACGCCGTGGTGGTCATATTTGACGCCAATCCGGTCTAAGCCTAAGCCATCTAAGTTTGGAATTCGACCAGTCGCATCTAGGATCCAGTCGGTCGTTAATTGCTGGTGGTCGCCATAACTAACTTGGAACTGGTCATCCTGTTTGGTAAATGCTTGCACGTTGGCATTTTTGATGAAGGTTACCCCACGTTCGGTTAAGTCGTCAACCACTTGTGCAACGAATGGTTGGTAAAAATCACGGAGGGCCTGGTCGCCATGTAACATGACTGTCACTTGGGCACCGGCCGCGTTAGCGATGGTGGCAAATTCCATACCAATATAGCCTGCGCCAATGATGACGATACTTTGTGGTAACCGTTTAAGGTTCATAAAATCACTACTATCGTGGGCGAGCTTGGTCCCCGGAATATCTAAACGATGGGGCTTTAAACCAGTCGCAATAACGATTTTTTCAGCGGTAATGGTTTGCTGATCATCAACGACAACGGTGTGAGCGTCCTTGAACGTGGCATGACCATGAATGATCGTTGCGCCACCATCTTCCAAACGAGCTGTCAGGCCTGCTGGTAAGGGATCAATAATCTCTTGTTTATGGGCCACGTTGGCCGTCCAATTAATGGTTGGTGCACTGCTCAAAATATCATTGAGGCGTGCTGCTTCCCGCGTTAATTTGACAGGTTCATCAAGAGTGATTTTGGCGTTACAACCACGATTAGGGCAGGTGCCCCCAATCAGACCACTCTCAATCACACCGACGCGAACACCAGTCTTGGCGAGTGGTGCGGCGCCATCAAACGTGGCGTGACCCGCACCAATGTATAACACATCGTAATCGTATTTGTTTGTCATGATTTATCAGCCTCCATTAAAATTTTGGTAACTTAAGCTTAACGAGTTTTAAGAAACCTGACAACTGATATGAATTGCTCGCGCCCGCTGTAATGATTATACTGAAAGTAATTATGTCAATAGGGAGACGTTAATATGCACGCTTTGATCGCAATTGATTCATTTAAAAATTCCATCACGAGCATTCAGGCCAACCGAATAGTGGCTAAACGATTTGCGGCTCACGGAATCACCGCTACTCAAGTTGCGATTGCCGATGGTGGTGAAGGAACGGTGGCGGCGTGGCTGGCTAACCATGCTGGTGGACAAGCTATTACGGCATCAACGGTGGATCTGGCGCAACGGCCAGTGACTGCAACGTATGGCTACTTTGCCACTGAAAAAATGGCAGTGATTGAGGTTGCGGCTGCATCCGGAATCCAGTTTGTCACGACGACCTTGACGCCGTTAGCAACGAATACCTGTGGGACCGGGCTACTGATTAAAGATGCGATTGAGCGTGGCGCCCGGCAGATTATTCTGGGCTTAGGCGGTAGCGGAACGGTCGACGGTGGTGCCGGAATCCTACGTGCGCTCGGTTATCGTTTTTGGGCTGCCGATGGTCAAGAGTTAGCCATGACTGGCGCTGATTTAAGTCGGGTCACTAAGATTGACGATCGACATGTGTTGCCACAATTAGCTGAAGTCTCGTTCATTAGTGCAGCGGATGTGACGAATCCGCTAACGGGACCGAACGGCGCAGCTAAGATTTTTGGCCCACAAAAAGGATTACCGGTTGCTCAAATTCAGGTTCACGATGCCGCTTTAGCTCACTATATGACGGTCGCAGCTGGTGCGGTGAGTGCCCACGAAGGCGATGGGGCTGCCGGTGGTATTGGGTTTGCATTACGTTACTTTTTACACGCCCGCGTTTGCTCTGGTTTTCAATTGTTAGCTGAAATGAGCAATCTTAAAACGAAAGTGGCCCAAGCGGATCTAGTTATCTCTGGTGAAGGCCAAGTCGACGATCAGAGTTTTATGGGCAAGGTACCAATTCAGCTCAGTCAGTTAGCCCAAGCGGCCGGCAAGCCTTGCTATTTATTAGTTGGTCGGCAAAAAGGTGCAAATGAAACATTTGCCAAACAGGGGGTCACGGCTGTTTTACCGATTGTCGATCAAGTCATGACCTTAGATCAAGCCATGGCGCAGGGACCAGCCAATCTGGAACGGATGGCGGACCGCTTAGCCCGAATCATTAGCCAGTCATAAAACAACTTAAGCGGTCAAAAAAACCGTATGTGCAGTGAATAGCGCATACGGTTTTTCGACTGAATTTTATTTATCAGGAACATAGTGATTCAAAACGGCTGTAACATGTCGTTGATACTCGGCAGGATCGATCCAAAAACTCTCGGCGTGAGTGGCGTTGGGAACCTGCCACATCTGCTTGGGGCCCTTAGCGGCCTGATAATTTTCTTTGAGCATCCAACTTGGAACGTAGACATCCTTATCACCGTGAATAAAGAAAATCGGTAGATGGTTATGTTTGAGCTGTTCGACAGAACTGACGTCGCTTAAATAATAGCCCATACGGTGGCGGTTAATAAAACTAACGATGGGCACAAACGGATACTTTGGTAAGTGAAACTGTCGCTTTAATAAGTAAGCGAGTTCTTCCTCGATACTCGAATAACCACAATCGGCAATGATGGCCTTAACTTGTGATGGAAGGTCTTCGCCGCTCATCATTTCAACGGTCGCACCACCCATGCTGACACCAAAAAGGATGATATCCGTGTGACGACCATTGATACGGACGACTTTATCGATCCAGCCTAAATAGTCGCGGCGATCCTGCCACCCAAAGCTAATGTACTTGCCGGCACTTTGCCCATGGCCGCGATCGTCGGGCAAGAGGACGTTATAGCCCATTTGATGGAACATATAAGCGTAATTTGCCATCGTTTCACCATCACCTTTGTAGCCATGGGAAACAATAACGGTTCGGTTGCTGGTTGTTTTAGCAGGAACGTACTGTGCGACAAGGTGATTGGCCTCGTCATTAGCGTTCAGTTGCCACTGTTGAACGGGCTGTCGGTGTAGCCAATCGACATAAGCGTAGTAGGCATCGGCGTATTTTTGTTTATCTGCCGAAGTTTCGGGCACGTAATCAACACGCTTGAAAGCAAAATCGTAGAGCTTCTCACTCGCGAATAGGGCGGCCGAAAAAATTGCCACAGGAGCACTAATTCCGGCTACGGCGCGTGTTTTTTTCATTAAATATCACTCCTCTAATCTCTCAATAATATGATACGCCGATTAGAAGTGAGATGTAACTATATTATTCTAGTAATATAAAAGGCCATCGCGGCGGGCGATGACCTATAAATTGCATTGGTCGCTAGGTGGCATCCCCAGCGAGCCTGTTTTTCATTAACTTTGGAGGAGTAAATGAAAAAGGTTCAAGTGGCTGAAGGAGATGTCCAGTCACTATATGTTTAGTATAGTAGTTTGATTGTTAAAAGGTAACTAAATCGCTTACTTGACTGGTGAAAAAACTAAAAATTATTTGTGGGTGGTCAATATTCCGGTATGGACAGATTTCGTCGTGCCAAGTATGATACCGATTCAAGTCGCATTAAGCCTCCTTAAGGGCTAGTTCATGCACTTTAGTGCTAACTTGATTAAGGACCTGTGTTTTACGTTCATCTGTCAAAAAGACGCGCTGACTTAAAATTGGGTAGTGTTGTTCACGTGCGATTAGCAATAATTCACGATAAAGCAAAGTGGCGGCTAATAGCGACGGCCGGGCGACGGGATCAATTTGTGGCATCATGGTTAATGCAGCCTCGTACTTGTTCATGGCAATCTGTGCTTCATGTTCCCAAAGCCGAATAAAATTGGCAGATGGGATGGGGCCATGCAAGTCAGTTGGATTGAGCTGATAGTGTGCCAATAGTTTTGATGGCAGGTAGATTCGGCCACGTTGGTAGTCTTCACCAACATCTCTTAAAATATTGGTGAGTTGCATGGCAATGCCTAATTCTACGGCTGGTTTGACAAGTGATTGCGGGTTAGTTGCTAGCATTGGCAAAATCATCAGACCAACTGATCCTGCGACGTAATAGCAATAGTCTTCAAGTGCTTGCTGAGTTTGAGGTTGTTTAAAAGTCGCGTCTTGTTCTTGACCAGTGAGCATATCGAAAAAGACGTCAAGATTCATATCATAAGTCTCAAAAACGACGGCCAGTGCGCGCCACATTGGGTGGTCTGGGACATGACCATTGGCAAAGGCGGTCAATGATTGGCGTAATGCCATTAGACCATCAATATCATGGTCAACATCAACGAGGTCGTCGGCTGTTCGACAAAAAGCATAAACGGCGTAAATACTCCAAGCGCGTTCTAGTGGTAATTGCGAGAAGGCGGTGTAGAATGCGCTAGAGGACCTTTTAGTAATTGCTTGACAGTACGCAAAGTCAGTACGATGTTGTTCGAATTTAGGCATTAATTTGGTCATCTTTAATCAACTCCTCAACGGCTAATTTAGCACTTTGCATAACAATGGGAACACCGGCCCCAGGGTGGGTGCTACTACCACAAAAATAAAGATGGTCGGCATAGTCGAACTTGTTATGGGGACGATAATAATTACTTTGTTTTAACGTCGGTCGTAAGCCGAAAGTGGCTCCGTTATAGGCGCCAAACTGTTCTTTGAAGTCAACCGGTGTAAACTGCTTTTCGACAACGATATGCTGTTCAATATCGCTGAAGGTAGCCGTTTGTCTTAGTTTGTTAATGATTAGTTGACGATAGTTCTTCAGTGTTGTTGGTGACCAGTCATTAAACTTTGAGAGCTCAGGAACTGGTACTAAAACATAGAGTGCCTCACTGTTTTCGGGAGCTAAACTTGGATCCATCTTTGATGGAACATAGACATAATACGAGGGATCTTCTGGTAACTTGCCGTTGTCAAATAGATCGGCGACGTTTTTGCTGAAATCTTGTGCAAAGTGGATCGTGTGTAATGCTTCGGTTGGGTATTTTTTGTCTAGTCCTAAATACAAGACGAGACATGAGCATGAATAATCCATTTTGGCAATTTTTTGATCTGTGTACTGACCACGATTTTGCTCATTTGGAATCAGTGTCGTCATGGCGGTTGGAAAATCAGCATTACATAGGACATAGTCACTGTGGATCGGATGATTATTGACACGAATGCCAACAGCAACTTTATCTTTGATGATAATTTCTTGAACTGGTGTGGCAAGCTTTAACGTACCACCCTGTTCTTTGAATAACTTAACGAGACTATTGACAACTGTGTACATACCACCCTTTAAAAAATAGACCCCGTAGAAGAGCTCAATCATCGGAATAATGTTGTATAGCGACGGGCCCTGGTAGGGAGAAATCCCAATATACAGTGTCTGAAAGGCTAATGAATTACGTAGATTTTCATTCTTGATAAATTTTGCAATGTTTTTGTAGGCATTGTTAAAGGTGCGTAACTGTAGTCCTGCATACAGAGAGGGTAGGTTATAAAAGTCACGCCAGTTACGAAATGATCGTTCTAAAAAATTAGGCTTCGCGATGGTATACCGGTGATAAATATCCGCTAAAAAATTTAACATACCATTGACGTCATCAGGCGCAATGCGGTTAATCTCGGCAATTAATGTTGGGAGATCGCGTGACAAATCTAGACTAGATTGATCACCAAAGACAAGGTGCATCAAAGGTTGAACTTCTTCGAATGGTAAATAGTTGTGCGGATCGACCCCGCAAAAGCGAAAGACTTCTTCGTAGATGTCTTTCATCATGACGATCGTCGGCCCCACGTCAAATGTAAATCCTTGGCTAACAATCTGGTTCATTTTGCCACCCGGTTGCGCGTTTTGCTCATAAATCGTAACATTATAACCTAATTTTTGAAGCCGTACTGCAGCGGTTAAGCCACCAATACCAGCGCCAATAATCGATACTTGCTTCATCAGTAAATCTCCCCCTTAACAGATGAATAACTAAAAAGCATGGTTAATCATTAGTTATATTTTGGTTTAATAATGTAAAAAGTACAACAAATATGATTACTATGACGTATTAAAGTAGTCGGTAGGTGCGAATAGAGCGGACGAGAAAAACAAAAAAACCACCGTATCGGGGAATACGGTGGAAAAAGGAGTAGGGTAAACATGTGACGGGGAATCACATGTTACTATGAATTTCATTACTTTGGAGGAGTAAATGAAAAATTTTAGGTTGTGTTATAGCTGATTGAGTTAACCTCAATTGCTATGATGTAATCATACCGAGGTTGTGTGAAGAATTTGTGACTGAACATGGCGAATGTCATGAAAAAAAGGGAAAGGCTTTATTAAGAAGTGTGAAGAATCATCAACGTTCTTACGGAATGCCTTGGCGAGGTGCGATGATCGGCTGTTTGGGGCCAAAGAAAATAGTCACTTCAAAAGTTGTCCTTTGAAGTGACTATTTTGATTCGCAATCAATGCTAGTAATAACAAGTTTGCGGCGACGCTAAGTTGATAGTGACCAAGCAGATTTTGGTGACTGGCTGTGGGCACTGCCATTTGGCGCGATTAGTTATCGTCACGATTACCACCAAATAGAATAATTAGTCGTAGTAATTGTAAGAATGTTGACAGGGCTGCAGCAACATAGGTTAAAGCCGCCGCGACAAGCACTTTACGCACCATGGGAACTTCGTCGCGAGTCAAAACTTGCCCATCAGATAAAATCTGGAGGGCGCGTCTTGAGGCGTTGAATTCAACTGGAAGCGTGACAAGTTGGAACAATAACGCCAGTGAGAAGAGTAAAATCCCAATGTGAATCAGTGTTTGGTTGTAACTCAATAAAACGCCGATAATGATTAGTGGTAATGATAAGCTTGAACCGATGTTCGTGATGGGCACGAGGGCGGTCCGCAAGCGCATTGGCCAATAGTTAACGTGATCTTGAACTGCGTGTCCGCATTCGTGGGCCGCAACTCCGATGGCGGCCACAGAGGTTGAATCTGCTGTGGCTTCTGATAGGCTGAGAATCTTAGTTTGACCGTTGTAATTGTCGGTCAGATCCCCGCTTATCTTTTGGACACCAACATCATTGATACCAGATTGGCTTAAAATAAAGCGAGCTGCATCGGTGCCGGTTGTGCCAGATTGACTACGATAGGCATCATAATGCCGGAATGTCCGATTAACGTAACCCGATGCGGCCATTGAGATAATCAGTCCAATGATGACTAATAGGTAAGTCGGATCAAAAAACGAATAGAACAAGGTCGACCCCTCCTAAGTGGTTTAATGTTAATCCGATTCTATCAGATTTAGCGTGACATTCCTACTGAAGAAAGCCATTGGAAAGTGTCTTTACTATCGAGAAACGACGTCAGATTATATAATTAGCCCAGTTAATCGTAATTGGCAAAGAGCGAAGGAGTTTTCTGATGGAAAAGACGTATCGAACCAAAACGTATGGGGAAATGCCGTTAAAGTTAGATACTGGGAAAGGCTGGATTTTTCCTAAAGGTGTTGAAGTGAAGGCGCACGTTGATTTAGAAACGGGACAGGTCAGTTTTTTTATTGCACCAGAAGATCTCGATAAGATGAAATAAGTATTAGGACCACGATACGCGGTAAGGTTGAGAAGTTTGTTTCTCGCCTTGGCGCGTTTTTTATGGTGGAAATTGGATTGGCAATGATTATGGTTAATACGGTGTTCACGCGTGAGCCACAACTACTTGAAGGCAATAAAAAACCTCCGTATCGGGGAAATACGGAGGAAAAGGGAAGTAAATCGGTAAAATGTAATTAAGTACACACACATCATTACTTGGGGAAGTAATCATTAAAGTTAGGGGGTCGTTAAGGATTGGGATTTCCTTAATGACTATAAACATAGTATAGCGGCGACGCGTGAAGAAAGTGTGACGCGAAAAGTTTAAAAGCATGATTTTCAGACGAAAAAGTTAGGTCATGGAACGAAAAAATATGACGATTTTTACAAAGTTTATAACGAAATGATGACCGTCATAAATCAATATGAGTGGCTAAATGCTGGTGTGACGCAGTTTTTATTGGTCCTAGACTCTGAGGTGCTATAATGAAGCACAAATTAATCGAAAGGTGTTTTCCAAATATGACAATTAAAATCGTCACCGATTCGTCGGTCCAATTAACGACGGCCGAGATTGCACAGTATAATATTAAAGTGGTTCCGTTACTCGTGGGGTTCGGTGGCGACTTGATTGCAGATACGGCAGTTAGTACCGCGGAATTTGACCAACAGATGGCAGTCAGCCCAGTCTTGCCAACGACTAGCCAGCCGCCAATTGGTGATTTCGTCAGTTGCTACGATGAATTGACAGCGGATGGTAGCCAAGTATTATCACTACATTTGACGGAGACATTGAGTGGGACGGTCAATGCTGCTCGCCAAGCTGCCAAACTTGCTAGTGGCGATGTGACAGTTATTGATACCCAGGCGGCTGACCGTGGGATGGCCTTTCAAGTGCTTACAGCAGCACGGATGGCTCACGCCGGTGCGGATATGGCCACAATTTTGGCGAAGATAACCGTCATTCGGCAGCATACTAAGACCTACTTGTTCGTGGATACGCTCGACAATTTGGTCAAAGGTGGGCGCGTCCCTAAGTTGGCTGGCATGGTCACGAATTTGATTAAATTAAAATTTGTCTTTGAATTAGAAGCCGGAAAATTAAAACTTTATACGCGGGGGCGCGGGAAAAAGGCGCTAATCAAAGCGCAGGAACAAATTCTAGACCAATTAGCGGATGCGACTCGAGTCGAAGCGGCTGGAATTTCTTACGTCGGCGAACCGAGCGTTGCGGAAGCGCCAGAAAAGCTTCTCCAACAAGTCGTTCCACAAGTAACGCCACTGGTTGCGCGTACTAGTCCAATTATTGCGACGCACACCGGTGTTGGCGCTTACGCATTGATGTTTTATACAGTTGATTAAATTTGACGAACTAACCTACTATTAAAAATTACTTTGATGTGTTATAATTAATTAATGATAAATGAGAACCGTGTTGGTGCACTGTTCTGAGCCTAACCACCATTTAATGATGACTAGACCCGGATGGGGCACCTTTTTTGTCACTCTTTTCACTAAAAGAAAGTAGGAACTTATGTGAGCTATCTTCTCAATAATCCGTTTTTCGGGATCGGACTGTCGATCTTGGTGTATGGGATTGGCGAGTATTTATATCACAAAACAAATCGCTTTGTGTTATTCCAACCGTTATTTTTTGGAATGCTGCTCGGGATTGGTTTATTGGTATTGATTGCGTCGATTCTAAAGGCACCCGTGCAAAAAGTTTATGAAGCGTACCAGGTTGGTGGCGACTGGTTATTCTGGTTTGTGGCGCCCGCCACCGTCTCGTTTGCGGTGCCACTATATAAGCGTAATGATATCTTTAAGAAACATTGGGATGTCATTGTGATTGCGTTAGCGATTGGGTTAGGGCTGTCATTATTTGGTATCTATGGGATTTCACGGTTGCTCGGTCTGACGGATGCAGCGTTAGGTGCCATGTTAGTACAAGCAGCAACGACAGCAATTGCTTTACCGGTGGCTGAGTCGGTGGGTGGCGATCAAGCCATTGCGGCGTTCGCAGTCATTCTGAATTCAGTTTTGATTTACGCGTTAGGCGACCATTTTATTCGCTGGTTCAAATTGCACAAGAATCCGCTCGGTGCCGGGTTAGGATTCGGAATTGCCGGTAATGCGGTTGGTGCCACTAAAGCGATTGAAGTGAGCGAGGCTGCGGGCGCAACTGGTGCAATCGCCTTTGTGATTGCCGGTATTCTTGTTAATTTTATGGTTCCAGGGTTTGCGCAGTTGATTGGTTTAGGTTAGATGGTCCGGGAGGGATTCGATGAAAAAAGGCGCGTTTATTACACAAATTGTGATTTATGGTTTGATTTTATTGGCTAGTAGTTTAATTGCTAATTTAGTCAATAAGATTTGGCCCGCATTCCCAATGCCGACACCGTTGATTGGGATGATTCTACTATACTTGCTGTTAACGTTTAAAGTGGTCAAACTTGAGCAGGTGGCGGGTGTTAGCAACTTTTTCGTCCAATTTATCAGCTTGATTTTCATTCCATCAGGGATCGCGTTAGTAACTAAGTTAGACGTGTTAAAGGCAGAAGGCGTTCAGATTGTGATCGTCATTATTGTTTCGACACTAATGTTGTTGCTTTTTACAGCGGGAATCGCGTGGGTTTTAATTCAAGTCAAGGAATGGTTCATTGCTCGTCGAACGAACAGCAATGTTGAGTTGGAAGAAGATTAAATCTTGGTGGCACATAATTTACTCGTGAGTAGATTGGGTACCAGTTGGATCTAATCGAAACAGGCAGTTGTTGAACCGCTTGTTTTGGCTATTACAAGATAATAGCAGGCCGTTGTGGGGATTGCATACCCATGACGGCTTTTTTAGACGGCAATAAAAAAGCCACCACATCAGCGGATGTAGTGGTCAAGGAGTAGGAAACATCAAAGTGGGGGCTTTGATGAACCCCATTCATCAGACTTGGGGGAGTCTATGAATGAAAGTGATTATTAGCTGCATTATGGCAGCAACGCACTAATAATCGAAAAAACTAAAGAATATTAAGGATTGACAGTCAGTTGGTCACTTTCTATCAATCTGCGACTATTATAATTGCAAAAGTTATTGGCTGCAACTAATTGAGCTGATTAATTAGTTTAAAGTAACGCGGGGCTGAAAATCAGCCGCAAATAAGCCCATGTGATAGAGGTCGATTCGTTGCCCATCACGCTTGATAGCACGCTTATTGGTGCCCTCAAATTCAAAACCACTATTCTGGTAAACAGCGATAGCGGCGGGGTTTGTTGCGATGACGTCCAAACAGACTTTGTAAAGATTCAATTCGTTAAAAGCGTAGTTCAAAATCAAGCTGAGTGTCTCGGTACCATAACCATGGCCGCGTTCGTCGGGATCACCGATTGCGATGGCTAATTGGGCAACCTGGTTATGCCATTCGATATTGAATAGGGTGACAAAGCCTAATAAGTGGTCGTCTTCTAAACTATGAACGTGAAAGTAGTATTCGGTATTCCGATCAAGGTTACGGTAAGTTCGTTCGAGTTCTTCACCGGTCAGTGGTCGGGCGGCAGCCGTATCCATTTTACGAACAAAATCGGCGTCAGTGTACCAGTCACTGATCTCATCAAAATCTTCTGGCTGGGGAACAGCAAGGGCCACATGGGGCCCGACAAACATATTTTTCAAAATAATCCCTCACTCGTATGATGTTATTAAAGCTTATCTTCATGGTGGCGGCAAAAGGTGGGCTTGTCAACCAAAAATTATGAGATTACGCGTCAGACTAGCTAGCTCAGTATGAAACACGGGTGGCATGTGCCAAGTGCTGATGTCAAGAACAACTAGCTCTGGGGGACGGCGAAATAAGATGCGGATATACTGAAGACTTACAGTAAAGCCGTTGGGCACGTGCTGCCGATAATGTGGTTTCAGTATAATGAGGGCAATACGGGTGATGGCTGAACTATTGGTGAAAGGTGTTGCTGTGGGGGCACTTTTCAATGGTGCGTAAAGAGAGGTTAGCACAAACTTTACAGTTACTTTATATGAAGATTGGTAAAACTTTACGTTAGCTCGCTATATTAGAGATAACCATCTGGTGATTAAAGTATGAGAGGGAGGATCGAATTGCGTCCTTTACAAGTTATTCAGATTTCTGATCTACATTTAACCCCCCGCGGCCAAGTACCGGCACATGGTCAGCAGTACGATCCCTGGGGCAAGCTTGCCAATATTATTGATGATATTCGGCGATTACCAACCATGCCAGATTTGATTGTTTTTACCGGGGACTTGATTCATGACGGTAGCGCTGACGATTATCAGCGGCTGCACGCAATCATCCATACGATGGAAGCTGAATTTGATTGTCATGTTCGAGTTATCCTTGGAAACCATGATCGGCGAGCGGCGTTTTACGAAGGGTATTTGCCGGCTGACCCGGGACCATACTACGCGAGTCGCATGCGGATTGGCAACAACGACTTTTATTTTTTGGATTCAAAGGTTAGCGGTTATGAGGCAGGCTGGTTGGCACCACAACAGCTACAATGGTTGGGAAAACATCTACGACAGGCACCGACAAAGCGGGCTTTTCTATTTTTGCATCACCCCCTAGATGGGCCGACGATGACGAATATGCACTATGCGATTTTACAAAATACGCCGGCGCTGTTATCGGTGCTTCGGGGACATAATTTAGGCGGCGTATTCTCTGGTCACGTTCACTTTGTTTCAAGTTATTTGATTGGAGATAATATTCTGAATGTGGTGGCCGGTTCTGCGGCCTATGCGATCGATTGCCATGATCCACATCATCATTATGTTCATGAGGGCAGTAGTTACCAAATCATTGCAATCGATCGAGGACAGGTCGGTGTGACAACGCGCCAGTTACTGCATGGGAAAGCGGTTATTGATGAATTGACGATCCCAGACACTAAGTTTGTCGGGCGAGCCCCACAAGGGTATGAATCAAGATAGCGCTTTCTTAATTAACAAGGTATAATGTTGGTAATAATTAAGGGAGGCGTCAATATGGGACTATTTCGTCATCACAATCAAATGCCACCACGGATCAAACGTAAATTAAAGCAACGGTTGTTACCCGTTGCCGCCATGGAGATTACCGCAACCACAATTGTGGTTGCGGATGTCTTGACGGCGAAGTCATTTCGCCGAGGACATCGACTTGGCTGGTTGTTATTAGCCTTTGTACAACCATTTGGACTGTGGCTCTATTTTGCGTTTGGACAGGAACGTTAGGGTAATTAGTAAATTAAAGTGGGGTTAAGTTCGGGTGAAAGCTCGGACTTTTTTACGTTGATGGGCGTTTTTTGCACGTTTATGAATGTTTTTTTGAATGCAATCATAAGCGTGTATAATAAAAGTGTATATAAAGATACCTATAATTTGAAATTATTATGGTAATCCGAATCATATAGAGGGGGACTTTATTAATGCAGCGAGAATCAGAATTACGACAACAAGCTCAAGAGGCTATTAAGGGACTAATCGTCCGGTTAAGTGGGTGGTCTGATCAGTCGGGGGACTTATTGGATATTATTGATGTATTAATGCAGGTTGATAAAAAAATCACTACGGCTAAGAACCCAGAAGCCTTAGTCAATCGCCTAGTAAACTATATTCGTAGTGTAGCCATTAAGGGACGGTTACACTTTCCAGATGAAGAAGAAAAGCTAATGATCGACTTAGGAATAATCGGGCAAAAGGCCGGATTGAACGGGGCCTATATGGCTGATTTCTCTGACAAGTCACAGTTCTATGGCATGCTGGAAGAAGTCCCACAACATTAATACCGGCCAGGGGGTTGAGGGCTACCGGTCGTGTAATTGCTGATTGGTATTCCGAAAGCGTCCTCCGATTGTGATGCTGATTAAAGCGTAAGTAAAATCAGCTTATCGTATAAATTAAAAGGAACACTTCAGGCTGTGATAGTCCGCTTAAGGTTGACAGGGACTAATACAGGAAAACTGAAAGTGTTCCTTTTGTTTTAGGATAACCAGCGCGCTAAATAGCCGGTTGCCATTGAACTGGTTCTATTCACTGTGCGTCAATTTCAATCGCTTTAAATCAGCTGTTTTAGTTACATTGAGTAGTTTCTGGCAGTCTGGGCATAATCCATAGACTTCCATATTGTGACCCGTAACCAAGTACCCAGAGAGTTCCGCCGCCTTGGCTTCGACACTGCGGAGGTCGGGTTCGAAAACGTCAGTAATTTTACCACAATTCTCACAAACGACGTGATAATGTGGTCGACCGAAAAAGTCATAGTGGGTGCCAGCATCGCCATTTTGTAATTCAATTACGATTCCTAAGTCGACAAAAAGTTTTAACGTATTGTAAACCGTTGCCAAGCTCAGGTTAGGTAATTGAGTTGCTAATTCCTGATAGATGGTTTCGACGGATGGATGATTATGGTGAGTAATCAAATAATTAAGAATGATTTGCCGTTGCGGCGTTACACGGATTTTATGGTCCTTTAATTGCTGCAAGGCTTGGGTCAACATATCTTCTGCCACGACGCGGTTCCTCCTTTTATCATATTCACCCTTATTAAACCACACTTTTTAGAAGGATTCCAATTTAGAAACATTACTAGATGAAACTTTTGACAAAATTAATTAACGAAATAGCTGAAAAGGCTTTACTGGGGCTGAGGACGTGAGTAAACTAACGATAATTAAGTGAATGTGGATAGAGGTGGTAAAATGACGCAATTAATTGTACCAGCATTACCGGTTGAGCGGGTCCAATACGAACGCGCATATGTACTTGGCCTTGAAGCAATGATGAAAGTTATCCGGCAACTTACGACTACGGAAAAAGGACGGCAGGTACCCACTAATCAGTTCCCAGTATTTGCGGCGAGCTATGATGTTCCCCAAGCGTTGGCACAAGTTGCAGTCCTAAAAGCCGCTACTACTCGGTTGAAGGTTCGACCGATTCAGTTGACCGTGACCCGGCAGTGCGTGACGTTACGATTCCAATTACAAGCAGCCGCTGGACAACCAGTCTGGGTGCCGTCCGCCGGGGCACTATGGCGCCTATATGATGGCTTTTTAAGTAATTTAGTTGGGAGCCCTTTCCAACACCTAGCAAATATTCAGATTGGCTTACAGCGCGTTATTGGACCACTGACAGTGACTACGCCAATACGCCCTAGTTTTCAAAATTATGATGTTCGACTGACCCCAAGTGGGCAAACTGGTTGCCTAGTGAAAATTCACAAAGCACCAGCAATATTGGCACGACGGGCACCGATATACCAGTTAAGTCATTACTCGGAAACGATTCGGCCGGATGACTAGTCGTCATTAGCTGGATGATTCTAAATAATCCATAATCACACTGATAGCCAGATTAACGGCGGCCATAAAAAATCCCAAGCTCATTTAGCTTGGGATTTTTTGTGGCCGGTATTTAAGGCCTATCAATTGACTTAATTATGCTTGGTGGCGCAACGTCACATTATCAGTTGTGGCTACTTGAGCATCTGCTTGTGCCCACACTAGCAGTTGAGCTTGAATGTTTTCCAGGATTTTCATGGATAACTGGTAGTCACGTTCGGACCCGGTGCTATTGAAGCTCAATGTACAGGTTCCGGCAAACGTGCTGGCGGCAATTTCCATAACGGGTGAGCACTGGAAGGCACCCGAGAAGACGCAATTGACGACCGTCAAGTCATGAAATTTAAGCCGTTCCTGGTCGACGACACCAAAGTTGGTATACCGGAGCGCAGGCTGTGGTAACCAGCGTTTGGTCATTTTACGCATGACCGTGATTGGCATTGTATGGTTCATTTTCTGTAAATTGCTAAGTCGATAAAGGAAGGCGACCCGCGTACGCTCGACCGTTAACAAGTCGTGGACTTGATTGACGAGCTCACTAAAAGGTGCATCAATATCTACCTTGATTGTCAGAAAAACATTGACGGTTAAATTAGCGATTTGGGTGACGTTCGCATCTTCAGTCGTGAAGCGGCGCAGGTCGATTGGGCACGGCAATGTCACGGTTGTATGACCAGTTAAAACTTGGAGTGCTTTAGCGTATGCCGCCAAAATGGCCTCGCTAATACCGACGTCTTGGGCCTTAGCCATTCGTCGGACGCGCATGAATTGCGTGCTACTGAGCATTACGTGACCACCGTGCCGCAAGTTAATTCCCGGATAATGGGGTAGTTTAACCATACCGGTAACAATGGGTGCATGACCGTGTGGCCGTGCAAATTGACGTTGCAACTTAGTGATAACTGGGCGTAGTCGCCGTTCATTATGCAAATTCGTGAGATCGGCATAATTGTAGGCTTGTGCGAGCAGGTACAGATATTCTTTAAACCCACGATTGTCCGTTAGTAGGTGGCTCATAAAGGCTTGTAAGACATCGTAGTCACCGTGATGAATGACAAATAACCGTAGTTGCGGACTATTCGTAAAATCAAAATCAGTGTTTTCAGGACTATACGGGCTTTGAACTTCCTGAATAACTTGGTTGACTGGTTGATCAGTAACAACGAAACGATTACGGTCAGCTTGATAATGACCGAAAATCTCGGGTACGATTTGTGCGGAAGCGAGCACGGCAGCCTTTAAGCGTTCCACGTCGATCTGACTGGAAAAAACGATTCGCGAACGCATTAATGGCGCGGCACCTGTAGTATGTAGCATATTCAAAAAGTCAAGTGCTTCACCACGATAATACACGATTAACCCCCCAATCAATTTCTCTAATCAATAGTATAGCAGACTCTATTCATCACACTAACAATGGACGTTTGGTTTTGAAAAAAGTTAAGAAACATTTGTGAAAGTTTATTAATCCTGTGATGGCGATAAAGCACTGCCTCGATTATTATGTCTGGTAGTTATTTCGATGAGCAAGCAATAATCAGGCCCGCTAATGAATGTCTCACCTCGTTTAAAATTAGACTTAAGATAATGGCAGTTACGCGGATGGGGGACTGGAATTGCTAAACTGACTGAATATTCAGCAGTTAAGATTAAAATTTTGATGAAAGCAGCTGGTTTTTTGTAACCGGTTCCGACTATTTGCCAAAAAAGGGGTATACTAAAAGTAATTACAACTTAAAGGAGTTTTTCACACGATGAAGATTATCGCACTCGTCGGTAGCATTCGACGTTCCTCATATAATCGTAAGTTAGCAACGTTTGTTCAGAAACGGTATGCCGATCAACTGGATGTCACGATTCCTAACTTGGGCGCGTTGCCTTTTTATGATCAGGATATCGAGCTAGAAGCCCCCGCGGAGGTGCAAGCCTTTAAGCAGACGGTCATGGACGCGGATGGCGTCATTTTTGTGACACCGGAATATAACCATAGTGTTCCAGGTGTCTTGGAAAATGCGATTGATTGGCTATCGCGTGTTGAACGACCGTTAATTGGGAAACCAGCTATGATTTTAGGGGCCACAATGGGACCCTTGGGGACAGTGCGAGCGCAGAGTCATTTACGGCAAGTTTTAGATTCACCCGGAGTTGGGATGCAGATTCTGCCTGGAAATGAATTCTTGTTGAGCGCGGTGCAGGACAAGATGAATGCCGATGGGGACCTTACGGACAATAAGGTCGTTGAGTGGTTAGACCATTGTGTGGCTGACTACCTTAAGTTTGCTCACCAGTTAGCCGCAAACGACTAATTCGGATAAAATAATTGATAAGGGGAAGTTTCAAATGAACAAAGAACGTAAGTTGATTTATGTTATTTTGAATGACGAAGATGTGGAATATGATCTTGAAGAATTACCAGATCAATATGTGGTCTATATTCGCCAACAAGCTGGGGATTCACGCGACTTGTCGTTAGTTAATACTGAGATTCAGAACCTGTTTAAGGATGCCGAATTGGACTTTGAAGAAAAGATCAAGCCTGAAAATCGGAAGGCTGACATTGTGCTAGCTGTTAAGCGCAGTACGGTGGTAGATGACTAATAAACAAGCGTAAACAATAGTTGTAGCGGATTGATGTTTTGCCGTTACGACTATTTTTTTGTAAGATCAAATTATTGGTCTCAACATTAATCAATTCATGTGAGGAGGGCTAACAATGACCATTGAGACACTGTATCAGCAGATGTTAGCTGCCATGGGGCCCCGGCACTGGCTCCAAGCCGGAATCCCACCTGCCGAGACGCCTTGGGAGATTCTCTGGGGCGGTATTCTCGTTCAGAATACCAACTGGCGCAACGTGGATTACGCACTGGCTAATTTAAAAGCAGCCACTGACTTTGAGCCTCGGCAGTTACTAGCATTGACTGATACTGAACTGACGACTTTAGTCAAACCTGCGGGCTTCTATACGCGCAAAGTTCCAACTTTAAAAGCCTTAGCAGCGTGGTGTGGACAGTATGATTTTGACTTGACCGTGATGCGAGCCTTGCCAGCAGAACAATTGCGGCGTGAACTAATCGCCCTGCGCGGTATTGGCGATGAAACGGCTGACTACTTTAGCATGTACGTTTTTCATCAGCCAACGATCATTATTGACACGTATTTGCGGCGCCTATTCGGCTGGCTTAACCAACCGTTACCGAGCAACTACTTAAAGGCCCAACAACTGATTATGCAGGCGTGGCATTATGATTTAACGACGGCTTGGGAGTGGCACGCACTGATTGTTGATTTCGGTAAACAGGTCAAAACGACGGCTGATTTCGAACGGTCCTTTCTTGCAACGCAAAGATTAACACTTGCTTCACAAAGTTTGGCAAACTAATTAAATAAGTTCCTAAATTCAAGTGAACCGCCTTAATTTAATCGGGTTTTATTGACCGACTTAATAGGGGCGGCTATTATTATGTTTATAAAAGAAAGCGCTTTTATGGTTAAGGGCGTTACTTGATTAGTTAGGAGGGCCTGACAGTTGGTCACTGGATGGATTGGCAATTATTAGTGATTTTATAACAACCAGTGTCCGAAATTAGTTTGTTAACAACGCGATTATTGATTAGTCAAAGGGGGAGAATCGCTATGAAGCAAGTGCATTTATTAACGCCAGTTGCAGGACAGTTAGTGCCACTCGAATCGGTTCACGATCCGGTGTTTTCACAAGGGATGATGGGGCAAGGATTTGGTATTGAACCGACAGATGGACAGGTCGTTGCACCAATCAGTGGTAAAGTAACGATGGTTGCAGCGAGTCTGCACGCGATTGGCTTTACGGGGAACAATGGTCTGGAAGTGTTGGTTCATCTTGGTATCGATACGGTCGAACTAGCAGATCGGCCACCGTTTAAAGTTAACGTGCAAGTTGGTGATACGGTCGAGGCCGGCGAAAAAGTGGCCGTGATGGATTTAGCGGCGATTACTAGTGCGAACAAGGATACCACGGTAATCATGGCCGTAACGAATACGGCGGATATGGTTACCAAACTAACGCCCGAACTGGGTGAAGTCCGTGCCGGGGTCGTCGGTGCTGTTGTTGAATTGAAAGAACACGTTGCCGAAGCATCGGTGGTTAAGGGTAAGGGCGGCAAGTACGATGAATTGGCGACTCAAATCATTGCTCAAGTTGGTGGACCGGTAAATGTGAAAAGCGTGATTCACTGCATTACCCGGGTTCGATTTTACTTAAAGGACGAAGGGCAGGCCAATGACGAGGTAATCCGAAACCTAAAGGGCGTTATCGATGTTGCAAAGGCAGGTGGTCAGTACCAGGTGGTGATTGGGCCAGCGGTGACCGACGTGTATGATGCAATCGTGGGTCAACTAGGCGCAGGCTTTGGGGATGCTGACGCTTCGGCTGTTGCGATGGAGAAGGAAGCGAACCGGGTAGCGTGGCAGAAAATGACGCCGTGGCAGAAGGTCAAACACGGTTTTAGCAGCTTGATTGGTATTATTACGGGATCCATGATTCCAGTGATTGGGTTGTTGGCAGCTTCTGGGATCTTAAAGGGGATTTTGTCGTTACTAAAGAACTTCAACCTCGTCTCTGCGACAACGCCGACCTACGTGATTATTAATGCGATGGGTGATTCCGTCTTCTACTTCTTACCGATATTTGTTGGTTTTACCGCAGCCAAGAAGTTAGGGGCTGATCCGGTTATCATGGGAATTATTGGTGGGGTCTTAACATACCCAGCAATTGTTAGTATGGCAACAACCGGAAAGGTTACGGGTCACTTATTGGGAATGGCAATCAATGCGAACTTCTTTGGCATTCCGGTTCACGTTGCCTCCTATACCTACTCGATTTTCCCGATGATTGCGGGGGCGTGGTTAGCAAGTAAGTTGGAACCATGGCTCAAGCGGGTCATCCCAACAGTCTTACGGATGATCTTCGTACCGTTGTTTGAAGTTGTGATTATTTCTGGAGCCATCATTATCATCCTCGGGCCAATCATTACAGCTTTGTCTGGCGCATTGGCTGCAGGAATTGTGGCGATTTACAAACTCAGTCCAGCCATCTCTGGCTTAATTATCGGTGGCTTCTACCAAGTATTAGTTATCTTCGGGTTACACTGGGCGATTATTCCAATTGTTGTCAACGATATTACGACAACTGGGCACAGTTACTTGAATGCCATTGTTTCTGCAACGATGGTTGCCCAAGGTGGCGCGGTCTTAGCAATTGCGCTGAAGTCTAAGTTTGCTAATATTAAAGAGCTCGCTTGGCCAGCAACGATCTCAGCCTTCTGTGGGGTCACTGAACCTGCAATGTACGGGATCAGGGATCAATCTGAAATACGGCCGGGCATTTATTACTGCAAGTATCGGTGGTGCTGTCGGCGGTTTCTTGACCGGACTGTTTAACGTTAACATGTGGGGCTTCGCCGGATCATTGATCGGTGTGACCTCCTTCATCAATCCTAAGGGGCTTGATTTTAGTTTCTACGGTTTCTTGATTGCCTCTGCTATCGACTTGATTGTCGCCTTTACGTTAACGTGGATGTTTGGCTTTTCCGATAATGATGTCAAAAACGTTAAGAAGGCGCCTGAAAAGAAGCACCTTGGTCAACAGGTTGCAAATTAGGGCTTAACTATTTTTAGAAAAGCATTTCTTAGGGCTGCTCTTGTAATGAGGGTAGCCCTTTCTGTGTATTTAATTTTAACGATGTAGCGACGAAATGTTTCCGAATTAATGGCGGCAATGGGTGACGTTAATATCATAAGCGGCCGCTTTATTTGACAAATATATCGATATTTAGTTAAATGTAACTAATAAAGTTACATGAAAGGGCGAGTTAAATTGAAATATGCGATTACAGGTGCCACTGGTCATTTAGGACAACAGATTGTTGCCGCGATGAGACCGTTAGTCGCCACCACTGAATTATATTTAGGGGTCCATACACTCAGTAAGGCCCAGGTATACCAACAACAAGGTTTGCATGTTGCGGCTATTGATTACCAGCAGCCAGAGCAGTTACGCGCATTTTTCCAAGACAGTGATGTCCTGATCTATATTCCTAGTAAGAGTCATGATAGTTATTCGCGGGTCCAAGAATTTGAGAACGTCTTAGCAGCAGTCCAACAGGCGAATGTGCATCATTTCCTAGTCATGGGTTTCATTGCCGATCAGGTGAATAATCCATTTGAATTATCAGCATTTTATGGTTACGTGCCCCGGCGATTAGCTGGAAGTGATATTAACTATACGATTGTCCGGAATGCGCTTTACGCGGATCCGTTAGTGCCATATTTGCCAGAATTAATTGAACGGCACAAGGTCGTTTATCCAATGGCTGATCAGGCTCTCAGCTTCATCAGTCAGGCAGATAGTGCGGCCGCTTTTGCTAAAGTCGCCACAACGCCTGATTTATTACAACGTGGTCGAATCTATACGTTAACACAGTCCCGAGCTTACACGATGCCGGAACTCGCTACTGTGCTTAGTCAGGTGAGCGGGCAACCAATCGGGTATCGACCAGTGTCCTTGCAAGCCTTCAGCGATATGTACAATCAGAATGGTGAGGGGCCAATGTTGGCCTCGATGTATGCCGGTGGCGCCCGCGGACTATTAGCCACAGTAAGTGATGATTATCAGCTGATTATGGATCGTCCCGCCCAGTCATTGCTGGATTACTTACAAACAAATTATCAGAAAAGTTAATTAATCACGGAAAATTCCAAGCGAGTTAATGGTCGCGACGAAATTCCATGCTATAATTTATATCAATAGCAACTTTGGAAAGGAGTCGCCAGTATGACTAACGGGACGCGTGCAGATTTACGTGAGCTTTTTCATAAAGGACAATTAACTATTGGTATTAGTGAACTAAGCAGAATGACTGGTGTCTCGCCACGACAACTACGGTATTGGCAAAAAAAGGGGTACATTATTCCTAAGAACGAGGATGAGCCGGGCCAGGCTCGCGTGTATACAATGAAAATGGTTATCAAGGCAGCCGCGATGAGTAATTTATTGCAGACTGGTTATACCTTGAAGGCGGCGGCCGCTCAGGTGGATGAGCGGATGCGACCAGCCCAAACAATCTATCATCTGCTTGCCGATCGTTACCAAGGATATGAAGTGGCGGATAATGGTCAGATTCTTGTCGACTTGGGGCCATTTGATCCTCAGCCTGACCAGGAACTATTTGTCAAACTCGTGGGGGATAAAGTTAAGTTTGAATTGAAGGATAATTCGAGACCAGATAGTTAGGCACCATTTGATAATGAGAGTTAATACTAGACTGTTCTGAGGAATATTGTAATTGGATAGTCTTAGCAGCGTGATTTCAGGATAATGAAATCACGCTGCTTTTTTATGATTGATATCAATAGTTAATTAATTCAGTAAATGATTTGTCTTCCTGTAAGATAACGCGCAAAATCGGGGTAATATTAGTCACAATAGGATTCGAGATTAAACTTCTAAAGCAATCTTCAAGTATATGGCCGACAGCACAAAGAATAATAACTTATGAAAGGTACACTAGCTACAAGTGTACTTTTATGAGCTTAAATAATGTATACGGTTACATTATCATATGAATTGTAAAAGTTAGGGAGTGATAAATTTGGCGCCGAATAGTTCACCAGCAACTCTTACACGAATGATTATTGAGTTGATATTGTCAAAAAGGATAGTTCACTATCAAGATATTATGGAGTATACGGGCACATCTCGTAAGACGATTGCTAAGTATCTGAATGAGGTGGAAAAGGTAGTCAACCAACAAGGTGTACACCTTGTTAGGAAAAGAGGACAGGGTATTCGTTTTAGTGGTAATACGAAGGGACTGTTGGCTGAGTTTCCGATACTGAAGGATAATAGCCAAAGTGAGCAAGAACGCAGAATTAGCATTATGACATTCTTGACACAGCAATCTAAACCAGTGTTATTAGATGATATTGCTGACCACTTCTTTATTAGTCGTAGTACGTTGGAACGTGATTTAAATGTTTTAAAAATGGATTATGGGTTGAAGCTGACGGCCACTACAGAAGGTGTTAAATTCAATAGTTCGGAGAGTGATGTTCGTCGAGTGATTGGTCAGCTATTACAGTCATATTGGGGACAAGAGATTAAGCAAAATCAACAGACTGGCAAAATGACACGCACATTTAAAGTGCCGCAGTCCCTGAAACGATATGTCAATAAACAAACCTTAAATCAGATGCAAAAAGTCCTGAATAAATTTGTGAAGATTTTAAAAGTTGATGTAAATGAATATCAATATGAGTCTTTACTGATCCATACAACTATTGCGATTCAGCGAATTAAGAATGGCGAGTTTATTACTCAAACGACGACACAGAATTTTGACACTATGGCAATATCTCCGAGTACCAACAAATTAGTTAAAATGCTTATCGTGGCCTTTAAGTGTGAAATTCCCGATGAAGAAATTGCTTATTTAAATATGCATGTCGCGGCCATTGAGGATGGGTACATTGATCTGGATAGAAGCGGCTTAGTTGAACGAACGATAGTCGACTGGCTACGTAGCGTGCTAACGGATTATGATAATCAGTTATTACGTAATCTAACGCTACACTTACGTCCGGCGCTGGTTCGCATTAAAAATGGCATTAGTATTACGAATCCGTATTGTAATCAAGTTAAAACGTATTTTCCCGTCGCTTTTGATCAAGCACTAGCATTAGCGATGGCGATTGAAAAGCAATACCATTTACAGCTAACTGAGGATGAAATTGCATACTTAGCACTGCACTTTGAATCGTTCATTGAGCGCCGAAAGGTCTTAAAACCAGATGTTGAGCTTGCAATTGTATGTAGCACTGGTTATGGTACGGCGGAGTTACTAAAGCAACGTGTCATGGACAAACTACCGGATGTTCAGATTGTTGGCACTTTGTCTGTGAATGAGTTGATGACTTCAACAGTGACTGCAGACATTATTATTTCGACTATCCCGTTAAAGATGAGCGGTACGAGGGTTATTCAAGTCAGTCCGTTTTTGAATGACCAAGAACTCAGCTTATTGGAAAAGTTAAGTCAAGATATTCGTCAAGAAAAGTATACGCGGAACGCATTTGTTAAATTATTAAGTCCAAACGGTATTATTACAAATTCAAAGGCAACTGAAAAAAAGATGGCGATTATTCAACTAACTGATCGGCTAGAAAAGTATGGGTATGTTGATAATCAAATGCAAAATTCAGCGTTAGCACGTGAACAAGTTGCATCCACCATTATCGATAAATTTGCAATTCCCCATGGTGATATCGACCATGTTTTGCAACCAACGATTGGAATCATGACGTCGAAAAAGGGAATTAAATGGGATCACGAAAATGTCCATATTGTATTTTTCGTAGCCCTGAATCGCACGGTTGAAACACAAATGGATGATATTTACAGTTATTTCTATAATTTGATTCAAGATGGGCAGCGAATGACGGCCTTAATAAAGGCTCAAAATGCTCAAGAAATTATTGATACATTAGCACAGCAGTGAAGGGGAAATGCAAATATGACAGAAATTTTTAAACAGAAGTATATTTTTTTAAAAGAACATTTTAGAACACGTGAGGATGTTTTTAGCTTTATTGCACATAAAGCAATTGAACTTGGCTTTGCAGATAACGAAGATGCAGTTTTGAAAGCGCTGTATCAACGAGAAAAAGAAGCTTCAACAGGAATGCAGGACGGTATAGCGATTCCTCATGCAATCTCAGAATATCTGCGGCAACCTGCTGTACTATTCATTCGCTCTACAACAAGCATTCAAGATTGGCCGACATTTGATGACCAACCAGTTAATCAGGTAATTGCTATGCTAGTTCCAAAAAATAGTGAGCAGGCACACTTACAGATTCTAGCTAACTTTGCGAGTGCATTAGTGGATGACCGTGAGCGTCAAGCATTACTTGAAAGTCAAACAGTTCAGGATGTTTACACTGTATTAACCAATAGTTCGGAAAAAATTTTATAAAAAGAGGATGACTGATATGGATTTTGTTGCAATTACATCATGCCCAGCAGGGTTAGCACATACACCAATGGCGGCGAAAGCGCTAGAAAAAGCAGCGCAGGAACTAGGTTTACAAGCTAAAGTAGAACAACAGGGTGCAATGGGACTTAAAAATGAAATTACAGTTGAAGAGGCGAAAAGCGCAAAGTTTTTATTGATTGGTTCGGATCAAAAAATTGAAAAGATGGATCGATTTGAAGGGATTCCAGCAGTTCGAGTTGATATTAATATGTGTATTAAAAAGCCGAAAGCTGTTATTGATAAGGTCAGCAAAGCGGTTGCTGCTCGTGTTAAATAAAATGAACTTAATGAAGAATGGAGGAGTGAGTTATGAAGAAAATATTGGCTGAGTGGAAGGGCTACTTAATGTCTGGTATTTCATATATGTTACCGGTTGTTATTGGCGGGTCCCTCGTAGTTGCAGTTCCTAAGTTGATAGGTCTATGTTTTGGAATTACAAGTTTTGATGCGTATAAAACTGGTTTTTGGTTTTATATGGGACAAATTGAAGCCGTTGGTTGGATTGGTGTTGGCTTAGTTAATTTAGTTTTGGCCGGTTACATTGCATATGCTATTGGCGATAAGCCAGCTTTAGCCGCCGGGTTCATGGGGGGCTCATTAGCATCTAGTTCTAATATGGGATTTTTAGGAGCCTTGGTTGCTGGGTTTGCAGCTGGTTATACTGCACGTTGGTGTCACAATAAGTTACATGTTGGTGAAAAGTTCGAATCTATTATGCCATTAGTTGTTGTACCGCTGCTATCTACAATGGTTGTGGCAATATTGATGGGAGTCATTTTGAAGCAACCGCTGACTTGGATTAATGTATCACTTGTCGCCTGGATTAAACAAATGAGTACAAGCGGTGTAAGTGCTATTACCTTAGCAGTTATCATGGGCGCTATGATTGGTTCTGACTTAGGCGGTCCTGTTAATAAGGCTGCATGGATGGCAGGAAACGTTTTATTAGCTGAAAAGATTTACACCCCTGCAATGATCGTTAATGTGGCTATTGCTGGTATTCCCTTAGGATATGCATTTGCGACGACTTTCTTTAAGCATCGTTTTTCTGATGAATTACTTGATGCTGGACGAAGCGACTGGTTCATGGGATTTATTGGAATAACAGAAGGTGCTATTCCGTTTACATTAGTTAACCCGTTGAAATTAATTCCAATTAATATGATTGCTGGTGCTGCTGGTTCGGCGACTACGATTTTACTTGGGGCTCAGGCTAAGATTCCTCCTGTTGGTGGGGTTTATGGATTTGTCACCATTACGAATGGTTGGGCCTATTTAATCGGTCTAATTGTTTGCGCTGCGATTATCGGTGTACTGGCACCATTGGCTGTGGACTTTAACCAAACACAGAGCGAAGAACAAGTCACTGATGATAATGAGGACGACATTAACATTAATTTTGAAGCTTAGATTGACTAAAACGAGCCGCATAATGGTTAAAGAGCCGTAGTGCGGCTTTTGTTACCTAAAATAACAGGGAGCGATACATTTATGACAAAAGCACATTTTGTAAATCATACTCATTGGGATCGAGAATGGTATTTTACAACTGAGGACGCACAGGTGCTAAGTGATCAGCTGTTCTCAAATGTTTTGAAGGAGTTAGAAACGCATCCTGAAGCTAATTTTACTTTAGACGGACAGACATCAATACTAGATGAGTATGTTGAAATGCATCCCGAAGATGTTATCCGGATAAAGAAATTAATTAACCGTAATCAATTATTTGTTGGACCATGGTATACACAGACTGATGCGATGATACCTGATGCAGAATCAATTATTCGTAACTTAGTTATTGGCATCAACGATACCAAACAAAAGTATGGGCAACCAATGATGATTGGCTATTTGCCAGATACTTTTGGATTTAATTCGCAATTGCCAATGCTCTTAAATCAAGTTGGCATTAATGACTTTATTTTTTGGCGGGGCACTAATTTTAAGCGACAAATGGACTCTGTTTATTTTAAATGGCACAGTCTAGGTCATAGTCAAGTCTATGCTGCTAATTTTCCGTTAGGTTACTATACTGGTCAAATCGCATTGGATTCGAAGAAAAACTTACAAGAGTTCGTTGCAAACCGTCTAGATCCAGGAATTGATTTTGAAAGTCAACAGGGTCAAAATAATTCGGTCCTAGTGCCTTCGGGAATCGATCAAATGAATATTATTCATAACGTATCTGAGACTATTAGTAAGATAAATAAATATAGTCATAATCAGATTGTGATCAGCAATTATCCGAAGTTTATGCGAACATTACGACAACGCAACGATTTACCGGATTATCAAGGCGAGTTGCGGTATCCAACTTATGCTAGAGTTCATCGGACAATTGGTTCAGTACGTTCGCGCATTAAACGGCAGAATTTCAAACTCGAACAGCAAATATTACGACGTGTTGAGCCACTGATGGTCATCGCCAAAAGATGTGGTATCGATGTGTCTAAGGGTCTTATTTTGAAACTTTGGAAAAAGTTGCTAGAATGTCAACCGCATGACAGTTTGGGTGGCAGTGTTTCTGATAATGTTGCTATTGATATTGACCATCGATTCAAACAAGGTTTTGAAATTGCAGACGGTATCGAAAACTATATCAAGAAAAGAATCGCACAACGGTTGAAACTGGATGCCAATCAGGTGCTTGTATTCAATACTGATCCACGCCCATTCAATGGATATAAGAAAATCCGTTTCTTAACATCATCGAAAAACATTATGTTTGATGAAAAATATCAAGCAACTATTTTAAGTGCAAATTATGTGGCTAAGCGAGAAAATATCATGCAACAAACGGCTAAAGGCTTTGAATTTAAAGACGAGCCTGGTTACTATGAATTACAAGTACAAGTTGCAGTCCAGTTTGATGGGTTGGGCTACCAAGTAATTGACTTTAAGGATGGTGCAGAAGCTTTGCCAGAATTACAGTCTGAGCAACAAACGGCTATCCAAAATGAAAGTTGGAAAGTGAATTATGTCGATGGCAACTTTCAGGCAACTACTAATGGGAAAACTTACAAAAACATCATTAGTATTGTAGATTCGGGTAATGATGGTGATACGTACGATTATTCACCGCTTCGAGGCGACAAAGAGGTTGACTTGCCTTTAGCCGGCGTTGTAGCCATTTATGTTGGAGCTGGAAGGCAAGAACTGCGATTAAGCGGCAAGTGGCAGTTACCAGAAGGCTTGGCTGACAGGATTAGTCACGAACCAAAGCTGCACGATGTCGCATTTGAATTAACGTTGACTTTAACTGATGGTGACAATGTATTGGCAGGTCGTTTAACTGTCGATAATCAGGTTCTAGATCATCGATTACGGTTAAAAATTAATACAGCAATTGAAAGTGACACTGCAGTTGCGCAAGTTCAAGGCGGCTTTCAAAGAACACGTAATTTACCAATTGCGGAAAATTGGGAAGAAGAATTTGTTGAAAAACCGGTTAACCTTTATAACTTTGATAAAATTGTCGGGATGCAAGGGGCTAGCGATAGCCTGTATTTAATTGCTAAAGGAATGAAGGAATACGAGTTAGGAAAGAAAGCATTTTATGTCACATTAATGGCAACCACTGGTCAACTTGGTAAGCCTAATTTACTGTGGCGACCAGGTCGTGCTTCAGGCGATACAACTAGTATTGGGCATCAGATGACACCAACGCCGTTGGCCGAAGAATTAGGAGCAAATACATTTGAGTTTGGGTTAGTTTCCACGTCTCAATTGAATGAAAATAAATTGGCAATAATTGCTGAAAAGTGGTTAGCACCCGATGTTAGTTATCAATTACAAAAATTGAATTTATTTGTAAATCGATTAGACAATAAAATTTGGGATGTTGAATTTGATGATTCATTACCAACTATCTCAGAGTGCGAGTCATTTTTGAAACTCGATCCACATGTCACAATTAGCGCGTTGTATCCGGCCTATACTGTGCCAAATAGTTTTGTTATCCGTTTGGCAAATGAATCTGGTGTGGCTGCTGATTTGACCCCCTTATTAAAACAACATTTCATTCAGGTAAATGCTCTGGAAGAGGCTCAACCATGTTCGGAACAATTAATGATTCAGCCTTATGATATGGTTACCTTGCTCATACACAATCAGGGGGCATAGCTCATGCGTTTGGGAAGTATTGAAGCTGGAGGGACTAAGTTCATTTTAGCAATTACTGATGAGCACTACCGTATCTTGAAGCGACAACGAGTAGCGACCACAAAGCCAAATGAAACGCTGGAAGCCTGTGTTTCATTTTTTAAGAAAAATCCAGTCGATGCGTTGGGAATCGGGAGTTTCGGCCCAGCCGATATTAAGGTGGATTCACCGACATATGGTCAGATTTTAAATACACCAAAAGCTGGTTGGTCTCATACGGATGTTGTACAGATGTTGAGGGCAGCTTTGAAAATTCCAATTACTTTTACAACGGACGTAAATGCTTCGGCTTATGGTGAATATATGATTGGACAAGGACAAGCAGTGCGTTCACTAGTATACTTTACTATTGGGACAGGCATTGGTGGTGGTGTTATCCAAGATAATCATTTCATAGGTGGTATGTCTCATCTTGAAATGGGACATACAATGGTCATACCTATGTCAGGCGATAACTTCAAGGGTGTCTGTCCATATCATCAAAATCGGTGCTTTGAAGGCATGGCTTCAGGACCCGCAATTGAGGCTCGAACTGGCAAACCGGGGGAACAATTGAAGCGAACCAATGAAGTATTTAAGTTGATCAGTTATTATATTGCACAGCTGGTCTTTGATGCATATCTTAATTTCATGCCTGAAAGAATTGTTATTGGTGGCTCAGTAGTAAGCGAAACTGAACTTCCAGTGATTAGAAGAGACGTTGAGCAGCTTAATAACAATTATGTTGAATTACCGAACTTAGATCATTTGATTGTTTTAACGGGAATTGCTAATAATGGTTCTGCAACGATTGGTAATGTCGCCCTGGCCAAAAATTTGATATTTTAGGTAAAAAGAGTCGATAACAAGTAACGTTATCGGTTCTTTTACTTTACTATGAATGAAAAATGGTCTGGAATACTTATTTATGACTTGATTCATGCTACAGTAGAATCTATAAGGATACATAATATAAGTCTACGCTTAGCATAGCCATGATTAACTTAACGGAGGAAAATCAATGATCAAATTAATCGTAAGTGATATCGACGGTACCCTAGTCGACAGTCAAGGACAGTTATTACCGGCTACAATTACGGGAGTTCAAGCAGCGGTTGCACGGGGGGCACAAATGGTGTTGGCCTCAGCACGTTCGCCTAAGGGGATGTTTGGAATTGCACAACAACTAGGAATTAATTCGACCATGATTGCCTATAATGGCGCGCTAACGGCTACGACCGATGTGAATGATCGACTAACTGTTTTTGAAGAGCAAGCCGTTGACCCTAAACTAGCACAAGCTGTGCAAACGGTAGTAGCTCATGATTGGCCAGCTGCCTCAATTAGTATTTATTCGAATAATAACTGGTTGGTGGCTACTAATGGCCCGTGGGAACAGCAGGAAGCGACGGGAATTGGTTATGCACCCCATGTCACGGATTTGGGCACATGGTTGCAACGGATGCCGACGCCAGTGCATAAAATGATGATCATGGCCGATCCAGATATTATTCAGGCGATTGAACAACGATTAAGCCGTAATGAATTTAGCGGCTTAGCAGTTTATCGTTCGAAAGAAACTTATTTAGAAATCGTTGCGGCAGGCGTAACTAAAGCAGCCGCATTAATGAAATTATTACAGGATGATCAAGTTACCCCTGCTGAAACGCTTGCGTTTGGCGATAACTTTAATGATGTTGCGATGCTCCAGACAGCGGGGATTGGTGTTGCGATGGCTAATGCGCCACAACCCGTTAAAGAGGCAGCGAACATAGTAACAACTGATAATAATCATAATGGTATTCAGCTAACCTTAGCTCAGTATTTTGCTGATGTTACGCGCTAATGAAAAGGCCATTTACGAATCATTAAAAAATAGGAAGCTCAACGCCATGTTCGTTGAACTTCCTATTTTCGTATTGTAGAAGATATTTAAGAGAAACCTACAGCTAGCTCGTTATTAGCGCGCTAAGATTTCTTTAATAGCTACACTGGCTTCCAATGGTTGACGTCCCAAGACATGAGCTAAGTCGGCTGACTTTTCAGCCAGCGCACCATCATTGATTGGGGATTGGAATGAGGCAAACAAAGCAGCGGTATCATGATTTAGACCAGTCGTTTCAAGGAATTGCACGTACGCATCCTGACTGACTTGGGTAATCTTAACTTGGTTGCCAGTTGCTTCTTGGAGTGCTTGACCGAGTGCGGCATAAGTGAGGGGTGTCCCAGCAAATTCGTACACTTCTTGAGGGGCATCTGCCATCAAAACGGTTGCTGCCGCTTCGGCATATTCACGTTCCAAGGCCCAGCCAGCTGTATTATTAGCCCAGTACAAGGTTTCTTGGTTATGGGCACCACTTTGTAAGAAGCCCATTTCGTTTTCTAAATACCAGTTGTTACGAAGAAAACTGTGCGCAATATCAGTCGCTTTTATGGCATTTTCGGTGGCCCGATGATCATTGGCTAAGGCGCTGACTGCTGCCTGTGCGTTGGGAAAACTAGTGTAGGCGACAAATTTAACATGAGCGGCGTTAAGGGCAGTCACGACGTTTTTATGAGCGGTGGCCCGGTCAACGGGACCACCAGGTTGTGATGAAACGAAGAGCACGCGTTCAACGTTCTCGAAGGCTTTCGTCATTGAGTCGACATCATCGTAATTCCCGGTACGAATTGGATTATCAGGAAACAGCTGAGCAGCTTTGTCCTGATTACGAGCAATTACTAAAACATTTTCTGCACCAACTTTAGCATTCAGCGTACTAACGGCGCTTTGACCAAATTTACCAGTAGCGGCAGTGATGGCGTATTTCATAATTAAAACATCCTTTCAAATTGCTGTAGCAATAAAAATTACAGTGATTAGCTTATCACATGTAACTTCAAAGTCAACAAGTTTGCTTTCGATAACCGAAAGACCATCTTCTTATGCTGGAATATAATGAATGGCTAAGAAAAAGAAAAACGAGTATTAGTGCAAGTTTCTGTGACTAATGAAGTTTCATCGATGTGCTAAAGAATGTTCTTAGTTAGTTACTGCTATTGATTTATGTCCGAAAAAATAGGATTAGACAACTTGGTGTTATCTAATCCTAATTTATAAAAGTCAGCGATAAATGGTGGCGTGTTACTTATTGTTCAACGACGTCAAAATTCGCTGTGATGCCTGTCCGTTGAAGTCATTGGTTTGTAGCCGTTCAAAAACGTCTTTCATAATGTGCATTAATTGTTGATCGGACAAACCTTGGGCAGATAATGTATTGAGCATGACTTGCAGCAAGTCGATTGGCAGGACCGGTCGCTGTTCAGGATGCGCACTGAAGAATTCCTGAACGGCTTGGTCGTGTAAGCGCCAGTAAACTGGGTTTTGGACATCATCAAAAATCGTTTTTAGTTGCTCTAAGGCCGGTGATAGCGGAATGTTTTTGGCAATAATCGTCGTTAGCATCCCATCACGAGCCGGGATACGAACATCCGCCACGTAATCTTTTAATAGTAAGAAATGAGTCTTGAATGGTGGCCGTAACGTAAAGGTCATCGTTAATGCAATTTGACTATCAGTAGCTGCCATGATGATTCCCCCTAATATGATTGGCAGTGAGTGGCAAATTAATGACGCTTCGTGAAGCGGACGACGGCTTCGCAACGAGCTGTTTGTGGGAACATGTCGATCGATTGAATATAGTCGACTTGATATCCGCGGGTAAGTGCTTGTAAATTCTGAGCAAGCGTCGATGGGTTACATGAAATGTAGACGAGTTTTTCCGGTGCGCTTTGTAAGATGGCATCAATTAAGACGTTATCTAAACCAGTACGGGGTGGATCAACGACCATTGCATCAGGCGCAAAACCGCTCGCTAACCATTGCGGTAACAAGACTTCCGCCTCACCAACTTCGTAATGAGCATTAGTGATTTGATTGCGTTGGGCGTTGGCATTGGCATCTGCAACGGCTGCCGGAATGGTATCCATTCCCCGAACTTCCTTAGCCACGTCGGCTAGTGATAAACCAATCGTTCCGACGCCCGAATAAGCGTCGACCAGCGTCTCATTAGGCGCTAAGTTCAAAGCTTCGCGTGCTAAGCGATAGAGTTTCTTGGTTTGCTGCGGGTTCAATTGGAAGAAGGCCCGAGCAGATAAATCGAAGACTAGGCCGTCTAGCTCCTCCGTAATAGTTGGTTTGCCGGCCAGTAATGTTGTTTGGTCACCCCAGATCAATGAAGTTTTACCAGCATTGATATTTTGCATGACCGACACGACCATTGGCAGTTTTTCAGCGATTTTCATCAATAATTGATGCTTTTTCGGTAACTTGGGTGTATTTGTGATGAAGACCAGCTGAATTTCACCAGTGGCGGCCGCTTCACGCACAACGATTGTCTTGACGATGCCAGAATTATGTTCTTCATCGTAAATCGGTACTTGGAGTTCCTCCAGCCAAGCCACGACTTGACGCATGACTGTCATTGTCGCCGGCATTTGCACCGAACAGGTCGGTAAGTCGACTAGGTCATGACTATTTTCTTTATATAAGCCAGCAGCGACGTGCCCATCAATTAAACGAACTTGAAATTGGGCTTTGTTGCGGTATTCATAAGGATTAGTCATCCCAATGGTGGGCCGAACATCATAGTGTCGATAACCAGCTGGGCGGTATTTTTCGAGTGCTTGACGAATTAAATCTTGCTTAAAGGCTAATTGGGCCGGGTAGTCGAGGTGTTCTAATTCAAAACCACCGACTTCGCCCGCATAGGCATCGCGGGGATCGACCCGGTCAGGACTAGGCTTGCGAATACTACGAATCTTAGCTTCTAGGTAACGTGGGTGCACGGCGGTTACTTCAGCAACAACGACTTCTTCAGGAAGGGCGCCCTTGACGAAGGTGATGACGTGTTTGTAATAGCCAATACCTTCACCGTTAATGCCTAAACGCCGAATGGTCAGTGGAAAACGCTGGCCGATGTTAACGGTCGCTTGCACTTTTTCATCCGGCTGTTGTCGGCGCCGATCATTGTGCGATCGGGATTGGTGCGAATAATGATTAGATTGTGGCATAAGTTTGATTTTGACCTCGTTTTTCTGTGAACTGTGTTAACCTCCATTATAGCATGTGGAAAGACACAGGATAACTGAGGAGGATTGTTTGAAAGTCGCCTAACAGTCAGGTTATAATGATTCTAAATTAGTAATCGGGGGTGGGCATATGAATTCATTGATTAGTTTAGAAAAAGTTAATTATCAAATCGCTGATCAACATATTTTACATGATGTTGATTGGCAGATTCCAGCTGGGGCTCATATTACATTGACGGGACCATCCGGTGGTGGGAAAAGTACGTTATTACGGATCATTGCGGCCATGATTTCTAAAACAAGTGGGACCTTGATTTTTGATGGGCAACCGATTGAAAGTTATGACCCAATCATGTATCGGCGGCAAGTCTCATATTGTTTCC
>SKET01000149.1_pt1 | contig 67933 bp, 55 predicted proteins | sample 4841461 | NCBI WGS metagenome assembly SKET01 (sample SAMN11008802, study PRJNA524170) | human gut metagenome | biome: Human fecal sample; material: Feces; isolation source: fecal sample from pouch patient p5 | host: Homo sapiens | place: Israel: Tel-Aviv | collected 2014-02-13
AATCAACTCCTTTCAATAATATTCTACTCTAATATCTTATAACACTCAACATGTACTTATATGATTTTATAATTTATATTTAACTGTTAATAACCTCCTGAAATTCATTTGGAGATAATATGAAAAAAATAGGAAGAAAAATTAAGAACATTTCTCCTCCGCGGAGGCATTGTCCCAGGAAAAATTGGATAAATGGATATGCAAAAGTGGTTTTCCGCGGAGAATAAAAGTATTTTGAGATGCAAAAAAGACTCCAGTCATATTAACTGAAGTCTCTTTCCATTCTGATCACTTTTTGTAATCCGTCACGCTGCAGGTTGGTAATCCTTTGGTATCCCATGACATACCTGCCTTTTTCTTCCATGTCCGGCTGCCAAGCAGGAATCCGCCAGACTGCGCATCCAGAATATACCATTTGCCGCCAACTCTTACCTGATTCCACTGATGGCTTGGGTTACTTGCCTTGGAGTCTGCGTGTACATATCTGCAGTCTACTCCGATTGCATCACAGAGTGCTTTCATGGCTCTGGCATATCCGGAGCATTGTGCTTCTCCATATACCAATGCACCCCAGGCGGTGTTTGCATAATTATACTGCCAGCCTTTATAAGCGTAGCTGCAGTTGCTGCGGAGATAATTATATGCAGTCAGTACCCTGTCATAGTCTGACATTCCTTTACGGATGTAATTGATCTTGAAACTCTGGACAACACTCCGGACCTGTGCCAGATGCTGCGCGTCCAGATACGGACCGTAGACGCTGCCATACTGATAATCACCTTTTACAGTTGCTGTTTTTAAGGTGATCTTTCGGGCTTTGCTTTTGGAACTGTAAATATTTTTGCCCTTTATGACTCTGTACGCCAGCACTCTGTACTGATAAGTCTTTCCGGCCTGTACATTTTTGTCAGTTGTGGAGATTACATTTCTTTTTTTGACATTTTTCAGGAATGACCACTTTCCGTTATCATATCGGTACACCCTGTAGCCGTCTGCCTGTGCGATATAGCTCCAGGAAAGATTTACGGTTTTATTGTCCGTGGAGTAACACTTGTAAAGCTCCGGTGTCTGCAGATTGGCCTTTACATCAATGATATTTGATACAATCTCCACGCTATATTCTCCGCTGTCCGGATCATACACCATGTCGCCATAGACCAGTCTGTAGGAATATTGATGTCCGGCTTTTGCCGTAGTATCTACAAAAGTCAGATTTCCCTCCACGCATGTATCATGGGAATAGCACTGTACCTTGAAATTATCCCCGTAGTTCATATACAGATTGTCACCAAGGACTTCCCAGAAGTCTCCTATTACCCTGAAACTATCCAGTTTTTCTAATTTTCCACCTTGAGATACCGGCTTTTCTGAACGATAGATGTCTATTCGATTAGAGTCTGGAGTGGCTACCTCTGCCTTAAACTGAATCTGACTTGCCTCTATAGACTTTCCGTCATATATTTTCAAGAGTTTTGTATCTTCTCTTTGCGCTGCATTTACCGTAAAACCTGTTCCGAGACATATCCATAATGTCATTATTATCAGCAAAAATATTGATTTCTGTATAAATGAGTTTTGTTTTCTTTCTTCTAATTTCATGGTTTTCCCTCTTTTATTTTGATGTAATTCCTTGAGAATGCCCGGTAGATACAACTTAGGCTTGAAAAGGATTCATGTCCTGCAACGACCAGACAGAAATTACATTCCTAATTTCTGTTTGGTATTTGAAAGTTCTTTTCTTATTAAGTTGTTATTTGATGACTGAGCAAAGCTATACCATGTAGCGTTTGCATGATATTTCTTGTAATAAGTTTCATACATATTTCCTGAGGTTTTCTTGCCGTCCATATACCAGTCTCCTTCCATTGCATCCCCCTTCCATATGAACTTGTGGACCAGTCCAACAGACCCATCTTTTTTGGTTCCATAGTAATAATTATCCCCACACGCATTACCAGTTAGCTCTAACAGATATTTTCCGTTGTATTTACATATACCCAAACCTCCAAAATATGGCATATTGTTTCCAGACCATGAAATACGTGAGGTAACCCGTTTTGCAGATTTTCCGCCATACTTCCACAATTCTACATGATATTGAACTTTGTCTTTGTTATACCTTTCTGTTTGGTATGTCAGGATAAGTTCGTTGATGCCGTCATTATTGAAATCCAACAATTTGGCATAGCATAGTCCCGTCCAAAACTGTTTCTGCTCATTTAATTGAGCTTCCCCATATTTTTTCTCATAACTTTGTATCAGATTCCGGTAAGCTGAAGTTGGATCTTTGATATTTCCTTCTTTTTTGACCGTTACCTTGCAGACGAGATTGTAAGTATCGCCATACTGTTTAACTTTACACCTGATATAAGTTGTACCGGCTTTTTTTGCCTGGATCTCGCCGGAAGAATTGACTTTTGCTACCTTCTTGTTATCAGAAGAATACTTTACGTTTGACAAATAACTGATGCCTGTACAAGGGAACTCTTTTTTCTCCTTTACTTTCAGTGTGATCTTTGTGGTATCCGTATCCGGCTTCAGGAATGCAAGTTTTACTTTCGTATAGTTTCTAATTCTGATATCGGGTATCTTTTCTGTATTCATCTTCAGGTACTGGTCAGATTCGATAATCTTATCCCAGGTAGATCCGGTAAACATTCCTTCCATGGTTTCATAAGACATCTGTTTTGCTTTCAGGATAAATTGAAACAGGATATAGATATCTGAAGCTGTATTTGTATCCCCGGATTTCAAAGCAGATACCTTTTTATTATAAGCTTTCATGGAAGCATCACATACAAAACTTAAGGAAACGGTTTTTAAGTAATTGTCCACTCTTTTATTAATTCCTGAAGCAAAGGACACAATGTCTTTGACAAGAAGGATTTCGCCTACCAGAGTAGCAGCCGTCCCCAGCTGGAATTTTGTACAGATGAAACCAAGATAGTCTTTTTTTAAGGATGACGAGAGTATCTGATTTTGTATTGTCTGTTTTGAGGCAAGGTAATCTTTTCCTTTATCAACTACTTCTCCGAGCACAAAATCTCCGATTGCTCTGATAGAGGCATTAAAGGAATCTGCCATACATACCTGACAAGCTTTTTTCAGGTTTTTGTCATCAGTATTATCTGCTATGGATGACAGAACCAGGATTTTTCCTACATCATCTTTGATATCGTTACGAATCGAGTCTGTAAAGCCAACTATGTAGATATTCATGGTATCACTGGTTTTGGAAAGTACTTCATATTCAAGATCTGAGACTATACCAGCAAGGTCCTCATCCCATACATCTGTTATTCCCTTCAGCATGGAATTATCTGCCAGCAGATCGATCAGTATTTCTTCGTACTCCTGTTCCCAGAGGTTATTTTTTGTATTAATATCTCCATAAGTTTTAATAAATGTCTGCAGAACTCCTCCTGGTGTTTTACTGAATCCTGCAGCCAGATTGACCGGATCGTCATATTCAAGCAAAGGATAGGAAGCGTAATCTGTATTCAGCATAAGCCATTTGACGTCATCGTATATTTTGGACTTGTTTACGTATCGCATCTGTCCTGCATCCGCTTCCTCCAAGGATTCTATATCAACAGAGTCTGAGAACTCAGCGTCAGCATTAGCTTCAAATACATCATCATCTGTAAAGGAATCTGTTGTATCATGGTTTTCTTCCGAGACATCAGACATATCTGTATTATTGGATTCGGCAACAAGTCCATCCGTATCCTCCGCAGCAGTCTCCCCGTCATCGAATACCGCATCCAGGTCAGAGGCCCATGTAGTTATAGGAATAGAAATGCATAACATGGCGCCGGTTAACAGTGCAGCAATGATCCTTTTTCTTTTCATTTGTACTTCCTCCGTTTTAATAAATATTTTCATTTCCATATGTAACGGCTGCTTTGCCAATGCATATTCATAAAATACGAAGTTTTTCTCAATGTCTTATAAGAAAAGTATATTACACAGTCTCGGTCATTTCAATGATGTTTTTGATTATTTTTTCTTCCACCGCTGAATTATCTGAAAAACATTTGCGGAATCTGATTTGATCTATCTGTGAAAAAAACGGACACATCGATATATTCTGGCTTTCATATAAAATTTTCATAAAAAAATCCGCAGCAGTTTCAGCCGCGGATGTATATGGGATCTCAGAGCACTAATGGTAATCCTTAGTCGCAAGATGGTATGATATCTGGATTTGAGACAAAGATCATACTCCGTTTTTCATACGGTATGTCGTAGAGATTTTCTGGCAAAGAAATCTGGTTGATTCTCGGGCAATCAGCAAATGCTCCGTCATCTATATACCGGACACTCTTGGGGAGCGTAATGGTACTAAGATTAGTTCCGGCAAACGCCATCGAACCGATCCCGACCACCCTGTCCGGAAGGTTGATCGCCTTTAAGGAGCAGCAGCCATAGAAGGCTCCATAGTCAATGAGGACAACCTGCCGCGGAATGTCGATCACTTCCAGGCTCCTGCATCCAGCAAATGAAAAAGCTCCTATCTTTCGAAGATTGTATGGAAGGATCACTTTTTTTAATCCAGGCATGTTAGAAAAACATCTGGGTGGCAGTATCCATACGTCATCGTTAATGACAGCTACGCTTCCTCTATCCTTCATATTTGCATTTTCTTTGATCCATTGTTCTAACATAAGAATCCTCTCCTTTCGTTTTTGTTCGTACAAAAATATGAGGAACGTCATAGGGATTAAAAAATTCGTCTGTTTATCATTTTGTTCTTAAATACGAGCAAAAGGAGGAGCCGTGGATGGGAAGTATATTTTCGGAACTTTTTAATAATTGGGTAAATGCATTCGAACAGGAAGAGGGAAAGAAGAAACCGATATATCTTCCCAATGCAAAGGAAAATTACAGAGAGACTGCAAAATATCAGATGATCCCGTCTGCAACTAAGGATTTCATGTCCTCTTTCGGCCAGACACAGTCTTTTTTTACATACTTCTCTTTTTCTCCCTGTGTCATGCCATCCAGATCTTCGACCATCAGACCGCGTTCTTTCCAAACATCCTTTCTTGCTCCTCCGATTTTTTCTCCAAAATCATTGATCATAGTAATTTCTCCTTTCGTTTTTCGTCTTAAAGGAATATGAAGATTTTGAGGAAAAAATAAAAAAGGAATTTTTGAGAGGAAAATAGCATGTAGGACTGGAAATTTGAAAAATTAAGCGTATAATTGTAGTATTAAAAAAAGGAGGAAAAGAAGTTGAAAAAATTACGTTTTGTATTATGTAGCTTGCTGGCATTCCTGCTCATAGCAACGTCAATTCCGGTAGTGACCGAAGCCGCTGCTAAGCCGGTATGTCAGAAAGCAACAACCCTGCATTATCAGTACAGCGTAGGCACTACGGTTATCATGGAGAGTCTCTACATCGGGAACTTATCCCGCTCTGCCAAAGTGACAGGGATAAGATCCTCCAACAAAAATATAAAGGCACAGTTAGGCAGGCTCTGTTACAATGCCATATGGATCGACAAAAAAGATTCCGGTCGTCGCATCAAGGATGGAGAGCAGACGACCATCAGTTTTAAAGTTAAACAGAATGGAAAAACCTACAAGCTTTCATCCAGGATCACTTTTAAAAGATTTGACCAGGTATTCAAAAGTTTTAAGATCGGAAATAAAGAGTATGCTTCTGATTTTGCAGGATACTGGGGAACTGAAGCACAGATAAAAGGTAAGACTGCAAAAATCCAGGTTGCACCTGCTGCCGGTTATAAGATTGATAAGATCGTTGCTTATTACTGGCATGGCGGAGAGAATGATGAAAGCAGGAAGATTAAAAATGGGGCTAAGGTAGCCTTAAAAGACTTAATGTTTATCTACGTATACTACCATCCGGTTAAGACACCGGCATATTTCAATATCAAAAACATGGAAAATCCCAAAATGTCACCTTTTAATTATGAATTCCATATAAGAGTCAAGTAATCTCAGAAATATTACAAGGAGAACAAAAACATGAAAAAATGGAAAAGTAAACTGATCGCAGTTGTAACTGCATTGTGCATGGCATTAAGCGTTCCTGTTTTTGCCGGATCAGCATCTGTATATGCGGCAACCCAGACAATGACTGATTCTATTCAGTTTAACAGAATGGACGGGGTTCTGAAGAAAAACAGTGTAGCAGAAAAGAAAGCCCTGAAGTTTATCAAGGGAACCTGGTATACGCAAGGAGGCGTTCCTTATCATAATAAAACAGTTTTTTCTGGAAAAACAGTTAAGCTTTACGCTCCCGGTTCAAAAAAAGTATTGTACCGCTACAAGATTGATAAAGTAACAAAGACCAGCTATGGATATTATTACAGAATATACTTGGGAAAAGGATGCTATGATGGATGGAGACTTTATTTAAAAGACAAGTCTACACTGGTAACAATGGGAAACGGAAATCCATACAGTACATCTGGATATAGTGGAACAGACAGTTTGGTAAGACATAAGTAATTTAAAAAGAGAACCTGAACAGGGTTCTATGTTTTCATAACCGGATTTTTTTTACGGAATTTCTTCTCAGTTTTTTCACCTCATAAAGTGCCCTGTCAGCTTCCCTCAATGCATCGGCAATCACAAGACCGTTTCTGCAGATCACAGAAGTACATCCCGCTGACAATTCCACATAATATTCTTTATCTGAAGTACAGTTAAAAGCATCACTTTCTTCTCTAATCCTTTCTATGATCTGCTGTCCATCTTTCAGATTTCCCAACGTGACAACGCAGAATTCATCTCCGCCGATTCTTCCCACAATACCATCTGCTCCCACAACCTTCTTTAAAACCTCTGCACAATGTCTGATAGAAAAATCTCCTTCGATATGTCCAAAAGAATCATTGATTTCTTTCAGATGATCCAGATCTGCAAATAAGATCAGCAGTTCTTCTCCCTCATGGTCTCTGTTCATCTGAAGAGTTTTTTCTATAAATCCCCTGCGGTTCATACACCCTGTCAGTGCATCTGATTCGGAAATAAAATTCAGAACTTCATTTTTCTCCTGTATTTCTCTGACCAGTATTTCCAGTTTCCGCTGCATAGTCTTCTGTTCTTCTGACATCTGATACATTCGGAGCATATTTCCAATCTGTCTGCTGATCAGATAAAATAAAGACAGATAAGCCGGATCAATCTCTGCTATCAGAATTCCATACGTATGCTCCCTTTCCACAAGTCTTTGTTTTCGTTTTATTTTACAATATTTTTTGCCATCATTCAATATATTTTAGTTGTTTTTACCAAATTATTTAAATATCTGCAACCCCTTTCCCGTTTACAGGATTCTACGCCTCATGCGGAGCACTATATATCACAGGTACATTACGAAGTAATTTCCTGCGACATACAAAAATTACCGCCAGGTCTATTTCAATCCGCGGTAATTTTCATTTTCTGTTATTCAGATTTCATGATCAGTAGATTGTCACTGCCATAATTATATATACAAGAATAGATACCAGACAGTACATGGAGTTTGTTGTGGAAACATAAGCGCTTCCTTCTTCATCTTTCATAAAAGTCTGCATACTGAATGTGGCCGGTGCTGACATATAACTGATAATTGCAAGATTGACCAGCCGATCATCACCTACCAGATAATGTACAGCAACAAGAACTCCTGCGATCATCACTGCCTGAAGCAATACACGTAAGATGATCGTGGCAATGCATGGCTTTAATAATTTCGCATTCAGTTCCATGCTGTATCCCACTACCAGTAAAATAATGGCAGTCACAGATGTGGTGAGAATATTTTCCACACTCTGGTACACGCCTCCGAAAGGACTGTCTAAAACTGCAAGGATCACCTTCGATAATCCTGCAATAATTCCCAGGATACTTGCAATAAATGCCGGAGTCTTTAATGCACTGAAAAACAGTTTTTTCACATCAATCTTCTCACCGTTTTCCACCTGTCCCAGCATTCCCATATATACACTGAATCCAAACAGCAGTCCGGCAATATCCAGAACTGCAATACGGGAAAGATTTTCACTGCCACAGAGGCTTGTATATAACGGATAGGCCATAAGTCCCCCTTCATATACGCTTACCATAAACGGTAGATATTTCTGATAGGTTCCTTTCAGAAATGGCTTCAGCAAAAAGCCCAGACCAAAGGATACTACCAGCATTACAAACATGATCAAAATCAGGATTCCGGTTTCTTTATTATATTCCGCTGTTGCCAGAGCATGAAAAATAGCAACCGGAAGCATAACATTCGTTACAAGCACCTTCATGTTATTGATTCCGTCTCTGGTCAGAATCTTCCATTTTCTGCACAGCATACCGACCACGATCATAACCAGTACAGGCAGAACAATTTCTAATACATTCACTTTTTTACTCCTCCTAATATATAACTCAGCTTTGTTTATTGTAACTCAAAAAAACATTTTTCGCCACCTATACTTTCTGTTGTATTTTCACTTTTTTGCAGTTATAATTTTATGTGAATTTACGAAAAAAAAGGAGAACTTAAATGAATACTTTCAGCATTCTGACTGCTCAGATCGGAATGTTCGTGATCTACATGCTTGCAGGCGTGATCCTGATCCGCACACGGGTTATGAACAGAGAAAATCTTGAAGTCATTTCAAAATTTGTAATAAAACTGGCGCTTCCTGTAATGATTTTTATCAATACTGTAAACGGAGTGGAACGTAAAACTCTTTTTCATTCACTGAGCATTTTTCTGATTGCGGGAATTATGTATATATGTCTGTTTTTACTCAGCTACATATCTGGTATTTTTTTTCATCTGCATGGTAACCACAGGCAGCTTTACAGTGCCATGAGCGTATTCGGAAATGTGGGATTTATGGGTATTCCCATAGTAACCAGTATTTATCCGGAAAACGGTATGCTCTACATCTGTGTATTTACCATTATTGATCAGCTCATGCTGTGGACAGCAGGTGTACGCCTTACTTCAGGTACAGACAGTCAAAAAAACCGTTTTGATTTCCGGAAGCTGATCAATCCTGTTACTGTTTCCATCCTTCTTGCTGTGATCTGTGTGCTGACAGGAATCCGGCTTCCTGATGTTCTGAACAATTCCCTTCAGAAAATCGGCCAGACCGCCACACCTCTCGCAATGATCTATCTTGGCGGTGTTTTCGCCTGTATCGATGTACTGAAAAATATCCAGAGACTGGATTATTATGGAATTGTCATCCTAAAAATGCTTTTGTTTCCGCTTTTCTTCTATGTATTACTTGGATATCTTCCGGTTTCTTCAGAAATCCGCACTACCATGGCTCTGACTTCTGCAATGCCAGTTATGTCCTCTGTGGTAATGATGGCAAATACCTACGGATCAGATGGCGATTATGCAATGGGTGGAATTCTTGTTACAACTATCTGTTCTGTTTTTACACTTCCATTTATTTACTGGATTTTTCATTTTATCGGATGATTTAAATATAATACTTTTTTATAAATATTTATAAATTTCATTTATAAAAAAGTGTGGTATACCAACTCTACGACAGCGCTTTCCGCATTCTGGATATCCGCAACAATCTTCTGGAGAATTTCACCGGTTCCAGAAAGCAGATCATTGATCTGGCAGCCTCCACCATTCCTTCTTCTTATCTCCTTCCTGAACTTCTCGCAGGTTTTGGCAGAATGTATCCTGATGTATATTTCCATTCCTGGCAGACAGACAGTTCCGGCGCTATTAACCGTGTACTGGATGGGACCGTAGATCTGGCTTTGACAGGACAGAATACAGGAGACGACAGCTGTGTATTTATTCCCTTCTGTCAGGATAATATGGTGATTGCTACCCCTGTGAATGATCATTATTTAAACTTAAAACAAAAAGAACAACCTGTTGTTTTTCAGGACTTTATCAAGGATCCTGTTATCATCAGGGAAAAAGGCTCCGGAACCAAAAAGGAAATGGATATTTTTCTGGAAAATGCCGGTATTGAACCTTCCAGTCTGAATGTAGTAGCCCGCATGAATGACCTGGAATCAATCAAAAAATCTATTGTAAACGGGCTTGGATTTTCCATTCTTTCTGCCAGATCTGTCGTTGACCTGCAAAAAACAAAGCAGATTCTTCTGTTTCCATTAGAAGAATCTGCTCACAAACGCAGTTTTTATATTGTTTACAGTAAAAACAGAATTCTGAAATCCCATGTACGCCAGTTCATTCACTATGTAAAAGAATACTATCAGACAGTCTGATTAATATTCTGATATTTTTTTGGCATCCAATTTCCCTTCCATGCATAGATAAGCATGAGTACCATTCCTACAGCCCATGAAACAGGATACAGTACATATATAATATCAATGCTGGTAAAATGTGGAACCACAAACTGAATCCACAGAATACGGAACAGGCATAATGCAAGCAGCATCACTACCATGGGAGGTACCGTCTTTCCTGTTCCGCGAATGGTTCCTGCCAGGGAATGCATAATTCCCAGAAGGAAATAGAACGGGCAGAAATATTTCATTGCCTGTGCCCCATAATAGATTACTTCTTTATCACTGCTGAAAATCCCTATGATCGGTCTGGAAAAGGTCAGCAGGAGAATTCCTGTCACAATCGTATAAAGCACGCTCATTCCAAGAGTTACTCTCAATCCTTTCCTGATTCTGTCTGTTTTTCCCGCACCATAGTTCTGACCGGTAAAAGTCGTTGCTGCCATACTAAAACTCATTACCGGCAGAATGTTAAACCCATCTACTTTCAGGTATGCACCAAAACCCGCCATTGCACTGGCTCCGAATCCATTGACACCAGATTGTACCAGTACATTTGAAAAGGAGATTACCGTGTTTTGAATTGCAGTCGGCAGACCTACCTGGATAATCCGTCCTGCCATTGTTCTATCAATGGAAAGTTTCTTCGGATTTATGCGGTAAATATCCGGAACTCTCATCAAAAACTATAATGCAAAAATGCAGGAAAGTACCTGGCTGATATCTGTTGCAATTGCAGCACCCTCGACTCCCATGTGCATTCCGCCGATAAGCCATAAATCCAGAAAAATATTGGAAAACGAAGCTACTGCCAGATACATCAGCGAACGTCTGGAGTTACCTACTGCATTCAGGATCCCCGCTGCCATATTATAGATGACATTAAAAACCAGTCCATAAGAATAAATTCTCAAATACAGAACTGACTGATTCATTACTTCTTCCGGAGTTCTCATCCACCTGAGAATTGCAGGTGAAAATACAATTCCAGCGATAGTAAGAACAATTCCCAGAATAAGCGCAAGCATCAAGGCTGTATGTGCAGAACGCTGAACGCCATTCTCATCTCCTGCTCCATAAAACTGGGATACAATAACTCCCGCACCTGCAGATGCCCCCATACTGAATGCAATCAGCAGACAAATCAGCGACGTACTGGAACCAACTGCAGCCAGTGCATTGCTGCCCACAAAATTTCCTACAATAATTGAGTCCACTGTATTGTACATCTGTTGGAGCAGATTTCCCAGTATCAATGGAATAGAAAACAGAAAGATCTGTCTCCAGATGGTCCCTTCTGTCATGGTACTGATCGATTTTAACTTCACACTCTTACTCTTTTCATATGCTGCCACTCTCATTCCCCCATTCATATATTATTGCTGTTCACAACGCGTCCGGCAGCACCCTTCGGCATTCCTATTATAAAATATTTTATATAAAAATCAAGCCGCCACTATTTATAGCATTGCATTTCCTGTCAGTTTACTGTACAATACTTTTATATTGTAAAGTACGAAACAGGAGGTAATTTATTATGGCTTTTGATATCACACCTTATGTAGATATGTCCCCAAAGAAAGTTCGTGAACTGATCCGCAAGGGAGTTATTGATTTCCCCACTGCAGGAATGTGCCGTGGCTATGCGCAGGCAAATATGGATGCCGGCATCAGCAGTATGACTGCCAGCATCAGCATTGTCAGGAATGAAATTCTTTTTCTTTTCATGTAATTAAAGCCTGCTTTTATCGTGCGTTTTCCAATTCTCTCTCAATCCATGTCATGATCACATCGACAAGATACTCCTGCTGCACCTGACTCAACTCCCGGCCGGGTTGTATCTTGTGCCATTTGCGGATGCATTCCCGGCAGCAGGTCGCAGTTGCATGCTGTGCGATGAATACCGGATGTCCGCGCATGGGTGTTTGCTTCCCATCATTGGGGATATATGCAGGAGCCTCCCGTTTTGTAATGAAATCCTCTGCGTGTTTCCGGATCGTATCCAGTCCTTTTTCATGAATATAATCAATATCCTTCTGCTTAAGATGAAATCTGCTCCGAAATCTGGAGTTTTCAAGTCTCTCGAACAGTTGCTTGTACCATTCATCCTTTGTCATTAAAACTCACCACTTTCTATGAAAACAGACTCTGCTGTTCATATTCCGTCTGTCGATTAAGCTGAGTCGGTGTCTGGTGCAGAAGTACAGGCATTTTGTTATTATCAAACCAGTCTGTGATTTGTTCCCTTTCCAAGATCAAAGGCATGCGATCATGGATTTTTTTCATGGAATTATTCGCTGTGGTAGTCAGGATCACAAATCTTCGTTCATTCTCAAACCAGTCACAGAATCCTGCCATATACAGCACAGAGGAATCCGGTCTGGCAAAGGAACTCTTTTCTTTCAGGGAATTCCATTCGTAGAACCCGCCTGCCGGAATCAACAGCCGGTGATATAAGATTCCGTTCTGAAAGGAAGGTTTATCCATGACGGTTTCCACCCTTGCATTGATGACCGGATTTTTGCCTTTTGACAGGGGATATCCCCATCTGCATATACCCAGTTCCAGTCCATGTTCTGACTGTCCAATGACCGGTGCGACATCGGTCGGACGGATATCTCCTTGTGTCAGCCGAATCCTCCCATCTATGTTCTGTACCACTCTGGAAATCTCCTCCATCATATCGGGATCTATATAATATCTGCTGCACATATTCTCTCCTATTTTAGAATCTTTCTTATCTGCGTATCCGCGGCTTCTGGATAAAGCTGTTTCATATGATCAACAATTTTTCCCCAGGATGTCCGCGGATCTTCCTTATAACAGGAAGTAACATGGTCATATCCATAAATGTGTTCCGGAGAAGAATACACAGCCACATCCCAGCCGTACTCCACGCCTTTTTGATTGATCCTTTTCCGAAAGTCGCAGTTACACAGATATGTCTGCATCATAAGGCTGGTAATGGCTCCGTCAAATCCCTTTTCGCCATCTTTTCCAAATCCAGCCAATTTTTTCAATTCGTAGGAGTAGATTTCTGCATCATTTTCCATAAAATGATCCATAATATTCTTATGTTTGATCGGTGCTTTTTCATCCTCAAACAGAGCATCAAAATCATAGCCGTCCCTGCGGTAGTTGGCAAATACCGGCAGCCATTTTTTTGAAATAAACCCGGCTTTTTTGGCAAAGAATTTTCCGTAAAGAACATCATGTCTTTTGGCAATGGCAATCCTCCATCTCCACGGATCCCTCACCGGATCATCAGACCACCAATATTCTGCCACTGTCCGTTCCTCCAGAGAAAACCCCGGAATTTCGTTCTTAAAAAGAGGAAGAAAACCAACCCGGTTGATATATTCGACTGCTTCATCCACATCGTGGATGCATTTCGGATCATCCCATGTTACTCCATGAATGATCCATTCCCCTGCTTCGTTTCCCATGACTTTCTCCTTTCTGTATTTTGCTGTCTTAAGTATACCACACATTGACAAGGCAAGACAAAGATATATATTTTTATCGAAAAAATTGATGACATTTTTGTTACTGTTCATACACAATGTCATTAACTTAAGCAATTTGCCAATACTGCATTGATGAAAATATCAGCAGAAAGATTTAATTATGATAAAAAAGGGAATATTGAGGGATTAAGATGCAATGTCTTACTGAAATTCGGGTATAACAAAAAGACAAAATCAATATTTAATATTGAAATTTGTCTAAAGATGAAATATAGTAATATACCACCTTCTGCAATAACTGGTTTATCCACCATTTTTGTGTTAATATAAAAGTAATAAAATACATTTAAGCACAAAAAGGGTGTAAATATTATGGATATTTCAGATTTTGTTAAGAAAGCAAAAGAATATAATGTTCTTGGAATCAAAATTTCAAAAGATAATGAACTTGCAGCAGAGTGGTACAGCGAACCGGAATGCAGAAGGAATATTTATTCTGCAACAAAGAGTTTCACATCCTGTGCAGTTGGCTTTGCTGTTCAGGAAGGGCTGATCGATCTTAATGAAAAACTAACAGAAGCATTTTCAGGTGACTTGCCGGAGTGTATAGATGAGAACCTGAAAGAAGCAACTGTTCGTGATCTTCTTACCATGTGCCTTGGACAGGAGAAGGGCAGTCTGATGGGAGAACAACGACCTTTATATGAAGAAGATAACTGGGTAAAAATGTCTCTGGCTATTCCCTTTAAGTATAAGCCGGGTACGCATTTTGTGTATAATAACGTTGGTCCCTATCTGGCAGGCATTCTTGTACAGAGACGCTCCGGCTGCGATCTGGTTTCTTACCTTACACCCAGACTTTTTTCCAAAATTGGAATAAAACGTCCTACATGGGAGACTGATCCACTTGGAAACAGTTTTGGAGCCGGCGGATTATTTCTGACCCTTTCTGAACTTCACAAATTTGGACTGTTTTATCTTAATAAAGGCAAGTGGAATGGAAAACAGATACTGTCTGAGAAATGGATAGAAGAAAGTACAAAGGCAGCTGATGTTGGATACTATGGTTATCTTTTCTGGCGTGGTGAATATAATTCTTTCCGGGCGGATGGAAAATACTCCCAGATATCTATGATCCTTCCGAAAAAAAACGCAGTCGTTTCGTTTGTTTCAGAATGTCGCAGGGGAGACGAACTTCTGAAGACAGTTTATGAGCTTGTCTGCGCAAAACTGTAATATCTTTTCTCCGCGGAAAACCAGACTCCTCAACATCCTAAACAACTTTTTTCCAGGTATGCAAAAAAACACTTTCCTTTTCTGAAAAAAAGCAATATAATGCTTCACGCAAGAAGATGGTTCTGCCGGCGAAATAAATCCGACCAGAAGAAAAGGTTATCGCTGACACCATCTATTCTGTTTTGCAAAATCTGGCATATTACAGAGAAATAAGAAATGAGGAAATATAGTGAAAAGAATATGTATAGCAATTTCATCAAACGATAAAGACACCACCATGCACCTGGAGATCTATGCACCGGAATATAAGGGCGATCTCAAAGGCCTGATCCAGATCTGCCATGGAATGACAGAATATATGGGAAGATATGTGGAATTTGCAAAGTATTTTACCAGCCGCGGATACATTGTCTTTGGCAATGACATCATCAGCCACGGACACAGCACCACACCAAGATCATCCTGTTTGTACATTAATGACTGGAACGACACAGTTAAAGATATGGTATCAGCAAGGGAATATGTTGTCCGGAAATACCCAAACCTGCCTATCTATCTTTTGGGATTTTCTCTGGGTTCCTTCATTGTAAGGACAAACGCTGATCTGACTCCCTATAAAAAAGAAATCCTGATCGGTACCGGTGCGCAGTCCGCTTTCCTGATGAGGATAATGAGAACCTGGATCGGGAAAAAATATACCGGAAAGATGTCCTGTGCTTCTGATAAGATCTATGATCTGATGTTCGGTACATATGGCAAAAAGTTCAAAGGCAGACCGGCCAATTACTGGCTCCTGACGGATAATGAAAAGAGAAGGGAGTACGCTGATGACAGTCTTGTTCGTCAGGATGTGTCTCCTGCTTTTTTCTGCGAGTTTTCCAAAGGCATGGAATGTGCCAGCCGAAACCTAAAAAATCCGAATAATACCATTCCAACTTTATTCCTGTATGGAAAAAAAGATCCGGTATCCGGTTTTGGAAAAGGCGTCCGAAAGGTATATAAAGCATACAAAGAAAACAACCCGGATACGGAGATCAGAAGCTTTCCCGGAACTCACGATATCCTGCATGACTCCGGATATGAATCGGTATTTAAGGCAATCGCCGATTATTTGAGAAAATAATACTACAATCAGAACCCGATGCTCTACCCTGAAAAGCTGCTCCAGTCGTGCCGGGCTGTCCAGTCGCCCTTCGTACTCCTCTTTATTCTCCGCATGTATAATAAACGGAGCAATATCTGCCTGCAGGCATTGCACAAATGCAATGATGCGGGCTACCTTTGCGTCACCGCCGATTTTAATCTGTTCTATATGGAACGCTGCGATGTCTCTAAGCGTTTTGGGTTGTTCCTCTATATCGCCCGGTATGTTCTGCCCCGTTCCAAGCCGCCTCTGTATCTCCTGTATATCTCCGCCAGACAGACTATGTATACACTCTGTAATCGCATACTGCAGTGCCGCAAAGTGCCTGTCTGTATTTATGATATCCTCAGCGCGAAACATCGTCTCGCCTTCGTTTGCATATATAAGCCCGCTCTCAAACATACTGATTATGTTACGTTTTGACAGCTCGCCGCCGTCTAACCTGCCCTCATTATAAGCAAATTCGCACTGTACATACTCGTAAACACCGCCACCCCGGCCGCATCTGCTCGTAACGCAAGAGCCTTCAAATAAGAGCTGCCGCTTCAATTTTCTCATATATTCATCCACGCTTTACACCTCCCACATTGACAGTATAACATGAGAAAAGCATTAAACAAGGCGACTCATGCCAAAACTATGAATCTCCTTATTTAATAAAGGTTCGAAGTATCCCTCCGGGTATATCTATGTCTTATTTTTGATTAATCTCTGCGAATCCAGCAGCATCTATCCATTTCCAAGATCAACATAAGAACTCTTCTCTTCGTAGTGGTCTATGACGCTACGTGTTTTGGTTTCTGTAACTGTCTCGTAATGGTCGAGAACGTCTTTGTAGGATTGAATTTCACTTTTTGTATATTGCAGCCTCGCATCATCGGGCAGCGACCAGTCACTTTCATTGTGAGTTACAACCTCTTCAATGTCAATGGTTCTTTCCCAATTCAAGTCATCAATCGTTACGTTTTTGATCTTCGGTGCCAGGCATGACATCATGCCAAAAATGATTGCTGCGAAGATTCCCAGAATGAGCAGCACCCGCCTCAGCAGTGGCTTTTTCTTTGGTGTATTTTGGGGGATATTTTTCTAGCAGGATTCTTTTTTCTCTTCTTTCTTTCGTTTCTTTTCCTCTTCCTGCTGCCTCATCTCGAAGTAGTTTCTCTCCGAATCTTCTTTTGTGGCACCACAGTTTTTGCAGACATTCAGATCATCGCTGTTAAGACTGCCGCAAAAGCTGCACTGCCAGTCCGGATTACGGCTGATCTTTTCTGCTTCCTCCTCAGAAACATATTTAATTTCATCCGGCATATAGAATTTTGTATTTTCGTCCTGAGGATGCCCACAATCGGGACAGGTTTTTTGACCGGCTCTAATCCTTTTATTCCCACAAAACGGGCAATTCCAGAGACCTTCGATTATCTTTCCCATACAGACTCTCCTCTTCTTTTCCCTCAATAACAATTCCAACAAGTGTTTATATTCCACTTCGGTTTTATAATTTTGTGCAGTTTTTTATTTGCTCATTTATAGATTACTGTTTCTTTTTCATCTCTGCTACTCTGTCCAGAATCTGTTTCTTTAATTCTTCTACATTATCGGTCCGATATTTTAATCCTGCTGCGGAGATATGTCCTCCACCGCCAAAAGGTTTCAACAGTTCATTAACATTGATCCATTTCCCGTCTGAACGGAAAGAGCATCTCCACCCGTTTTCTTCTTCCTCATACATGGTAAAACCAAGTTCAATATCGTCGCAATCACGCAGAATCGTGCTGATACAGTGGATGTCTTCGTATGTGATATCTTTTTCGGCAATTTCCTTCTGTCCCATAATAACATAGGCAACCCGGCCATCCATCGCACGTACTGCTCCATGAAGAATATCAGCTCTTTTGTACAGAATGTCCAGGGTATCACTGTGTAAGGTTTTCATAATCCTGCCATGGTCAACTCCCATAGCCATCAGATCAGCTACTGCCTGAAAAATACCCTGGTTTGCCCTTGCCAGTCCTCCGGTATCATGCAGGATGCCAAGGTAAATATAATCTGCGGCATTGGGGTACGCTTCTTTTTGGGCTGCATTTAGAAGCAGTTCGGAAGAAAGCATATGGTATACATTTTCCGCACACGCCTCAGAAACCTTTGTCCAGTTCACATCTCCGTATCCTTCATTGGAAGCGTGATGATCAATAACAATGCTGGCAGCGGCATTTTGGTAATATTCCAATCCGATCATACGCTCCAGAGTTGCATTATCACAGACTATGACACAATATTGTTTTCCGGATATGTCCGGCATCTCAAAAGGAACAAATGTCTTATCTTCCACGACCATTTTTTTCGGGCCGCGCTCCAGCGTTTTTGCAAGGTATGGAAACACCCTGTATTGTGGATAATTGACATGGATATAGTGCGCAAGGCTCATCACCGATCCGGCAGCATCGCCATCCGGATTTAAGTGTCCCAGAATCACTACAGTGTCCAGATTGTGCGTCTGCATGGTTTCATCAAAAACAGTATCAAAATTAAACTCTGTCATTCCTACCTCCTTCGTATATCACTTCCCTGTTATGTTTTAATTTTATCATCTAACAGATCAGATAGCAAGTTGTGGGCACATACAAGCAAAATTCGTTACTGTTCACTCCGTTCACAGTAACGTAGCCAAAATTCATTACAGATTGCATTATTTTGCGGAATTGCTATAGAACCAAAAGAGACAAAAGAGACCACTTGTCTCTTTTTAAAAAACTATAGCAATTTCATAAGATTTCTATAGTTTTTTCAGGGTTTCTGTACTATAATGAAACCCATAAAGAGATTGTCATATCAAAAATAGTAATCTAATTTTCTGCCAGAAAATCAGATCATCTCCCCTCAAACTGGAAATTCAGGGAAAGTTGTTCTGATATTATTATGAAAAAGATGATCGAAGCCCAGGAAAGACAGATGTCCAGTGGTTCCCAGGGCGGACAGTACTAATCAGATAAAAGCCTCTCAGTTGAGGAACTGAAAAAAACCGATGGTGATGACTGAAAACAGTCAAATCCATCGGTTTTTCTATAAAAGCGAATTAATAAAATCAGATCATCCCTATCAGATGTACGATCAGTGCAGCCACCCAGGCAATCACACACTGCCATACCACAACACCAACAGCCCATTTGCTGCCCATTTCACGTTTGATCGAAGCGATAGCCGCCACACATGGTGTATAGAGCAAACTGAATACCAGCAGGGATGCTGCTGCCAGCGGAGTCAGTACAGAGGCAATATTTCCACTGAAAAGTACTTCCAGAGTAGATACCACGCTCTCTTTTGCCATAAATCCGCTGATAAGAGCTGTACAGATTCTCCAGTCTCCCAGTCCGATTGGTTTAAATATAGGTGCCAGGACTCCCGCCACCATTGCCAGAATACTGTCTGCAGAATCTTTTACAAGATTTAAATGCAGATCAAAGCTCTGCAGGAACCAGATTATCATTGATGCAAGCAGGATAATAGAAAACGCTCTCTGCAGGAAATCTTTTGCTTTTTCCCACAAAAGCTGACCTACATTCCTTGCTCCCGGCAGCCGGTAATTGGGAAGTTCCATGACAAACGGTACGGGATCTCCTTTGAAAAGAGTTCTGTTATACAAAAATGCCGCCAGGATTCCCACCAAAATTCCAAGCAGGTAAAGACCTGCCATAATAAATCCGCCCTTCTTCGGGAAAAAAGCACTTACAAAGAAAGAATAAATCGGCAGCTTCGCAGTACAGCTCATAAATGGAGTCAGCAAAATCGTCATCTTTCTGTCACGCTCACTTGTAAGTGTACGTGTGGCCATAACAGCCGGAACCGTACATCCGAATCCAATCAGCATTGGTACAATGCTTCTTCCGGAAAGGCCGATCTTACGCAGAAGTTTGTCCATCACAAAAGCAACACGTGCAACGTATCCGCTGTCTTCCATAAGAGACAGAAAGAAAAACAGGGTTACGATAATCGGCAGAAAACTGAGTACACTTCCCACACCTGTAAAAATACCGTCAATGACCAGGCTATGCATGGCACTGTTTACATTTGCTGCTGTCAGTGCTGCTTCTACCAGCGCAGAAACCTTATCAATTCCAATCTCCAGAAGCCCCTGAAGCCACGCTCCGATCACATTAAAGGTAAGATAAAATACCAGTACCATGATTCCGATGAAACAGGGAATCGCTGTATATTTTCCTGTAAGGACTTTATCAATTTTCTCACTTCTGATTCTCTCCTTACTCTCTTTTGGCTTTACAACTGTCTGTTCACACAAACGCTCAATAAAGTCAAAACGCATATCTGCGATCGCAGCGCTTCTGTCAATCTGACGCTCTGTTTCCATCTGCTGTACGATATGCTCCAGCATCTCCGTCTCATTTGTGTCCAGCTTCAGCTTCTCAAGAATCAGCGGATCTCCCTCGATTGCCTTGGTTGCTGCAAAACGGGTAGGAATATCAGCCTGCGCCGCATGATCCTCAATCAGGTGCATGACCGCATGAATACAGCGGTGTACTGCACCATCATGGTCACTCTTATCACAGAAATCCTGACGCAGCGGATGTTCCTGATATTTCGCTATATGTAACGCATGGTCAACCAGCTCATCAACCCCTTCATTCTTTGCTGCGGAAATAGGGATTACAGGTACTCCAAGCAGCGATTCCATCTTATTTACATCTATAGAACCCTGATTTCCCAGCACTTCATCCATCATGTTCATTGCAACTACCATAGGAATATCCATCTCCAGAAGCTGCATGGTCAGATACAGGTTTCTCTCTATATTGGTAGCATCCACAATGTTGATGATCGCACTTGGTTTCTCATCCAGGACAAAATTTCTGGAGACAATCTCCTCACTGCTGTAAGGGGACATGGAATAAATTCCCGGAAGGTCTGTGATTTCTGTATCCGGATGGCCTTTAATCGAACCGGTCTTGCGATCCACCGTTACTCCTGGAAAGTTTCCCACATGTTGACTGGAACCTGTCAGTTGGTTAAACAGTGTAGTTTTTCCACAGTTCTGATTTCCCACCAATGCGTACGTCAGTGTAGTTCCCTCAGGCAGTGGATGTTCATCTTCTCTGGAATGATACTTTCCATCCTCTCCAAGTCCCGGATGTGCCAGGTCGCTTACAGCCTCTATTCCGGCGTGACTTCTGCTTCGCTTCGGAATCTGTTCGATTTCTATCTGCTCTGCTTCCGCAAGTCTTAATGTCAGTTCATATCCATGTACCTGCAATTCCATGGGATCTCCCATGGGTGCAAACTTCACGACTGTGACCTCAGCTCCCGGAATCATACCCATATCCAGGAAATGCTGACGCAGGGCACCCTTGCCGCCAACCGACGTGATCACAGCACTTTTTCCGATTTCCAAATCTTTTAATGTCATTTTCAGTCGCTCACCTTTTGTATTTGTATTTGGTTATCATTGCTATATCCGATTTTTCTCAATAACCTTATGCAGATAGCTTATACTAACTGATAATTTTTGTCAAGTAGCAGGTATGTCTCAATTTTTTTATAACCGAAAGTACAAAAAACTCAGATGAATTTATGCTATCATCTGAGTTTCTCAATGTTTTAACCTGACAGGTCATTAAACCTGTCTGTGATTACTTCATTACTTATTATTCTGATCATTCTCAAGTAACTGATTTATGTGATTGCCATGAGATTTGGAAATTGTTCTTATCTTTTATATGTCAGATCCACACAGAACCTGTAATATCACCGTTAATTACATAATATGCTTTGTTCTCTTCAGGTTTGATATAAATCTTAATATCTTTGAGATCTTTCTCCTTTTTACCCAGTTCGTCTGTCCAGATTCTTCTGACATTACTTAAAATATTTTTTGTATATACTTCTCTGCCCATGAACTGAATATATACTTCTGCTGTTGCTTCTTTCTTAGTGGTTCTTCTTGTTGTCTTCTTCTCGGCAGCTGTCTCTTCAGCCGGTTTCTCAGCTGTCTTAGCAGGAGCCTTCTTTGTAGTTCTTTTCGTTGTTTTTGTTGGTTTTGCAGCAGTCTTTGTTGTTTTAGCTGTCTCTTTTTTCTCGGCTTCTTTCTCTGTTTCTGCCGGTTTCTTTTCTACAGTGTCTGCTGCTTTAGCTGTTTCTTTCTTCTCGGTTTCTTTCTCTGCTTCTGCTGATTTCTTTTCTGCAGTCTTTCTTGTTCTTCTTGCTGCCGGTTTCTTTGCTGTTGTTTCTTTCTTTACAGTCTCTGTTTCAGCAGTTTCTTTCTTGTTTGCTTCTTTATTTACAGCTACTTCTTCAGCAGTTGTCTTTGCAGGAGCCTCTTTAACTTCGGTTGTCTTCGCAGTGGATGTGTTGAGATCTGCTGTAGTTGCTTTTGTTGCCATATGATTAGCCTCCTTACAAGGTATAAGTATTCGTAACTGCTCAGTTTTGTACAGTTACAGGTATTCTTATGTTACCGAAAATATGATAAACAGTAACATTCTTTTATGAAAATAGAATACTACGAATCTTCTGCTTTTGCAATGTTTTTCTGTTTTTATAATTTAGGCATCTTATGAACAGTAACATGAACAGTATTATTTTTTACTCTGTATCCGTCATTTTCTATAGTCCTAGATTCTGCAGATCTTCCTTCATATATGCCGAAAGTCTCCTCTGAAGTTCCTCATTCTGCGGAAGGCTTAAATCCGCATCAAGGGACAGAATCTCCGAAGCCGTTTCACTGGCAGCTTTCAGGATATCCGCATCCTGATAGATGTCCCCCAGTTTAAATTCCAGCAGACCACTCTGGCGGATTCCAAAAAGATCACCAGGACCGCGAAGCTTCAGATCCTCTCCTGCAATATAAAATCCATCGTTGGATTTATTCAGGATCTGCAGACGTTTAGAAATTTCCTTTGCACCATTTCCCTGCATAAAAATGCAATATGACTGATATTCCCCTCTACCGACACGCCCACGAAGCTGATGAAGCTGTGCCAGCCCGAAACGCTCGGCATTCTCCACCATCATCACTGTAGCATTAGGCACATTCACTCCTACCTCAACTACAGTAGTAGATACCAGGATCTGAATTTCCCCTGCGGCAAAAGCCTCCATGATCACATTCTTCTCTTTCGCTTTCATCTTTCCATGAAGAGAAGCAATCTTTATATCCGGCGAAAAAACATTGCGAAGCTTCAGGGTATAATCCAGCACATTTTCCCCATCCATCCCTTCGCTCTCCTCCACCATTGGACAGATCACATAAACCTGCCGTCCCTGACGGATCTGCTTCTCCATAAAGGAATAAGCCTTCGGCCTATAAGAAGTATCCACCACACAATTTTTAATGGGAAGTCTCTGCGCAGGAAGTTCATCAATTACTGAAATATCCAGATCCCCGTATATAATGATCGCCAGCGTCCTTGGAATCGGTGTAGCACTCATCACCAGCACATTAGGCGGGTTTCCCATAGTAGTCAGTGCTTCCCTCTGTTTCACACCAAAACGATGCTGCTCATCCGTGATCACAAGACCCAGATCACAGTACACAACCTTCTCCTGAATCAGCGCATGCGTTCCTATCACCAGGTTAGCCTCTTTTGACGCGATCAGCGCATATTTTTCCCTTTTCTCCTTCGCAGTATCTGATCCTGTCAGCAAAACCGGATGCCCAAAATCAATATTCTGTTCCTGCAGCAATTTCTCCATTGCCTGAAAATGCTGCCTTGCAAGAACCTCCGTAGGTGCCATAAGCACTGCCTGATATCCATTCTCCACAGTCATGATCATTGCGAGAAACGCAAGTATCGTCTTACCGCTTCCCACATCTCCCTGCACCAGTCTGGACATCAGGGCCTGGCCGCTTAAATCCCTCTCAATCTCATGCCACACATTCAACTGCGCCTTTGTCAGATCATAGGGCAGACTTTCAATAATCTGCTCTGTCGTCCATACCGGATGCATGGGAAACGCATTCGGTGCTTCCTCCGTCTTCTCCTTCAAAGACTGCACAGCAAGAATAAAAAGAAGAAACTCGTCAAACACCAACCTTCTCCTTGCAGCTAACAGCTCCTGCATATTTTTGGGAAAATGAATCGCAGGAATCGCAAAATTCCTGTCTGCCAGGTGATACCTCTCCTTATACTCATCTGCCAAATACTCTGTCTGAAGCTTCTGCTCATCAAGCACCTGATGGATCAGCTTCACGATCGTCTTATTAGAAAGCCCCGCAGTCAGTCCATAAATCGGCTGAAGACTGTGCAGAATCTCCTCATAAGCCGCAGGAGTAAAAATCTCAGGGTGCTCCATCTGCAGCTTCCCCTGCTTCCTGACGACACGCCCCCGCAGAACAAACCTGCTGCCTTTCCTGACTGCAGAGCGCAGATACGGTGCATTAAACCACGTAACAGAAATTTTCCCCGTAAGATCTGCCACAGTGGTTGTGATCACCTGAAGATTCCGCACCTGATTCACATACACACCCGTTATAACCGCCACAGAAATCGCCACAACAGCTCCCTCTTCCAGAGACCGGATCTCAACAGGCTCCTCATACGCATCATAATTACGTGGATAATAACTCAGAAGAGATTCCATATCCGTAACTCCTATTTTCGCAAATAACTTTTCCGTTTTCTCCCCCACGCCCTTCAAAGTACGCAAAGATGTTGACATATACCACCGATTCCTTTCTACTACAATATAATTATGAATATCCCTTACAGCCAGTAAAAATTATCTATCTTATCCCTGCAAAAAATAACCAAATCAAGCAACCCTCATTCTTCAATCACAATAATCTGCCGACAATAAACTTCCACTATCCAAATCTCAGGCAGGAAAATATTTGTGTCAGGATGCATTTGCAGGTATCTTAGAGATTCTAAGGTGAAAAAAATCTGCGTTATGAGCCGGCTGCATCACTGTCTGAGCGAAGTTTGCAACGGAGCGAGTTTGACAAGACGGCTCATGCTTTTAGCAGATTTTTTTCACCTTAGAATCTCTTAGATGCCGAAACCGCATCCTGACACAAATATTTTCCTGCCGTCCCCTTTTATAACACGAAAACGGATATACCCACCCTCAACAATGGCCTATACCCGTTTTCATCACATGAACTATTCGTTTATCTCTCTCAAAAACTCTATTATCCTACTCTACAGAAATAACATAATAATAAATCGGCTGTCCACCCGCATTCAGTTCCACATCACAATCCGGATAAGCCTCCTCCAGAGCCGTTGCCAGCTCCTCAGCTTCAGCCTCCTCAGTATCAGCACCATAATAAATACTGATCACCTCAGACTCATCATCCACCATCTGGGCAACTGTCTCCTTGGCAACTTCCATGCGGTCCTTGCCAACAGCCAAGATTCCATGATCACCGATACCCATCATATCACCCTCATGGATCTCCTTATCATCAATCCTTGTATCACGCACAGCATACGTGATCTGTCCGGTCTTCACATGTTCGATTGCCTGAAGCATAGCCTCAATATTCTCCGCACTGTTCTTCTCGGGTACATAACTAATCATGGCAGTAATTCCCTGCGGAATGGTCTTAGTCGGCACAACCACGATCTCTTTATCCTCAGTAAGATCCCTTGCCTGGTTTGCAGCAAGAACAATATTCTTATTGTTCGGGAAAATATAAATAGTCTTTGCATTTACTTTTGCAATGGCATTGAGCATATCCTCTGTACTCGGGTTCATCGTCTGACCGCCCTCGATCAGGTAATCCACACCCAGTTCCTTAAAGATCTCTGTCATTCCCTTTCCCACAGATACTGAAATAAAGCCTACTTCCTTCGGCGGCTGTGCTGCTTCTTCTTTTTCTTCCTGTTCTGCCTGCTCTTTCGCCATTTTCTCGGCATCCTTTATAAGCTTCTCCTGATGCTCCTCACGCATATTGTCGATCTTCATACGTGAAAGTGCACCAAAGGTAAGGGCTTTCTCAATAGCCTGTCCGGGATGATTGGTATGAACATGAACCTTCACGATCTCGTCATCTGCAACAAGCACAATAGAATCACCAAGGGACATCAGGAATTTCTTAAATTCATGCTCTGTCTCCTCGGACATCGGCTGGTTCAGAAGAATAATAAACTCTGTACAATAACCAAATTTAATATCAGCCTCTGTCTGTGCATCGATCTTAGTCACAGCAGGACCTTTTGCCTTGTCAAACTGTGTATAATCAATCTCTTTGCCAAGGAAACCATCATATGCACCATGGTATACTTCCAGAAGTCCCTGTCCACCGGAATCCACTACTCCTGCTTCTTTCAGAACCGGCAGCATCTCCGGTGTCTTTGCCAGAGTTTCCTCCGCATGAGCGATCACGCTCTGAAAAAATGTATCCAGATCCTCTGCTGTCTCCGCAAGCTCTACAGCCTTGGCAGCAGCCTCTCTTGCAACAGTAAGGATTGTTCCTTCCTTCGGTTTCATGACTGCCTTATATGCAGTCTCCACACCTTTCTCCATGGCTGCCGCGATATCAATGGCATCCAGTTCCTTACTGTTCTTAACACTTCTGGTAAAGCCACGCAGAAGCTGAGAAAGAATAACACCTGAGTTACCTCTTGCACCGCGCAGGGAACCGGAAGAAATCGCCTTGGCCAGTGACTCCATGTCAGGCTCTCCCAGAGAACCTACTTCTGCTGCTGCTGCCATGATCGTCATTGTCATATTGGTTCCTGTATCTCCATCCGGTACCGGAAATACGTTCAGTTCGTTGATCCATTCTTTTTTAGCTTCCAGATTCTTGGCTCCTGCAAGAAACATCCTGGAAAGTATTCTGGCATCTATGGTTTTGTTATTCACCACAAGTTCCTCCTCTATCCTAATCAATTGCGCGTACACCTTCTACATAAATATCGATCTTATCAATCTCCATTCCTGTAAAGGCCTCGACTTTATATTTGACATTGCTGACAAGGTTGTCTGCAATTGTACTTATATTCACGCCATATGCCACAATAACATGGAAATTCAGGCGGATTTTATTGTCCTCTGTAATTCTGACGCTGATGCCATGTTTCAGGCTGTTCTTTCCAAGAAGCTTTACCAGTCCGTCCTTCATACTGACTGCAGCCATGCCTACGATACCAAAACATTCTACAGCAACGCTTCCTGCGTAGGTTGCGATTACATCTGTGTCAATTATGATCTGACCTAATCCGGAATCTATACGTCCATTCATATGGTTACCTCCAATGCTCATTATTGTATGTAAGTGTATTATAACCTCTTTTCACAGAAAAAGAAATATAATTTTTGAGTTTTTTCCTTTTTTTGCTTGCAAAAGCACAATTCATCTGTTACAATGTAATCTGTTGAACACAAGGTTACTGTTCAGACGCTATGCACACAGCACGACAGTAACAATAAAGCGTCAAGGAGGTGCTATCATGGCTAAATGTGCAATCTGTGAGAAAGCTGCTCATTTCGGAAATAATGTAAGTCATTCACATAGAAGATCCAATAAAATGTGGAAATCTAACGTAAAATCCGTTAAAATCAAGACTGCTGAGGGTGGAGCTAGAAAGACATATGTATGTACTTCTTGCTTAAGATCCGGTAAAGTAGAAAGAGCATAATAACACCATTACCCCTGTTGCAACAGGGGTATTTTTTTTGCAAAAAAGACTGTCCCTCTGTTCAGATATTCTTTACCGAATATTCTGCCTGAGCTGACAGTCTTTTTTTATTTCATATGTCAAACGGGATATTCGCAATCTTCTGTAAAGTTAATGACAGAAAAGATGATATCCCAACAACAGGAAAACTCCGGCCGAAACCACCAGAACCACATTTTCTGCGATCAGCATCCCGATTATCATCCCAATCCCTATGAAAAACAGCATAAAGCCGAACAGCTTTTCCAATTCTTCTGCACCTTTTTCATCGGTTTGCTATAGTCTATGCAAAAATTATTTTTCTGATTCGCCGACAGATTCTTCGTCACCTTTTCCGGAGGTAAAACGGTCTACAAAATCCGGAACCATATCAAGGATCTTGGTGAGACCATCCTGATTTTTCACATTGACCAGCTTTGTTGTTCCATTCTGGATCACAAGCACTGCACAGGGAGTCATCTTTCCTGCCATTCCGCCACCGCCGTTATCCTTCTTCTCTCCGGAAAAAGCACCGGCACCTACACCGAAAGATACATCCATCAGAGGAAGAATGATCGTATCGCCTACATGGATTGCCTCTCCTACCACTGTTTTCGCAGAAATAAAACTGTCCATTCCCTTGAATAATGAATTTACGGTTTCTTTAAAATTGTTTTCATTTGCCATGGTCATGCCCTCCTGGTTTTCCAACGTTTTATAACGTATTTTATATTTTTATTGAAATAAATACTCACTGCTGCCCGCACAGGAACAAATCCGTAGATCCTGCCTTTTGCCCTGATGTTTCCATACAGATAATTCTCACTGTCAAAACGGGGATTGATCTGTATACAGTTTTTGTGAAATGGAATTGTCATCCCAAGTACAGCAAGTGCCGCACCTGTCAGCGCCGGATCTTCAAAAGAAAAAGTAACCTGCCCTTCTATCCTTGTAGGAAAAATATGCTTAAGCAAAAATTTTCCATGTTTCCATACAAGCTTTCTGGCAGCTGTCACTCTGGGATGTTCTATAAACGCCTTCCACCAGGACACATTCTTCTTAATCTTCCCGAATGTCCTGCGGATATTTTGCAGTTTTGTACGAATCAACTGAAATATATTTCGGATCCGGTCATAGATCCTTTTTATAAAAAACTGCCTCTTCTTTAGACTATTCCGATCTGTATCATCTGCATTCAGTTCCTGCTGTCCGGATATCTGACTGTTTCTGATCCTCTCTGTATCAGCAGATGTATCTGAAGCTGAATTTCTGTCTGTTTTCAGATCCTCAGTCTCCATATTCTCTGATTTCGGGTGATCAACCACTGATTTTTTATGCTCTTCTTCCCTGTTTCCGTCTGTGCCGGATACAGATACCTTTTCTGCGCCGGATTTCTCCGGATTTTTCCCGGATTTCTTTGTTACAGCCCTCTTCTCCTGCCGTTTTTTCAACAACTTGTCTACGGGAATTCCAAACAGATGAAAGGATATCTCCATCTGCTGATCTTTCCATTCCGCTCTCAGCGAAATCCCATGAAACAGCCAGCTTACGATACCCTCTCCCTCTGTCTGTTTCCAGCCACCTTCTGCCTTGACAGCTGATGCCTTATATCTTACAGGACAGAACAGTACAAGAAGAACTGCCAGTAAAAGAAGGCCCAGCAGAATTCCCAGGATGATCAGTATAAATTTAAGGATCAGCCATAAAATATGTAACATATTCTCACCTGTTTTCTATATATTCAGCTGTTGCGAAGGTTCCCGTTTCCCTGTACATTTCATCGATCAGACTTCGCACCATCTCCAGGGCTTCCTCTTTGCCCTTCGCCATTCCTATGATCTTCGGACAGATTCCATAAAAGCTCTTCTGTATCAGCATTGCTGCAGGAATAATATCCATCAGATTCACAGGATTCTCTGACAGAGTAAGGAGATAAATGCCCAGAACCGGTTTTCCGCTGTTCAGTTTCTTTTTTATCTCCTCAGGATCCTTTACAGATTCCCCTGCAAGAAAATTCTCCTGCCATTTCAGCATCTTACACCCTCTCCCGTTTCTATAACACTTCAGTTACAGTATTTCCATTTTCTCCAAAATTTAAACCGGGCTGCGTTGCAAAAAAACACAGCCCTGTTCTCTCGTTAATAATACTTATGCTGTTTTCCCCAGAGTCCATTGCTTCTCATCTCCAGATATTCCTGATAAGCACGCTCTACGATCTGCTTCTCGTTTGAAAACCTCAGCAGATGATAGATCTCATGAAATTTATAATATCCGGAATCTACAAAAAACTCCTCTCTCTGGGGCTTACTATGATAATTATCCGCAGTCATAAGATACCAGTGTACCTCTTTGAAAACCACGTCCTCCGGAACGGTAAAGTTATATTGGCTCTTTCCGATGTATTTCACAATGGTCGCACGCACTCCAGCCTCTTCCATCACTTCCCGCAATGCTGTCTGTTCATGCGTTTCGCCTGGTTCCACTGTTCCTTTCGGCAATACCCAGCCCTCATAACGGTTCCTGTAAGATTTATACAAAGTAAGAATCTTACCCCGATGAATTACCACACCGCCACAGCTCGTTGCTTCTATCATAATGCAATCCCTCCTGTTTTGCGTGGTATTATAAACTGAGTATAGTATATCTCTTTTTTTCCAAACCCGCAAGCTATAAATATCATTTCATAACATATTACCGATTAATTAGTTACTGTTCACTCCGTTCACAGTAACGTAGCCAAAATTCATTCCAGATTGCCTGCAACATGGAATTTATTATTGCTTATCATAATAATACGCATCAAATATCTGCTCTGCGATGGGCACTGCTGCTTCACTTCCGGTACCGCCATTCTCAACAATGATCGCAACTACCAGATCCGGATCATCCACGTTGGAATAACCGATAAACCAGGAATGACTGGAACCATTCTCATCAAATTCCGCTGATCCGGTCTTGCCTGCCACTGTATATCCTCTTCCGTTCAGAGCCGATGCGGTTCCGTTTTCCACAACACCTTTCATAAGCTTTCCAAGGATATTCGCTTCATTTGTTGTCATCAGACGTTTATAGCTCTCCGGCTCTGTTGTCTTCACTGTCTCTCCGTCTGAACTTACAACAGAATCAATGAGATAAGGCTTCATGAGCTCCCCGCCATTGGCGATCGCACTGGTAATCAGCGCCATATGCATAGGTGATACCAACGTATTACCCTGTCCGATGGCAGTCTGCATAACCTCTGCAACAGAAGATTTTCCATTTAATGTAAAAGTACTCTTTTTATAGGAAGAAAGCGGAAGACTCTTATTAAAAAGAAGATCCTCGGCTGTTTTTTTCAGAGAACTGCCTCCGAGCATGGTTCCGATCTCTGCAAATGCACTGTTACAGGAATTGGCAAAAGCACTGTAAAAATCTTCCTGTCCATGAACAGTTCCGCCATAGCACCTGATCGTGTGATCTTCTCTGGTAATACTTCCCTCACAGAGATAGGAAAATCCCTCCAGACTGCCCTTGGTTCTGAAATAGTCCAGGGCAGTTACCACCTTAAATGTAGATCCCGGAGGATAGGCTCCGTTTGTAGCTCTGTTCAACAAACTGCTGTCATTGGAATCATTTACCAGTGTGTCCCAGTTCTGGGAAATAGTATTCGGGTCAAAGTCCGGTCTGCTCATTTCCACCAGAATCTTACCTGTAGAGGGTTCTATGGCAACAACCGCCCCTCTCCTGTCACCAAGTGCATTATAGGCAGTTGACTGAAGATCTGCGTTTAACGTCGTGATCACAGAATCACCCGTATTTTTCTGATTCTTAAACTCATTTTTCATCTGGTTCAGGAAAAATTCATGAGAAGTCAGAAGCTGGAAGTTCGCCTCTGATTCCAGTCCGCTTTTTCCATTAGTGTCATATCCGACTACATGAGCGAACATATTTGCATAGGGATAAGTACGTTCCTCTGTTCCGTCTTCGTAAACATTGGTCTGGGCAAGCACCTGCCCATCTGCAGATATGATCTTACCTCTTACAACCCTGTCTGAAAAAGTATCCTGCCTTGTATTATAGGGACTATTGATAAAATCATCACTCTTTGCATAATTAAAGTAGATCAGATATCCGATCATACTGACAAAGATCAGCACAAAAAAGCAGGATACCAGTGTATACTCTCTGTTACGGGGCCTTCTCTTTTCAGAAATCTCCCGGGCTTTGCGCTTCTGGCGCTTCTTCAACTCTCTGCGCCGTTCCTTTTCTTCGATATCTCTCAATTTCTTCGTCCTCATCTTCTCTCAAAATATACAATCCCTGAATGATCGCCAGCATCAGTACTGTACACGCGACAGAACTTCCTCCATAGCTGACCAGAGGAAGAGTTACACCTGTCATAGGGATAAATTTCGTTGCTCCGCCAATTGTCAGAAATACCTGAAATGCATATTCCGTACCAAGTCCAAGTGCGATCAGTTTGTAGAATGGTTTCTTAATCTTAAGCGCAATATTTACGATCATCAAAAAGAAACTCATACATACCAAGATCAGGCAGATTGCAAAAATCCCACCCAGTTCCTCACAGATTGCACTGAATATAAAGTCATTCTTGACAACAGGGATCTTCTCAGGCGAACCCTGACACAATCCCATTCCAAACCATCCGCCGGTTCCAATGGCAAACAGTGACTGGACGATCTGGTATCCTTCATTCTGATATACCGCCATGGGATCCTTCCAGGCTGTCACTCTCTGACGCACATGGCCAAACAGATGATATGCGACAACTGCCCCTGCAGATCCGCCTGCAAGACCAAGTGCCAGATATCCCACATTTCTGGATGCCACATAAATCATCACAAGATATGCCGCAAAGAAGATCACTGCACTTCCAAGGTCTCTGGAAAGTACAAGAATCCCCACATGCAGTCCCGCCACTACCGTAGCCTGGATCACTTTTGAAAAATCAGCACCTTTTCTCAGCAATGCCGCCATAAAGAACACAAATGTAATCTTTATCGCCTCTGAAGGCTGGATTCCCATCAGGGAAAGTTTTGCTCCATAGCTTGTCTTTGCAAGCACAAATACCGCCGCCAGCAAAACGATTCCGATTCCCGCATAAACCCATGTCAGGTCCTTGAGAAATTTCATCTTCCTGATCAGGACAGGTACGATCAATGCCACCACATTTACGCCTGCCACGATCACCAGCTGTCTGGTAGCTGTGGAAACATCCAGTCTGCACAGCATAATAAATCCTACGCTGAGAAGCATGCACATATTGTTGAGCAGTAAAATCGATGCTTTCTTATAAAAAATCCTGTACAAAATCTGGATTCCCGCAAAAAATGCCATCATTTCGATATAAAACAACACGACCTGAAACTTACCTGTCTTCAGGTAGATGACCAGAAACGCAGTGAAATCCATAAAAAAGATAAGCATCAGCTGCTGGCGCAGCGATTCGTTTCTCTCCTCCTCACTCTGCTGTTTCACCAGATAGAAACAGTGAAAGGTATAAATCACCATCAGGGTAAGGATCACATACTTGGATAATTCTACAATTACATTAATCATATGCCTTACTCGGCTCCTCTTTTAAAATGTCCCTTTGTATATTCCCGTTTCGGAGGATTCTTCCCATCACGATAAACATCTCTGAACTCTTCATATATCTTCACCGCATCCTGAGGCTTCTCAATGGTAAATGCAAGTCTCAGGGAAGAGACACCAAGTCTGTCTATCTGTGATTTCTCTTTCAACAGGCCGTAAGGGATACTGTTGTAAATGATATTATAGCAGGGTATACAGAAATCTGTATTCTCAGTTTTCCATGGGTTACATATACAATTCGCCGTAAATTCTTTATCGTAACGGTCTTTTAAAGTTACCCCTTCTTCCTTATGATTACATCCGTAAAGATTTTTATGCACACACTGGGCCGATATCATAAGAGGCAGATATCCGTAGATCAGCATCTCGCTGTCCCGGTTATCTCTGTGGCGGATTTCCCCTTCGTTCAGCTCAAGCGGTACCGTATTTCTGAGGACTTTCTGATCTTTCCAGAAATCAGCAGCTTCATCATTCCATGTATACATACTGTGATCCAGAACACATTTCTCAGCCAGACCTGCCTTTCGCAGAACTGCAAAAGTCTCCAGATTTCTTACCAGAAATCCTGTCATTCCTCTGTCCATCCACTCTCTGATCCTGGTGAGAAGCTCCCGGGGCATCTCACCTCTCATAATATGCGGAAGAGACAGATACATCTCCATTCCTCTGCTTACACAGTCATCCAGGCAGACCTCCATGGCATCAGCGTTCAGATACATTCCATGTATCCCCTCTCTTTTATATAACGCCAGTGCAGTGGATTTTTCTTCACAGGAAATATAAATCGGAAGATTTTTCTGCTTTGGCGAATCTGCTTTTCTTCCGGCATCCTCTGATAAGCGTTTCTTCCCATTATTTTCTTCTCTCTTATATGGTTTGAGCAATTCATTTTCCAGAGATTCCAGTGCCTCTCTTCTCGCCTCATTCAGCATTTTCATCGGGATAAAAATATTCTCATCCATCTGGATTTCCAGATTTTCCCACTCATATTCTGTATTTCCAAGCTTCTCCATCTGTGAACGGATGCGCTCCTCTGTCAGCGGCTGGTTCTGCGCATACTGTACCTCACCCACAGACGCAAATCCATGGATTCCCCTGCATGACACATCCAGTATAGCAGGACTTCCCGGAAAAAGAATGAATGTTCCCTGAATTTTTTCTTTCTTTTTTCTTAATACAGGACTGACATCTCCTGTTTTCTTCTCATTGCTGAATGCCATCATGGACGGACCATTCTGCATCTGATAATAACCGGTACAGGAACCTCCCCTGTTAAACAGATCCAGCAGATATCTCTTATCCTCCTCTGCTACCCTGTAATTCTCAGCTCCCTTCTCAAAAAGAAGATCCAGGTACTTCCGATATACAGAAGTTACCCCTGCTGTATATCCCGGCTGCTTCATCCTGCCCTCTATCTTAAGAGAAGTAACACCAGCCTCCAGAATCTGCGGAAGAATCTCTATCGTAGAAATATCCTTCAGACTCAGAGGACATAGTTCTTGCGCTTTCCTTTTCTCTGACCGTCTGCCATTTTCCCCGCAACAAAGCGCCGTCTGGTAAGGCAGACGGCAAGGCTGTGCACACCTTCCTCTGTTACCGCTTCTTCCACCCAGGATACTGCTCATCAGGCACTGTCCCGAATAACTGTAACATAAAGCTCCATGGACAAAAGATTCAATCTCGATAGGACTTGTCTCATGCATCCTCCGGATTTCCTCAAGGGAAAGCTCTCTGGCAGTTACCACTCTGGAAGCACCCTGTTCTTCCAGAAACTTCATCCCCTCCGGACCTGTCACAGTCATCTGCGTGCTGGCATGAAGATGCATACCCGGAAACATCTCCCTGATCATCTTAAACACACCCATATCCTGAACGATCACCGCATCCAGACCTTCCTTATAATATGGAAGCAGATAATCATACAACTGTTCAGACAGTTCCCTGTTCTTCAACAGCGTATTCACTGTCAGATAAAGTTTCCTGCCATGGATATGAGCAGTATCAATGGCACGCAAAAGCTCTTCCTCTCCGAAATTCTTCGCATAGGCCCGCGCGCCAAAGGCTGCTCCCCCTACATAAACCGCATCTGCACCTGCACCGATCGCTGCCTCAAATCCCTCATAGGAACCGGCAGGTGCCAGAAGTTCAATCTCTTCTCTTCTCAATTCTATACCTCACGTTTTCTATAACAGTCATCTTAAATGCATTATTTATGAGCATTGCTATAATATTCAAATCGAATACATATGAAACAAATCATAAAGGGGAAATCACCGAAGTAATCCCCCCTCTGTTATTTCAGCAGCTCATCAATCTGCTTTTCCAGTTCCTTATTCTTTCCCTCCAGAAGGCTCTTCTGTTCCAGGGCTTCCTGTTCATGCTTCTGCGCTTCCTCAATCTGCATACGAAGCGAGATCAGCTCATGCTTCAGATCATACATCTCCTGATCCTTCTGCTGTAAATCCTGTTCAAAAACCTCCGCCTGTTTCTTTGCCTTAAAATAGTCATCTGTAATATTCAGGCTGATAAGTGTATGCTTGGTCTCCATGGGCTGTCTGCTGTAACCCGGCATAGCACTTAACTCATCCATCTTTTTATTTATATAGGATGCTACTTTCTGAAAATATTCTTCCGATTCATAGCCTCCCAGCGTAATAATCTTACCACCTATGATTACCTTTGCTGTATTTTTGACCGCCATCCGTACGAGCCTCCTGTATCTTCCTTCAATCTGCCCGGAACCCCGGACATTTACTTCATTATACTCGAAAGCAGTCGAAATGTATAGGAATTTTTAAAAAACTTTTACTTTTTTATATTTTTACGCCCTTAACTTCAGTTTTTCTCCGGCATCTGATAGCCCAGATGCTCATACGCAAGCGCCGATGCCATACGTCCTCTCGGCGTACGGTTCAGGAATCCATTCTGCAGCAGATAAGGCTCATACACATCCTCCAGCGTACCGGAATCCTCCCCTATCGCCGCAGCCAAAGTCTCCAGTCCCACAGGACCACCCTGAAAATTCACGATCATAGTCTGAAGAATCCTTCTGTCAATCTTATCCAGACCATACTGATCCACTTCCAGAAGATTCAGCGCAAAACACGCCACATCATAAGTAATCCGTCCATCATACTTCACCTGCGCAAAATCACGAACCCTCTTCAGCAGACGGTTGGCAAGCCTCGGAGTTCCCCTGGATCTCTTGGCAATCTCAGCCGCACCCTTCTCATCAATCTCCACTCCAAGAACCTGAGCAGAACGGATAATGATCGTCTTAAGCTCCTCATGAGTATAAAACTCCAGATGATGCATCACACCAAAACGGTCACGAAGAGGTGCAGACAGAAGTCCTGCCCTGGTAGTCGCCCCCACCAGTGTAAACTTCGGCAGATCCAGACGTATAGACCTGGCAGAAGCTCCCTTCCCGATCATAATATCAATAGCATAATCCTCCATAGCAGGATAAAGGACCTCCTCCACCTGCCTGTTCAGGCGATGGATCTCATCCACAAACAGAATATCTCCCTCCTGCAGATTATTAAGGATCGCAGCCATCTCCCCCGGCTTCTCAATAGCCGGCCCGGAAGTCACCTTCATATGAACCCCCATCTCATTGGCAATAATCCCCGAAAGAGTAGTCTTACCAAGCCCCGGAGGACCATAAAACAAAACATGATCCAACGCATCATGCCTCTGCTTCGCAGCCTCTATATAAACCTTCAAAGTACTCTTGGTCTTCTCCTGACCAATATAATCATCCAACGTCTGCGGCCGGAGATTCCCCTCCAGAGAAAAATCCTCCTCCGTCACATCCGTAGTTATAATACGTTTCTCCATCTGTTACCCATCCTAACCTATAACAATTCTATAACAATACAGGCAATCCAATCTACCAGAGCGTAAAGTCCTGCTTCAGTTAAAAATTCTTCAGCGCAGCCTTCAAAAGTCCTTCCACATCATCCGGCGGCACATCCGTAACCTTACGCACCGCGCGAAGCGCATCCGCACTGCTGTATCCCAGCGCAACCAGAGCCTCAACAGCTTCCTGCCTGCCATCCGAAACCTCACCGGCTCCCACTGCTGCCCTCTCCTGCTCATGAGCCAGCTTCAATTCAAACGCATCCTCCAGCTTCATCTTATCCTTCAGCTCAAGAATCAGCTTCTGAGCCGTCTTCTTCCCGATACCCGGAGCCTTCGACAACGTCTTCACATCATCCGAAAGAATTGCAAACCTCAATTCATCCGCCGTAATCCCCGCCAGAACTCCTAGCGCAGCCTTCGGCCCCACACCATTCACGCCAAGAAGCAGCTTAAACATCTGCAGATCATCCTTAGCCCTGAACCCATACAGCTTCATGGCATCCTCTCTCACACTAAAATAAGTATGGACCTTCACATCCTCCCCCATACGAATCTCAGACAAATCTGCCCCCGTCATATATATCTCATAACCAATCCCCCCGGCCTCAACAACCACCGAGCTCTCAGTCATATCCACAGCCATTCCATGAACAAACGCAATCATGATACATCCTCCGTCCCAAATTCATCACTTCCGATTCATCATACCACATCCCACCCCATAACGCAAACATATATTCGCGTCCCTTAATCGAACAAAAAGAACTGCCATGCCTTCACACAGCAGTTCTTCCTCCCATTACTGAATAATATGTCTCGGACAAACCTCTTTACAAGCCCCACAATTCGTACACTTACTATAATCAATATGCGCACAGAAATTATCAACCGTAATCGCCCCATTCGGGCAAGTCTTCTCACACTTCTTACATCCGATACAGCCAACCTCACACGCAGAAGTAACAGCCTTACCTTTCGCATGAGAACTACACTGCACAAACGTAGTCTGCTCATAGGGTACAAGCTCGATCAGATGCTTCGGACACTTGGCAACACACTTACCGCAGGCCTTACAAGCCTCCTTATCAACAACCGCCACACCGTTCACAACATCAATCGCCCCAAACGGACAGGCCTTCACGCAGCTTCCAAAACCAAGGCATCCATAAGTACAGGACTTCGCACCACCACCGGGAATGAAAGCCATCATCTCACAGTCTTCCACACCTGTATACTCATAATTATCCTTCGTCTTCTCACAGGTACCCGCACACTTCACATACGCCACCTGACGGGCAGTCTCCACAACTTCCTGTCCCATGATCGCTGCGATTACTTTTCCGACAGGCTCACCGCCTACCGGACATCCGTTTACAGGTGCCTCACCTTTGGCGATTGCTGCTGCCAGACCATCACAGCCGGGATAACCACAGCCACCGCAGTTATTACCGGGAAGCGCCTCACGAACAGCAACTTCCTTCTCATCCACTTCCACAGCAAACTTCTTACCGGCAACGCCAAGGAAAACACCGATAAAAAGACCTACTGCCGCAACCAGTACAGTTGCCGCGATAATTGCTCCTATATTCATACCAGTCCCCTCCTTAAATCAGTCCTGAAAATCCGAAGAAGGCAATTGCCATCAGTCCGGCTGTCAGCAGAACTGTAGGGAATCCCTGGAAGGATTTTGGAATGTCATTGTATGCGATTTTCTCACGGATACCAGCCATCAGCACGATGGAAATAGTAAAGCCCACTGCTGTTGCAAATCCGTTCACTGTTCCCTGAAGAACATTATACTCTTTCTGCACGTTTGTAAGGGCAACACCAAGAACCGCACAGTTTGTTGTGATCAGTGGAAGATACACACCAAGTGCCTGATACAGGGAAGGCATTGTCTTCTTAAGGAACATCTCTACAAACTGTACCAGCGCCGCGATCAGCAGGATGAATACGATAGTCTGCAGATAAGTCAGGTTCGTAGGAACCAGGATAGCATTGTAAATAATACCTGTCACAAAAGATGACAGTGTAATAACGAAGATGATCGCACCGCCCATGCCGGCTGCTGTCTCAACACTCTTGGAAACACCAAGGAAAGGACAGAGGCCAAGGAACTGGCTGAGGACTACGTTATTTACAATCGCTGAGCTTACAAGTATGATCAAAAGTTCTTTCATAATCCATTACCCCCTTTTTCCCTTACACATGGTATTGCCACAGGCTGCACAGCTTCCGCCGCAATCAGGATTACTTGGATCAATGCCACGTTTGGCTGCACCGATTTTGAATTTGTTCTGTAATGCAGAAAGCGCTGCCAAAACAAAGAATGCTCCGGGTGCCAGGATAAAGATTGTGATCGGTTCATAACCAGCCTTACCTGCTGCAGCATCTGCCAGAGGAAGGATCTGATGTCCGAACAGAGAACCTGCGCCGATCAGCTCACGTACTGCACCGATACAGGTGATACTTAAGGTAAATCCAAGACCCATACCAATACCATCAAACAGAGAGGCAATCGGTTTATTCTTGGATGCATATGCTTCTGCACGTCCAAGGATGATACAGTTAACTACGATCAGAGGAATATAGATTCCAAGGGAGTCATACAGGCTTGGGATAAATCCCTGTAAAAGAAGCTGTACAACTGTTACAAAGGAAGCAACAACTACGATAAATGCAGGCATACGCACTCTGTCCGGAATAAAGTTTCTCAGAAGAGAGATCATTAAGTTGGATGCTGCAAGGATCACTGTTGTAGTAAGTCCCATTCCGATACCATTGGTTGCAGATGTGGTGATAGCCAGTGTAGGACACATACCAAGCATCAGTACAAAGGTAGGATTTTCTTTGATGATTCCGTTATATAAACGTTCAGCAGGTGTGTTTGGTTTCATCACTGATTTCCCCCTTTCTCATACTGGAATGCACATAATCCGGCATTAACACCGTTTGTCATGGCATTCGTTGTAATAGTGGCACCACTTAACGCATCGATCTGATTATCCGCTGTGGCACCGGTCTTTGTATATTCAAATTTGTCTACGTTCTTATCTTTGAACTGATCCTTAAATGCATCTGTGTTTGCTCTCATACCAAGACCTGCGGTCTCACCGATGGAAAGAATGGAAATTCCATTTAAGGTACCGTCATCCTGGATACCCATTGCAAACTGGATATCTCCGCCGTAACCCTCGGAAGTGGTTACTGTAAATGCATATCCCAGTTCATTGCCTGAAGCATCTTTGGCAAGCATAGTCTCATCTATGGACTGTGCCGCATATCCGTTCTCATCCAGATAAGACTGCATGGCATCCGCATCCACATCCACTGTCTCAAAGCTGTCCGCATCTGCAAATACTGCCTTATACGCATCCTGTTTCGCCTGTGCTTCCTGCTTTGCAATAGGATCTGCTGTAATATCCTGGACTACACCAAGGGCAAGTCCTGCCACCAGTGTGATCACTGTAATGGCTATGGTATCTTTGATAATTCTGTTACTCATGCCTTTTTGCCCCCTTTCCCAAATGCCGGGTGACGAGTCACACGTTCGATCATCGGAACTAACAGGTTGCAGAAAATGATCGCATAAGATACGCCCTCTGCGGAACCGCCGAAGAGACGGAAGACCGCAGTCAGTACACCAAGACAGACACCGTATACATACTGTCCTCTTGGTGTGATCGGTGTTGTGACATAGTCTGTAGCCATAAACCATGCACCAAGCATAAGACCACCGCCGAAGATGTGGCTGAACAGATAGTTCACGTCAAATCCCTTGCCTGTTCCAAGCATGTAAAGGATTACAAATACTGCGAAACTTCCAATATAGGTAAGCGGAATCTTCAGATCGATCACCTTGAAAACCAGAAGGATTGCTGCTCCGATCAGGATCGCAAGGGCAGAAGTCTCACCGATAGTTCCCTGGATATCACCGATAAACATATGTAATACAGATACAGAACTGTCTGTAAATCCATTCTGTTTCAGAGCTGCCAGAGGAGTTGCACCGGATACAGTATCTACCACACCTCTGAAGCTGTCGCTTACTGCGAAGTCTGTCATCTTTCCTGCGAAAGAGATCATCAGGAAACATCTTCCTGCAAGTGCCGGGTTCATGAAGTTCTGTCCCAGACCACCGAAGAGCTGTTTTACAACGATGATCGCAAATGCACTGCCAAGTACAGGCATCCAGAGCGGAATTGATGCAGGCATATTTAATGCAAGTAATAAACCTGTAACAACTGCACTGAAGTCTGTAATTGTGTTCTTCTTATGCATCAGCTTGTCATAAATCCACTCAAAGAATACACTGGAAGCGACGGTGATCACTACTACCAGTAAGGCACGAAGGCCAAAATTATAAATTCCAAACAGTGTGGTCGGCAGAAGCGCCAGTGCCACAAGCTGCATGATTTTGCTTGTTGTCATCTTATCCCGGACATGGGGATTGGATGATACATGTAACATCTGATCCATTACGATGTCCCCCTTTTACTTTTTCTTACGGCTTGCCAGAACCATCTTACGCATAGATTTGATCATCTGGGTCAGCGGACGCTTGGCAGGGCAGATATAACTGCAGCAGCCACATTCGCAGCACTCCATACCATCAAATTTCTGGAAGCTCTTCATGTCACCATGCTCTGCAAAGGTTGCAAGTCTTGCAGGAATGACATGGCCGGGACAGACTCCTACACATCTGCCGCAGTTAATGCATGCAGTCTGTTCGGCATCTGCCACATCATCCTTCTCCAGGCAGAGACATGCGGAGCTTGTCTTAATACATGGTACATGAGTGTCATACATGGCAAATCCCATCATAGGACCACCTGAAATTACTTTGGATACATTGTCTGTCAGTCCGCCGGCAGCTTCAATCAGCTCTGCCATATCTGTTCCGGAAAGGACATCAAAGTTCTGCGGATTCTTAATCCCCTGTCCTGTTACTGTCACGATACGGTCCATAACAGGTTTTCCAAGGATAACGGCTTCATAAACAGCAATTACGGTATCTACGTTGTCAACTACGCATCCTGCATCTGCCGGAAGCATGGCAGAGTTGATCTCTCTGTCTGTGACAGCCTTGATCAGGAAACGCTCACCACCCTGTGGGTACTTGGTCATCAGCTCTGCTACTTCAATACGTGGAATATCTTTTACCATTTCTTTCAGTTTCGCAATACAGTCAGGCTTGTTATCCTCAATACAGATGTATCCCTTCGCATTGTCAAAGAGCTTCAGCATAACTCTTAAGCCCTCGATCAGCTTCTCAGAGTCATCCAGCATTCTTCTGTAGTCACTGGTAAGATAGGGTTCACACTCGGCACCGTTTACAAGGATATGATCGATCTTGTCCGGTTCCTTTGGCGCAAGCTTTACCTGTGTGGGGAATCCGGCGCCGCCCATTCCCACAACTCCGCCTTCTTTAATTCTCGCCAGAATTTCCTCTTTCGAAAGATCTTCCAGACGTGCAGGAGTAAATTCCACACTTTCATACTGCTGGTCATTCTCAATGATAATGGAATTGACCATAGAACCTGTTGCTGTCAGGCGCGGTTCGATTCCTTTTACCGTACCGGAAACAGACGAATGGATCGGTGATGAGACAAACCCCGCAGCATCTGCGATCTTCTGTCCTGCGAGCACATGGTCTCCCTTCTGAACTATCGCTGCAGCCGGAGCACCGATATGCTGGGAAAGAGGATATACCATATCTCCCTTTGGCAGATATTTCACTACCGGACTGTTCTTGGATAATTCTTTTCCGTCATAAGGATGAACACCACCCTTAAAGGTTAAAATTCCCATTTCGTTCCCTCCTTTTATATTAAGCACCACCAAAGTGCTCTATTTTTGATAAAATCCATATACTTTTTTGTACATTTTTATCAACCTGTTTATAATATAAACCATTTTTTCAAAAAAAGCACTACCCAAATTTCATTTTCTTGTGTATAATTGAATACAATTTCAGAAAGGAAAAATTATTAACATGATTGTTAAAAAAATGCCCATTTTACAAGGGTTTCCAGACTTTGAGACTGTTAAATTTTTCACCGGAAAATTCTTCCAAAAATACAATTTTACACCTGTTTTTTACGACATTGAAACCACCGGATTATCAAGAAATTCCACGTATTTATACCTGATTGGAGCTGTTGGAATTGAAGATGAAACTTGGAATTTTTATCAATGGATGGCGGAAAATGCAAATGAAGAAGAGACAATTCTGAGAATTTTTTCACAATTTCTTCAGCAATGTGATTTGCTGATTTCCTACAACGGAGACCGCTTCGACCAGCCATATCTGGAAGCACGATATGAAAAATATGGAATTCCCTCTCCGTTTACAGGAAAACAGTCGCTGGATCTCTACCTGACATTAAAACCGTTAAAGTCACTTTTAAAACTGTCTGCCATGAAACAGCCCTGCATGGAAGAATTTCTGGGGATCAAAGACAGGATTTATGATAATGGTAAGGAATGCATTAAACTTTACAAAGATTTTCTGAAAAAAAGAGATGCCTTTACAGCTGATGAAATCCTTGGACATAATCTGGAGGATGTGCTGGGACTTGGAAGAATCTTTGATATGCTGGGATATCTTTGCATCTATGATGGAGATTATGAAGTTACATACAGTGAATTTGACGGAGACAACCTGATTCTGAAACTGAAGCTCCCCTGCACACTGCCACAGGAATTTTCCAATGGAAACACCGACTTCTATCTGACAGGAAAAGACGAAGAAATCAATTTAATTATCAAGACAACTGACGGGAAACTGAAACAATACTATGCAGATTATAAGGATTACTATTATCTCCCGGAGGAGGATACGGTTATCCCGAAATCTCTAGGGTCCGGAATTGACAGAAAGCACCGGAAAGCAGCAACCAGAAATACCTGTTACACCTGGTTTACCTGCTCCGATGCCTTCCTCAGTTCTCCCGTACAGCAGAAGCAATATCTGACATATACGCTTTCCTGTCTGATTGGAACTCTAGAACGTGTCTGAAAAATCCTCTGTGATCATACATAAATATCGTCAAAAGCAATTTCCAATGGATTGCGAAACGAAAAAGCCCTCTCACTGCTGACCGAGAAAATATAACCGTCAAATTCCATTGTCTCAAAAAAGCATGGCCTTTCTGAGGATTTTCCGAGGACAAACCCCTCTGCTGTGGGAACCACTTCAAAAGAATCCAAAGGGAGGCTCATTCCTCTGCCTGTCATTTTCATATAACTTTCTTTTAATGTCCAGAGCGTAAAAAACGCCTTATCTTTGTCCTCCGCAGCCTTGATGTAAGCAAGCTCTGAATGGTAGAAATAATGTTCTGCCACCTCAAGAGGCGCATTGGCATTTTTCTCAATATCGCACCCGACTTCGCAGTCTGACAGCACACCCACAACATAGTCCCCCGCATGAGATACATTAAAAAAAAGGCCATCCACAACCGGCTTTTCATTGTCAGAATATCTCAGGCAGCTTTCCGTAAGCCCGTTTTCATCGAGGATTTTTCTGATGATGATCCCTGCACCCAGACTTCTTTTGCGGTCATCAGGCATACGATACCTGATGACCTTTTCTCTTCTTCTGATCCCAACCAGATCCAGAAGCCTTTCATTCTTAAGCGGATCCTCAAAATGATTAATATTGATCCTGTATAATTTCTGCATCTGATCAACAGTTACTTCTTCTGAATATCGATCTTGCTGTCAAACCCTGTAAGGCTGAATACATCGTAAACCTCATCAGAAACATTGATGATCTTAAATCCATCCTTTTGAGCCATTTTTTTGTAGGCTACGATCACCTGACGTAAGCCTGCAGATGAAATATACTCCAGATTTGTAAAATCAAATACCAGACTTGTGATGCTGTCTTCAAGTCCGGACAGAGCCTCCCCTAACTGGGGAGCTGTCTGTGTATCAAGCCATCCGCTGATTTCCATAGTTGCTTTGTTACCTTCTGTTTTTGTGATAATTTCCATTGTAATTTTCCCTCCTGAATCAATCAAAAAATGTAAGTCTGTCAAGTGCTGCAATTGCATTTTCCAGATATCTGTCATCTGTAACCGGCCATTTATAATCCAGCCTGTACAGAACCTGTGCTGTAAAACGATTGCTGTAATCAATGGTATAGATTTCATTTTCATTATGTGAGGTATAGGCGATCAGTCCGGAAACCGCATCAGAATCCTGACCGGTCTTTGCAAATTCCTTCACTGCTGCCTCAAACTCCTCATCTCTTACAATATCAATCCTGAATCCATAGCTGCGCATTGCGTAGATCAGGTCTGCCATATAAATATGATGGCTGTTGCATGCATGGAATACAGTAAATCTCCGGTCGGTCTGAGCCAGTCTCAGAACTGCCAGCGCAGTAGAATCAATCGGTGAGAATTCTGCCACCTCATGCATACCGCCCATAGGGAATTTACCTACAGCCGCATAACCTCTCAGGCTGCGAAGGAATCCATTGGTAATGAAATTAATCTGGAACTCGCCGTCAGAGTTTCGGCTCATCAGATTACCTACCCGGACTACCTTGCCGTCCAGTCCCTCGGAAACTGCTTCCAGAACCGCCCTCTCTGCCAGGAATTTGGTACGGATATATTCGTTGGTAATATTCTGTCCGATGTACAGATCATTCTCACAGAAAACTCTGGACATTGGCGGAACACCGTCAGAACCTTCTCCCGCAACGGAAACCGTAGAAATCTGGATCAGTCTGCGGCCGTTATTCTTACAGAAATCGATCAGATTTTCCACACCCTGCACATTAATTCTTTCCAGTACATCATCAGCCGCAAAATGCTTTACGCAGGCAGCGCAGTTAATGATGGTGCTGAATTTGTATTCTGAAAATCCTGTTACCTGTTCCTTTGAGGTAATATCCCCATCCACACAGATAATACGGCTTTCAAACAGCTCTTTGTATGGATCATCAAAATAGTACATCAGCATGTTCATCATTCGCTTTTCAGGCGATTCATATTTGCCCTTACGTACAAGACAGTAAACCTTACCGTCATAATTGTCAAGGAATGCTTTAAGGACATGGATCCCCAGGAAACCTGTGGCACCTGTGACCATAATATCTCCCAGCTTTTCCTTTGTGATCCGGTCTGCATTTTCTTCTGTATTTGCGCTGATCACATTCTGGATCCTGTTATAGTTATAATCCGAAAATTCATTCTTGCTCTGTGCAGCCTCTGTAACTCCGTCATCATCAACCAGAGCTGCAAGTTCCCGTACAGTAGGATATTTGAAAATATCCGCATATACCAGTGAAATATTCTTTGACAGACACATAACAGCAACCTTGGATGCAGTAAGGGAAGATCCGCCCAGCTCAAAGAAGTTGTCCTCAATCCCTACTCTTTCAATTCCCAGTGCTTTCTCAAAAATCTCACAGAGTGCTCTCTGAGCTGCTGTAACCGGCTCTACATAGCTGGCAGTGTTCGTGGTTACCTCCGGCATTGGCAGTGCTTTTTTATCAATCTTACCGCCCGGTGTCACAGGCATTTCCTCAATGCTGACAAAGAAAGACGGCATCATATAATCCGGGATCAGCGGCTCCAGGAAGGTCTTCAGTTCATCCTCCGGGATGGCTTCTCCTGTATAATAAGCTGTGATATATTTATTTCCACCCTTTTCAATTACTGTAACGGCTGCATTTTTCACCAGCTCATGTTTCAGAAGGGCACCTTCGATCTCACCAAGCTCCACACGATATCCTCTGATCTTCACCTGTGAATCGATCCGGCCTATGTACTCAATATTTCCGTCACCTTTCATGCGGACCATATCACCGGTCCTGTAAAGACGGCTTTCCTGCTCACATACAGCAAATGGATTTTCTACAAACACAGATGCTGTTTTTTCCGGAAGATTATGATATCCTCTGGCAATCTGCCTTCCTGCGTGACAAAGTTCGCCGGACGCACCCACCGGAAGCCGGTTCAGATTCTCATCCACAATGTAGCTGCGCACATTCCGCTGTGATTTTCCGATCGGGATGTTGTCATACTGTCTGTCTACCAAAAACTCTGTGGAAGAAACCGTATTCTCTGTAGGACCGTAGCCATTGATCATCTGATAGGTACGGTTACGGTAATGCTTGAATTTCTCGCCGCCAAGTGTAACAAATTTAAGAGCAGGTGCATCCTCCAGAAGTTCTGTAACCAGTTCTCCCATCTGGGTAGGGAAGGTTACGGTGGTGATCTCTTTTTCCTTTATATATCTGCTTATGGCAATGGCGTCCTTACGGATACTCTCCGGTAAAATATACAGGACTGCTCCTGCGGTAAGAGGTGCAAACAGATCGATCACTGACGCATCGAAACAGAAGCTTGCAAACTCTGCCACAATGTCATTCGGTGAAGTATTTCTGCTCAGTGTGATATATTCGATCAGGTTCAACAGATTTCTGTGCTCGATCATAACACCCTTTGGCTTTCCTGTGGAGCCTGAGGTATAGATCATGTAGGCAAGGTTCTCCGGTTTCGGAGAAATAAGCTCTGCAGAAAGTTCAAAATCCTCAGCCGCATCTGCCACACTGTCCAGACTGATCACATTTCCGTCATAAAATTCCACAAGATTCTGATACTGATCGATCACAAGGAGATTTCTTGCTCCTGAATCCTTCAGCATATATTCAATTCTGCTCTGTGGATACTCCGGATCCAGAGGAACATAGGCTCCGCCGGCTTTCATAACACCCACATAGGCTACTGTATATTCCTTTGTCCTGCCACACAGGATACCTGCTGCCTGTTCCGGGCCAAATCCGTTTTCCGTAAGCTTCTGAGCAATATAATCAGACATTCTGTCCAACTCTCTGTAGGTAAAATCTCCGGAGTCATCCCGCACTGCCGGTCTGTCCGGATATCTGGCAGCCATCTCCTTAAACAGATCTATGAAGGTCTTTCCTGCATGTTCCGGAATATCCTCCATCTGAGTTTCTTCCTCAAACATCAGCCGGATATCAGCCGGATCGCATTCCCTTAAGATTCCCTCTGCAGTGGTTTCCAGATTGTCAGCCAGATACCGGATAGTTTCCTCATGGTACATATCCCCTCTGTACTCAATCGCAAAGACAAATCTGTTCTTTTCAATGGAAATGCTGACAGAAACCGGTGCCTTTGCCATGTTCAGGCTGACAGGCTCCTCCTGTGCATATTCCCCGCCAATGGTGTCAAAAGCAAAATTGTCGCCCTGGTAAATAACCATGGCATCTGCCTTAATATCAAACTCATGGCTGATCTGTGAGAAAGGATAAATATCGTTGTTCATGGAATCGATCAGCTGTTTCTGTACACCGCTTAAGCAATCTTTGGCTGTTCCTGAGAAATCGCAGAAAACAGGGAGTGTTTTTACCAGCATACCCACTGTTTCCGAAAGTCTGGAATCGTTTCTTCCATGGTAAATAGTGGTAAATACAGCATCCTTTTTGAAATTATATTTTCCAAGTGTGATACCAAAAGCGGAAATGAAGAATACATTCTCCGTAATTCCATGCTTTTTACAGAATTCCTTCACATCCTGCACAGAAATGGATCTAGTCTCTCTGTGGTAAAGTTCTGCTGTTGGAGCCGCACCGTTTTTGTCCGGATAGAAGCTGATGCTTCCACCTGCATGTTCAAATACTGACTTATAATAATTCTCTGCATTTTTATAGATATCACCTGCCAGGGCATCTCTGTTATCCAGTGCCAGATCATAGGAAGTATAACCTTCCGGTTCCAGCTTCTCACCGCTGTAAGCTCTGTTAATATCATTAATTATAATAGCCAGAGATGTACCATCGGCAACAATGTGGTGAAGGTCCAGGAACAGATAATTGCCATCACAGGTTCTGTAGATTTCAAACCGGAAAAGCTGTTCATTAAACAACATATATGGACGTACCAGAGTGTCTCTGTTCATTCCGTTTAAAATCGGTGTTTTATAACTGAGCCCATCGTTTCGTTTCTGAAGTACATTTCCGTTGTCATCCATAAACAGACGGGTTTTCAGATAAGGATGCGCCTCAACAGTACTGTCAATGGCTTCTGCCAGTCTGTCCAGATCCACCTTGTTATCAAGCTTTAACAGATACGGGATATTGTAAATGGTAGAACCCATATTTGCAGTACACTCAATGAAAATCCCCTCCTGAGTGTTGGTAAGAGGATAACTTTCCTGTACTTCCCTTTTGCTTTCTTTTCCCGCAGTTTTTACAAATTCCTCCATCATTCGGATAGTAGGATGATTCTTAATATCTGAAGTTTTGATCACAATGTCAAAGGCTTTGGAGATCAGGATATTCAGCTTAATGGCAGTGATGGATGTCAGACCTGCCTCATAAATATCTGTGGTAATCCCAAAATCCGTATACCCCAGAACCTCTGCGATACAGTCAAATAATATCTGCTGAACCTCATTCTCAGGCTTAATGATCTCCGCTGCTTTTTTCTCAGGCAGAGGAAGAGCCTTTTTATTTACCTTCTGGTTCTGGTTCAGAGGAATTTTGTCAATCTGCATGGTAACTGCAGGTACCATATAGGCAGGCTTTGTCTCTTTAATAAAATCATTCAGGGCATTGATATCAACAGTGCTGTCCGATACCACATAGGCAGCAATATATTTTCCACCATTTGGATCATCAAAGGCAACTACAGTGGCATCCCTGATACCCTCATATCTGCGGATCACTTCCTCAACCTCAGAAAGCTCAATCCTGAAACCTCTGATCTTAACCTGGGAATCCTTTCTGCCAATGATCTGGATATTTCCATCCGGAAGAAATCTTGCCACATCACCTGAATGATACATCACTTCGTATCCCGGTGTATCATCATAAAGATTCTTTGTATAGACCTCGGCAGTTTTTTCCGGCTTGTTAAGATATCCTCTGGAAACCTGCCAGCCGGTGATCATCAGCTCTCCGCATGCACCGGGAGGAAGCATATGCCCCAGCTTGTCTGTAATATAAAGCTTCACATTGTCAAGTGCTTTTCCGATCGGGACATTTGGATAATATTTGTCCACTTCAAATACAGTCGTAAAAATAGTCGCCTCTGTAGGTCCATAAGCATTGATAAACTTATAATCTTTTGGCGGCTCACATGGAACCAGTTTCTCTCCTCCTACAGAAAGATATCTCAGGCTCTTACAATCCATCTCCAGCGCAAACTGCCTTCCCACCTGAGTAGTCATAAAGGAATGCGTGATGCCATTTTCCTCAAAATAGCGCTGCAGTCCAATGAAATCCAGACGGATCTCCTCCGGAATAATGTGAAGCTGTGCACCGTTTGTGATGGCACCGTAAATATCCATCATGCAGGCATCAAAACCAAAGGAAGCATATGCAGCTATCCTGGACTCCGAATCTATGCCATAATATCTCTTGAACCAGTGACAGAAAGCAGTAATATTTCCATATTCCAGCATACAGCCCTTTGGCACACCTGTGGAACCGGAAGTATACAAAAGGATAAACAGATCATGCAGCTGCGGCTTCTTAAGCACAACATCCCTATCCTCCAGCTGCCAGATCTGATCTGTAAACAGCACCGGTCCTTTATATCCGTCTACCAGAGGAAGAAGCTCTCTGTCAGCAATGAGAAGCTTTGCAGAGGAATCCTCCATCATGTACATCAGGCGGTCCCTGGGATAGGTTGGATCCAGAGGCTGGTAAGCTGCACCTGCCTTTATCACGCCCATCGGCGCGATCGCCATATATTCACAGCGGGGGATCAGAATGGAAACAACATCTTCACTGCCGATTCCCTGGGATGCGATATATTTTCCAAGTCTGTCGCTGATTTCATCCAGTTCTCTGTAAGTATATTTTTTATCCTTAAATACCACAGCCGTATGGTCAGGAATGGTCTGTACCAGCTCCTCAAACGTATCAGCGATGGTCTTACTTCTGTCATATTCGCAGGCAGTATTATTAAATTCCGCAATTGTGTCCGCTCCATTTTGGGAAAGAACAGAAACTTCCGAAATATATTTTGCTTTCAGCAGGGAATCCATAGCTGCCTCATAGGATTCCAGCATTCCACGTACAAAGGCTTCACTGTACATGTCACTGCGGTATTCTGCAGTAAGCACATATTTATGATCGTATTCTCTTACCTGGATCAACAGAGGCATCTTTGACATATCCGGAGAAAGGTCATGGCCCCTGGCAACGGTATCACCGATCGGAAAATCATCCCCAAGCTCTGCCTGATATGCAAATACCAGATCAGAATTAATCCCGTACTTTGCACAGATATCAGAGAACGGAAAAATATCATTTGCCATGGAAGACAGAATCTGCTCAGAGAGCTCTGTCATATAGGCCTGTATGGTAACTTTCGGATCACAGGAACAGTAAACCGGCAGAGTCTTTACAAGCATGCAGACTGTATTCTCCAGTCTGGAATCATTTCTTCCATTATAAATAGTTGCAAAAAGACTCTCCTCGGAATTGGAATATCTGCTCATGAGAATGCCGAATACACCTGTAAACAGAATGTTTGGAGTAACCCCCAGCTTCTCGCAGGCAGAAAGTACCAGAGACTCTCTGGTATCCACAGGCATCGACAGATATCCTCTCTCAGGAGTCTTTCCTGAGCAGTCAGGAAGAGGCAGGGATTCTGTCTCAATTCCCTCGAAAATACTGTCATAATATTTCTCGGCCTTCTTATATTTTCCCTCTTTCATCTGCTGTTCTTCATCAAGGGCAGCATCAAAGCCTGTGTAGGATTCTTTCTCCAATTTCTCACCCAGATAGGCCCGATCGATATCCTCAAAAATAATATCATAGGAATTACCATCTGCCAGGATATGGTGGAAATCTGTAAAAAGATATTTCCTGTCTTCTGTCACATAAATCCCCGCCCGGAACAGCCGTCCCTTTTCCAGCTTAAAGGGACGCACCAGCTCATCTTTTATCTTTTCAAACTGCTCATTTGTGGTCCGGACCACCTCTGGTACAAAGGCTTCCTCACAAGGCTTCTGCACCATCTCTCCGCTGTCACTTAAATAAACCTTTGTCAGCAGATACGGATGTGCAGCGATCATCTGAGAAATGGCATCTGACAGCTTCTGAACGTCAACAGAGCTTTCCAGTTCAAACAGGAACGGAATATTGTATACCGTACTCTCAGGATTCTTCATGCACTCTGCAAAAATACCCTTCTGGGAGCCGGTAAGAGGGTAAACTTCTCTCTTTTCATAGGTTCTGATCTTCGGTGCAAGCATCACATATTTTTCCAGTTTCTCCACCGTATTGTTTTCGTGGATATCACTGGTTTTCACAGTCACTCCGAATTCCTCTGAGATCAGAATACAAAGCTTCATGGCACTGATAGAAGACAGCCCCGCCCTGTAAAAACTTGTGTCAGTTCCAAAAAAATCATTCTCCACAACGTCTGCAACGATTTCAAAAATCTTCTTCTGCATAGGAGTCTGGGGTTCTTTCAGATTCTTTGGCTGTGCAACCGGCTTTGGCAGTGCTTTCTTATCAATTTTGCCATTCTGTGTCACAGGCATCTTTTCCAGTTGGACAAAAACCTCAGGAACCATATAATGAGCCAGGGACTCTGATGCATAGGCAGAAAGTTCCTCTGTATTGATCTGGCGGTCAGCCATAAAATAGCAGCAGAGGAATTTGTTATCTACAGGCAGAGTAATGCTGGTAATGATTCCCTCATAGGAATTGATCACCTCCTCGATCTCACCAAGCTCAATCCTCAGACCGCGAAGCTTGATCTGATTGTCTATTCTTCCGAAAAATTCAATCTCACCCTCAGGGCTGATCCTTGCAAGGTCACCGGTCTTATAAGCTCTCTCTCCGTTAAGATCAATGAATACAGCCTCTGTTTTATCCGGCAGATTCATATAACCTCTGCCAACGCCCAGTCCTGCGATCACAAGCTCTCCGGTCTCTCCGTCCGGAAAGATCTTATTCTCTTTATCTACAATATATACCTTCACATTACCATTAGGCGTACCAATGGTAATGTTTCTGCTGTCCGTAATTACCTTCATGGTACAGCTGATGGTAGTTTCCGTAGGTCCATAACCATTCATAATGTAAGCATCCGAGTTTACTCTGCGAATCTTGTCATACAGAGCCGGAGGAAAAGCCTCTGCACCTACATCAAACACCCTAATCTGAGAAACTGCTTTTTCAAGCTGGGGCAGATCGATCATATTGGACAGGTAAGTAGGAGTTGTGGTCATAATATCCACTTTATTTCTGACGATCAGCTCACCCAGCATAAGAGGATTCAGAATCTCCTCATCAGAGGCGATCACCGCAGTCATCCCGTTGGTAAGTGGCAGAAATTCCTCCAGAACAGACACATCAAAGGTCATGGCTGCCATGGAAAGAGATACACTTCCTCTGCTTACATAACCATAAGTTTCCGCATTTTTTGGATCCGGATTTACAAAATTGGCAAGGTTGATATGTTCGATCAGCACACCCTTGGGCTTGCCTGTGGAACCGGAAGTATAAATACAATAACAAAGATCATGCTCCCCGATCTTTACCTGAGGATTCTCTGTATTCTCATTCTCCAGAAGTTCCTCGATCAGAAGTACTGTGCAGGGAAGCTTCGCAAACAGCTCCCTTCGCTCCTCTGCGATTTCCTTTGTTGTGATAATAAAGGGAGCTCCTGAGTCCTCAAAAATATATCGGATCCTGTCATCAGGATAATCCGGTGTGGCAACTGCAAATGCGCCTCCTGCCTTCAGGATACCCTGTCGCACTGCATAGAAATCACAGCATCTCTCAAGAACCACACCTACGATGGTCTCCCGTCTGACACCTTTTTCCACAAGTGCATTGGCAATCCTGTTGGCCCGTTCGTTGAGCTGTGCATAGGTGAAGCTCTCTTTGCCGGAGACAACTGCACATTTCTCTGGATGAAGCTTCACCTGTTCCTCGAACAATTCTGTTACCGGCCGAAACTCAAAAACAAAATTGTTCCTTTCATTAATATTTTTCATTTTCATGTACCTCCTAAAAAGATATTATGGTATTATTCATATCAATCGCACGAATATAATCCATGGATTTTGATACCTTCTTGACAAGTTCAATCCCATGTATATCAAAGTCTTCACTGTCATACTGATATTCCAGAGGGTTGAAATTTACACCGTTATCTCTGATCCTCAGTCTGCAGAGATCATCCTCCAGACAGAGGTTAATGTCGATCCAGTTGGAGGTTTTTCCCCCGAATCGTATAATATTTACAGTCATTTCCTCCGCACACACTGCGGCAAGATTTGCCTTGCTTTTAGAAGCTCCCTGTTCCTGGCAGAACTCTATGATCCTCTTATGAACCGTTTGTGCTTCCTCCATGGTACTCTTAATGGAAAAATCCAGATTCATCCCCGGATTTTTGTCAGGAACAATATAAAAGCTTGTATTCTTATGCCTGATTTTTCTGAAAATACAGGCTGCAACTGCAGTTATGATCTCAGTGGCAACAAATCCTGCTGCAATTCCGTCGATACCGATCCCGTCAATCTGTTTCCATACAAGGATTCCCACCAGGGTTGCAGGCAGAACTACCACCGCATTCTCCAGAAATGTGGCAAAGCTTGCAATGGCTGTCTCCTCAATGGACTCGTAATAGCTGATAATAAACTTATTCCACAGATAAGGTGCCACACACAAAGCAAAGATACGCAGCGCCTGGACCATATGGCTGCCCAGCTCGCCACCGCCACTTCCGAACATGACAGTGATTTCCTCGGTAAACAGCATAATAAGGGCAAAGATCACAGCCAGCAGGATGTAACTGTATTTCAACATCTTTTTACAGAGAACCCGGATTCCCACGTAGTCCTTCTCTCCAAAAAGGATTCCTGCCACATTGGGGATCACACCGATGATTCCGCCTGTAAGCATCTCGACGATCAGCAGCACATTGTCACAGACAGTAAATACTGCCATACCTTCCTCGCCCAGCTGATTCATGATAATGGTATTCAGTCCAAGTGCCTTTACAAAATTAGCTGCCATAAAGATCAGCATTGGCACGCCTGTGATGATTGCTTCCTTTGTGATTCCAAGTTCGCCCGGCTTTAGCAGGATCAGGTGGAGGTTTCGCTTATCAGAGCGGATATAAAGCACAAAAATTCCCATTGCAAACAGGAAACCAAGAACAGTTGATAAGGATGCACCTGTAATCCCCAGAGGAGTATATCTGAGGAATATATAGTCCAGCACAAGATTGATCACATTGGCTGCGATAAGGTAGGCTGATGCCAGCTCCGGATGATTCTCCACACCAAGGTAATTGACCATCATCAGTCCAATTCCGATCACCGGTGCCCCCAGCATACTTACACGTATGTAATCTCTGGTATAACCGGTCAGGACACCGTCACCTGATACCAGAAGTCTGGCAACAGGTTCTGCTGCAGGAAGGGCGCAGATTGAAAAAATGATTCCCACCACAAGTGTTACTATAAATGTGGCAGAAAACAATTTCGATGCCCCTTCTTTGTCTCGTTTGCCAAGCATGTTTCCCACTGCTATGGAACCGCCGATACCAAGGCAGTAACCTGTCAGCTGAACGATCGTCTCTACCGGAAGGCTTAAAGTCACCGCTGACATAGCCTCCACACCTATCAGATTACTTACAAATATCGTATCCACAATATTCCCCAGCTGAAGTGCCAGAGACATCATAATCCCCGGAACAATATACTTGTTCAGCTTCGCATTCAGCAGTCTGTTATTTCTCTCTTCCATCGCTTCCTCTCCTTTGTTTTCAGTTTTTTCAAAATATTGTGCCGTAAAACTGTAAGATATTTAAATTTTACCATTTAGTACAATAAATGGCAAGTTAATAAAAGGTGCAAGAAGGCAAATATAGCAAATAAATATTGCTTGAAAGTATTGCTATATTTCTCCTCTTCTCAAATTAATGAGTCAGACACACAATTTTCTATTACCTCTCATATCCTGTAGGAATTGAGCTTTTTGAGGGATGGTGTTGGGGAGAAGGGATGACTTGATTTGGTTTTTTATAAATGAAGTCAACGTGTCTCGGAGGAGTGCTTGACTTGATTTGTTGTTTTATGAATTACAGTCAGCTTTTCCTCGGGGAATGCTTGACTTGTTTTGTTGTTTTATGAATTACAGTCAGCTTTTCCCCGGGGAATGCTTGACTTGTTTTGTTGTTTTATGAATTACAGTCAACTTTTCCTCGGGCAATGCTTGACTTATTTTGCGGTTATATAATTTAAAGTCAACTTTTCCTCGGGCAATGCTTGACCTGATTTACGGTTTTATAATTTTTAGTCATCTTTTCTTCAAGAAATACTTGACTTAATTTAAAATTTTACAATTTCAAGTCAATCTAACTCTGAAGATTAGAGCGTGTTTGAATAATGCTTTTCGCAAGATGCGCGTCACAATTTGTGGGAGATTTTGTCCGGATGAAAGCGTCATAACGGCGGGCTACGGCAACCGAATTCGGGCAAAATATACCGCAAAGTGGGGCGTGCAGATTGTGGGAATGATTTTTCAAACACGCTCTGACTCGGGGGTGTGCTTGATTTAATTGGGAATTTTGTGATTTGAAGTCACTTTTTTCAATTTTCTAATGATATCAGACGCAATATGTACACAACAAATATCATAGAAGGATTGAACCTCCAGTATCGGAAAGTCACGAAAAAGAAAAGCAGGAATAGGGAAGCTCTTTTAAGCCCTCATTCCTGCCCTCTGTCTATTCCTCCGGCATTTGTATTATTACCTTCAGTTATATCATTTCAAACAAATATCTGGCTGTCAGATTTTCTATTATTTTTGAATTTAAAACACATTGTTTGGTTTCAAAAGTAAGAATCAGCCGATCAGCCTGATAAATATCGTTCATTTGATAAGATTCTATTTTTTGTATTGCTTTTCTTGCATATTCCTGATCATCCATCATTCCTTCATGTTCCCAATAAATTTCCTTTCCTGTTTTTCTGGAAAGTAATGTAAAATCCGGATATACTATGCCATATCCATTCAAATAAAGCGGTTTCTCATATTTATAGAGAATATTCTTTCTATATAAATAATCTGCAATTATTTTTTCAGATTTAGATCTTACCCTTTCCCCCTTTTCGGTAAGAATTACCGGTATTCCTTCTTTAAATTCTTTTCCCTGATATTCTTCTTCATACCATTTCATAAGTAATTGATTCCATGTCGGTTCTATTGGTGTCACCAACAATTGTCTTTCTTTGTGCATTGATGTATATATTCTTTCGATTTCATCATCTGTATAATCCTGCAGTATTTTTTTTATTTGTTTAAGCCTTGTTTCTACTTTTTTCAACACAGTTCTATTATATGTACTCTGTGCCAGCAGTTTAGGCAGCTCTTTATTCGACCTCGGAATATAAATTTCATTATTACCATCTATACATTGATAATATCGAGGCTTGTTTTTATCCCTAGAAATCCGAAGATGTCCCTCTGGTTCTACACTCAAACCCCTCCTGGCTTTATCTGCAATTTCCTGCAAATGTTTCTGTTCCTGTAATAGCATATTTCGTAATCCTTGCATAATCTTCTCCTCTTTTCTTAGTTTTAATTGATTAATTTGTGATTGGGGGATTTATGATTTGAAGTCGACCTAGAACGTGTTTGAAAAATGCTTTTCGCAAGATGTACGTCACAATTTATGGGAGATTTTGTTCGGATGAAAGCGTCGTAACGGCGAGCTACGGCAACCGAATTCGGGCAAAATATACCGCAAAGTGGGGCATGCAGATTGTGGGAATGATTTTCCAAACACACTCTGGCTCAGTGCTTGACTTGATTGAGTGTTCTCTGATTTAAGGTCATCTCAACTTGGGAAAATACTTGACTTGATTAAATGTTCTCTGATTTGCAGTCATCTCAACTTAGGAAAATACTTGACTTGATTGAGTATTCTCTGATTTAAGGTCATCTCAACTTAGGAAAATGCTTGACTTGATTGAGTATTCTCTGATTTAAGGTCATCTCAACTTAGGAAAATACTTGACTTGATTAAGCGTTCTCTGATTTAAGGTCATCTCAACTTAGGAAAATACTTGACTTGATTGAGTATTCTCTGATTTAAGGTCATCTCAGCTCAGGAAAATGCTTGACCCGATTGAGTGTTCTTTAGATTTAAGGTCATCAGTTAACAGATGTGAATGTAAAGAAGTTTCAGAAATGTACAGGTTTCCAGGAAAACCTGTTATAAGCAAGTCCCCTACCCACTTCTTATTGCTTTTTGCAATTAAAGCAAGGGACTTGCCTGATTTGGTTAAACGGTATTGCTATAGACAGCAGCAATACCGCTATACTAACATATTGTGCCAACAAATTGATTCCTGAGCAATCTTGCTTCTAAATTTCTTATTTCCGCATTGTCGTCACAATAGAACAATAGATCATTCTATATAGACTGTATTCATATTTACCGCAGCCTGATCCCCCATATTTTACAGTCTCTGGTGCCCACAACTGCATAGTTATCGTAGACAGCCGGGGAAGCCTCTATCACACCATCGCTGACAGATAATACATCCTCCTGCTTGCCTGTTTTGCCGTCAAGAAGGCGGATATCACCTGTACTGTTGCAATAAAGAACCTTTCCTGATCCATCTTTGTTATAAACACAGACAGGAGAAGACCAGGCATATGAGGAAGAATCCTCCCATGCTTTAGATCCATCAGATTTTCTCAGACAGGCAAGAACTCCGGATGCATTGTCAGAGGTCTTTGCTACTGTCACATATATATAATCAGCAAGGCTGTCCTTTCCACAGGCGATCGTAGACTGAACTCCACCGGAAACACCGTCATCAGTAGTACATTCATAATCTGTATGCCATACGATCTCGCCGGTTTCTGCATCAATCTTCCAGACAGGGACAGTGGCTGTATCATAGCTTCTCCATCCAAGGCGGAAAGAAGTACTCACATACAAATACAAATGTCCTTTTTCGATTTTCAGAACAGGCGTTGAGTTAGAGTCATCCAATGTATCCTGGACCCATACCAGCTGAAGAGTATTCAGATCCAGACACATAAGATTTCCCCCATTATCGGTCATAAATACATAGCCTTTATAAATCGCCGCACTGTCCTCCATTCCAAGCCAGAAAGACTCTGCACTACTTCTCGTGCCATAGTAGCGCCATTTTACAGTTCTGCCCGGATCAACGGATAAAGTCCCACTGTTCAGATCATATCTTGTATTCAGCCTGATCAGATACAGGATTCCGTTCTCTCCCGGATAGATCAGGGTATCTGTCTCTGCGTCCACAAGTGCTGATCCGTCAAAAAAGCTCAGGCTTCCTCTGAGTGAAAACTCATCATTGTCTCCAAAAGTATACATAACACTACAATCCAGCAAGTTTACTACAAATACCTTTGCAGTTCCTTCGTTGCTGTTATATCCGGCACCCACATACATAATTGGATATCCTCTTGGATCAAGGGCTCCCGCACCCTTAAATGTATATCCCAGATATAATGGGTCACGTGTCTTTTCTCCTGTTCTCAGATCCAAAAAATACACGTACCCATCCATGCAGGCATAGATCACCTCAACCCGTTCATCGTCCGCCTTTGCTTTCTCTGTCATATTCATATGTGCTTTGACTTCTTTTGGCCATTTCATCATAAGCGGCTGCCCTGTCCAGCCGCTTCCTGTCCAGACTGCACTGCCCGAAGAAAGAGAACCTGTATCTGCAGACCATAATTTGTTCAGCCTGAAATCAGTCATATTTGCATAACCATGGGAAGGGGCATCGCGAAAACTGTTTCCGCGGAATGTGACAATCCCATCCACATCTGTATAATCCTGTCCTATATTAAAGAAAATATCACCATCAGCCTTATAATCTCCAATATTTTCAAGTACATTTCCATCCACCTCAATATTAGTATAGCTGATCAGATTTTCCGGTTTTGTAGAATCCACACAATGAGGCTGAAAATTAATCTCTTTAGTCTTTTGCATCTCAACCACATCTTTGGTTTCTTTAATTTCTTTAGTTTTTTTAGTTTGTTCGATTATCCTGCCTTCTTTTTCCTTATCTGCACCTGAAGCTGATACGGCCTTCACCTTCCCGCTGTCTGTTTTGCTGACAGACAGGAAAAATTTGTTTCCTGCAAAACCAAGCAGCAGTACAAGAATTATAATCCCCCCGGTCTTTATAACCTTCCCTCTGCATTTTCCTGAACTTTTCTGTGATATTGTTTTCTGAATGTGATCCGGCCTTGCAGACTTTCTCCCGGAATCCACGTTTTTCTTCTTGTTCATACCTTTCCTCCTAAAAAACATATCATGTGAAATTCACATATAATAATCATGCATAATGCATAATAAAGTTTATCATACAAACCCAGATAAAGTAACCCCAAAAAGCTACAATCTGACAACATACAATCTGACAACACTCTCGCATACTGCTCTCACAGACACATCATCTTCTGCCTGGTTGTATCCGGCACATCGATCAGCCCAAAGCGATAGAACATTCCATATATATAACTCACTCCGCGGATGTCGCCCAGAGCTTTGGGTCTGTCAACTACAGCTCCCACTTTCTTTATGTTTCTCAATGCCAACAGCACTGAACTTAACGCCAGACTCTTGCTGTTTTCCCTGCGGTCGATCCATAGCTCCCTTGTGTAGTCTCCATTCCGACCTTTTCTTACTTCATAGGTGAAAGGAAGCCCTGTGTAGGTTTTGAAACTCTCACCTGCATAGAGCAAAATAACCTCCCACAGATACTTCTCGTCCAGTGTTTCTCTCAACTTCTCTACTGCCTGGCATCTTTGCTGCCTTTCTGCTTTTTCCTGCATTCCTTCCTTTTGATCTCACTCCTACTCTTTTGATTTGCACTTACAACTTGTCAGCACGCTAAAGCGCATTTGAAAAATTATTTCCATAATCTGCACGCCCCAATTTATCTTCCTGATTCGGACAGATATATTTATACTCATTTCTGTTTATACTCATTTCTGAGCAACGCGATTTCATGAGTCCATCCCTCATCGTCATTTGGTGTCTCCAGAATAAACGGAATTCCTTCTGTGGCAGGATGATTGATCACGCGGACAAGTGCCTCCAATCCTATTTCACCTTCTCCGATTCTGGCATGGCGGTCCTTATGGCTGCCAAGAGGATTCATGCTGTCATTTAAATGGATAGCTTTTAGTTTGTCCAGACCTATTATCCGCTCAAACTCTTCAAATACGCTGTCAAGATCGTTTACAATATCATATCCACCGTCCCAGACATGACAGGTATCCAGACAAACACCTAATTTATCTTTTAACTCCACCCTGTCAATGATCTGACGGAGTTCTTCGAAATTTCTTCCTACTTCTGTGCCCTTTCCTGACATAGTTTCCAGGAGTACAATCGTACTCTGATCTTTTGTCAGCACTTCATTGAGAATGTCTGCAATTTTACTGATTCCCACCTCTGCACCCTGTCCTACGTGACTGCCCGGATGAAAATTGTAATAATTTCCAGGTGTCATTTCCAGACGTCTCAGATCATCTGCCATGATTTCTCTTGCAAAATCCCTGAGGTTTTCCCTGGCAGCGCAGCAATTCATAGTGTAAGGCGCATGAGCCACCAGCTTTCCAAAATGATTCTCCTCTGCCAGCTGCAGAAATGCCTGCACATCCTGCGGATCAATGTCTTTGGCTTTTCCTCCTCTTGGATTTCTGGTAAAAAATGCAAATGTGTTGCCGCCATTTGCCAACATCTGCTTCCCCATTGCAAGATATCCCCGGGATGAACTTGTGTGATTTCCTATATATAACATTTTTTACTCCTCTTCTGTCGTATTTTCACAGTACCAGTTTATAGCAATCCTTTTATCATACATTATGGACTTTCTCAGAATTTTCTTTTTCATATCTGCATTATAGCATTTTAACAGATTTTGTTAAACATTTTTACGTCAAAAAGACTCTTTCACTTCCTGTATGGTTGGTTGGCAAAGACGGAGTCAATTGTTCCAAAATTTTTCAGGTTGCGCTTATGAACTATTTTCATGTCAGCGAGGACAATAAATAGGCGTAAAAAATGAAAGCCGCCCCTGCTGGGACGGTTTTCATTTTTTACCTCAAATGTGCTCCAGAGTAAACCATTCTTTCATCACATCAAAAATTCTTATAAGCTCCTCGTCCCTGATCACATACGGAACCATAGAGTACATATAGTTTAAAAATGGCCTGCTGAACACACCCCGTTCATAAGCAAACTGCTGGAAGCCTTCCAGATCCCTGGAATCGTGAACCTCCACGCACACGCAGCCACCCATGATCCGGACTTCTTTGATCCGTGGATCTGTGAATGCTTCCATCTCACCACGTGAAACCTGTTCAATATGACGGATTTTACTCATATAATCTTCACGCTCAAAAATCTCAATCCCCTTCAAAGCCACAGCACATGCCAGCGGGTTTCCCATAAAAGTAGGACCATGCATCAGGGCAAGTCTGTCATCATCACTGTAAAAGGCATCAAATACCTTGTGATTTGCCACAGTGACAGCATGACCAATATATCCTCCTGTAAGGGCCTTTCCAAGAACCAGGATATCCGGCAGAACAAGATCTGCCACAAAGCGATTACCTGTGCGGCCAAACCCGGTTGCAACCTCGTCAAAAATCAAAAGAACATCATACTGGTCACACAATTCTCTTGCTCTCTTCAGGAATGAAATATCATACATCCGCATTCCTCCTGCTCCCTGTAAAAGAGGCTCCACAATAAAGCAGTTCAGACGGTCATGATACTGTTCAAATGCCTCCTCCAGAGCCGGGATCTCAGTCGGAATATGGACAACACCCTCTTTTTTGTCAAAAGCGAAATGATAATCCTCGTCATCGCCAACTTCCATTGCCTTAAAGGTATCACCATGATATGCATGTTCAAGAGCCAACACTAACGGGCGCTTTCTTCCCTGATTGGTGTTGTATTGAAGGGCCATTTTAAGCGAAACCTCCACTGCAACACTTCCTGAATCTGAAAAAAAGCAATAATCCAGATCTCCGGGCAGAAATTCCTGCAGCTTCGCAGAAAGCTTTTCCACCGGCTCATGTGTCAGTCCCCCAAGCATTACATGACAGAAACGGTCTGCCTGTTCCTTGATAGCTTCTGTCAGTTCCGGATGCTTATATCCATGAATCATACACCACCAGGAAGATATAGAGTCTATCAGCTTCTGATCTTTTGTATAAAGATGTACACCCTCTGCATCCAGAATCTTATACGGATCTTTCATTGTTTTCATTTGTTCATAGGGATACCATATCATTTGATCTTCACCTCATCATAAAATTCTGCCAGTGCATCTGCATCTATCTCAAGATCTTTCGCATGATCCTGTACTTTTGCAATAACCGGAAGGCCAGTCATATGCCGGCACATAGCAATATTATCCTCTTCCATAATATTTCCGGGATGGTAATGATTAAAAATAATACCTTTGATTGGAAGGGAATGGGCTTTCATATACTCAGCAGTCAATACAACACTGTTTATTGTACCAAGCCCTGCATCTGCCACCAGAATACTGGAAAGTTTAAACTCTTTTATCACATCCTCAAGCTGGATCTTGCGTTCATCAAAACAGAGCGGACAGAGGATACCGCCACTTCCTTCCATGGTAATATATTCATAATCATTTGCCGCCTTCAAAAATCCTCTTCGCACAACATCAAGATCCACCGGATTGCCCTCAACTCTTGAAGCCAGATGAGGAGACCAGGCATTTTCATATATATATGGACACATATCATCCAGAGACTGGGAAATACCGGACATCTCCCTGACAAAAAGTGCATCGCCCGGGATCAGACTTCCGTCTGTGCGCCGGTCATTTCCACTCATTGCAGCTTTATAATAAGCCGGATTTTTTCCTGCCTGTGCCAGTTTTTTTACGATCAGTCCTGAGAGATAGGTTTTGCCGATGTCCGTTCCTGTTCCTGTAACAAATACCGCTTTACTCATGATTCTTCCACTTCCTTCCAATATTCCGGTGTTACATTTCTGCCCATATCAGAGAGCATTTTTCGGTCGCTGCGGATGGTTGCACAGGCAACGGTAGTCAGCATATTCCCTGTTATTGTAGCGGAGGCTCCGGATTTAAAGGCGGTTTCCCCGTCATTAGTAAGAAGTGCACGTCCGGCAGCAAGACGAATATTAGCCTCAGGATTAATATAACGGAAGAAGGCGATTGTCCGGAGGATATCCTGCTCTGAAAGCTGTTCAAGGTGTTCCAAAGGTGTTCCCGGAATGGGCATCAATGCATTGATCGGAATAGAATCAATTCCCAGCTCCGCAAGGCTGACTGCCATATCCAGACGATCCTCCCAGATCTCTCCCATTCCTATGATGCCACCAGAACATGCACACATTCCTTCCGCCTTTACCTTTTTCAGGGTTTCAATCTTCATATCGTATGTATGTGTCGTACATATATTAGGAAAATTTCTCCTTGAAGTCTCAATATTATGATGGTAACTGGTTACTCCGGCTTCATGAAGACGATGCAGCTGTTCAGAAGAAAGAAATCCCATGGAAGCACAGAGATCAATATTACATTCCTTATGCATGGTTTCATAGGCGTGGATCGCCTGATCAAATTCTTTTCCGGTCAGGGCCTTTCCTGCAGTAACGATTGAGAAACGGTCAACGCCCTCCTCTTCGTTCATTTTACATGCTTCCAGAATCTTTTCCTCCGAAAGAAAATCATAGATCTCACAGGAAGTATGGTGGTGTACTGACTGCGCACAATATTTGCAGTCCTCCGGACACCTGCCGCTGCGGCCATTGATGATGGAACAGAGGTCTACCTTATCACCGATATATGCTTTGCGGATACGGTCTGCTCCTTCACATAATTCATCTAAATCACAGGTAAGAAAATAGGAAAGATCATCCTCCCTTGTAATTCTGCGCCCATCAATAATTTCCTGTGCTAAAATAAGTGGATTCATTTTGCAAGCTCCTCCGTTTTCAGTCTGACATTTGATTCTGCATCAAAAAGATATTGATGCACTACCGGTCTGACACGCTTTGCAATGACAGCTCCCAGGATACTTAATGCAATATCGCCGGGTACCGCAAGCAGAAAACAATAAAGAATCAGCGGCCAGATTCCAATCGGTGTATCAATCACATAGTTACAGATCACATAGTAATAAACCATTCCACAGATATAGACAATCATCAGACCTGCCAGATTTGCAAGTAAATAGCGAAAAACTGTCTTCTGCTTAAGACGTTCTGCAATAAGTCCGGTTACGTATGTTCCCAGGCAGAACCCTATAATATAACCGAAGCTCGGCTTGAAAATATACCAGATTCCACCGCCTTCCGAAAAGATCGGAAGTCCCGCCAGCCCCAGCAGCATATAGGCAACCACAGAAATCATACCCTTTCTGGATCCCAGAAACAGTCCGGCAAGCATAGTGAACAGGTACTGCAGTGTAAACGGAACCACAGGTACAGGGATTTTAATAAACGCCCCTGCTGCAATCAATGCCGTAAAAAGACCACAATAAATCATACTTTTCGTTTTAGTCATTTGTAAACCTCCATGTGCTTTATGGTTTACTATTCTAAAACATCAGGGATTGATTGTCAACTTTTTATTGGGAATGTGTTTACCTTTTTTCATGAGATTACAATTCAGGGCAAACAGATTTTGGGGATATGTTGACTGTTTTCCTAGGAGCGGAAGTACAGGAGCTGATAAAAATCTTTTCTTCCTTTATCAGTGATAAAATATCTGATTTTAAAACAGACTTATATTACCAGAATCCAGATTATCTTGAATGGTCTTACAGAGAGGGAAAATGGTTGGATTAATGAAAAAACCTCTCCCTTTTGAGACTACGTGAATTTCCACAAATAGAACATGCAAACTCTGGCGGATTATTTCTGGATAAAATCACAACTTTTTCGTTCTGCTTTTGGGCACTGTAATGATCCAACACTTTGACCATAATTTCTGTTGTAGAACCAAAATCATATTCATAATTAAAAATCATTCCCGTTGTAAGCACTTGTTTTAATGTATGATTCGTACTCTTTGCCGGCTCACCCCAACCAAAATCATCATCAGGTTCCCTTTCATAGCTTACACCATCAATCTCAAATACACTTAAATGTCCGCAACACTCTACCCAAATATCACGGATAAATCGATCCAGATTATCCAATGTTGCATTCTCTTTGATTTGAATAATCAGCCAATAGTCTTTATTATATGCTCCATATAACAACAATTCAAAATATTTTTCTGTTTTTTCCGCTTTTTTGTACAAATCAACTCTTTTCTTACATGTTTGTAAATGCTTTGCTATCCCCGTTCTTTGTGAACTTCCAGTTTTTTTCCGCCTAAATCGAGTGTCGCTATATCTGCGACTCAAAATAATTCTATTTTTCCGTCTTTTCTCCATCTGATTCTGCATTCAAAAAGTTCATGATCTCCTCATATGACCGCCCATTTTTTACAACCGCTGACAGGATCTCTTCTTTTCTTATGCTGCTTTCTCCAGTTATGCATACAGATTGTACAAATGCCAGAGAGAACGGAAAGAGCTGGAAGCCAAAGTATAGGCTCTCTCCAGTTGACGTACAATCCTTGTATAGCATGAATAGTTCCTTCCGACACCGCAGAGCTGTATGAAATCTCACCGTATCGATAAACCCACATATTGCCTTTCCGCCAGACTACAATATACAATACACAAAACATACGAAGCAATTGACATACGTATAAATACGTATTACAATATAAGTATGATAAGGAAAGGAGATACAAAAGATGCCAATGAGTCCTAAGGAGATGTTAACTCTCCTGAAAGAAAATGGTTTCGAAACTGTAAATCAGAATGGCTCTCATGTCAAACTGAATAACCAAGAAACCGGAAGAACGGTAATCGTTCCTTATCACTCTAAAGATCTGAAAAAGGGATTGGAGCAGGCAATACTTAAACAGGCGGGGCTTAAATAGCCCTGCCGCCTGAAATGGAGGGTGTTTATATGAATAGATTATTTTATCCGGCAGTATTTCATAAAGCAGAGGAAGGCGGATTTTGGGTTACATTTCCGGATATTCCAGAATGTATGACACAGGGCGAAGATATGCAGGAAGCATATGAAATGTCTGTGGATGCCCTTGGACTGGCATTGACCGCAAGAGAAAATGAAAAGGAACCAATACCAGAAGCCTCAGCTCTTGATGCTATAGACCCAGAAGATGGAACTCTAGTGATCGTAGAATTTGATATGGCGGAATATCGCAGAGCGAATTGTTCTCGTGCAGTAAAGAAAACATTGAGCATCCCTGAATGGCTTAATGAAGCTGCAATCCGTGAAAACATTAACTTTTCTCAGATCTTGCAGGAAGCATTGATGGTAAAATTAGGAATTTTACAGACCCGATTTTAAAAGAAATGAAGAAAAAGAACAAATGATAAAAGCTGCTGCCTTTATAAAAAGCTGTCTGCGACATTCCGATAAATAAATCTTTGCGCAAAAAAGACAGATGTGGGAGTATTTCATTACCTGCATCTGTCTCTTTCTATTCTATGCTATTTTCTACTCATGAATTTCCAATGGAAGTCCATCTGGATCATGGAAAAATGTCATTTTCTTTCCGGTATAATCATCCAGGCGTACCGGCTCTGTTTCAATTCCTTTCCCATTCAATTCTTTTACTGTATCATCTACACTCTTAAC
>SKET01000152.1_pt1 | contig 66817 bp, 46 predicted proteins | sample 4841461 | NCBI WGS metagenome assembly SKET01 (sample SAMN11008802, study PRJNA524170) | human gut metagenome | biome: Human fecal sample; material: Feces; isolation source: fecal sample from pouch patient p5 | host: Homo sapiens | place: Israel: Tel-Aviv | collected 2014-02-13
CGCGAGTTCGCCTCATACGAACAGTTCAAGAACGAACTGGACGCGTACATCATCCACTGGAACACCAAACGCCGCCAGATACGACTGGAGGGACACACCCCGGAGGAATTCCGGAACATGTCCCTCACAGCCTAATCAGGTACCCTTAATAAACCACGTCCAACAATCGGGGCGCAGTTCAGAATTGGACTCACGACCTCTTCCTTACCAAGGAAGTGCTCTACCACTGAGCTATCGGGGCATGCTGCGTTATGGCAATCTGAATATCATGGCATGGCTTTGCGTATCGCGCAAGTCCGACTCGCCTTTGCGATTCTCGCGCGCAAGTATGTGAGGCGAAGCGTAACTCATCGTTGTGCGCCGTTTCGAGGTGACGGCACAGACTCCTTGTTGTCTCGATTGATGTCGGCGATGACGGAGCGGAGTTCGGTAAGAAATGCGTCGGCTGCCGGAGTTGGCGGCTGGCTCTTCTTCCAAGCGATGGCCAGATGGGTTTGCATGGGCGGGTCGAGCGGCTGGAACACAAGCCCCGACTCCCACGACGTATCCACGAGACCTTGCAGGCAGATCGCACAACCGTAGCCTTCCTGCACGAAGCAGCTGGCGTTATACAACAGGTTCATCGTGCCGACAATATTGAGTTCTTTGTTGCCTGATTTGTACCAGCCGGAAAGATCACGGCGATTGAGCACGCCTTGGGGGACGATGACCGGCACATCCGCGAGATCCTTGGGATGAATGGATTCGCGCGTGGCGAGCGGGTGGTCGTACCTCATGAGCAGGCCCATCGGATCTCCTGTTGGCAGTGGCAGGAAATCATAACGGCTCATGTCGGTGGGTTGCACAAGCACACCGAAGTCGGCCAGGCCATTGTCAAGCCGTTCAATGATATTCTGCCCATAGTCGTCGTGCAGCCGCACGCGGACTTGCGGATGCTTGTGCCGCAGTCGTGTCATGGCTCGTGCCACGATGCGCATCGCTGCGCTTTGTGCCGCCGCGATATGTACATCGCCGGCGATGTCTTCGTCGGCGGTCATCTCTTTTTGCGTGCGATCGGCGAGCTCGACGATCTCCTGCGCTCGGCGGTACATCAAGCGGCCCTTCTCAGTAAGTTCGAGCGAGCGGGACCGGTTGCCGCGAACGAACAATGTTGCGCCGACCTCGTCTTCCAAATCTTTGATTTGCCGGGAGAGCGCTGGCTGACTGATGCGCAGCGCATCTGCCGCAGCGCTCACGCCTTCCTCCTCGACCACGGCAATGAAGTTACGTAGGATTCGTAGTTCCATGTGTGCCTCCCCGCTTATTTTATATCCGATATTGCATGTATTCATGTTCTACTTTTGCATTTGTAATACTGTTTGGCTGACTTTACTGTTGAGGCAACAGATGCGGGCGCGACGGTGAATGAAGAATCACAGGGTGGCTTTGAGTAGCTTTCGCCCGCTGCTATCCAATGATTTCAGCGAAAGAACAACGATAATGCTCAGCAATAACGCGGTAGTGGTGTACTTCTCTCGTACTGGAGAGAATTACTCAGTCGGTGAGATCGAAGTCGGTAATGCAGCCAAAGTCGCGCAGGTGATTGCCTCGCGAATTGGGGCGCCGACCGTCGAGATTGTGCCAGTCGAACCCTATCCGAATGTGTATGACGAAGCCGTGGCGCAGGCTACGCAAGAGCGTTCTGCGGGAGCTCGGCCGGCGTTCACGCTGGTCGCCGGCGATGGGGCGGATAATCCTGCGGCGATGCTTGACTCGGCTGAGACTATTTACCTCGGCTACCCAATTTGGTGGTCGGATATGCCGATGCCCGTTTACACATTCCTGGAAAGCCGCGATTGGAGCGGTAAAACCATTGCTCCATTCTGCACGCATGAGGGCAGTGGTCTGGCCGATACCGTGGCGTCGATTCGTCGGGTTGTAGTCGGCGCAACTGTTCTCGATGGCATGGAATTGCGCGGTGCCGTCGCGCAGAACGATGTTGATGCCACCGTGCGAGCCGTCGATGGATGGCTCGGATAGCGATGGCGAGGTTTGTTGTCAATCCGGTGACGCATTCAAGCGTCATTGCGGTCTCAGTAGTGGGACGCAACTGCAATGCGGCTTGATTTGCATTTGCGTCCCACGTTGTTGCGTCCCGCAAGCGCAAAATCGACCTTTTTGCAGTTGCGGGACAGTGTGGATTGTTGGAATTCCGCCATTCTTGTGATGAGGTGCTGGGAGGGCTGTGGGACGCAACTGCAAATTGAGCCATATCGCAGTTGCGTCCCACTCTTATGCGGGGTTCTCGATTGCGCTTAACCGCATTGAGCGGCGTATCAAGCGGCGAGCTTGGCCTTGTAGTCTTCGCCCCAGTTCCATAGAGCGTCGATGACGGTTTTGAGGCTATGGCCAGTGTCGGTCAGAGAGTATTCGACGCGCGGCGGCACTTCGGGGTAAACCTCGCGATGCACAAGTCCGTCGGCTTCCATCTGTCGCAGGTTCGAGGTGAGCACCTTCTGCGAGATGTGCCCGATTGAGCGACGTAGTTCACTGAAGCGCTTGGTACCGGTCAGTAGGTCGCGCACGATGAGAATTTTCCATTTGTCGGAAATCAGTGTGAGCGTCGTCTCCACGGGACACGCCGGGAGCGTGTTGACATCGATCATAGCATCACCTCGTGTAATCGTTGGAATCATGCAATAGTTCCTTTTAGGTGACTATAGCACTTTAAAGTACCTTCTTCCCAAAAAGTAAGTACTCCAATATCGTACTGTTTCAACGGCGGAAGCACCAGGTTCCGCCGTTGAAATCAATTAGGCACAGCGTGTAACAAGCGCAATGGATTACTACATAGGAGCCCATCATGACCCAGAACATCGCAGTTATCGCAGCCAACGGCAAGTCCGGCCAGCTCATTGTCAGGGAGGCCGTTGATCGCGGACTTGACGTGACCGCTGTTGTGCGCGGGGAGAACAAAACCGTCGCCCAGCACGCCATCATCAAGGATCTGTTCGACCTGACCGCAGCAGATCTCGCCGGATTCGATGCGGTCGTCGACGCATTCGGCGCATGGACGCCGGAAACCTTCCCGCAGCACTCCACGTCGTTGAAGCATCTCGCGGACGTCCTCTCCAGTGCTGACGCGCGACTGATCGTGGTTGGAGGTGCCGGTAGCCTGTACGTCAACCCGGAGCATACCGTGCAGCTGAGCCAAACCGATGGCTTCCCGGAGGCGTTCCTCCCGCTCGCCACCGCGATGGGGGATTCTCTCGCCGAGCTGCGCGAACGTAGCGACGTGCGTTGGACCTATGTCTCTCCGGCCGCCGACTTCCAGGCCGACGGGCCGCGCACCGGCAAGTATGTGCTGGCCGGTGAGGAGTTCACCGCGAACGAGGCCGGTGAAAGCGCCATTAGCTACGCCGATTATGCGATTGCGATCGTGGACGAAGCGACGGCGGCACCGGAGAATGCGCACGTCAACGAGCGTATTTCCGTGCGTTGGTAAGCGCGTATATGCGGGAAGATATGTGGAAAGCGCTCGCCGAATAAGCAGCACCCCGAAATCAAAACGATTTCGGGGTGCTTGTGCGTGTGGGCAAGATCCCAACCTTCATGGCGACTCAGGCCTGCTGCCGCTTGGGTTTTCGGACTATCGCGCGCTCGCCGTGTCGTCTCGGTTGCCGCGTCCGCGGCGTGTCGTGATGGGGCTTCGCGTCATTCATGGGATAGCTGCGGTGGGGTGGGGATTCGCCATGTGCCGCGCCGGTCCGAGCCGGTGCGTTCGATCAGTTTGGCTTCCTGCATCGCCCGGAACGTGCGCCATACGGTGGTGTAGGACACGTCCAGCGCGACCGCCGCCTGACGGTACGTGATCGCCGGATACGGGGAACCGGAACGCTAAAGGAACCAGAGGGGAAAACAAGAGGGTACAAAAAAGCCGGAAGCCCTAGAAAAAATAAGGGTTCCGGCGAGGGCGGAGGATACGAGATTCGAACTCGTGAGGCTGTTACACCAACACGCTTTCCAAGCGTGCGCCATAGACCACTAGGCGAATCCTCCATGCACTGCAGTGCTTGCTAGAAGTAAGCTCCGTAGGCAACTCGAATAAGCTACCACAGCTTTCGGATAAATGCACATTCAGTGCCGGCTGCGGCGTGTCGCTTTGTGGACAAGGATCACCAATGAGTGCCTGCGCTGATGTGCAGGTCGTTCGTACGGCGTGTGCAACAGGTGATCTCACCGGGGGATGAACCAGTGCAAATCAAGGCGACTCAAGGCAAGTCAGAGCAAACCCGAGGCAAACCAGAATGAACATGCGCATGCCATCGCGTGAATTATTGCCAGCCTCTTGCCGTGATGCAACATAGTGGTTTTAGGCTATGAACCTTGGTGAAACAGTTGGTCATGCAATATGAGGGATGGGGAGTGGCCAGTCGCGGGGAGTTCATAATTCGGGAAGTCTCCCAGCTGTGAGCGGGATAATATCGAATATTGAGACAATCTGCGGTAATAATTGATCGAAAAACAGTGCCTAATACCTCTTAAATCCTAAAAAATCAAGACTGTTCCTCAAAAAAGTTTTTCTTTATATTGAGTAGTTGGTTTTTGATTACTTAGCCGCGCAGAGAGAGAGGGATAGGCATGGTTCGTCGCGCCCAGGCTGCTCTTCGGTCCGTTGAACACACCAGCGTGAGGCAGCTGCGAGTCCTGGCTGCGATTGTATTTCTGTTCGCCATGGTCATCGCCACTGTGGCTCCTGCAGTCACGGCTCCGATGGCCTTCGCCGACAGCAGCACCAGCTCGTCCAGCGTTGACTACGCCACCTGGGCCGAAGTCTCCAAGGCGATGGACAAGCAGCTGAACAGCGGTCTTGAGACGTACAAGGATGGCAACACCGCTGGCGCCACCTCCGATTTCATGGGCGCGTACAACAAGATTTACGTGGCCTCCAACTTCACCGCGGTCGTGCACGACACCATTGGCGCGGACAAGCAGCTCGCCCAACAGCAGGCATTCCAAAGCGTTCAGAATCTTTCCTACACGCCTAGCAACGACGATCAACTGGCTCAGCAGATTGATGCGTTGACCGCCGATCTTGACGCCACGGCCCAGCAGCTCGACGCCAACGCCGATCTCGCCAAGCCGAAGGCGTACGCCGAAGCGCTGCAGGCGCAGCTGGCCAAAGAGCGCAAGGAGCTCGACGCCAAGAAAAAGAAGAACCCGGGCAAGGGCAATCGTTCATGGACCGACGTGGCCAACGAAATGACCCCGATTCTCGACAATGCATACAAAGCTTACGAAAAGGGTGATGGTGCCAAGGGCGCCACGCTCGTGAACAACGCGTACTACCAGTATTACGAGAAGCTCGGCTTCGAAAAGAACGTGATGAACGCCATCAGCGGCAACCGCGTCTCGCAGGTGGAATACCAGTTCAAGATGTGCCGCAAGTCCATGAACGCCGGCGCATCCCTGAAAGACACCAAGAAGCTGATCGACGACCTCAAGGCCATGCTGATCAAGGACGCCGGCATTCTTGACGGTGGTGCCGCCGATAAGGAAGACGGTTTCACCAAGCTGGTCACCAGCTCCTCCGGCCAGGCGTTCCTCGTGCTTATCCGTGAGGGTCTTGAAGCTCTGCTGGTGGTTGCAGCCATCGTCGCCTACTTGGTCAAGTCCGATAACAAGCGCTTCGTCAAGTGGATTTACTTGGGTGTGCTCGTCGGTCTGCTCGGCGCCGGCTTGGTGGCTGTGATCTTCGTGTTCGCCTTCGGCGGCTCCGGCCCGATTCAGGAGATCATGGAAGGCACCTGCGCACTGATCGCCATGGGCATGCTGCTGTGGACGAGTAACTGGATGCTGAACAAGTCCAGCGTGGAAGCGTGGAACCGTTACATTCGCAAGAAGACCGAGGCTGCTGTGGCTGATGCCGAAGCCGCCGCAAGTGCCGACAACGTGACGTTGAAAACCGTGGTCTCGCTGGCTATGCTGAGCTTCCTCGCCGTGTTCCGTGAAGGCGCTGAAACCGTGATCTTCTACGAGTCCATCTACACGATGAGCCGCGATACTCGCGGTATGTGGATCGGTGGTCTGACCGCCGCGGTGGTGCTTGTCGGCATCTTCCTGCTCTTCCGCTTCACCTCCGTGAAGATTCCGATTGGTCCGTTCTTCCTGGTCACTTCGATTCTGATGTCTGTGCTGGTGGTGGTGTTCGCCGGCGGCGGCGTCCACTCGCTGATCGAGGGCGACTTGCTGCCCGCCTTCTACCTGAACGGTGTGCCGACGAACGATTGGCTTGGCCTCTACCCGTACGTCGAATGCCTAGTGGCGCAGGCCATCGCAGCCGTTGCGGTTATCGCGCTGTTCGTGGTCGGCTTCATCAAGCAGCGCAAGCTGAAGGCGCAGGCTACTGTCGAGGTCCCGGCCGTGAAGGCGTAGCCCGTCTAGCTCGTCCGTTTCCTCCCATAACTGCAGACAACTGACAGACTTGCGGCACGGCCTCGGATCGATGCCAATTCCTCCAGCCCACGCCGCACTTATCTCATAACTGAATAATTGCAATTATCTAAGCGTGAATCCTAATTCACCAGAGATAGAGAAAAAGGAATAACAATGATGAAGAACAAGAAACTGGCCGCTCTGCTCGGCCTGCTGCTCGCCGGTTCCATGACCGTGTCCATGGCTGCCTGCGGTTCCACCAACTCCGCATCCGACACTAAGGCTGACTCCTCCTCCCAGTCTTCCGACTCCTCTTCCTCCGATTCTTCCTCCGATTCCGGCGCCGGTTTCGAAGAGGTTCCGGTTGGCCCGTCCGGTACTGCTGAAGAGCAGGATCAGGACGCCGGCCCGCTGACCGTGGGCGCTGTGTACTTCCAGCCGATCGATATGGAGCCGTCTTCCATGGGCCTGAAGGCTGCTGACGCTTCCTTCCACCTCGAGGCCGACATCCATGCCAACCAGAAGGGCACCGAGCTCGGCTACGGCAAGGGCGACTTCGTGCCGGATCTGACCGTGAACTACACCATCATCGATAAGTCCACCGGCAAGGAAGTCGAGGGCGGCACCGCCACCTCCGGTACCTTCATGCAGATGAACGCTTCCGATGGCCCGCACTACGGCGCCAACGTCAAGCTCGACAAGGCTGGCACCTACCAGCTGAAGCTCTCCATCGAATCCCCGGCCTCCAAGGGTTGGATGCTGCACGTTGACCCGGAGACCGGCGTCAAGGGCCACTTCTGGACCGAGCCGATCGAGGTCACCTTCGACAACTGGGATTACACTCCTCGCCAGTGGTGATTGACTAAGCAGAAAGCCCCCTCGTCAGAGGGGGCTTTACGCCGCTTTAGGGAGATAATTCTTAGGACGGTCTAAAACTCCCCTCAGTCCGCTTCGCGGACAGCTCCCCTCAGAGAGGGGAGCCTAAGGTGAACAGAGAAAGGACGCGAATGCTTGAACAATTCGTGGCAGTGATGCCGGGCACTTTGGCCCCCGCATTGCTGGTGATGAGCCTGAGCGTGATGCTCACGGTCGGCGAGGGGCGAGATAAGCCGATAAGCTCGCATTGGCGTCTCATCGGCCTGATCGTCGGTCTGATCGCCGCCATCGTATTCGCCGGCCTGCGCGCCTCGGCCGTGATCAATCAGCGCACGTTCGTCAACTACCCGGTGTTGTGGTGCGCGATCATTGCCGACATCCTGACCATCGTCGTGGTGGTGTTCGCACGCCGCATCACCACCAATTGGCAGCAGCACAAGGTGTTCATGCACATCGCTAACGCCGTGGCCGCCATCGACATCGCACTCACCCTGTTCTACGCGCTGCCGGACGTGATTCTGCAGCTCACCATCTGGGTGGAACCAGGGGAGACCGCATTCACTTCGGCCATGCTGCTGCGCGCTCTTGGTTTCCTGCTTGGCGTGGCCATGTCCATTATTGTGGCCGCCATCTTCCGCACGATGCGCACCACTGCCGTGCGCTGGGCGTTCACCGTGGCCGTCGCGGCCATGATGGTGATTCTGCTGATTCAACACTTCACTGGTCTTGCCCAGATTCTGCAGGCGCGAGGCTTCCCGATGAACCATACGATGTTCGTGGCGCTGGCTTGGTCCATCAACCAGAACTCCACGATGATTATGGCGCAGGCGCTGGTGTTCCTGATTCCCGCCGTGGCCTCCATCGTGGCCGGTTTCCGTATGAAAACCCATGATGTGCCGGGAGCCAACGAGGCCACGTTGCGCCGGCATAAGGTATTCCGCCGCCACGCCATCGCCGCTGCCGTGTGGAGCCTTATCGCAGCCATCGGCGTCACAGCAACCCTGACCGTGGGCGTTGCCGCGACCCATCAGACCATCACCCTTTCGCCGCCGGAAGCCTACTCGCTCAAGGACGGCGTGGCCACCATCCCCTTCAGCCAGGTCGAGGACGGCCACCTGCACCGCTTCGAATACAAGGCCAAGGACGGCACCGTCATGCGCTTCATCATCATCCGAAAGAACGGTGGCGCGTACGGCATCGGCCTGGACGCCTGCGAGAACTGCGGCGACGCTGGCTACTACGAGAAGGACGGCAAGATCATCTGCAAGAAGTGCGAGGTGGCCATCAACCTGGCGACCATCGGCTTCAAGGGTGGCTGCAACCCGATACCATTCCCGTACAAGACCGGCCACGGCAAGATCACCATTCAAACTACGGATCTGGACGCGCTGAGCGCCCACTTCCGGTGAGTCAGGCAGGAGACAAGAATCATGTTCTTTCTGCGCATGATTACTCGCTCGTTCACCCGACAGCTGCGCCGGCGCCTGCTTATCGCGCTGACCGTATGCCTGTCGGCGACCGTGTCCGTATCGATGCTGGGCGTCGTGTTCGACGTGGGCGACAAGCTCAACGCCGAGCTGTCCACCTACGGTTCGAACATCACCGTGCAGCCCAAGGCGGATGCGGTCGTTTCCGACCTGTACAACACCGAGTCGGGCGGCGCGACGTCCACCAGCGACCCGACCGCTTTTCTGAAGGAGTCGGACGCGGCCAAGATCAAGACGATCTTCTGGTCGTTCAACATCACCAGCTTCGCGCCGCAGCTCAACATCCACGCCACGGTGAACGGTACCAACGTGCCGGTCGTCGGCACGTGGTTCAACAAGAACCTCAAGATCTCCACCGGCGAGACTACCGTCGTGGGCGTGGAAGGCATGCGCTCGTGGTGGCAGCTGGACGGCAAGTGGCCCAAAGACGATTCCGACCAGGGCGTGATCGGCAAGACGCTGGCCTCCGAACTCGGCGTGACCACCGGCGACACCATCACCCTCAACAAAACCACCGCCTCAGGCAAGAAGAACGAGCAGAAAATCAAGCTCACCGGTGTCTACGATTCCGGCGACGAGGACAACGGCTCGCTCTACATCGCCTCCTCCACGGCCCAGGTACTCGCCGACCTGCCCGATTCGGTCGACAAAATCGAGGTCAAGGCCCTGACCACGCCGGAGAACGACCTGGCCCGTAAGGCCGCCGCGAACCCGGCCGCGCTGAGCCAGGAGGAATGGGAGACCTGGTACTGCACCGCCTACCCGAGCTCGATCGCCTATCAGATCGAAGAGGTGATTCCGGGCGCGGTGGCCAAGCAGGTGCGTCAGGTGGCCGCGTTGCAGGGCAATGTGCTGCAAAAGACGCAGGCCGTGATGATTCTGATGACCGTGCTGAGCCTGATCGCCGCAGCCGTGGCCGTGGCCAACCTGATGGTCGCCTCGATCGGCGAACGGTCGGGCGAGCTGGCGTTGCTCAAGGCGCTCGGTGCCACCGATGCCGCGGTATCCCGCCTGATGCTGGCCGAAACGGCGGCAATCTCGCTGCTGGGCGCGATTGTGGGCGCGCTGCTCGGTTCCGGCGTGGCCCAGCTGATAGGCCGGGTGGTGTTCGGTTCCGGCATTACGATGCGGCCGATGGTGTTCGTGCTGGTGTTCGTGCTGCTGGCTGTCACCGTGCTGCTGGCGTCCGCCTCATCGATTCGTTCGATTCTGAATCTCAAGCCCGCGGAGGTGCTCCATGGTCGCTGAGTTTATCTACGTAGGTGTGGAAGGAGGGAACCGATGACCAACACCGGTATGTTCTTCAGAATGCTGTTCAGCGCCGTGTTCCGTCGGCGTTCGCGCGCGGTGATGGCTGTGGTGGCGTCGCTGGTCGGCGCAGCCACACTGTTCTGTCTGGCGATGATCTGCCTCGCTGTGCCGCAGCAGATGAACGAGGAGATGCGTGCGTACGGCGCGAACCTGATTGTCACGCCCACCGAATCGACCAATGCTGACGGCAAGGCCGGCATCGACAAGGCGATGGTGCAGCACACCACTGAAATGGTCAAGGCCAAGGGTTCCGCGAAATACGCCACCTACCGCTACGAGAACGTGCGCGTCAACGCCTCGCCGTACGTGATGGCCGGCGTGAATGCGGCGCAGGTCAAGAACCTCAACCATCACTGGGTGGTCGACGGCTCGTGGCCGACCGACGGCAAGGTGCTGGTCGGACGCGACATCGCCGACGCCATCGGCCTGAGAATCGGCTCCGCCATCACCATCGGCTACCGTGCATCCGATAACGCCAGCACCAACGGCACTTCGTCGAACTCCTCGATCGACCAGCAAACCAAAGACGGCCGTGTCTCCAGTGACATCATGGACACCTCCGGTACCGAATTCCGCGTGGCCGGCATCGTGGACACCGGCGGCAGCGAAGACTCGATCATCTACGCCACCAACGCCGACGTCAACAAGCTCACCGGCATCACGCGCGGCGTGGACGTCATCGAGTATTCGGCCGGCGCCAGCGACCTCGCAGGCCTGGTGTCCAGCATCAACGACATGACCTCCATGCACGTCAAGGCACAGCAGGTCACCAAGATCACCGCCTCCGACACCCGCATCATCACCATGCTGCAGACGCTGTTCTGGATCGTCTCGCTGGTGGTGCTGGTGCTGACGCTCGTCGGCGTCGGCACCACAATCAGCTCGATCGTCTCGCAGCGACGCAACGAGATTGGCCTGCGCAAGGCCCTCGGTGCCAGCTCGCGTGCCATCGGCACCGAGTTCTACATCGAATCGTCGCTCTACGGCCTGATTGGCGGCCTCATCGGCACCGCAATCGGCTACGGACTCGCCAGTTGGCTGTGCGTGGCGGTGTTCGAACGCTCCATCGTATTCAACTGGTGGCTGGCCCTGATTTCCGTGCTGTTCAGCGCGCTGGTCGCCATCGTCGCCTCCATCCCGCCCGTCCACCGCGCCACCCGCATCGACCCCGCCGTCGTGCTTCGCGAAGAATAAAGAAAGAGAAACGTCATGCTACTTGAACTCGACCACATCTCGAAGATCTACGGCGACCTGCGTGCCGTGGACGACCTCAATCTGACCGTGCCGGAAGGCGAATGGCTCGCCATCGTCGGCTCCTCCGGCTCAGGCAAGACCACGCTGATGAACATGATTGGCTGCATGGACACGCCCTCCAAGGGCTCCGTGAAGCTGGAAGGCCGCAAGCTGGAGGACCTGAACGCCACGCAGCTGGCCGACGTGCGCAAGAACCTCATCGGACTGGTGTTCCAGAAGTTCTATCTGGTGCCGCACCTGACCGCCGTGGAAAACGTGATGGTGGCCCAGTACTACCATTCGGTGGTCGATGAGAAGCAGGCCATGGAGGCGCTGGAAAAGGTCGGCCTGAAGGACCGCGCCCACCACCTGCCCGGCCAGCTCTCCGGCGGCGAGCAGCAGCGCGTGTGCGTGGCCCGCGCGCTGATCAACGACCCGAAGCTGATTCTGGCCGATGAGCCCACCGGCAACCTCGACGAGAAGAACGAGAAAATCGTGCTCGACCTGTTCCGCAAGCTGCACGAGCAGGGCACCACGATTATCGTGGTCACCCACGATGCGCTGGTCGCCAGCTGCGCGCAGCGCGAGATCATGCTCAACCATGGCGTGCTCGTCGGTGAGAAGTGGAATGACGAGGATGCGCGCAAGGCCTACGAGGCGGCCGGCGGCAAGCCCGCCTCCACGGGTGCACAGGTCGAGGGCGCGCAGAACGGCGAGACCGCCATTGGTTTCACTGACCCCACCAAGGCCGCGAAAACCGGCGGCGAGGAGTAGGGCCGTCAGGGGCATCGAGCAGTATGTGAGGAATACATGGCAAGCTGATGGTCTCTCCCCCAGTCAGCTTCGCTGACAGCCCCCCTCGTCAGAGGGGGGCTTAAGGAGCGTGAATATGACCGAAAAGAGTACGTTGAAGAAATCCGCGACATTGGCGGCGGCCGGACTGGTCGTGGCTGGCGCGCTGCTGGCCGGATGCGGCGAATCCAAGGCCGCGCCGATGGACGATGCGTACGCCGGCAACTCGGGCGAGACCGAGAAGTCGCAGGAAGAGCAGTCGCAATCCCAGTCGAACGGCTCCGATAGCTCCGACGGCTCCGATTCCAGCTCGTCGCACAACGACCCGTCCACCACCACGTCCGACAAGAAGGACACCGGCAACTACAAGGACGGCAACTACTCGATCAACGGCCAGTACGGCCCGGTAGGCGAGGATTCCATCGACGTCCATCTGACCATCAAGGACGGCAACGTCGAGACCGTCAATATCATTGGGCACCCGTTCACCACGATTTCCAAGAACCATCAGGACGACTTCGCCAAAGCCATTAACGGCGTGGTGGACGGCAAACCTCTGAAGGGTCTCAAAGTGGACAAGGTCGCCGGCGCCAGCTGGACCTCCGACGCCTTCAACAAAGCCCTCGAAGTCGCCCGCCAGGAGGCTTCGATTCAGGAGTAAGACCGCTACTTCAGCAATGCTGGCCACAGCAGATCGGCCATGCGCGAGGCCCAGGCGGTGTCGTCGTCCATTGCTTTGCCCTCGATGGCCTCATACGCCACCAAAGATCCGATAATCGTGGACAACAGCAACTTCTCGTCAACGTCCTCGCGAAACACGCCCTGCGCGACTCCCTGCTTGAGGAACGCCCCCACACGCTCCAGCCACGGGGTCACCACTTGGTCGACGATGTGCTGGAAGAACTCGGCCTCGCTGGACAATACAATGCCCACGCGCTTGACGTCGATGTCGTTGTCGCGCACCCAATCGACCAATCGCTGCAATAGTTGCGTGAAATGCTCACGCGTGGGGCTGGGCACTGGGTCGGAATCCGGGATGGCCAGATACATCGCGCTGATCTCGTGCAGCAGCTCGTCGGCATTATGATATCGGCGGTAAATCGTGGTTTTGGCCACACCGGAGCGCCGGGCCACCTCCTCGATGGTCACGCCGCTGATGCCGCGGTCCACCGCAATCTGCAGCGTGGCTCGCATGAGCTTGCGATCCGTCGCCTCGCGCGTGCGCTCACCGCGCGGTGTCGCCGTCGTGTCTGTCATCTCCGTCATCTCTTCTCTTCGAAATATGCTCCCGTACGCTCCCGCTGGCGAGAGCTGGCTGGCAAAGCCAGACTGAGGGTGGTAAGTCCATGCCGTTTGTAGGCAACTCCCGGATAATACCTACTAGCTCAGCACTTTAGTGCTCTCGACTTGGGCTACATACCACTGGTTGAACCGCACCAGTGGCTTCCTGAGCAACAGCCCAAGCAACAGTAGCGGCGGCACGAATGCCAGCAGCATTCCGGCGGCCCGCCAGTAATCCATGTCGTAGATGCCGGCGATGGCCGCACGCATCATCGTCACCGCATGGGTGAGCGGCAAGAGCGGACTGACTTTGGCGATGAAGTCGGGCAACATCTGCACCGGGTAGGCAGCGTTCGCACCCGAAATCTGCACGATGAGCATAAGCACGCCGATTGCCTTACCCACATTGCCGAAACTCACCACCATCGTATAGGTGAAGAACGAGAACACCAGCGAGGCCAGCCATCCAGACAACATAAACAGCAGCGGATGCACGGCCTGCACGCGCAGGAACAGCAAATCGCCACCGAGCGACACCGTGGATTGCAGCAGCGCAATCAGCGCGAACACTCCGTAATGCCCAAGGAAGAGCCGATGCGGCCGCGGATCGCCCAATGCTTTGCGCGTCCGGCGAGACACGGTGGTTTTCAGCGTCACCACCATCAGCAGCGCGCCCACCCACAGCGGCAGCAGCGTGTAGAACGGTGCCATCGACGAACCGAAATTCGCCACCGGGAATACGGCCTTGCGCCTGAGCTGCACCGGTGCGGCCAACGTACTGGCCAGCGTTTCGGGATCATTGCCCAGCACCTCTTTGACCATGCCCATATCGCCACTGTTTAGTGCGTCGCTCAGTGTGCTGTTGAACGGAGCCAGTTCGGCGCCGGCGGAACGCAGTTTGCCGGACACCTTGTCCAAGGTAGTGCGAGCGTCGCTGAGCATATCGCTGGCGTCGTCGGAAGTCCCTTTCAGGTCGCCGAGCGTGGAGTCCAACTGGGTGGCGCCGGAACTCAGTATGCCGGAGGCGTCAGCGACGGTGGACGACAGGGAGTCGATTTGCGGTTTCACCGTGGCCGAGAAATCTGACTTGATATTGGCAATACTGTTCTGCGCTTGATCAGCCAGATTCTTGACCTGCGCATGCTGATCCTGCGCGTCCTGATTGCCTTGGCGAATATCGGTCGCCGCCGTATTCAGCGCTTGCCGCAGCCTGTTTTGTCGTGCGATTGAACGGTCAATCGCCGTGATGATGGATGAGTCGTTGCCCAGTATGCCGGCCAACGTGTTGCGAATTTCAGTGTATTTCTCCGTCTGCTTGCCAATGGCCGTGGCTTGACGGTCCAATTCGTCGGCGACCGTGGTGGCACCATCATTCGCGTCGGAATACAGCTTGTCTATGGAATCGGACACCGCGCCGAAACTGGAGGCGCTCGCGTCCAGTGCGCTGCTCATCGCGTCAGCGGTGGTGCCCAGGGCTCCGGCCACGTCGGTGACTTCCTGTTTGGCGCTGGCAAGATCCTTGCCGCCTTGTTTGGCGGCAGAGGAAACCTGAGTGATTAGTGAGTTCGAGGTGTCGAGCAAGGCGCCGGCCGTATCGGTCAATGCGCTGTATGTGCCAAGCAGATCCGCAGTATCGTCAAGCTGTGTGGCGAAATTGGCGATGTTGGCGTTGAAGGTATTCAGTTGCTCTTTGGCCTCGGGCTTGGACAGCTGATCGGCCAGCGAAGACGCGATTTCCAGCCCGGCCGAAGTGATGGTCTTAGCGAACGTGGTGTTGATTTCCGCCGCAACCTCATCCGTGCCCTCGTTGAGCAGATTCGGTGCCAGCGCGTTCTTCTTCTCGTTGCGGTAATAGGTCAGTTCGGCATGCTGCACGTCGTCGGAGAAGAAGGTCATCATGTCTTTGCTGAACGACTTCGGAATTACGATGGCCGCGTAGTATTTGCCGGATCGTGCGCCCTCGACGGCATCGGCTTTGGACGTGATCGTCCAATCGAGCTGACTGTTGGCGCGCAGCGCGTTCACCACCTGATCGCCGACCGTGACTTTCACCGGGATCAGGTCGGAACGATACCCCTCATCCACATTCGCCACCGCGAATTTCAGGTTCTTCATATTCGAGAACGGGTCCCAGCATGCGGCCACGTTGAACCAGGTGAACAGGCCGGGAATCATCACCAAGCCGATCACGATGATGATGGAGACCACGTTGCTGGTCAGGCGTTTGATGTCGCCGGTAAACAGTTTCCACATGGTGTTCATCGTGCGTGCCTGCCTTCCTTGGTCGGCGGAATAGTGGGGATGATTGCGGTAACAGCGGCGCTCGGGTCCGCTTCTTCGTGGCGTTCGGCGGAGGTGTCGCGACGCTTGGCCTTATGCCCGTACAGCATGGCGCGGATCGACTCGTCGGAGAGGCTGCCGAGCTCGGTTTGGCGGCGGATGGAATCGCGCATGAATTCCACGACCATCAGGAAGCCCATGATGATGAGCACCCATGCCAGCCATGTGCCCATGACTACGATTTTCTCGCTGGTGGTCAGCGCAAACACGATAATGAGCGCGGCCGGCACCACGAATCCGGCAATAAGCGCACCCAGCAGCAGCCGGGGATAACGGTAGGCGAATTTGGCGGCCCGACGTTCGATGGCATGACGGTATTCGTCGTGGTCGGCCAGTGCTGCAATGGCCTGAGTGACACGGTATTCGCTGCCGGGCAGATGCACCGGCTCGCCGATAATCATGTCGCTTTCCTTGATTTCCCGCGCGAACAGGCGGTTGAGATTGGCCAGTTTCGGCCGGGCGCCGAGGCCAAGCGCAAAGGCCAGAACCACGAAAACCAGCAATTTGCCGATATAGGCGAACCAGAGGCCGTCGTAGAAGCCGCCGATGGTTTCACGCATCGCGTCAATCGAATAGGTGAACGGCAGCAGCGGGTAGATGGCGCGGAAGAACGCGGGCATCATTTCAATCGGGTACAGGCCGGAGGCGCCCGGCACCTGCAGAATGACCAGCGCCACGCATACGCCTTTGCCCACGTGCATGAACGTGGTGGAGAGGGCGAAAATCACCGACATATACACCAGTGAGGTGATGACGCAGGTGAGCAGAAACACTGGGGCGCTCGCGCATTGAATGCCGATGACAAGATCGCCGATGGCCGTGACCAGGCCTTGGACGGCAGCCAGCGTGGCCAGTAGCAGGAAGCGACCGAGATAGCCTTGGGTTGGTGTGAGATCGTCGATGCCCTCATCATCGGTTTCGAGTTTGGGAATGACCACGAGCACGAACGCGCCCACCCACAAAGACAGGGTGGTGAACAGCGGTGCCATGCCGGAACCATAGGAGGCGACCGGATAGACGGCCTGTTCGCTGATAACAGTGGGGGAGAGCATGAAGTCGGCGATTGTGGCGGCATCCAGTTTGCCGTCGGTGCCGATCAGGGAACTGAGTGAACTGGAGATGCTCAGGGCTTTGATGTCGGTGACCAGCGTATCGAGCTTGGTTTGTACGCCGGCCAGCGCCTTATCGGTGTCGCGCAGCGCGGTCACCGTGGTGGAGGCTGCTTTGTCGAGTTGGTCGAGGGTATGCTTCGACTGATCGATGAGTGAGCCTTGCGACGTGATGCCGGTCGACAGAGTGCTGGCGGTCGAGCTGAGGGCGTTGAGACCGGTGTTGAGCTGAGGAATGGCGCCGGAGGTGATGGTGCCGCGAGCGGTATTGGCCTCGCGCACCGTGGTTTGGGTGGCGGTATTGAGATGCTGCGCCAATCCGGCGGTGTCTGTGGAGGCATTGCCGATAGTGGTGTTCAGGCTATCGAGGTTGCCCAGTGCGCCGGCAAGCTCGCTATTGCGGCTTTCCAGTGTGGCAATGGCGGATTGCAGCGGTTCTCGATTGGCGTTCGGCAGCCCTTTGAGTTGGTCGATGATGTCGGCGTTCGCTTGGTTGATGTCTTCCGCCGTATTGATCAGTCCGCCTACCTGCTGATTGGCGGCGCTGATGGTTCCGGTTACCGTGCCCACGCTTTGGTTGGCCTGTGCTGCGGCTTGGCTCAGCAGGCTTGAGCCTTGGTCAAGCGCTTCGGACGTGGAGGTGACGAAGCCGTTCAGACTGGTCTGGGTAGTGCCGATCAGGGTGGAGACGCCGGCCAGACCTTCTGCAGTGTCGATGCCAAGTGTGCGCGCGTCGTCCAGCGCCTGACGTGCGGTGCGTGTCTGCTCTGGGGTGTCGGTGAGTTTGGTGGTGAGCTTGGCGATGGTGCTGCGTGTGTGCTGCACATCGTCGGAGGCCTTGGCAAGGGCCGTGAGGGCCTTGGCTTTGGTGGTGTCTTCGGTACTGATGGCTTTGCCGTCAACCGTATTGATGACTTCGGTAAGTACTTCGGATACGGTGGAGACGAATGTGGAATTGACCGTGCGGTCCACAGTGGACGCGCCGACGTCGGTGACTTTGGGGGCGATGGCGCTGGCTTTTTCGTTGACGTAATACTCCAGAGTGGGCCGACTCTTGCCGCCGGTCACCACGCCGGCGAGATCGTCGGAAAAGTCTTTGGGAATGATGATGGCTGCGTATGCCTTGCCGGATTCCACTTGGTCCATGGCCTCGGCTTCGGTGACGAAGGTCCAGCCGAGCTGGTCGTTGCTTCTCATCTGCTTGACGATTTGATCGCCGAGGTTCTGCTTGCCGATGAGCGCGTTGTCGGTGCCGTCGTCATTGTTGGCGATGGCGACGGTGATGCCTTTGGTATTGCCGTACGGGTCCCAGAAGCCGACGATGTTGTACCACGAATACAGTGGCGGGATGAACACCATGCCGAACAGGATCACCCATGCGGCCGGCACCTTGAACAGGCGCAGGAAGTCGCGTCTGAGGACCTTGAAGATATTGCCCACTGATACCTCCGGAGCTTGGTGTTGCTTGGTTGCTACGTTTTCCGTAGCGATACGTTAATCGTAGCGCTACGTTTGTAGTGGCGTAATACGGCTGCCGGAGATTAATGGGGTGATTGATGATGTTTTTGGCGGAATAACGCTGCTGCCCAGCGGCTTATCGTGTGTCGCTGGGCAGAGCGAAAGGCGTTCTGGAACTTATTGACAAGATTTCTGGATGGTTTTTGGACGTTTCCTGAACGCGATGGATAGGCTCGGTGCTCGGCAATGTAGACAGACATGTACCGACCGCCCATCAAGTTCAGCAAAACCGCAATCGGGTGATAGGGTGAGGGGACGCTATGTGGGGAGGAAACCATGGTTGAATTCAAGGACGATGGCACGGCCACTACCCCCGGCAAGCCGCGGGAGAACCGTGACGCCGAGTCCGCAGTCGTGGCCGATCTGGTGGCCGTCGAACTGGACGACGCCGGCTTGAACCTGAACGCCAAGCGATTACCGATTCTGGCGCGCATCTATGGCGCGGTCGTGCTGCTGGACGGACTCGCCACATTGCCGATTATGGTGATTTCCATCCTCTATGCCGTGCGCGAGATTCTGGATGGTCATGTGCACGTCGATGCGATGAGCCTGACCTTCATCCTGTCCGCGATTCATGCGGTGGTGCTGGTAGTCAGTGCCGCATGCCTGATTGTGCTCGGCGTGATGCTGCTGCGCAATCATCGCCGGTATGCCGCGCGCTGGACCTACGTGCTGATGCCGTTGACGTTGGCCGACGGCATGCTGTCGCTGGCCCTGACCGGCCTTGGCTTCAACCTGCTGCTGCCGCTGATTCAGATGATTATTCTCGTCGTGATTTCGGTGACCGCCGATCCCTCCCTGAGCGAGGAACGCCGTCTGCAGCGCGCGCTCAGGCGTATGGACGATCGCGATGATTATGAATCGGCTGTGGCGGCCGGCATGCTAGGCCGCGACCAGTCCGGCAAGGGCTATATTGCGCTGGACTTTTTCAATATCTTCTGGCTGTTTACCATCGCTTCGGTGGGTGGCCTGATTGTGGAGACGATCTACCATATGGCGCTGTATAACGGTGAACTTCAGGACCGCGCTGGTTTGCTGTGGGGCCCGTTCTCGCCGATTTACGGCTGTGGTGCGGTATTGGTAACCGTGTGCCTGAATCGTCTGTGGAAGGCGAATCCGTTCTTGATTTTCTGCGCTTCGGCGGTGATCGGCGGCGCGTTCGAATATTGCACCAGCTGGTTCATGGAAGCGGCGTTTGGTATTACCGCGTGGGATTACACCGGCCGTTGGCTGTCCATCGACGGACGTACTTCGGGCCAATTCATGTTCTTCTGGGGACTGATTGGTGTGGTGTGGATCAAGTGGCTGTTACCGCGACTGCTGGCTCTGATTAATCGCATTCCATGGAAAGTGCGGTATTCGCTGACTGCGGTATGCACGGTGCTGATGGTGATCGACATTGCCTTCACGCTGATGGCCTTGGATTGCTGGTATGGGCGCATGGCCGGCCAGCCGCAGGATTCACCGGTCGCGATGTGGTTCAGCGAACGCTACAGCGACGCTTACATGGCCAATCGCTTCCAGACCATGCATATCGACCCTTCCAAGGCCGGGCGTATGTGAATGGCCGGCAAGTAATTACGCTTCGCGGGCAGAAGGTGCGTAGAACCTAAGACAGCCCTCGCGTGTGGGTGGTAAGCGGGATACACTTTCAAGCGTTGAAGGAATGATTCCCTCCGCTGATGCGCTGTTTTGTGACGCGCGTGATGACGATGGGACAATCAAACGAAAGGCAAGGCACATGGCCGAAGCTACAGCAAACATTGGTGTGATTGGACTGGCCACGATGGGCTCCAATCTGGCGCGTAATCTGGCGCACCATGGCAACACGGTGGCGTTGTTCAACCGCCACTACTCGCGTACCGAGAAGCTCATGAACGAGCATGGCACCGAAGGCAACTTCGTGCCGGCCGAAACGCTCGAGGAATTCGCCGCGTCCCTGAAGCGTCCGCGTACCGCCATCATCATGGTCAAGGCCGGTGCTCCGACCGACGCGACCATCGCGCAGCTGGAAGAGGTGTTCGAACCGGGCGACATCATCGTCGACGGTGGCAACTCCTTCTTCAAGGACACCATCAAGCGTGAGAAGGAAGTACGTGCCAAGGGCTTCCACTTCGTGGGTTGCGGCGTGTCCGGTGGTGAGGAAGGCGCGCTCAACGGCCCGTCTCTGATGCCCGGTGGCACTGCGGAATCCTGGAAGACCTTGGGCCCGATTCTTCAGTCCATCGCCGCCAAGGTGAACGGCGAACCGTGCGTGACCCACATCGGCACCGATGGTGCCGGCCACTTTGTCAAGATGGTGCACAACGGCATCGAGTATGCCGATATGCAGGTGATTGGTGAGGCGTATGACATTCTGCGCCGTGGACTCGGCATGGATGCCGAGGAGATTGGCGACGTGTTCGCTGAATGGAACAAGGGCGACCTTGACTCCTACCTGATCGAGATCACCGCTGAGATTCTGCACCACAAGGATGCCGAGACCGGCAAGCCGTTCGTGGACGTGGTCGTGGATCATGCCGGCATGAAGGGTACTGGTACGTGGACCGTGCAGACTGGTCTGGAATGTGGTTCTCCTGTGGCTGCCATCGGTGAAGCCGTGTTCGCTCGTGCACTGTCTTCGCACGGTGAGCTGCGTGAAGACGCTCAGAAGGAAGGTCTGGCTGGACCGAACAAGACCATCGATCTGGCCGGAGAAGACAAGGCCGCGTTCGTCGAGGACGTGCGCAAGGCTCTGTTCGCTTCCAAGGTCGTGGCCTATGCTCAGGGCCTGAACGAGATTCAGGACGGTGCCAAGGAATACGGCTGGGATATCAACCTGTCCGAAGTGGCCCGCATTTGGCGTGGCGGCTGCATTATTCGCGCCCAGTTCCTGCTCGACCGCATCACCGAGGCCTTCAGGGGCGATAACCCGCCGGCTTCCCTGCTGTTCGATCCGTACTTCGAGAAGATCATCGGCGAATCGCAGGATGCATGGCGTCGCGTGATCGTTCGCGCGGTGGAGGCCGGCATCCCGACCCCGGTGTTCTCCAGCTCCCTGGCGTACTACGATGGTCTGCGCTCCAAGCGCCTGCCTACCGCTCTGACCCAGTCCCAGCGTGACTTCTTCGGTGCCCACACCTACGGTCGCGTAGACAAGCCCGGCGTGTTCCACACGCTGTGGGCTGAAGAAGGCAAGCCTGAAATCGAGGCGTAGCCTCGTGATTTCAGGTTTAGGACAGCCCTGTGGGCTGTCCGGCCTTCTTCAGGCTCGGCGATAGCCGAGCTGAGAAAACAGCAAGTCCGAGATCGAGGCGTAGCCTCGCGATCTCGGGCTTAGGGGAGCCCGGTGGGCTCCCCGGCCCTCTTCGGAGCGAGGCGGCTATGCCGCCGAGCCAACACTGAGCCTCGCCGCAGGCGAGTCCCTAATTGCAGGGGCCGGCGGCGAAGAGGGCAAGTCCGAGATTGAGGCGTAGCCATAGACGAATTAAGCCCCCTCATCAGAGGGGGCTTAATTCACTCACAACTCGGTGACGGTTTCTTCGGTGGAGAACCAGATGAACTCGTCCACTCCGTTGGCGTAGGAGGACGGGTAATCCGGTTTGTTGGGCTGCTCGAAGACATGGGCCAGCGATTCGGCTTTGCCGGCACCGGCGGCGAAGAACCACGTATGGCGTGAACGCGCGATGAGCGGCGCGGTCAATGAAACACGCAGCGGCGGCATCTTGGGGGAGTGGTTCACACCCACGGTGAGCCTATCAGTAACCTTGACCTCATCATGACCAGGGAACAGCGACGCATAGTGACCGTCCGGTCCCATGCCGAGAATCATCAGATCGATTACCGGTTCCGGCCCCAATTCATTCACCAACTCGCGCTCATAGTCGCTCGCGACATCGTCCAGCAACGCATCATTCGCGGCATCGGCGGCGGCGCGAACGGAAGCATCATCGCTGTCGGCCTGATCCATCACATCGGCGATGTCATCGGCTGAACGGGTATCGGCCGCCATCTCATGAATATTCGACTCAGGCAGCTTGCCATCTGCCACCAGCTGGTCAAGCAGCAGGCGACGGGCCTCCAAAGCATTGCGATCGGTGTCGTAAGCCGGCACAAAACGTTCGTCGCTCCACCAGAAATGCACGCGCGACCAATCAATCGCGTCAGCCAGCGGATCGTTCAGCACCAAGCCCAGCGGCTGCGCGGCCGAACCGCCAGACAGCGCCACATCCACACGCGTGCGATGCGTGCCATCAGGCAATCGTTCGGCGAGCAAATCGAGTAGCGCCAAGACAAAACGTTGCGCGCCAGCCTGAATCATCAGATCTTTATTCGGATACACAATGAGTTTTCGAGTTGCCATGTATGGTCCTTGTATGGGGTATGTGTCGTACTTTGCAATGTGGATTGTGTTGTCAGTTGACAACACAATCCACATTGTGCGACATCGCATATGTCACTTTATTACTTCGCGGGCATGAGCTTCGGCATCGCATGAGGTAGGAAACGATGAGCAACGGCGTTGGCATGGCTCGGCCACAATTGCCGAACTCATTCCAACGCCGCTGTGGCAACGGGTTCTACCGACTTCAGTGACGAATCAGATCCCAGCCTTCGTTGATGACCTCGGCGTAGATCTCATCGGGATCGATGCGACGCAGTTCCTCGGTCAGGCAGTCCTCGATGGTGCGCATCGGCACGGACACTTCCTGCGGAGTCTGGCCGGGCAGCGAGATCAGCGCTTGGTCCTCATACGGGCGTTCCAGCGAGATCACACCGTCCTCACGGGTCAGGTACACGCCGGTCACGGCCTGCGCGTCGGGCACGAACTCAGTTTCGACTGGTACGCCAAGTTTCAGACGCAGCCATGCGCACAGCATTTCCATAGGCAGGAAGTCGGCCTTGCCGGTCACCTTCGCGGCGGTGATGGGCAGGTGCGGCGGCTGATCGAGCATCGAGGCGAGCATTGCGCGCCAGACGGTCAGTCGTGTCCAGGACAAGTCGATATCTTCTGGTGTCCAATTGCGGCGCAAACGCTCAATCGTGGCCTCCGGATTATTGGAGTGCAACGCGTCGGTGATGCGACTGCGGGCCATCGCACCCATCAGATCCTTGGCCGGGTTCGACGGCGGTGTGGTCGGCCACCACGCCACTACAGGCGCATCCGGCACAAGCAGCGGGATAACCAGCGTATCCGGGTGGTTGATAAGGCCACCGCGCGGACGCAAGACGATGATCTCACCGGCACCGGCGTCCGCGCCGAATCGCACTTGGGCGTTCAGGTTGGAATCGTTCGGATCGTTCGGGCCGTCGGTCAAATCGACGGCCGGATTATCGCGACTCGCGCTCACCTCGGCGGCCACTTCGGCCGCGTTCGGTTCGCCTTCGCCGGACTGATCGGCAGGATTGGTATCCGGTACTACGGCAATCACGCGGCACGGGTGCTCACGGCTGGCCGAGTTCGCGATTTCCAGCGCATGCTCTAGGTCCGCGTCCTCGGTGGCGATGAGCAGCGTCAGCACGCGGCCGGTCGCCGATTCGCCGCGCTCCTCGTGCAGCTGTTCGATTTTGTGCGCAATCTCGCGGGTGCGGGTGTTCGGCATATCGATGATCATGGCATCCTCCAGTGGCGGCCGTCGCGCGCCAGCATTTCGTCGGCCTGTGCCGGACCCCACGTACCGGCGCGGTAGGCCTGCGGCTGGCCAAGCGTGGACCAGAATTGTTCAATCGGATCGAGGATCTCCCAGCTGAGGTTCACCTCTTCGGTGGTCGGGAACAACGGCGGATCACCGAGCAGCACGTCCAGAATCAGTCGCTCATAGGCTTCCGGCGAGTTCTCGGTGAAGGAGCGGCCGTAGCTGAAGTCCATGTTCACGTCACGGACCTCCATGGTGGAGCCGCCCGGCACCTTGGCTCCGAAGCGCATGGTGACGCCCTCGTCGGGCTGCACGCGAATCACGATGGCGTTCTTGCCGAGTTCGCGCACGGCGGTCTGCTCGAACGGCAGATGCGGGGCGCGCTTGAACACCACGGCGATTTCGGTTACACGCTTGCCGAGGCGCTTGCCGCAACGCAGGTAGAACGGCACGCCAGCCCAGCGGCGGGTGTCGATATCGAGGCGGATGGCGGCGTACGTTTCAGTGGTGCTCTTGGGGTCGATGCCTTTTTCCTCCAAGTAGCCGACCACTTCGTGCGAGCCCTGCCAGCCCTTGGCGTACTGGCCGCGCGCGGTGTTGGCGGCGAGGTCCTTGGGCAGGCGCACGGCGGAAAGCACCTTGGTCTTTTCGGCGGTCAGGTCCTTGGCGGTGAAGCTCACCGGCTCCTCCATGGCGGTCAGAGCCATGAGCTGAAGCAGGTGGTTCTGGATGACGTCGCGTGCGGCGCCGATGCCGTCGTAATAGCCGGCGCGGCCGCCGATGCCGATGTCCTCGGCCATCGTGATCTGCACGTGGTCCACATAGTTGGCGTTCCAGATCGGCTCGTACATGGCGTTGGCGAAACGCAGGGCCAGCAGGTTCTGCACGGTTTCCTTGCCGAGGTAGTGGTCGATGCGGAACACGGAGCTCGGGTCGAACACTTCGGATACCACGCTGTCGAGTTCCTTGGCGCTGGCCAGATCATGGCCGAACGGCTTCTCGATGATCACGCGGCGCCATGCGCCCTCGGACGAGCGCGACAGGCCGGAGGCGGCCAGCTGCTTGGCGACCTGTGGGAATGCGCGCGGCGGCACCGACATGTAGAAGGCATGGTTACCCTGCGTGCCGCGGTCGCGGTCAAGCTCCTGCACGGTGGCGCTCAGACGCTCGAAGGCCTCCGGGTCGTCGAACGTACCCTGCACGAAGCGGATGCCGGCGGCCAGATTGCGCCAAGTCGACTCCTTGAACGGCGTACGGCAATGCGCCTGGACGGCGGCCTTGACGAATTCGATGAACCGTTCCTGTGTCCAGTCGCGGCGGGCGAAACCGGTCAGACCGAAGCTCGGCGGCAGTAGGCCACGGTTCGCCAGGTCGTAGACGGCTGGCAGTAGTTTCTTTTGTGCCAGATCGCCCGTGACACCGAAAATGACGAGGCTGCATGGGCCGGCGATACGGGGCAGTCTGAGGTCGCGCGAGTCGCGCAGGGGATTGCTCCAATTGGGGGATTCACTCATAATGTACAAGGGTAGTCGCCGGCGGCTATCTATCGCTAGAGGCGATATGCGATTTGGGCTGCGATTTGGGCCACATTGCGTGTGCTGTGCCGTGCGTTGGGCCAATCGCGTACGCAAACGTGTACGCAACGCCGTAGTTGAAATATCCCAAAACGGTGTGTATTTTAGAAGAGTTGCCCCTTTAGCTCAACGGTTAGAGCAGCGTCCTTTTAAGTCGTGGGTTGTGGGTTCGAATCCCACAGGGGGCACAACAAATCCTCGGAATCGCAATGGTTCCAAGGATTTTTTTGTTTCGACCAGCCTGGCTCCTAGAGTGGTGTCCCATGTCATGCACCACGATTCTTGTCGGCAAAAATGCCAGTTACGACGGTTCCACCATCATCGCCCGCGATGACGATTCGGGCTCGGGCCGTTACGATCCCAAGCGCTTCGTCGCTGTCGCCCCCGACGACCAGCCGCGCCACTACCGCAGCGTGCTGAGCCATGTCGAAATCGAACTACCGGACAATCCTTGCCGGTACACCATCGCACCGAACGTGCTGAATAATCGTGGCATTCTGGCCGAAGCCGGTGCCAACGAACACAACGTGGCGATGAGCGCCACCGAAACCATCGCTGTCAACGAGCGCGTGCTCGGTGCGGACCCGATGGTCGAGTTGCGGCCGGCTGTCGGCGAACCGGACAGCACCGATTATCAGGCCGAGCAGCCCGGCGGTATCGGTGAGGAAGACATCATCACCCTTGTGCTGCCGTATGTCACCACCGCGCGCGAGGGCGTCGCGCGGTTGGGCGAACTGCTCGAAACCTACGGCACCTACGAATCGAACGGCGTGATTATTTCGGATGTGGACGAGATCTGGTACGTCGAGACCATCGGCGGCCATCATTGGATCGCCCGCCGAGTGCCCGATGACTGCTATGCCACGATCCCCAACCAGCTCGGCATCGACGACTTCGACCTCGCCGATGCGTTCGGCGAGCAGCGCGAATACCTATGCAGCGCCGACCTGCGCGAGTTCATGGCCACGCATCACCTCGACCGCACAATGGGAACGTCGGTCTCTTCCAACGGCCGTCACGCGCATAGCGCCGGATTCGGAACAACCGTTGCCCTTCCCACCCGCTTCAACCCGCGCAAGGCCTTCGGCACCGCGACGCCGAAGGACCATATCTACAACACGCCGCGTGCCTGGTACATGCAACGCCGCCTCAACCCCAGCGAGGACTGGGATTCGCCGGCCGCCCGCTACACGCCCGAATCCGACGACATCCCGTGGTGCCGCGTGCCGGAAGACAAGGTGAGCCTCGAAGACGTTGATTTCCTGCTGTCCTCGCACTTTGAAGGCACGCCGTACGACCCGTACGGCACGACCGGCACGGTGGAATCGCGCCACCGTTACCGTCCGATCGGCGTGAACCGCACCGGCCATATGGTGGCGATTCAGGTCCGCCCGTATGTGCCGGCGGCCAATCGCACGGTGATGTGGGTATCGTTCGGCTCCGGTCCGTTCACCGCCGCCGCGCCGTTCTACGCGAACGTCAACGACACGCCTGCCTACCTGCGCGACACCACGCCCGAAGTCTCCACCGGCAACCTGTATTGGACGAACCGCCTGATCGCCGTCGTGGCCGACGCGCATTGGTATGAGACGAACCGGTTCATCGAGGGCTATGCGGAAGGCGTGCGCGCGTTCGGGCACCGGCTCATCGAGCGCACGGATGAGCAGTTGCTTGCTCGAAGCGATGCCGAATCGACGGATACGAATGCATGGCCGCTCGATGGCGGCCACGGCGATGAGAAGGATGTGCAGGGCGTGGCGGATGTGCTCGAAGCGGCCAACGACGAGATGGCCGACTACCTGCGCGAGCATACAACCAAGCTGCTGAACGACGTGCTATACACCTCCAGCAACCTGATGCACAACAGCTTCGCAATGTCCGACCGTTGGGCCGAGTAGCAAAACCTCGGCTGGGGAGGTAATAGGGATGCCCTGCTGATAACGCGTCAGCAGGGCAAAGCCACAATCCGAATCAGTTGAAGCCGACGATGCGTTCGGCGATGAGATAGCCGTTGCGCACGATCCAGCGGCCGGTTTTGCCGGGCAGATTGAGCGCGCGGGACATCAGCTGCGAGCGCACATCCTTGCCGATGGCCGGCGAATAGGCGTCAATCGCATCCCACAGCTCGGTTTTCTTAACGTAGTTGGCCGGATCGCGCGAGAGAATCAGGAACGTCGAGGTAACGCACGATTCGATCGCCAGGAAGTGAATCATGTACCGGTACAGCCCCTCCGGCACCGTACCGCGTTCGGGCGTGGCCTCGGTCATCAGCCGATTGACGAGCCGCAACTGGTCCACACGCTTAATCATCACGTCGGTCTGCACGCTCTGACCCTCGCGCCCGATGAAGTAGTGGTAGAACGGCACATCGAGGTACTGGATGCGCTTCACCCACGGGAACGGCTGGTACGAGTAATAGAAATCGACGTAGAACGTGTGCTCCGGCAGCTTCAGCCCGGAATCGCGCACCACCTGCGTGCGGAAGGTGAGCGCATGCATGATGATGTACTGCGCCAGACCGAACCTGCCCAGGTCATCCCAGCCGAGCACGCGGCCGGCCTCCATTACACGGCGGAAGTTCACTACGGTCTTGTGACGCTTGGCCACCTTGTCATACACGTAATTGGTCACCAGCATGTCAATCGGTTCGTCGGTGTCATGCTGTGCACGCAACGTGGCCAGAACCGTGTCGATGGCCTGCGGGTCGACCCAATCATCCGCATCCACCACTTTGACGTACATGCCGGTCGCCGCCGCGATACCGGTGTTCACCGCGCCGCCGTGGCCCTTGTTCTCCTGATGAATCGCGCGCACGGCACCCGGATTGGTGCGTTCCAGCTTGCGCGCGTACTCCAGCGTGCCGTCTTTCGAACCGTCGTCCACAATCAGCACCTCGAGGTCGCTGATGTCGCTTGCCGAAAGCAGCGAGTTCACGCAACGGTCAAGGTAGGACTCCATATTGTATGCGGGGATCACAAAGGTGAGCGTCTTTGCCGTGCTGGCCATGAAAGTCTTACGTCCTCACATATTTAGTCGTTATGTTCAGTTTCCTGTTCAAACCGTAGCACTTCGCCTCCCGACTCGGCAGAGTGTTGCGTAACCTGTGCCCCTGAACGCATGTTCTGCAACCCTGAATCTTCCCCGGTGGCGTGCTCGGGATCCGATTGGGCAGAACTCGTCTGGTCTGAATCCGGGCTGCCGGAATCGGACTCGCGCTTGGCTCGGCGCTCGGCCTCCTTCCGCGCCTTGGCGCCCTCAAAGAACAACTGGGGCTTGGAGTCAAGCCGGCTCAGGCCATGCCAGGCCAAATCCACAATGTATGCAGCCAGCTGCTCCTTGCTCACCTTTGGCCGGTCGGCCCAGTACTGCCCGGTGAATACGGTCATGCCCACCAGCATCTGCGCGTAGTACGGCACGCCTTTGGTGGAGAGTTTCTGCCGTTTGAATGTTTCGGAAAGAATGTCTTCAACGCGTACGGCGATGTCTCCCATCAGCGAGCTGAATGAGCCGGACGGGTCGGTGCTCGGCGAGTCGCGTACCAGTACCTGGAACCCCTCGGCATTCTCTTCGATATAGGTGAGGAGCGCAAGCGCCGTGCGTTCCACAATCTGGCGCGGGTGCACGGTCGGATCGTCGAGCGCGGCGGTCAGCGTACCGGTCAGCGCGCGCATCTCACGATCCACAATGACGGCATACAGGCCCTCTTTGCCGCCGAAATGCTCATACACAATCGGCTTGGAGACTTTGGCGTGCGCGGCGATTTCCTCCACGCTTACCGCTTCGAAGCCTTTGGCGGCGAATAGCGAGCGTCCGACTTCAATCAGCTGCTCGCGGCGCTGCAGCGACGTCATACGTGAAGAATGTGCCATGCGGTTCAGCTTAAGTCGCCGGGTGGAATTGTCGGCCTGAGACTGCCGAATTCGTAGGGGATTCCATCTGCGGGCTAGACTTGACAGGTATGGATATGAATACTGTGCTCGCCGTTCTTGGCGTGATTGTGGCGGCGGTTATCGTAATCGCCCTGAGCATCTGGTTGGGCAAGTCCCGCAAGCGCGATTTGGATCGTGCGATGGGCAAGGTTGCCCCCGACAACAAGAAGACCCGCGACGCCAAGGCCGCCGCCGACGCTCGGCTGGCCGCCGAAGCCGAGGAAGCTAAGGCTGCGACTGCCGCCGAGCCGGCCAAGTCAGCCGAATCGGCCAAAGCCGAGCCTGCGCCAGCCGCGCAGGCCGAACCCGAACCGGCAGCTGCGCCCAAGCCCGAGTCCCAACCTGCCTCCAAGCCCACTCCCGCCAAACCTGAAACCCCCGAATCGGTCGGCTCTCGACTGACCCGACTCAAGGCAAAACTTGCCAAGTCCGGCAACCCGTTCGGCAAGGCCCTGTTCGACATCCTCGCCAAAGACAATCTCTCCGAGGCCGATTGGGAAGACGTCGAAGACACACTGCTGCTTGCCGACGTCGGTGCGGATGCTTCCGCCCAACTGGTCGATGACCTGAGAACCGACGCCCGCATCACTGGTAAAGCCGACCCAGCCGAAGTACGCGCCACGCTCAAGGAGAAGCTGCTCGATCTGGTCGGTCGAGATACGGACCGCCGCCTCAATGCCGAAAAGCCGGGTGCCGCCAAGCCCAGCGTCATCATCATGGTCGGCGTCAACGGCACCGGCAAGACCACCACTGCCGGCAAACTGGCTCGACTGTTCGTGGCCGAAAACAAGCAGGTCATGATGGGCGCGGCCGACACCTTCCGCGCGGCCGCCGCCGACCAGCTCGAAACCTGGGGCGCACGCGTCAATGTGCCCGTCGTCCGCTCCGACAAGGACGGTGCCGACCCGGCATCCGTCGCCTTTGAGGCATCCGCCAAGGCCAAGGAAGCGAACGCGGACGTGCTCATCATCGATACTGCCGGCCGACTGCAGAACAAGTCGAACCTGATGGACGAGCTCGGCAAGATTCGTCGTGTTACCGAAAAGAACCTGCCGGTGGATGAAGTGCTGCTTGTGCTCGACGCCACCACCGGCCAAAACGGCATGGCCCAGGCCAAGGTGTTCGCCGAAGCCATCGGCATTACCGGTGTGGTGCTCTCCAAGCTTGACGGTTCCGCCAAGGGCGGCATCGTGGTCAGCGTGCAGAAGGAGCTCGGCGTGCCGGTCAAGCTCGTCGGTCTTGGTGAAGGTCCGGACGATTTGGCACCTTTCGATCCCGAAGGTTTCGTGGACGGCATTCTCGCGTAGACGGTCGAGTTCTTCTCAGTCTCGCTTTGCTCGACAGCTCCCCTCAGCGAGGGGAGCCCTGCGTCCGTCCACGTTGTGGGCGCGGGAAACGCCCGCAACGCACCAAACCTAGCCCCGAAGCATATTCGAAACATGATTCGGGGCTTTCCCATATCCGTTGGAATCATGCCGGAATCAGCCCATCCGATGCCAACCTAACTGTCAGGTGCGCTTAACAATCGCGTAACTTGCCGTAACGAAACCAAAACGAGACCGGCTTTTACTGACGAACTGTTAGCCCCCACAAGGGGGACGGCATTGTAGAGACAAAGTCGACGCCGGCCGCGCAAAGCCCCCGGTGCCCTGAACGAAAGAGAGGGAGGTAGACATGGGAGCGATTGATTCCGGTAACACCGCATGGATCCTGACATCCGCGTCCTTGGTTTTCCTCATGACGCCTGGTGTGGCGTTCTTCTACGGCGGTATGGTTCGTGCCAAGGCCGTCCTGAACATGCTGATGCTTGAGGCGGCCGCCCTGTCGGTCACCATGATTGTCTGGACCCTGTGGGGTTGGTCGATTGCTTACGCCGGTTCCGACATCGGAGGCATCTTCGGCGACCCGGCCAGCGGCTTCCTGCTGAAGGACTCCATGGTCGCCCAGGACGGCGTGTTCACCGCCACCGGTCTGAACGGCAACAACTACCCGGTTTCCGTGGACGTCGCCTTCCAGGTCGCTTTCGCGATGATTACCGTCGGCCTGATCTGCGGCGCCATTGCCGAGCGTGTGAAGTACAGCACCTGGATGATTTTCGTGGCGCTGTGGGTCACCTTCGACTACGCTCCTATGGCCCACATGGTCTGGAACGGTGGTCTGCTGTCTGCTGACGGCGCCATCTCCAAGGCCATCGGCGCGGCCGCCCACGATTTCGCAGGTGGTACTGTCGTCCACATCAACGCCGCAGTCGCCGCCCTGATCATCGTGCTCATCATCGGCAAGCGTAAGGGCTTCGGCACGCAGCCGTTCCGCCCGCACAACGTGCCGTTCGTGATGCTCGGCGCCTTCCTGCTGTGGTTCGGCTGGTTCGGCTTCAACGCTGGTTCCGCCTTCGCCGCCAACGGTACTGCTGGTTACGCTTGGGTTTCCACCTCCGCCGCCACCGCAGCCGCAATGCTCTCTTGGGGCTTCACCGAGAAGATTCGCTCCGGTCACTACACCGCCATGGGTGCCGCCTCGGGTATGGTCGCCGGCCTGGTCGCCATCACCCCGGCCGCCGATGTGGTTTCCCCGCTGTGGGCCATCGTGATGGGTGCCATCGCTGGTGTCCTGACCTGCCTGGCCTGCGGTCTCAAGTTCAAGTTCGGCTACGATGACTCCCTCGACGTTGTCGGCGTGCATGGCGTTGGTGGTTTCACCGGCACCATCCTCATCGGCTTCTTCGGTGAAGGCACCGGTCTGCTGGCTGGTGGCGACTGGAAGCAGCTCGTCGTTCAGCTGGTCATCGCTCTCGTCGCCATCCTCTACTCCGCAGTGATCACCGCGATCATCGCCTTCGCTCTGGAGAAGACCATCGGTTGGCGCGTCACCGAAGCTCAGGAAGTCGGCGGCATCGATCTTGCCGACCAGGGCGAACGTGCTTACGATTTTGCTGGTACTGCCAGCTCCGTTCTCAAGGAGGTGAAGTGAAATGAAGCTGATCACCGCTATCATTCAGCCCCATAAGCTCGACGATGTCAAGGAGGCCCTCGCGGCCGCCGGCGTGCACGGTCTGACCGTGTCCGAGGCCAACGGCTACGGCCGCCAGCGCGGCCACACCGAGGTCTACCGTGGCGCTGAATACACTGTGGACCTGATTCCGAAGATTCGCGTTGAAGTGCTGTCCGATGACGCGGATGCTGAAACGCTGGTCGGTGTGATCATCAAGTCCGCCGGCACCGGCACCATCGGTGACGGCAAGGTGTGGGTCGCTCCGCTGGACTCCGTGGCCCGCGTGCGTACCGGTGAGACCGGTTCCGCCGCGATCTGATAACACAGACGTCCATGCTTAGAAGGGGATGGACTGCATAGGAAAGGTCCCCGCACGCCGCGAATTGACGCCGTGCGGGGACTTTTTTTGGCAATGAAAGATGAAGCAATGACTTCAGCAGTAGATGGCTTGAAACAACGATTCATGGATATGAGCCAGCCGGATGACGACGGCGTCTACCGGAATGGTGCGACCAAGCGCAAAGCCCGCACGGAACTGGCCATGCAATGCCTCACTGAGCTGTGGAATGCGGCCTGCAAGGATGTCTCTTTCCCCGTGCCCGACTCCGGCATCGGCTTCGCCGCGGTAGGCTCGCTGGCACGTGGCCAACTGGGCCCCAGCTCCGACCTCGACCTGGTCATCATCTACGAGCCTCGCACGTTGAACGACCAGCAGCTCAACGAGTTGGCCAACAAACTCTGGTACCCGCTATGGGACAGCGGTCTGGACCTCGACCACTCCATCCGCACGCGCGCCCAATGCGAGGAAGTCACCGACCATGACCTTCCCGCCGCCATGGGCTGGCTGGACGTGAAGCCCATCGCCGGCGACACCGCTCTGATCACCACCACCGCCACGTCCATCCTCGAACGCTGGCGCAAGGCCGCCCGCAAGCGCCTGCCCGAACTGCTCGACTCCGCCAAAGCCCGACTCGACGAATTCGGCCGGCTCCAATACGTCAATCAGCCCGACATCAAAGAGGCCCGTGGGGGGTTGCGCGATTCGGTGCTCGTCTCCGCGCTCGCCGCCTCATGGCTGGCCGACCGCCCGCACGGCATTTACGACGAAGCTGTGGAACGTCTGCTCGACGTACGCGACTGCATCCATCTGGTGGCCGGCAAGGATACCAACCTGATGCTGACGCCCCATCAGGCCAAAGTGGCTGCCATGCTTGGCCTTGCCGATCCGACTTGGCCCGAAAACGAGCGTGCCGCCTACTCGATCGACGATCTGCAGACACTGCTTGCCCGTATCGGTCGGCGCATCTCCTTCTCGCTTGATTCCACCGCTTCCCGCGCCGAACATTCGCTGACCCACGAAAAGCCGCGATTCGCGTTCTTCCAGATGTTCTCTCAGCGCTCTGGTGGCAAGCGCGAAGCCCCGCAATTCGACGTGGTGGCTCCCGGCGTGGCCAAGCACGAAGGCGAATTGGTGTTGGCGCCCGGTGCCGAGCCTGCCAAGGATGCCAAGCTGGCGTTGCGTATGGCCGTGGCGGCCGGCGAATTCGGTCTTCCCATCAACCCGTCTACCTTGGTTAATCTGAAGCGCTGCCCGATTCACGACAACCAGTGGGATGACGAATCGCGCGAGCTGTTTATCCGTCTGCTTGCGTGCGGATCGAATCTTATGGAAGTGTGGGAGAGCATCGATTTCGTGGACATTCCGGGTCGATGGATGCCGGAATGGCTCGGCGTCCGCAACCGTCCGTCCGCCTCGGCCGCCCACCGGTACACCATCGATCGGCATATGGTGGAGGTCACGTCGCGTCTGGGTCGTGAGACACCGTCCGGTGGACGGTACGATGACGATCATTTCAAGGCATTGCTGTTGGCCGGTATCACCCACGACATCGGCAAGCGCGCGTTCGTGGCCGATCACGCCGCCGAGGGTGCCCGCCATGTGCCGGTGATTCTCAAGCGTATGGGCTACGCGCCGGACATCGTCGACTGGGCTACCGTGCTGGTGCGTGAGCATTTGACGCTATCCGAATTTGCCACGGGTAAGGACCCCTATGATCCGGCCGTGGCGGAGGAGTTGGCCGACCGCTTGCACCACGACAAGATGCTGCTGGATATGCTGTTCGACCTGACCCGGGCCGACGGCTCCTCGCTCGGTGCCACCGCCGGTGAGACCATCACCAAGCAATACGGCTGGTCCAAGTGGCGCGAACAAATCGTCCGCGGCATGTATTCCGCCGCCCGCGCCGCTATGTAAACGGAATCGCCCAGCGCTTCGCGCGGCCGATACCTACTTCATCCATGCGTCCGAGCGCACGCGCAGCCCGTTGGACAGACCGCGCCCACCCATGAGCACCACGTTGAACGCGGCCCAGAGTACGGCGGTACGCATCAGGTCGCTCGTCAGTGCCGGCGTCACCATATTGGCCAATATGAGTATGAGCGTCACATACACCACGGCGGTCAGCGTGCATGTGACGGCCAGATAGCGGTAGTCGCGCGCGCCGATAAGAATGCCGTCGATTGCCATCATCCAGCCTTGCAGTGGGAAGAAGATGCCCATCGTCACCATGCCTACGGCGATCAGCGTCTGAATATGTGGCGTAGGGGAGAAGAAGTGCCCGGCGAACAGTCCGACTACCGCAAAAGCCGTGCCGATTACCGCGCCGGTGACCAGTCCCGCACGCCCGGTCGCCCGCGTCAGCCGCCGCGCCTGCTGTACGCTGCCAGCGCCCAGCGCTGTGGCCACCAGCGTCTGGCCGGCGATGCCCACGGAATCCAGCATGTTCATCGCAAAATTCCAAGAGGAGTTCACGGCCTGAAACCCGGCCAACACGGCAGTACCCATGCGCGCGGCACAGGCGACCGTAGTCACCATGGCCGCACGAATCGCCAATGTGCGAATGAACAATGGCAGTCCGTCGCCCCCGGCTGCCGCAATACCGGCCAAACGAGGCCGCAGACTCGCACCATCCGCCCGGGACCACAGAATGGCGGGGATTACCAGGAACAGCCCCATGAACCACTGAGCTACCAGCGTCGCCACTCCGGAGCCGGCAATGCCCCAATTCAGCACAATAACGAACAACACATCAAGCACCGTGTTCACCACCGCGCCGCCCACCGCAGCGACCAGCGTGATACGAACCTTCTGCAATCCTCGGAAAATGCCGTTCGCCGCATATACCATCAGCATGCCTGGCGCACCCAGCACGATTGCGCGCGTATAGGTCACGGCTTGTTCCAATACTTCGCCCTGACCGCCCAGTGCCCGGCATAATGGCTCGGCAGCCGCGAACAATCCCAATCCCAGTACGGTGCCGATGCTCAAGGCCAGCCACAGGCCATCAATGCCTGCCTGCAGTCCCTCGCGACGACGACCCGCTCCCAGCAGATGTGCCACCTGCGCAGTGGTCGAGTAGGCCAGGAATATGCATAGTCCGACTGCCGTGAGGATGATGGTGGAGCCGATTGACAGGCCGGCCAACGCCGCATCCCCGATATGGCCGACGATGGCTGTGTCGATAAGGATGAAGGTCGGTTCGGCGATGAGCTGGCCGAAGGTCGGCAGGGCCAGCGCCATGATCCGGCGGTTGGTGGAGCGGGCGTCGGTCGGGCCGTTGCTGACGTTTGTGTTTGCGCCGGCATGCGGGGTGCCGAAGCCATCGCGGCGTGTAGTATCGCCGGAACTGGTGGCTTTGGCGTCGGAAGAGTCTATGGGCACGCTCACACGCATATCACGCCTGACTGCGTTGCGCAAGCACCTGTTGTGGGCGCGGAATGTTATCCCCAGACTATCCACCAAGTTATCCCCAGTATGTGGATAACTTAGTGGATTATCCCCAGAATTATCCCCAAAATGTGGATAACTTATTTTTCTATCCACATTTTGCTTTCTGCGTGTCGCGGCGCTGACTCATAGGTGAATAAGGAATGAACCGATGCGGGCAACCGTTTCGTTTCCATACGATATCGTTCACCTGCCACGCCACATCCTATACTTGGAGGCTATGCCAGAAGGAAGTGAACACTCGTATCAGAATGGGTTCGGCGGTGGCCTGGATCGTGGCGATCGTGGCGATCGTGGCGACCGCGCGGGCCGGGGCGGCACGCAGACGTCGGCGGCGGCCGGCGACCCGATTTTCGACCGCGTGCCCCCGCATGATGACGACGCGGAAATGGCCGTGCTCGGCGGCATGCTGATGAGTAAGGATGCCATCGGCGAGGTCTCGCAGACCATTGACGTCACCGATTTCTACCAGCCCAAGCATCAGACGATCTATAACGCGATCATCGATCTGTTTTCCGCCAGTCAGCCGGTGGACGTGGTGCTCGTGGCCAACCAGCTGTTGGCGGATGGCAACCTCGACAAGGTCGGCGGCGCGGACTATCTGCACAGCCTTGTCGCATCCGTACCGACCGCCGCCAATGCCATGTACTACGCGGAGATCGTCCATCAGCGGGCCATTTTGCGCAATGTGATCGCCGCCGGCACCAAAATCGCCCAGCTCGGTTATTCCGCCGAGGGATCGCAGGCTGAGGATGTGGTTAACCTCGCCCAGTCCGAGATCTACGAGATGTCGATGGGCAAGGTGCGTCAGGACTATGCCGCCATCGGCCCGGTGGTCCACGACGCGCTCGACCAGCTGGACAAACTGCAGCAGGGCCTCGTCAACAAGGGCGTGCCGACCGGCTTCCGCGACATCGACGACGTGACCCAGGGCCTACAGCCCGGACAGATGGTCGTCGTCGCAGGACGTCCGGCCATGGGTAAGTCCACGCTCGGCATCGACTTCGCCCGCGCTGCCGCGTTGCAGCACAATATGACTTCCGTGGTCTTCAGCTTGGAGATGAGCAAGGTGGAGCTCGCTCAGCGTATTATCTCCGCCGAAACCGATATTCCGATGGCCGCCCTGCGCCGCGCCGACGACATCACCCCCGAACGCTGGAACACCCTGAACCGGTTCTGGACCAAGATGCAGAACGCGCCACTGTTCATTGACGACAGCCCGAACATGAGCCTCATGGAGATCCGTGCGAAATGCCGTCGTCTGAAGCAGACCAACGATCTGAAACTCGTAGTCATCGACTACCTGCAGCTGATGACCTCGGGCAAGGCCGTGGAATCCCGCCAGCAAGAGGTGTCCGAATTCTCCCGTGCCCTGAAGCTCTTGGCCAAGGAACTCGAAGTGCCGGTTGTGGCCCTTTCCCAGCTGAACCGTGGCCCGGAAATGCGTAACGACAAGAAGCCGCAGCTCTCCGACCTGCGTGAATCCGGCTCAATCGAACAGGACGCCGACGTGGTGTTCCTGGTCCATCGCCCTGACTTTTACGACAAGGAAGACCGCCCCGGCGAGGCCGATATCATTATGGCCAAGCACCGTAACGGCCCGACCGAAACCTTCCACCTCGCCTTCCTCGGTGCCACGTCCAAATTCAAGGACATGCCGCAGGACTACAACGCCAATCAGGGGGTGTGATGATGGCAAGCAACGTTTCACGCGATGTTTCGCAAGACCAATCGTCCGTGGTGCAGACCTGCAAACCGTGGTATGCGTTCGCCACCGTGGCCGCAGGCCGCTTCGTGCGGTTTGCATCCCGCGTCACCAAACATGGCGGTTCGGCTTTGCCCGGCAAAGTCGTAGAAAAGATTGACCCCGGCTTCCTGACCCGTACGCTCGGGCAGTTGCCGCTTGGCGTGGTATTGGTGTCCGGCACGAACGGCAAGACCACCACCACCCGCATGGTCGCCTCGATGCTCTCCGATCTGGGGCTGAAGGTGTTCACCAATCCGACCGGCTCGAACTTCGTGCGCGGCGTGGTTTCCGCACTGCTTACCGAAGTCACGCTCGGCGGCAAATTGGACGCGGACATCGCCGTGCTCGAGCTCGATGAGGCGTACGCCGTCCACTTCGTCAAGCAGGTCAAGCCCCGTTATGCATTGCTGCTGAACGTGATGCGCGATCAGCTTGACCGATTCGGTGAAATCGACACCACGGCCAAACTGCTCAGCCATGTGGCTGCGGCGACTACCGGCACTGTGGTACTGAACCGCGAGGACCCGCGTATCGCCGCGCTCGCCGCGAAGGCCCCGGCTGGCACCACCGTGCGATACTTCGGCCTCGCCGACGATTTGCGCCACTATTTCCCGTCCGATGACGACATGGCCACGACCGTGTCGGTGGAAGGTGTGGCCGGGCCGCTCCCCTCAGTCAGAACTCCTCTCAGTCCGCGAAGCGAACTGAGAGGAGCTTCCACAGGCACGGCAGAACTTCCCGCCGACGTGACACTTACCGCCGTGGGCGACCACAAGGCCACCTTCCAGATGGACGGTCAGGGCTACGCCACCGACGTCAAGCTTGAAGGCGTCTACAACCTGTACAACGCGGCCGCCGCGCTCGCTGTGGTACGTGCGGTGATGCAAGACAATGCCGCCGCATCCAAGGCCACCGCCGCAGCCAACGCCTGCGCCGTGTCCGCCGACGAGCTCATCGCCGCCGTTTCCCGCGTCACGCCGGCTTTCGGCCGTGGCGAGGTCATCGACGTCAACGGTTCCCCGGTCGAACTGCTGCTGGTCAAGAACCCGATGGGCTTCCGCCTCTCGCTCGCCAGCTTCGATCCGGCCAACGCGGACACCATGATCGCCATCAACGACGAATATGCCGACGGCCGCGACATGAGCTGGCTGTGGGACGTGGACTTCACTTCCCTGCGCGCGTCCGGTGTCGCCATGGTCTCCGGCGTGCGTGCCTGGGACATGGCATTGCGCCTGGGGTATGACCAAGTGCCAGTCGCCGATACGAACACCGACCTCGAACAGGCCGTCACCGCATTCGTCAACGCCAATCCCGGCACACGCAAGCACATCTACTGCACCTACACCGCCATGCTCAAAACCCGTGCCGTACTGGGCCGCATCACCGAAGTACGGGACGCGGGCGTGGGCAAGTAACTATCCTCTAGCGCCCGCGCGCCACCTCCCGCCTGCGGGAGGACATGGTGAGGAATAAGACGCTTCCCGTCAGCGGGAAGACATCGACAAGGAGAACGTGACATGGCCAGAACAATTGATGTGGTGTCCCTGTATCCCAAAGACATGAACATCTACGGCGATTCCGGCAACGTGCTGACTATCCGCCGCCGTCTGGAACTGTACGGTTATGAACCGGTCGTCCACCAGTACAATCAAGGCGACGACTGGCCCGACCAGGTGGACCTTATTCTGGGAGGCGGCGGCCAAGACACCGGCCAGAAGAAAATCATCGACGACTTCTACCATCGCGCCGACCTGTTGCGTTCGCTTGCCGCAGACGGTACGCCGATGCTGATGATCTGCGGCCTGTACCAGCTGTTCGGCGAGTACTTTGAAACCGTGGACGGCACCCGTCTGGACGGCATCGGCGTTATCGGTGCTTATACCGTGGGCCAGAACGTGCGTATGATCGGCAATCTTGTTGAGCATTCCGACCAGTTCGGCGATGTGATTGGCTACGAGAACCACTCCGGCCAGACCTTCCTGCGCGAAGGCGTTCAGCCACTCGGCACCGTCAATCAGGACGGCCGAGGCAACAATGGCGAAGACCATACCGAGGGCGCGCGCGTGCACAACGTGATCGGCACCTACATGCACGGCTCGTTGCTGCCTAAAAACTCCGCCATCAGCGATTTCCTTATCGAAACTGCCGTGACTCGTCGTTACGGTACGTTCGATACGTCCGATCAGACCCCCGAACAAGCCAAGGAGCTCGCCCGGCTCGATCAAGTAGCCACCAACGCGCGCAAGGCTGCCGCCGAACGTCCTCGGTGAATTCTCGGTGAGTCCTCGGTAAGTACCAATCAGCGAAAAATCAGTCGAAATCAGTCTGAGGGTCTAGTACATTGCCCTGTTGTTTGCGCTAGGCTTGGTGGTACGAGACATGGCACCAGGCCATGTCGGACCTCGAAGGAGGGGTATCATGGCTGATTTTGATCTTCTGGGTGATGGCCTGCGCAAGGTCCTGCTGGCGGGCATCGGAGCCCTTGCCACCGGATACGAGAAGAGCAGCGAGCTCGTCGACGAACTCGTCAAGAAGGGTGAGATTACGGTCGAGCAGGGCAAGGCGCTGAACACCGAGCTCAAGCGCAAGGTGAGCGAGACGGTGGATGACGCCAAGAAGGCCGCCGCCGAAGCCGGCGACAAAGCTGCTGCCGCAGCCGACACCAGTGCCGCCGACAAGCCCGCTGACGAGGGCAAGGCCGAGTGACCAAGCCCACACGCGCTACGCCGGAATCAGGGTCGACCCCGCTTTCCAGCAGGGTCGACCCTATTCTGACGCCTGCGAAAGCCGAACGTGAGGCGGCGGCGAACCGGTCCGTCGACACGTCGGACACGCTCAAGCAGACCGTTACCAAGGCGACTCCGAGCGTATCCGACGAAACGCTGGCACTGTTCGGACGCAGGAACGATTTCGCCACGCGCTACCATCTGACGCGTCGTGGCAAGATCAAACGACTGGGGCAGATCACCAGAATCGTCGAGCAATTCGACGTGCTGCACGGCCTGACTCCGGTCAAAATGCGCCTCATGTTCGAGGCGCTCGGCCCCACGTTCGTCAAAGTGGGCCAGATTTTGTCGATGCGCTCCGAGATTCTGCCGCAAAGCTTCTGCGACGAACTCGCCAAACTGCGCGCCGACGCCGACCCGATGCCGTATTCCACGGTGTTGGATGTGCTTGCCGCCGAATACGGGCGTCCCGCCGACGAGGTGTTCGCGCATATCGACCCCAAGCCGTTGGGCTCTGCTTCACTGGCGCAAGTGCATCGCGCCACGCTGAAAACCGGCGAAGATGTGGCCATTAAAGTGCAGCGCCCGGGTGTGCGCGAAACCATGGCTCAGGACGTCTCCATCATGCGCTCCATAGCCAAGGCCGCCACTAAGGTGATTCGTACCTCACAGATCGTGGACCTGAAGGGCGTGGTCGAGGAGCTGTGGGACACCTTCGAATCGGAGACTGACTTTCTGATCGAGGCCCGCAATCTCGCCGAATTCAAGCGTTTCGCCGCCCGATTCAAATACATGGACTGCCCGACGGCGTACACCGAACTGTGCACCGAGCATGTGGTGGTCATGGAGTACATCGACGGCATCTCCGTCTCCCACCCGGGCCGGCTCGTCGATGCTGGTTATGACTTGAAGGAGATCGGCACCAAGCTCGTCGACAATTACGCCACGCAGATTCTCGACGACGGCTTCTTCCACGCTGACCCACATCCCGGCAATATCATCATCCGGGGCGGCCAGATCGTACTTATCGACCTCGGTATGACCGGTCGGCTCGACCAGCGCACCCGTGCAGTCCTCAAAGAAATGATTTTCGCCGTCGCCAAACAGGATTCGCCCGCTCTGGCCGAGGGGCTGCTGCGATTTGCCGGCACCGAGGCCGATCCGGAGGACTACCCAGCACTGCTGGCTGATCTGGACGTGATCGTCAAGGAATTCGGCACTGTGGATCTGGCCGAACTGGACATTGCCGCCTTCCTGACCGCACTGACGCAGATGGCCGGCCGCCACAACATCGAGGTGCCCAGTACGGTGACCACCGTCGGCCGCGCGTTGGTTACGCTCGAAGGCTTGCTGGACGAGTTCATTCCTGATGTGAATATGATCGAAATCATTTCCGACCATATCGCCACGTCGAAATCGCTGAAGAACGCCACCAAAGACGAGATCAAGTCGCTGGGCGTTGAGGGACATCAGGCTTTGCATGCCACGCTCGGCACCATGACCGAACTCAAGACCGTGGCCCGTATGCTGACCCGTGGTCAGTTGCGCGTCAACATGGAACTGGTCGGCTCTGAAGAGCCGTTCCAGCTGCTTTCGGATATGGTGAATCGTCTGACGATGGCCCTGATTGTGGTCGGTTTGTTCGTTGGCTCGTCGATTGTCTACTACGCCGGCATGAAGCCGATTATCTTCGGCATTCCGGTCATCGGCTTCATGGGCTACGTCGTGGCCTTCGCCCTCGGCGTATGGATCGTCATCGACATCTACTTAAAGGGGCGCAAAACCAAGAAGCGGTAGGGCATCGATTGATATCAGTCCAGCGGGAGGGTGGATTCGCGCTGGATAAGGTGGCAGGGTACGTAGTCGACACCGTGATGCGGGTTGCCGTCGATGGCATCGACCAAGTATCGTGCCGCACGCCGTCCGATGGTTTCGGTTTCGTTGTCGATCGACGTCAGTGCGGGCCTCGAGCTGGAGGTCAGTACCGACCAGTTATCGTGGCCGATGACGGCGACGTCATCCGGGATGCGCAGTCCCTGCTGCTTGAGCACGTCAATGCAGCCGCGGGCCAACTGATCGTTCTGGCAGACCACTGCATCGAACTTGACCCCTTGGTCGAGCAGCAGGCGGGTGGCGGCGCGGCCCCAGCCTTCGTCCCATTTGCCGTAACGAATTGGGCCGGCGGGTTCAATACCTAATTCGGAGAGTGCCTCGAGCGCGCCCTTGGTGCGGTCGGTGGCAGCGGTATAGGTTTCGTCGCCGCCGATAATGGCGATGTGCCGGCGGCCACACGAGATGAGATGGTTGATGGCCATGCGGCCGGCGTCCACGTTGTCGCAAGTGACCGAGCAGTCTTTGGGGTCGGTGGAGGGGCCGTAGACGTAGACCAGTGGCACGCCCCAGTCATGGCCAAGCGTGGGCCTGGGGTTGGTCTCGCACTGCACGATGAGCAGTCCGTCGACCTTGAGGGACAGCAGTTTCTCGACATGCTGACGTTCCAAGGCGGCGTCGCCACGAGCGTTGGCCAACAATACTGAGGTCGATTGGGCTCGCAACTCGTTCTCCGCGCCGATAAGAATCGGTGTGGAGAAACGACCCTGCAGATCGGAGGTGACCAGGCCGATAGTGCCGGTGGTGCCGCGGGCTAGGGATTGGGCGAGTTTGTTGGGAGAGTAGTTGAGTTGCTTGGCGGCATCCAGTACACGCTGCTTGGTTTCTTCGCTGATACGGGGTTTGTTGTGCAGTGCCTTGGATGCAGTGGCCGTCGAGACTCCGGCCAATGCCGCCACATCCTCAAGTCGCGCTGCCCGTCCGGTTGCTGGCTGGGTCATCATGCCTCGATTCCTTGGTTCTTCAGCAGTATATAGCGCATTGTTTTGCGATGAAATACCTCATACGGTGTGGTGCGCCATTGCATCTGGGAATAATTGTAGCTTCAATGCGAAAACTTTCGCAAACATCTTTTTTTCGGCGTGGCGTAGTCAGGGAAATTGTTCAAGTGCAAGGTAAGTGAAAGAAAGCGTTACTTCCATGTTCGCTTTTGTTTGATTTGCTCGACACGCCGGAATAATCATTGATATTAAGCCAATTCAAGCACGTTATTCATAGTCGAATCACAGTCTCGAACCCGTTTGATGTGAGAAAAAACGCGAAAATGCGAAAGCGCTTTTGCAAAAACTTCCATGTTTGTTTATATTGAGAAAAGGCTTTCGCAGTGTTACCTGCTCCGGGCAAAGGAGCGAGCAGGGCGAAACCAAGGAGGCGGACCGTCCGCCACCGCCTCTCATAGTTGAGCGGATATATAGAGAAAGAAGCGAACATGGTGTCTTTCAATAAACTGACCCGTACTCTTGCTGGCATCGCTGCCGCCGCGTTGATCGTTCCGCTGGCCGCCTGTGGTGGCTCCGGCAATGGTGGCACTGCCACCGCCGAAGGTATCCCGGCCAAGGGCACCGACGATGGTACCGAGATCACCCTGTGGACCCGTTCCCCTCTGGAGCGTCAGGCCAAGAACGTGGTCGAGGCTTACAACAAGAGCCACAAGAACCAGGTCAAGCTCGAGATCATCCCGAACGACGATATGGAAGGCAAGGTCGGCGGCGCTTCGCAGACCGACTCCCTGCCTGACATCCTCGCCGGCGACGTGGTCCGTATTCCGTACTGGGCTTCCGAGGGCATCTTCACCGACATCACCAAGCAAATCGATGGCCTGGACAACAAGGCCGACCTGCAGCAGGGCCACATCGAAGCCGGTACTGTTGACGGCGCCGAGTACACCCTGCCGTTCATCACTGACGTTTCCGTGATGGTCTGGAACAAGAACCTGTACAAGGAAGCCGGTCTGGACCCGGAGCAGGGTCCGAAGAGCATCGACCAGTTCGTCGAGCAGGCCAAGAAGGTCGCCGCCCTCAACAAGGATGGCGTCGCAGGCTCCTACCTCGCCGGTCAGTCCGGTGGTGCTCTGGTCTTCGACCTCTTCCCGTCCGTGTGGGCTGACGGCGAATCCGTCATGAACAAGGATGGCTCCGAGGCCACCCTGGACAACGACTCCATGAAGGGCGTCTTGGACGCTTACAAGGAGCTGGCCAACACCACCAACGGCCTGGGTGCAGGCTCCAAGGAAGAGACCGGCGCCACCTGGACCGCTCCGTTCGCGAACGGCAAGATTGGCGTTATGCCTTACCCGAACACCTCCACCACTGCTCTGTTCGATGCTGAGAAGGACGGCGGCTTCGAGGTCGGCGTTGCTCCGATCCCGGGCACCAAGGAAGGCAAGACCTCCACGTTCCTCGGCGGCGATGCCATGGGTATCTCCAAGGACTCCAAGCACGTTGCTCAGGCCTGGAACTTCCTCTACTGGCTGATGCAGTCTGACGCTCAGAAGGAAGTCTTCGCTGACCAAGGCGACACCGCCTCCAACATCCAGACCCTGAAGACCGCTTACAAAGACGCTGACCCACGCATCCAGACCATCAACTCCGTGATTATCGACGGCAACGGCCAGACCCCGAAGTCCCCGGCCTTCAACGAAGCCTTCAACGCCGCTGGCTCCCCGTGGCAGCTGCTCGTGCAGAACGCCGTGTGGGGTTCCGGTGACCTCAAGGCCGACAACAAGGCCGTCACCGACGTCCTGTCTGCCCAGTGATTCGGTGGTGATGCTCCTCACCATCACTCATCAAATCACAGCAATAACTGAATAATAACTGAACAGATTGAGCCGGTCCCTCCCTTGTGAGGGCAGGAGCCGGCTCAACCACATAATCGAACTTCTATCTTCTTCTTCATTCCTTCTCTTCCTTCATCACTACATACCTTATGAATGCGGTGTGTTGGCGGGGCTTCGGAGTCCTCCTTCCTCGAAGCCCTGACATCGGATTGCATTCGGATTCCGTGATTACCATTTCACAGTAATTTCCCAAAGGAGAGAGAAACATGTCGAGTGTTTCCAAGAGCGCCGGGGCTGTGCCCGTGCATAAGTCCAAGGCGAAGGCGGCGCAGACCAGGCGAGGTCTGCTGTACGCACTTCCGGACTGGCTGATGATTATCGTCCTGTTCTTCGTGCCGATTGTTCTACTGGTCGTCATGGCCTGCTCTCGTTGGAGCCTGCTGGGTGGCAACCGCGGCGTGAACTTCCCGGACAACTTCGTCAAGGTGTTCGAGAACAAATTGTTCTGGCCCTCGATTTGGTTCACGCTCGAGTACACCGTGATCGTCACGATCTTCCTGTTGGTCCTTGGCCTGGGCATGGCCATGATTGTGCAGGAGAGCTCGAAGTGGAACAACGTGCTGCGTACCTGCTTCCTGCTGCCGTCCGCGACGGGCCTGGCGTCCGCGTCCCTGCTGTTCTACGCCCTGTATTCCCCGCAGGTGGGCCCTGTCACCAAGATTCTGAGCTCGTTGGGCCTGATGCAGGAGGGTGGTTCGGTGCTGGCCACCGGCCAGTCGGCCCTGTGGGCCACGATTATCGTGATTGTTTGGCGTTTCTCGGGCTACTACATGCTGCTGATGATGATCGGTCTGCAGGCCATCCCCGGTGATCTGTACGAGGCGGCCCGCATGGACGGCGCCGGTTCCTGGCGTATCTTCTGCTCCATCACCCTGCCGCTGATGAAGCCGACCATCGTGATGTGCCTGGTCTACTGCGTGACCGGCTCGATCCTCGCGTTCGATCAGTTCTTCATTCTGACCAAGGGTGGTCCGAACAACTCCACCATGACCGTGGTGCAGCTCATCTACAACTTCGCCTTCGATTCCAAGAAGGATCTGGGTATGGCCGCGGCGCTCTCGCTGATCGTGCTGGTGGCCCTGGTCATCATCAACTCCATCCAGATGCGCGGCATGCGCGACAACACCAAGTGAGAAAGGGGAGGTAACACATTATGACTACCCCATTGTGGAAGCGCGTCATCGCCCGGATCCTTGAGGCCCTGCTGGCCATCATCTTCATCAGCCCGCTGGTCTGGGTCATCATCTGCTCGTTCAGCCCGCAGGCCGGTTCGGCCCAGTCCAAGGGCTGGGGCGTGGCCAACTACCTGACCCTGTTCGGTTATCAGGAAGGTCTGCCCAAGTACCTGTTCAACTCGGTAATCGTGACTCTGGTCGCGGTCGTGTTCTCCGTGGTCGTCTGCACACTGGCCGGCTACTCGTTCTCCCGCTTCGACTACCCGGGCCGCAACCTCGGCTTCATGGTCACCCTGTCGATCCTGATGGTACCGTACGCCTCGCTGCTGATCCCGCTGATGGTCTGGTACAAGCAGATCGGCCTGAACGACAGCCTGCTGGGCGTGGGCCTGGTCATCACCCTGTTCCAGCTGCCTATGAGCACGTTCATCATGCGCAACGCGTTCGACGCGATCCCCAAGGACATGGAGGAGGCCGCCATGGTCGACGGCTGCAACAGCCTCCAGGCCTTGTTCAAGATCCTGGTGCCGGTGGTCAAGCCTTCGATGGTTACGGTTGGCCTGCTCGCCTTCCTTGAAGCATGGAACAACTTCATGATTCCGCTGTACTTGAGCTCTTCGTCCAAGTCCACCCTTCCGCTGGCGATGGTGAACATGCGTCAGCAGACCATGGGCGTCATCGATTACGGTGCCACCGAGGCCGGCGTCGTGATCCTGCTGATTCCCTGCGCCATCCTGTTCCTCGCACTCCAGAAGTACTACGTCAAGGGCTTTATGGCTGGAGCCGTGAAGGGCTGATCATGAACGTTACAATCACTTCCCCGTTCTGGAAGCGGCGTCGCGACCAGATTGTCGAATCCGTCATCCCCTACCAGTGGGGCGTGATGAACGACGAAATCGACACCACAGTGCCCGACGACCCGGCCGGTAACCAGCTGGCTGACAGCAAAAGCCACGCGGTCGCCAATCTGAAGGTTGCCGCCGGCGAATTGGACGACGAATTCCACGGCATGGTGTTCCAGGATTCCGACGTCTACAAGTGGCTTGAGGAAGCCGCTTATGCGCTGGCCTACCATCCGGATCCCGAACTCAAGGCGCTGTGCGACCGCACGGTCGATCTCATCGCCCGCGCCCAGCAGTCGGACGGCTATTTGGACACCCCGTACCAGATCAAGTCCGGCGTATGGGCCGACCGCCCGCGCTTCAGCCTGATTCAGCAGAGCCACGAGATGTACGTGATGGGTCACTACATCGAGGCCGCCGTCGCCTACCATCAGGTGACCGGCAACGAGCAGGCCCTTGAAGTCGCCAAGAAGATGGCCGACTGCCTGGATGCCAACTTCGGTCCCGAAGAAGGCAAGATTCATGGCGCCGACGGCCACCCGGAAATCGAACTCGCCCTCGCCAAACTGTACGAGGAAACCGGCGAAAAGCGTTACCTGACGCTCTCCCAATACCTCATCGACGTGCGCGGCAAAGACCCTCAGTTCTACACCAAGCAGCTGAAGGCCCTGAACGGCGACAACATCTTCCCCGACCTCGGCTTCTACAAGCCCACCTACTTCCAGGCCGCCGAACCTGTGCGCGACCAGCAGACCGCGGATGGCCACGCCGTGCGCGTCGGCTACCTGTGCACTGGTGTGGCCCATGTGGGCCGACTGCTCGGCGATCAGGGGCTGATCGACACCGCCAAGCGTTTCTGGAAGAACATCGTCACCCGTCGTATGTATGTCACCGGCGCGATTGGTTCCACCCACGTGGGCGAGTCGTTCACCTACGACTATGATCTGCCGAACGACACGATGTACGGTGAGACCTGTGCTTCCGTGGCTATGAGCATGTTCGCCCAGCAGATGCTCGACCTCGAGCCCAAGGGCGAATACGCCGACGTGCTGGAGAAGGAACTGTTCAACGGTTCCATTGCCGGCATCTCGCTCGACGGCAAGCAGTACTACTACGTCAATGCACTGGAGACCACGCCTGACGGACTGGATAACCCGGACCGCCACCACGTGCTCTCCCACCGCGTCGACTGGTTCGGCTGCGCATGCTGCCCGGCCAACATCGCCCGGCTCATCGCTTCAGTGGACCGTTACATCTACACCGAGCGCGACGGCGGCAAGACCGTGCTGAGCCACCAGTTCATCGCCAACACAGCCGAATTCGCTTCCGGCCTGACGGTCGAGCAGCGTTCGAACTTCCCGTGGGATGGCCATGTGGAATACACGGTGAGCCTGCCCGCCAGCGCCACTGACAGCTCGGTCCGTTTCGGACTGCGCATCCCCGGCTGGTCGCGGGGCTCCTACACGCTGACCGTGAACGGCAAGCCCGCAGTGGGCTCGCTGGAAGACGGCTTCGTATACCTTGTGGTCAACGCCGGCGATACGTTGGAGATTGCGCTCGAGCTCGACATGTCCGTGAAGTTCGTGCGCGCCAACTCCCGCGTGCGCTCCGACGCCGGCCAGGTGGCCGTTATGCGCGGTCCGCTGGTCTACTGCGCCGAACAGGTCGATAACCCCGGTGATCTGTGGAACTATCGTCTGGCCGATGGCGTCACCGGTGCGGATGCCGCTGTGGCTTTCCAGGCCGACTTGCTGGGTGGCGTCGATACCGTTGATTTGCCGGCAGTGCGCGAGCGCGCCGACGAGGATGACGCGCCGCTGTACGTGGATGCCGACGAACCGCGTGCGGGCGAACCCGCGACGCTGCGCTTGGTGCCGTACTACTCGTGGGCCAACCGCGAGATAGGCGAGATGCGTGTCTTCCAGCGTCGATAAAGATCGGCGATATGCCGGCCTGCGCGCAACTGGCCGGCAAAAAAATACTTATGCCGCCATCGTCTGCAATAAGTCGATGACGGCATAGGCCGGATGTCAGTATCGATTGGAGCCGAAAACACATCCGGGGAATGAGGTCTCCTGTGCGGGGTAATACCCGTGCAGGAGATTATTTTTTAATTATATGCTCCTGCTGTGAGAGCTGTCGGCGGAGTCGACTGAGGGCGGTCATAAGCGGTACCGTGTAAGCCACCCTCAGTCTCGCTTTGCGAGCCAGCTTCCGCCAGCGGGAGCCTGTTGGTTCCTGATTCAGCGAGGCTGAATCGTTGCGCCGTAGGTACTGCGACACGGCGAAACGCAGCAATGCTCTAATGCGAAAATAAATGCGAAAGCTGAGAAATTACCGGGTTTTTGTTGTATAAGATGGTTGATATCACTGAGGGAAAGTTGTGAAACCGTATTCGCTCGGTTATGATGTGGAATCAGCTTCGGTGAATTGCTCCAACCGGGATATCCATGGCGGATATCACACCAGATTTACTGAAGACACTCATTCCGGTGAACCCAATAACCAATAAAGGAAACTGATGGAGAACGGGCTCTGCGGCCCAGCATCCACAGAAGAAGTCCTGGTCGCATAGACGCGACGTAGCCTGAGCGAAGACGCGAAAGACCGGGGCGGAGAGGTCCAAGCAGGAATGCATCAATCAACACGAAAGCGGTGGCTTGCGTCAATCGGCGCGGTTGCAGCGGTCGCCACACTGGCCACCGGCGGTGCAGTCACCGCGCAGGCAGCCGATACGCCCGTCATCAAGAATGCGGATGTGGCATATCCGTCGTTCAAGGGATCTGATGATCCGATGAAGACGGCGGCGAACAACACCACATATAACCCTGCCGCCAGCTATCTGCAGGAGACATTCGATAACGACGTGAAGAACCTGGCCGGCACCGACACCGACCATGACTTCTGGATCGATAAGATTCTCACCCGTACTGGTGCACAGCCAACTGGTAAAGGCACGAACGACAAGGGTTCTTACTCGTATGAAGGCTCCGACGGCAACAACTACCTGTTCACCCGTGGTCGCGCCGCCTACATGTACACGCACACGCCTAATCGGCTCGGTTTTGTGGGTAACACCGCCTACTGGGATGAGACCAACAGGGATGGCTTTACCGTTACCGTAAACGCTGACGGTGCAAACCAGACCCTTAACGAAGACGCCTCCCAGCGCAAGCAGACGCCGAGCTACTTCACCTCCTTGTTCCAGACCGGTGGCAAGAGCCTCAAGATCAAGGAAGTTAAGTACATCACCTACAACAACGTGATGGTTGCGAACCTCACCGTGGAAAGCACGCAGGACCGCGATGTCACACTGACCACGGCCTCGCCGTTCGCCGCCGAGGGTGCTGATGGTGCCACCGAACTTACTGGCCGCGTGAACGTCAAGAACAACCTGACGACCATCTATCCGCGCTTCTCCGCCAACAACCAGGACGGTTCCAACTGGATCGTCAGCGGTGGCAAACTCACCAGCACGTTGAGCCTCAAGGCCAACGAACCGCAGACCGTCAAGATTCAGCTCGGCCTGATCGCCAACGAACTGCCTGACTCCACCAAGGAATATGAGGCCCGTTACACCGGCGACCTTAAGGATGCTGCCGCCTCCTACAAGGATTCCGTGACCACCTACAACAAGTGGTGGGTCGATAACGCTCCCTACGTGGACACTCCGGAAGACAATATCGATAAGACCGTGGTCTACCGCTGGTGGCTGAGCCGTTTCAACATGCTCGACGCCAACATGCCTGGCAACACCTTCCAGTACCCGACCTCCATCGAGGGTGTGCTCGGCTACAACAACCAAATCGTGCTCACCTCCGGCATGTTCATGATGGACACCAAGTGGTTCCGCAACCCCGAGTACTCCTACGGCACCTGGCTTTCCGCCGGCGATACCGCCAAGAAGAGCAAGGCGGGCTATTACTACTACCACGACAATCCGGGCGACCCGGCCAACTGGAACCATAGCTACACGCAGTACATCACGCGCGCCGGCTGGGACTCCTACAAGGTGCACGGCGGTCCGTCCACCGTGGCCGAGGAGCTGGCCGACCAGGGTGCCGAGGACGTGCAAGGTCTACTCGCTTCCAAGAGCGAGCCGGACAACAACGACAACCAGAACAACAATGACAACAGCTTGATTGACTGGTCCTGGTGGTCGATGACCGGTAACGATGCCGACGCCGTTTCCTTCTCTGAGCCGGGTCGCTCCGGCCAGCGCATGGATCGCGCCGATGGTTCCGCCAATATGTGGGCCAACGCCAATGCGGCTGCTCAGGCCTACAAGGCCGCTGGCGATACCGCCAACGCCGAGAAGATGCAGGCCATCGCCGACAAGATCCAGAAAGAAGTCACCACTGAACTGTGGGACAAGTCCGACAACCTGCTCAAGCACAGGTGGCTGAACGACGGTGCTTTCGCCAAGTACAAGGAGATCAATAACTACTACCCGTACTCCGAAGGCCTGATGCCTACCGGCAACGAAGATTACAACAAGGCTCTGCGCCTGTTCGAGGATTCCAACGAGTTCCCGATCTTCCCGTTCTTCACCGCCAACCAAGCGGACAAGGCCGCGTTGAACTTCCCCGGTTCCAACAACTTCTCCATCATTAATGCGCAGCCGCTGCTGCAGGTCTACTCGGCCGGTATTCGCAACTACGATGCAGCCAAGAATGGCTACATCACCAATGAGCAGTTCAAGAAGCTGCTGTACTGGGTGGCGTTCGCGCACTACCAGGGCGGCGATAACAACTACCCTGATCAGAACGAGTTCTGGAACGAGGACAACAACAACGTCGGCGATGTGAACGGTGACGGCGTGATCAACAACCTCGACAAGAACCTTGACGCCGCACAGAACGGCGGCAAGATCACCTACCGCTCCTGGATCCACCACACCCAGCTCGGCACCACGAACTGGACGATGGTCGAGGACGTAGCCGGTATGGTGCCGCGCGAGGACAACAAGATTGAGCTAAACCCGATCGAAATCCCCGGTTGGAACTACTTCACGGTAAACAACCTGCGCTACCACGATCAGAATGTCTCCATCGTATGGGACAAGGACGGCAGCCACTACGGTGGTCCTGCTGGCTACAGCCTGTACGTGGGCGGCAAGCTCGCCTTCACCTCCGACAAGCTGGCGCACCTCATCTATGACCCGGCTGCGGGAACGGTCGAGGTCAAGGACGATTCCAGTGCCCAGGTTACCGTCGGCGCCGAAGCCGTCAAGAACGTGAAGGCCGCCAATCAGGTTACCTTCAATGCCGATCAGCGCGTGACCGACCTGTTCGCCAAGTCCGGCACCAACGTCGACTCCGCCTCCAAGTCCACCACGAACGTGGCCAAGGACGCGGACGTGACCGGTACCACCTACGCCGAGAAGGACACCAACTACCCGGCCAAGAACGCGGTGGACGGCAAGACCGTGATGGAATCGTTCTGGGGTACCAAGGGCTCCGGGAACAAGACCGACACGCTCAATATCAAGTTCAAGGACGGCAAGCAGAAGATCGACGACATCCGCTTGTACTTCTACCAGAGCTCGTCCAGCCAGACCATCTCCGGCTATGCCGAGCCCGCCAACTACAAGTTGGAGTACCAGAAGGATGACGGCACATGGGCCCCGATTGCGGATCAGGTGCGCACCCCGAACTACGCGGGCGCGAACTACAACCGTATCCAGTTCACTCCGGTGGAGACCACGACCATCCGCGTCACCTTCACGCCGCAGGCCGGCATGGCCGTCGGTGTCAAGGAGATCGAAGCCTACAACACCGGTATCAAGGCTGACGGCACTTCCGAGAACCAGACTCCGCAGGTGGATGCTTACGTGTCTTCCAGCACCTCATCTGGTGCCAAGCTCGTCGGTACGGTGAAGGATGACGGTCTGCCCGCAGAAGGCGACGTCACCACCACATGGTCCCAGGTCTCCGGTCCGGAAGGCGGTGCTGCGAAGTTCGTGGACGCCTCCGCTGCCAGCACCACCGTCACCTTCAACAAGGAGGGTGACTACGTCCTGAAGCTCACCGCTTCCGATGGCGAGAAGGAAGGCTCCAAGGAAATCACCGTTCACGGCATCCCCTCTGACGGTACCGTGAACGTAGCCCCGCAGTCGAGCGCCTCTGCCAGCTACACCAACGGCTACCAGCCGAAGGACAACGCCAAGAAGGTCATCGACGGTCAGGTGGTATACGCCAACACGCCGAACGAGACCTGGAACAACTGGGGCGACTCCACTGGTGTGGAGCCGTGGCTGCAACTGAAGTGGGCCGGCAAGGTGCCGCTGAAGAAGGCCAAGGTCTTCTTCTGGACCGATGGCGGTGGCGTGCCGATGGTCTCATCTTGGAAGCTCCAGTACGCTGACGCTGACGGTAACTGGCAGGATGTGAAACTGGCTGACGGCCAGTCCTACACGGTCAACCGGAACGAAGGCAACGAAGTGAAGTTCGCCGACGCCGTCGAAACCGACAAGCTGCGCGTGGTCTTCCCGAAGGGCGCCATCGTGGGTGCTTCCGAGTTCGAGGCGTACGCCATCGAGCCGGTGAGCGTGGACGAAGTCAACCGACTGGTGCAGACCGGTTCCAAGGCTGATGATCTGAAGCTGCCATCCACCGTGAGCGCCGTATACACCGACGGTTCTCGCCGTGACCTCGCCGTCACGTGGGGTAAGGTGACCGACGCTCAGCTGGCCGCCGATGCCGTATTCGATGTCAAGGGTACCGTCGCCGGTGCGCTGAACGGTACGGTTGCACACATCGCGGCTCGTTCCGATACCGCATCGCAGACCGTGGGTAATGCGCAGCCGGTTGAGCAGACCGTCTACCAGAACGCCAAGTCCATCGACCTGCCCGCCACGGTTCCGGTGAAGTTCCCGAACGGATACAACGACGACCGCAAGGTCACGTGGAAGGATGCCGACATCAAGGCCATCGACCTGACCAAGGTTGGTGACTACGAGGTGGCTGGTACCGTCGACGACGGTTCATCTTCCGCAGCTGCCAAGCTCACTGTCCACGTGGTTGCCGACCCGAACGGTTCCTCCACTCCGGAGCCTGAGCCTGAGCCGTTGGTCGGTTGGATTGAAGGCAAGGCGACCAGGACCACCATTTCGCCTGATTCCGAGGCGACCTGGTCACCGGCCGAAGGCAAGCTCAACGACGGCGTAGTCGTCGATGATACTTGGCCGACCACGGATGATCAGAACGTCAACGACAAGGTCTGGGGTTCTTGGGGCAAGGCAAAGGACGGCATGTACGCCCAGTACGACTTCGGTCAGTCCGTGACCGTTGACCAGAGCCGCGCCCAGTTCTGGGCCAACTTCGCTGAGACTGACGATTCGAAGGGTGGTCTGGAAGTCCCGGACGCTTGGAAGATTCAGTACCTCGCCGAGGATGGTTCTTGGAAGGACGTCGAGCCCACCGAGGATTACACCGTCGTGCGTAATTCGCCGGCTTCTCGTGCGGATACCGATGCCAAGGGTTGGAGCGCTGTGACCTTCAAGCCGGTCACCACCAAGTCGCTGCGACTCGTGCTCACTCCGTACACCGGCAGCAGCACCTTCGGGGCCGCCGTGGCCGAGTGGGGCGTGCATGGTATTGACGGCACCGAGCCTGAACCTACCCCGGTCGACAAGACCGCGCTCAAGTCGGCTCTTGACGCAGCCAACGGCCTCGATGCAAGCCGCTACACCGCCGCTTCATGGGCTGAGTTCCAGCAAATCATTGACGCTGCCCAGGCTGTGTACGACGATGTCAATGCCACCGAAGAACAGGTCGCCGAGCAGGTGACCAAGCTCGAGGACGGCCAGAAGGCGCTCGTTGCGCTCGCCACCGACGTGGAGAAGTCCACGTTGCAGGCGGCCATCGACACGGCCAAGGCCGAGGCCGCTTCCGGCAAGTACACGGATAAGAGTGTCGAGGCCTTGAACAAGGCCATCGAGGCTGCGGAAGGTGTGCTCAAGGGCGATGAGGCCGGTGAGGTCACTCAGGCCGCCGTCCAGGAAGCGTTCGCTTCGCTGAACAAGGCCGTCAAGGCCTTGGAAGAGAAGCCCGCCGCCGAAACGGTGAAGAAGGAGTCTCTCAAGGCTTCCATCGAGCAGGCCAAGAAGGCTGACAAGTCGAAGTACACCGAGAAGGCATGGCAGGCTCTGCAGAGCCAGATTGCCGCCGCTCAGAAGGTGTACGACGACAAGGACGCCAAGCAGGCCGACGTCGATGCCGCACAGGATGCTCTCGACAAGGCGTTCTGGGCCACGAAGCCGGAGCAGAAGCCCGGCTCCCAGCAGCCCGGCGTGGCCGACGGCAAGCAGAACGACAACAAGGGCAGCCTGACCAACACGGGTGTGGCTGTGCTCGGTGTCGGAATTCTCGCTGTGCTGTTCGCCGCCGCGGGTGTGACCATCCTGAAGCGCCGCCAGTCCGGTGCTCACGGTTCGGCCCGCCACTCTGCCTGACCCGCAACGGAGTCATTCTGCCGAGTGAGCCCCCTCACAGAGGGGGCTCTAGCCTTTTCCTTCTACCCATCATTACTCTTTTCACTCACTCAATGAGGAGCACTATGAGTTTCCATGTATCCGCGCAATCGGTTCGCGCGGTGGCCGGTGGACTCGTCGCCGCAGCGACATTGCTGCCAGGCCTTGCCCTTGCGCCGACCGCAATGGCCGCCGATTCAGCCACCGCTGACAACGCGCCCAGCGTTGCCGGTCACGCGTATAACGAACTGCCGTATAACAATCCTGATGTCACCGTCACCCAAATCGACAATAGCGCACTGCCCAGCTACATGCGCAACCCCATCGGGCAGAACGAGGGTATTGACACCCCGAACGATCTTTCGCAGAACTACTACTCTGCGGATGCATCCGCGCTGAGCTATGACGGCAAACTCTTCGTCTTCACCGGTCACGATGAGGCTTCGCCCGACTACGGCTCCTTCAACATGAAGGACTGGGGCGTATACGTCACCGATGAAGACGGCCTAAATCAAGGCAAATGGACACATTACAAGACCATCGCCAAGGCAGACCTGTTCAGCTGGGCCACCGGCGATGGCGCGTACGCCGGCCAAGTCGTAGCCGACGATAACGGCACCCCGAGCGACACTTCCGATGATTGGTTCTACTACTACGTGCCGGTGAAGGACAAGGCTTCTGAGGCGGCTGGACAGGACCCGTTCGCCATCGGCGTGGCCAAGTCGAAGAGTCCGCTCGGCCCGTGGAAGGATGCCATCGGTAAGCCGCTGCTCACCACATCGCAAACCCAGATTGAAACCATCGATCCGGCATTCTTTGTGGACGAGGATGGCACCGGATATTTGCACTTTGGTACTTTTGGCACCCAGCTCGCAATCAAGATGAAGAAGGACGCCACAACCGGCCGCACCTCGTACACTGAGACCGAAACCAAGACTGATGGCACCACGCCGAACCTCCACACCATGAAGGACGCGGACAGCAACGCGAACGGCCCGAAGGGATTCTTCGAGGCGGCGTGGGTGTTCCGTAAGGGCGATACCTATTACAACGTGTACGACGGCGGTAAGCCCGGTTCGGGCACGGCCACCTGCGTGGAATCGAACTATCAAGCTTGCATCCAGTACTCCACTTCCGACAGCCCGCTCGGCCCATGGAAGTACCAAGGCGTAATCGTGCCTTCTGGCTCGGCCACCACGATGCACCCCTCAGTGCTCCAGTTCGGCGACAAATGGTATGTGACCTACCACACCGGCGATAAGGAAGGCGGCACCGATTTCCGCCGTGCCGTGTGCATCGATGAAGTCGACTGGACCGCTGACGGCCAGATGACTTCCACCGCACATCCGACCAAAGCGGAGAAAACGCAGCCCTCCACCAACGTAGCCTCGTACGCAAAGGTGAGCGCAACGTTCACCGAGACGCCGGCATACAAGGGATCGGTGAACGATGGGCGTGTACTGCAAACCATTGTGGTGCCACCGAACCACTGGACCAACTACCGCTCCATTCCGCAGCCACAATCCGGCGACTCGCTGGTCTACCAATGGGATGGCACTGTGCGCGCCAACTCGTCCAAGGTTTGGTTCGATGTGGATTCCAACGCGCTGCGCGCGCCCGCTTCGTGGAAGATTCAGTACTTGGACGCGGACGGTACATGGAAGGATGTCACCAACCCGAGTGCCTATACAACGACCACAGGCAAGGCCAACCCCAACGCCGTCACCTTCGATGCGGTGACCACTACTGCCTTAAAGCTCGACATGACCGGTCAAGCTGTGGATGGCGGCTATGCCTCCGTGGCCGTTGCTGAATGGGAAGTCGGCTCCGACTCCAGCGAATCGCCGGCAATCACTGCGCCGAAGAGCGTGACCACCGCCACCGGTACTGCGCCTACTCTGCCGGCCACAGTGGATGTGAAGTACGGGAACCCAACCGTTGCCTCCCCAGTAATTTGGCGTCCAGTTGATGCTTCCTCGTATGCCAAGGTCGGTTCGTTTACGGCCTACGGCGTGGTCGCCGGCGTGCCCGGTGAGGCAAGCGAGCAGGGCAATGTGTCGGTAAATGTCACCGTGCAGGACGGCTACCAGCCTGCCGCTGATACCACGAAGCCGACTGTAACCGTTGCCGTTACTGCTAACGCAGGCAATAGCGAGTGGCTCACCACCGCTCCGTTCGCCACCGTGCAGGCCACGGACGACACCGCACCTATCGCCAAGCTGGAGATTTCCGCTGATCAAGGCAAGAGCTGGACCACCATCGCCGCGAATGCAAACGCGGCCATTGCCACGCTTTCCCAGCAGGGCGATGTCGAAGTGTGGGCTCGCGCCACCGATCAGGCCGGCAACGTTTCCGACGTGGCCAAGGCCGGCGGCAAGGTGGACTCCGCCGCGCCAACCGTGACCGCCGCCGCCGATAAGGAGGAGCGCACGCTGACCTTGACCGCTGATGACGGCACCGGTTCCGGTGTCGCATCAATTGAATACCGCATTGGCACAGACGGTCAATGGGCCACGTACAGCAAGCCGATTGCTGCACCGAGCGCGTCGCGCGCCACCGTGTACTACCGCGCCACCGATAAGGCCGGCAACGTGTCCGCTTCGGCGAAAACCGACATTCCATCCGACACTTCCGTGCTGCTGACCGGCTACATTGAGGGCGATGCCACCGCCACCGATGTGGACGGCAAGGCATCCGGCTGGGTCAAGGGTGCCGCCGCGTTGAACGACGGCAAGATCATTCCCGATATCACCATTGCCAACGAGGATGTCTGGGGCACTTGGCCCAACACCGGTGAGATGCGCCTCGACTACGAGTGGGACCGTGAAGTGACTATCGACTCTAGCCGCGTGCAATTCACCTCGGATGATGGCGGATTGGGTATTCCGGCATCGTGGGAATTGCAGTACTGGGACGCCTTGGCGAACAACGGTGCCGGCAACTTCGTGGATATTTCCGACGCCACCTACACTGTGACCGCCAATTCACCGTCTGCTGGCTGGGCCACCGGCGATGCCAAGGGGTGGTCTGATGGCACGTGGAACACTCCGGTCAAGACTACCAAGTTGCGTATGGTTATCACGTCCGGCTCGGCTTCTCCGGCTGTTGCCGAATGGCAGGTTCATGCCATTGACGACAGTACGCCTGAGCCGCCTGAGCCCACACCGATCGACAAGACCGAGCTCAAGCAGGCGCTCGCTGACTCGCCTAAGGCTGACGATGCCTCCAAGTACACCGAGACTTCATGGGCGGAGTACGCGGCGGTATTGGATTCGGCGCAGCAGGTGTATAAGGCTGAGGATGCCACCGAAGCTGCGGTGGTGGATGCCGCAACCCAGCTGAAGCAGGCAGCGAAGAAGCTGGTGCTTGTAGCTACGGTGCAAGATCGTGCCGCGCTGAGCGCTCAGCTCGATGCCGCTGCTGCCGTGGATCGCACAAAGTGGACTGATGAATCGCTGGCCGTGCTTGATTCGGCAGTCGCTACGGCGAATGCGCTGACGAGTGATGGTCAGGCCGCCCAGTCTGACGTACAGGCTGCGACTGAGGCAATCAGCGATGCCATCGCGGGTCTGGTTGAGAAGAGCACCACGAAGCCTGGCCAGGGTGGCGATAAGCCCGGTTCCGGCACGGACAAGCCCAACCAAGGCAACGATTCCAACCAGAACAAGGGTGATGCAGACTCCGGCAAGCACAAGAAGATACCTGACACCGGTGCAGCCGTGCTTGGTGTTGGCATCCTCGCCGTGGTACTTGCTGTTGCGGGTGTAATCATCCTCAAGCGCCGCAAGTCCGGTACCTGCTAGTCCCACTCGCTCGGCCTAGCATCACCAAGCCCCCGCGCATGAACAGCGGGGGCTTCACTTTTGTTCAATAACAAGCATTATGTGCGCGTATGAGACTACGATGGTGGGGAATCTACGAACAGGGGCAGCAATGACGGCATACATGGACCATAAGGATCTCGCCAACGAAGTTATCGATCAGGCGCGCGCACAAGAGATTACTGATGGTGTGCATCGCGTGCTTGACCGGATTGCCTCAGCGGAGTCCGCAGCCGGGCGTGCTGCCGGTTCGGTCCAATTGCTGGCTGCCACCAAGACGCGCGATGTCGGCGAGATTCTGGCGGCTATCGATGCTGGTATTCGCGTGATTGGTGAGAATCGTCCACAGGAGATTACTGTCAAGGCTGACGGTCTGGCAAAACGACTGGGGGAGCGTGGTTATTCGCTAGGCGTGATTGATGCCGCTGAGGCTGACACGGCCAATGCCGCAGCTGCAACGCATATTCCTTTCCATCTCATCGGCCAATTGCAAGCCAATAAAATCGGCAAGGTGCTGCCGGTAGTGGACACCATCGAATCCGTGGATTCCATCGAACTGGCGGAAAAGATCGCCCGCCGTGCCACCATGCGCGGCATCACGGTCGGCGTGTTGCTGGAGGTGAACGAATCCGGCGAGGAATCGAAGTCCGGCTGCGCACCCAGCCACGCCATCGACTTGGCCCAGCGCATCGGTGCGATGGGCGGACTGCGCTTGCAGGGATTGATGACTATTGGTGCCCATGTGGATGATGAGCGCACGATTCGTGCGGGCTTCGCGCATCTGCGCCGCACTCGTGACCAGATTCTTGCCTCCGGTGCCGAAGGCACGGCCGACTGCACCGAACTGTCAATGGGCATGACCCATGACATGGCCTACGCCATCGAAGAAGGCTCCACCATCGTGCGCGTCGGCACCGCCATCTTCGGCGAGCGCGCCTTCATCTGATTGGAGCTATACGAAAAAACACCGCTTGATCAATAGCCAAGCGGCGTTTTTTCGTAAGGATTTTCGGCGTATCAATCACGCATAGATATTGCGCGGACGCATGTCCTCGGGCAGGCCGTCGAGCAGAATCGCCACGGAACCTTCCTCGAACACGGAGCGAATACCCGCGGCCAGCAGCGGTGCGCAAGACAGTACGGTCATATTCGGCAGGCGCTTCTCTTCGGGAATCGGCACGGTGTCCATAAACACGATTTCATGCGCGCCGCAGTGAGACAGGCGCTCCACGGCCGGGCCGGAGAGCAGGCCATGGGTGGCGACCAGCGTCACCGACTTGGCGCCGGATTCGTTCAGGGTGCGCACGGCTTCGCAGATAGTACCGGCGGTATCGACCATGTCGTCGATGACCACGCAGTCGCGGCCGTCGACATCGCCGATAATGCCATGTGCCTCGGCATGGTTCGGACGAGTAATATCACGCTGTTTGTGGATGAATGCCAGCGGCAGATTGCCTAGCTTGGCGGCCCACTGTTCGGACACTTTGATACGGCCGGCATCCGGGGACACGATGGTGGTGTTGCCCAGATCAAGGGTGGAACGCACGTAATCGAGCAGCACCGGCATGGCGGTTAGATGATCGACCGGACCATCGAAGAAACCCTGCTCCTGAGCGGCGTGCAGATCGACCGTCATAATGCGGTCTGCACCGGCGGCGTGGAACAGATCGAAAATCAGACGGGCGGTGATGGGCTCACGACCGCGGTGCTTCTTATCCTGGCGCGAGTAGCCGAGGAAGGGCGCCACCACGGTAATCGACTTGGCGGAGGCGCGCTTCAAAGCATCGATCATGATGAGCTGTTCCATGATCCACTTGTTGATATCGCCCGAATGACACTGCAGCACGAACACGTCCGCACCGCGCACCGGTTCGGTGAAACGCACGTACATCTCGCCATTGGCAAAGTCATAGGACGTGGTTTCGAGGATTTCGGTTCCCAAGCATTCGGCCACCTTCTCAGCTAGCTCGGGGTAGGCGCGGCCCGTGACCAATACGAGTCGTTTATCCGGAGTGCCTTCAAGAATCGCCGACATGCGTTCGCATCCTTTGTTTGAGTCGCTGTGTGATTTACGCCTTAACCAGTGTACAAGCACCCCGCCGCAGCGAACGCCACGGCGGGGTGCTTATTTCGTAAGAGTGTTGAGATTGCCGAAATCACTCGGAGAACTCGACACTGACCTTATTGTCTTTGATGGTGAAGTTGCCGTTGACCTCCTTGCCTTCAAGCGTGTACGTCAGCTGGGCGCTCACGGTGCCATCGGCATTATTGGAGGTCTGCGAGATGCGCGCGTTGGTGATGCGCGTGTTCTCGCCCGAGGATGCCTTGCTGGTCAGCAGTGCGCGCTGGTTCGTATTCACGTGAGGATCGGCGATGGTGTTGGCCTTGTCGTAGTTGCCGGAGGAGATGGCGGCCACATAGCTGTTCGCAACGCTCTTCGCGCTGAACACGGCGGAAGACAGCACGCCATACACGATACCGAACAGCACGAGGAAGCCGGCCACGGCACCAACGATGATGAAGATTTTCTTCTGTTGCTCATTCATGGTGGTGGAGGTCGCGCCAGGTGCGGCTACCGGTGCCGCTCCGGGAGTGATGGGAGCCGCGGGCTGCGTGGGCTTGGCCAAAACGGTGGACATCGCGAAACCGGCAAGAATATGGGCATACCCTGTCCCGCCTCATATATAGACTGTCCAAGTTGCCCGAAGAGGCGGTGCCGGTTTGGTGCTGCGTCATGGGCTAACACGCATACACACTCCTGCCACGGAACGTCCGTGGCCGAATAGTCCGAAGGAGGTGGGTGATGTCTGCGCACAAGTACGAACTGATGTTCATCGCCGATCCTGAGCTGGATGAGCGCGGTCTGAAGAAGCTGACCGAGCAGTATCTGGAACTCGTCACCAAGGAAGGCGGCTCTTTCGATGAGCCCGATTACTGGGGCCGTCGCAAGCTCGCCTATGAGATTGCCGGTAAGACCGAAGGCAACTACGTCGTGGTGAAGTACACCGCCGAGCCCGCTACCAGCGATGAGCTTGACCGTGTTCTGAACCTCAACGAATCCGTGATCCGTACGAAGATTCTTCGTAAGGGCTGAATCAAGCGTTTAGTCAGCTGAACAGCTGGTATTCAAGGTAAGTAAGAAGGACCGTTATGGCAGGTGAAACCGTCATCACCATCGTGGGCAACCTCACTGCGGACCCCGAGCTGCGCACTATTGGCAGCGGTGCGACCGTGGCGAGCTTCACGATTGCTTCCACCCCGCGAACCTGGAATCGTCAGACCAACCAGTTCGAGGATGGTCAGGCGCTGTTCATGAGGTGCTCCGCTTGGCGTGATCTGGCCGACCACTGCGCCCAGTCCCTGAAGAAGGGCATGCGCGTGATTGCCACCGGTCGCCTCCAGCAGCGTTCCTATCAGGCACAGGATGGTTCCCAGCGAACCGTCGTGGAGATGCAGCTCGATGAGATCGGGCCCTCCCTGCGCTACGCCACCGCACAGGTGACTCGCCAGTCGTCCGGTCAGGGCGGCTTCCAGGGTCGTTCCGGTGGTTTCCAGGGTGGTCAGCAGTCCAATCAGGGCTATGGCAACCAGGGTGGCCAAGGTGGTTATGCCGGTGGCCAGGGCGGTTACAACGGTGGCTATCAGGGTGGTGGCGCTGGATACTCCCAGCAGTCTGCCGCTCCCGCCAACCCGTCCGCTCCTGCGGTCGACCCGTGGAGTAATGCCGGTGCATCTGATGCCGGTAGCTTCTCCACGTTCGGCGCTTCCTCCGATTTCGGCGGCGACGATTCCGACCCGGAGTTCTGATCAGTACTTGCCTCCCCGCTGCCAGCAGCAATCAATATCAAGATTTATAAGGAGAACATCATGTCACGTAAGAGGCCGCAACCGCCGGTCAAGCCGTTCAAGAAGAAGCCGAACCCGCTGAAGGCCGCCAAGGTCACCGAGATCGATTACAAGGACGTTGCGCTGCTGCGTAAGTTCATTTCCGATCGCGGCAAGATCCGTTCCCGTCGTATCACCGGCGTGACCGTGCAGGAGCAGCGTGAGCTGTCCAAGGCGATCAAGAACGCCCGCGAGATGGCCCTGCTGCCGTACGCCACCTCGGGTCGCTGAGTTAGGGAGGCTTTGAACAATGGCTGAAACCAAGGTTATTCTCACCAAGACCGTGTCCAACCTGGGCCATTCCGGTGACGTTGTCGACGTGAAGTCCGGCTACGCCCGCAACTACCTGTTCCCGCAGGGCCTCGCTTTCGCGTGGACCAAGGGCGCTGAGGCTCAGATCGTCGCTATGAAGCGCGCTCGTCTGGCCAAGGCCGTCGCTACCCGCGAGGACGCCGTCGCCGCTAAGGCCGCCATCGAGGGCACTACCGTCGAGATCGCCGCCAAGGTGTCCGAGTCCGGCAAGCTGTTCGGTGGTATCTCCAACGAGGCCATCGCCGTCGCTCTGTCCGACAAGGCTGCGGTGAACCCGAAGGCCATCGAGGTCGAGACCATCAAGACCACCGGCGATTTCCCCGCCAAGGTGGCCCTCCACCCGGAGATCACCGCTTCCTTCTTCGTGAAGGTCGTGGCCGAGTGAGTCATTCCGGCCTAGTGCTGGAATCACACAGACCAAGAGTCTGAGCTTAAGCATCATCCCCCGTGCGGTTTGCGCCGCATGGGGGATTTTTGTATTAGCAAAAACGCCGGAAATAGGCGCGACACGCCGAGAGTTGCATTCGCTTCAAATCTGAGTATATTTATCACCTGTTGCAAGGAATACTTCAACATCTAACCAAGCCCCTGTAGCTCAGTTGGTTAGAGCAGCTGACTCTTAATCAGCGTGTCCAGGGTTCGAATCCCTGCGGGGGCACAGACAACCGGAATCGAAAGATTCCGGTTTTTTGTTTTTTCCAGTATCAGTCCGTAGCTGGTGCGGAAAGGCCGTCTTCGCGCGTGACGGCCGGACGTGTAAGGAGCAACGTCATGCCTCAGATATTCACGTTCACCGTATCCGACCCCGAAGGCATGCACGCCCGCCCGGCTGGCCGGTTGGTTGCCAAAGCGCAGGAATATGAATCGAGCATCACCGTTGCCTACGGTGGAAAATCCGTGGATGCCAAGCGTATCTTCGGTGTTATGGGACTTGATGTTCAACAAGGTGACGAGGTTACGGTTCGGGTGCAGGGCAACGATGAAGCTGTCGCTGCTGCAGAGTTCGAGCGATTCCTCAAGGAGCACCTGTAATGAGAACGATACAGGGCGTCAGCGTATCCGCTGGCATTGCTATCGGCACGGTCCGCGTGCTCGCCGCCGTAGATTATGCCGTAGAACGCCGCTTAATCGACGACCCGCAGGCCGAGATGGATCGATTCCGCGCGGCCCGTGACACGGCCGTCGCTCAGCTCAAGCAACTGCGTGACAACGTCGCCGCTGAGTTCGGCGAAAACAAGGCCGAACTGTTCGACGCCCATCGGCTTATGCTCCAGGACCCGGACTATGCGGAATGCGTCGAAGGTTTGATTGCGCAAGACAAGGTGAACGCCGAATTCGCGGTGAAGAGCGTCGCCGAACAGTTCGCCGCCATGTTCGCTGCGATGGATAGCTCGACCATGCAGGCTCGAGCCGCTGATGTCAAGGATGTTTCTCGCCGCGTGATGAACGTGCTGCAAGGCAAACGCGATAGCACGGCGCAGGATGGCAGTGTACAAGGCGATGCTGTGCAGAACGGTATTGTGCAGAACGGGACCGCGCAGAACGGCGAAAGCCACATCATCTTCGCCGAAGATCTTGCTCCCAGCGAGACCGCGCAGCTCGACCGCGCTAAGGTTTTGGGCCTCGTGACCGCCAAGGGCTCAGCGAACTCGCACACCGCGATTCTGGCGCGCACGATGGGCCTGCCCGCCATCACCGGTATCGGCGACGCCTTTGACCCGGCCGATGATGGTCACGTTGCCGTAATCGACGGCGCCAGCGGTGCGGTATTCGTCGACTCGGACGAGGCCACGTTGACCGAATACCGGCGCAGGAAGGCCGAGGCTGAGGAGCACCTAAGCCTCCTGCGGAAGCTCAAGGGCAAGCCCACCGAAACCAAGTCCGGTCAGCGGGTCCACCTGTACGCCAACATCAGCCGTCCCTCTGACGCAGCCGCCGTGCTGGCCAACGATGCTGAGGGCATCGGCTTGTTCCGCAGTGAGTTCCTGTATCTGGAACGCGAGGACTGGCCGACCGAGGAATTTCAGTTCGATGCATACGGACAAGTCGCACAGGAGATGGGCGACCGTCCGGTCATCATCCGTACGCTCGACATCGGCGCGGACAAACAGGTCGACTACTTCAATCTGAGCCACGAGGATAATCCCGCGCTTGGTTACCGGGCAATCCGCATCTGCCTGACCCGCCCGGAGATTTTCAAAGTCCAGTTACGCGCATTATTGCGCGCCTCAGCATACGGCAACATCGCCATTATGCTGCCCATGATCACCTCTGTGCAGGAGGTACGCGACGCCAAGCGGATTCTTGAAGAAGCCAAAAGCGAGCTGCGCGGCGAGCGCACCGACTTCAACGAGAGTATCCAGATCGGCGTTATGATTGAGACGCCTGCGTCGGTCATTATGGCCGACGAGCTGGCCGCCGAAGTCGATTTCTTCTCCATCGGCACCAACGACCTGACCCAGTACACGCTGGCCTGTGACCGTCAGAACCCGAGTCTCGAACGCTTTGCCGACCCGCATTCACCAGCTGTGCTGCGCATGATCCAGATGACTATCGAGGCTGCCCATCGTCATGGCATCTGGTGCGGCATCTGCGGCGAGCTTGGCGCAGACTTGAGCCTGACCGATACGTTCCTGCGCCTAGGAATCGACGAACTGTCCGTCTCGCCCACCAGCGTCCTGCCCCTGCGCAACGTCATTCGCAACCACTGAGATTCAAGGTCGCTTGGGGCTGGTGCCGTTTTGTTGGACTCGTCGTTGATTCCATCACCACCAATCATGCCACAAGACCGAGCTCGCGTCGACGATCCATGATGCTCATGCCGAACTCCGTCTTGATCCGCCTGTCCCGGTA
>SKET01000158.1_pt1 | contig 65047 bp, 59 predicted proteins | sample 4841461 | NCBI WGS metagenome assembly SKET01 (sample SAMN11008802, study PRJNA524170) | human gut metagenome | biome: Human fecal sample; material: Feces; isolation source: fecal sample from pouch patient p5 | host: Homo sapiens | place: Israel: Tel-Aviv | collected 2014-02-13
GGCATTCTGCGGTAGATAATCGTAAACATTGGTCTCCAGTTTCCATTTTCCGTTCTCTTCTTTTACACCGATGGTGATTTCATGCTCGGTATCCACTACAGCGTCCTGTTCCTGCTCCGCCGGCTTCGCCCCATTGAAGTAAACGTTGCCGCCAAGCCATACCGGCAGCTTCTCGTAATACAGATCCGGCGACTTTCCGGAGCCCATTCCGCAGTAGCCCTCAAATCTTGCCACGTACTCCTCCAGCGTCGGATATCCGCTGTACGGCACGGTTCCTGCTGTCAGATTTCCGTCATCCCATTCATTATCCCCAGTCAGTTTACGGATTTCTTCCATTCCCGCACGAACCGGCTTCTGGATGAAGATATTATTGTAGAACCGGCAGTCACCGTGAAGAACTGTCATAAATCCGTTGATCTCCGTGCGATGCGGCACATGGTACGGTGTGTAGCGCGGCGACGGCAGCTTATCGGAGCCATTGTTGACACCTCGGCCGACAGCAGTAAACGATCCCGCGATCAGGTTATGTACTACCGCAACACCCTGTGTTGCCAGCTTCATCGCGCGGTCCGAAAGCAGTACGTTATTGTCCACCAGCGTCGGTCCGTGGGAAATTTCAATAAAGATATCCTCGCCGATACCGTCCATACCTTCTGGATTTGCATTTTCCTCGTTCGGCAGCGTATTGTCATGGAACAGGTTCTGCGTAACGCGTGTGCCCTGTGCCTGCCAGTCAAGCCAGAGGCCTCTCGTACAGTGATGGAAATGGTTTCTTCGAATGATCACATCGATCGCCGCATGCATCTTGATGCCGCCGATCTCCGCACCCGCAAGGTTCTGTTTATTATTGATATGGTGAATGTGGTTATCCTCAATAATCGAGAACACACCACCTAAGTGGCCTACAATACCCGTCTGTCCACAGTCGTGGATGTTGCACCGGCGGATGATGTGGCTTCCGATGTTTTCCTTTGTCCATCCCTCTCGCTGCGCCTGGCAGATACAGTCACGCTCCGTCTGTGTGCCATCTTTGAATTTCCATTTGAGCCATTTATTGTCATTGTTCGGCTGTCTGTATTTTCCAAGGGAAATGCCTGAGCACTTCGAATCTGAAATTTCACAATCCTCGATGATCCATCCCTTTGACCAGTGCGGGCCGACCATTCCTTCCTGATATGCCGTCGGCGGAGCCCACTGGGTTGCCGCCTGTTTTACAACAAAGCCGGACAGCGTGATATAACCGATGCCCTCCTTCGATGGATAAAAGCAATTCTCGCGCACATTAATTTCCACCGTTTCCTCATTCGGGTTTTTCCCCTGGAAATTCACATAGAAAACGGTCTCATTCTTCTCCTCATCCTGCTCCACATACCAGGTGTAAACCGTGAATGCCTGATCCCAGGATTTTTTATAGATCTCCGGCTTTTTCACCTTGTCCAGGCTCGTCACCTCATACATGGATTTTCCATTCAGATACACTTCTCCGGTGTGTGCTGTGTAGGATGCGATAAACCAGTCACCGCTGACCAGTGTCGTATATGGATTGTAATCCCCAAACAATCCGTTCGAAACGCGCGCTGTCCACACATCACCTTCCAAATGCTCCCAGTTATCCACAATTTCCGCACCGGTAATCACAGCTTTTCCCGGTTCCACAGAACGGTACACAATTCTTGCATCCTCACATCCCGCATTCGCCGGATCTACATATTCCCGATATACGCCAGGCGCTACAAGCACCTCGTCGCCGGGCCTTGCAATTTTTGCCGCCTCGGAAATCGTCCGAAATGGATATTCCTTCTGCCCATTTCCGCTTCGCACAGCATTTCCATCTACATAAATCTGCATTTTTCGCTTACCTCTCACTTCTTCACTTTTCATAAACTTTTATTGTTTTTTGTGAATTTTCGCCAAAATCACATCACTCTTTTTCCGATTTCTGCCGTTCTTCACAATTTTCATATCTTAACCATAATACAGATCCTAGTAAAACACTACTTATATATTGCCGATCATTGCCCAGATGTTTCGATTTTTTCTATATTTTTTCTCTCTTCTGTTGTATAATACCGTTTATCAGATACGGAGGATTCTTTTGCCATGAAAAACGATTCGACTTCTTTTTTCGAAAACAATCATTTTGCTAACAGCTATGTTTACGATATCTCTATTTCGCATGTCCCCGCCTATTTCGGTCTGCACTGGCATCACTATATTGAAATTGTGCTTGCACAGGATAACGGCATTATCTATGAAGTAAATGGAGAAACCTTTCCGCTGAAGCCCGGTGATCTTCTTTTTATCTGGCCCGGCGAGCTGCACGCTGTTTCCACAACCAACAGAGAACATCGCCTGATCATGCTTCAGCTCGATGCAGATTTTCTGGAAAAACGCGTGGATTTCCAGTCTGTTGCTTATCTTTTTTATCAGATCCGTCTTCTGAATCAGAACAACTTCCCGGAAATCGAAAAGCTTCGCGGATTTCTGACAGAGCTTCGCAGGCTATCCCTCTCCGGTATCAGTTTTTCCGAGTTGCGCGGATGCGTTCTGCTGTATCAGTTTTTTATTCTGCTCGGCGAAAATCTCTCCGTGCCGACCGAAACTGCCGCACCGCAAAAAACAGGCCATTCCGCACAGGTACACCGCCAGATGATTGCTGCATGTACCTGGATCTCGAGTCACTGCACCGAACCGGTTTCCCTGGAAGAAGCATCAAAGGTCGCCGGATTCTCCCGCTGCCATTTTTCCAAGCTGTTCCGCGCATACACCGGCCTCTCCTTCACGGATTTCGTCACCAGGGAACGGCTCCATATCGCCGAAAACCTGTTAAAAAAACCGGATCTCACGATCACCGAAGTGTCGCTCGAATCCGGTTTTAACAGTATTTCTACGTTTAACAGAGTCTTTTTGAAATCAAAAAATGTAAGCCCTACCGACTTCCGTCAGATGTACCTGCAATCCTATCAGAAATAGGCTATGAATTCGGCATGGCCTCCGGTCTTTCGCAGGTGGATGGAACCTTCTCAAATGCACCCGTTTCCGCACTCTTCATAATCTGATCGATCGTATCGAGTACGTGATATGCCATTTTGGCATTCGCACGGTTTAGTCTGCCCTCTGCAATTGCTTCTGCCATCTCGGACGGACCGAGGCCGCGGCTGTTTTCGCTGTAGGCAAAGCCATAATCCAGCACTTCCGGAACAGCCTGCTGTGTCCAGTCCTTTACACCCGGAATATAGACGATATCGCCGCCGAAATTGTTCGGGTCCACCAGCTTTAAAATACCTTTTTTGCCGTAAATTGTGAATACCGCCTGATCGTTGATGGTGCTGTCGCCATTGACACAGAATGTGCCGGTCACGCCGTTTTTCATTTCCAGAATCGTGAAAGCCTGGCTCTCGTTGCTGTAGTCAAATTCCTGGCCGTATTCCGGGCTGTCCGGGACGACATTGACGCGCTTCGGCGCAAGATTGCGCACGGAGGAAACGACACGGTCCACCGGGCCGAAAAGGCTGACGATGGCGGTCAGATAATAAACACCGAAATCGTAGCAGATACCGCCTCCCGGCATCCGCAGAAAACGGAAGATGCTCGCCAGCAAATCAAGATCGCGGTTTGCGCATGCTTCGAAAGATGTCACCTCGCCGATCAGCCCGTCGTCGATCGCTTTTCTTGCGGTCTGCAGTGCCGATCCAAGGAAGGTGTCCGGTGCGGAACCGAGATAGAGATGTTTCTCCTCTGCCAGCTCGATCAGTTTCGCTGCCGTTTCCGGTGCGAGGGTCATTGTTTTTTCAGTGTAAACGTGTTTTCCGGCTTCCAGTGCCTGACGGATCAGCCCCTCGTGGGTCGGTGCCGGTGTCAGAATGACTACCATTTCAATCGACGGGTCTGCCAGAATTTCCTCGTAGGTACAGCCCTTGATGCCATACTGCTCTGCTTTCTTTTTCGCATGTTCAAGATGGCCTGCGCAGCATGCTGCTACCTCAAGATTCTCAAAGTTATGAATCATGTTCGTCAGATAAATATCACTGATCGCTCCGCAGCCGACAACGCCGACTCTCATTTTTTTCGTTTCTGTTGTTCCCATTTGTAAAAATCCCCTTTACTCTTTGTTTTTTGATTCTGTTCTGATAAAAACCCTTATCTTTTTTATACAACGAAATGTCTGAAAAAACAAGCATTCCGGCTCATATTTCACTTCAAAATAAAAAAACCGCCCACGGTTTCTGCAGATTCTCTGCATCACCGCGGACGGCCTTTTTCTGTTGTTTACTCCACGCTTTTCAGCGATTCAATCATATCAATTTTTCTTAACCGGTAGAACATCATAAAGTTGACGAACAGGGCAAACGCCAGGGTAATCAGGGCGCTCCAGCCGTAGCTCCGCGGGAACACGTTTCGTCCGAACATCATCATATCGACCTCGACGGTCTGAATTACGCAATGATGTAAAAACGTTCCAATTCCCATGCCCGCGATAACGCCGAACAGTGTCAGCACCATGTTTTCCCGGTACACGTACGATGCCACCTCGCCGTCGAAGAAGCCGAGCACTTTCAGCGTTGCCAGCTCTCTCTGTCGTTCGGTGATGTTAATGTTGTTCAGGTTGTACAGCACCACAAACGCCAGCAGGCCCGCCGATACGATCAGCACCACGATGACGATGTCGAGGGAACGAAGCATGTTGTCAATCTGATCAATCAGGTCGGATGTGAACGAGATTGCCGCTACACCGTCGTACGTCATGATTTTTTCTCCGAGTGCTGTCTCATAATTGCTCGACGTGTCCTGATATTTCATCAGAAGCTGGTTGTAATCCGGCGCTCCGCCGAACAGCTCCTCGTAGAGATCCGGGGCCAGATACAGGTAATGGCGCACGTAGTTTTCGACGATGATCGAAATCTTTACGTCCACAATATCGTCGCCTTTTTTCAGCTGAACCGTGTCGCCTGCTTTTACGCCGAGCATCGTTGCTGTCTTTTCGCTGATGGCTGCGCCGCCGTCGGTCGGGAATTCGTAAACTTCTCCGCTTTTCCGGTCTCGGAAGGCATAGAAGTCATTGAAATTCGTCAGTTCTTTCGGCACTTCAAGCACTGCATCCACGGTCTTTTTGTCGGTCTGCAGTTCGATGTTCTGGCAGTACATTTCCAGCAGCTCATCGATGCCGCTGTAGTTTTCCAGATCGGTCTGCAATGCTTCTTTTTCGGATTCATCCACATCTGAATTCAGCACAGCATTCGCCTGATAGGTGAAGAGGCTGACGAACTGGTTTTTCGCAATCGCGGTGATGGAATCCTGAAGGCCGAAACCGACGAGGATCAGACCCATGCATCCGCCGATTCCGATAACGGTCATGAAGAATCGTTTTTTATACCGCACCAGATTCCGCACGGTTGATTTCTGCGTAAAGTTCAGATGTTTCCAGAGTACGCCGATGCGTTCTAGGAAAATCCGTTTGCCGTTTTTCGGTGCTTCCGGCCGCATCAGCTCTGCCGGACCTGCGGCGAGTTCTTTGTAGCATGCCGCGATCGTCGCCACGCCGGTGCAGGCTGCACTCGCCAGAATCGCAAGGCCTCCCTGCTCCCAGTTCAGCGGGGTCATGTAATACGGGAGTCCGGTATACAGCATGCCGTAGGCATTCATAATAACCCAGGGCAGGATTTTTTCTCCAACCACCACGCCCGCGAGAGCGCCGGATACGGCGGAGAGCATCGCGTATGCGAAATATTTAAAGGCGATCACGCCGTCGGAATAGCCGAGGGCTTTTAACGTTCCGATCTGCTGACGCTGTTCCTCGATCATTCGTGTCATCGTCGTCAGGCTGACGAGAGCAGCCACGAGGAAGAAGATAACCGGGAAGAATTTTCCGATATTCGAGATACGGCCGGCATCCTGACCGAAGCTCTCAGTTGACGTTACCTTATTCCGTCCCCAGACGTACCACGTTGGTTTTTTCAGGTCTGCGAGTGTTTTCTCACCGTCCGCAATTTCCTGCTTCGCATCCGCGATTTCTGGTTCGGCGTCGGCTTTTGCTTTTTCATATTCGGCTTTGCTGTCCTCAAGTTCCTTTTCTTTATCGGCAATTTCCTGTTTCACATCCGCAAGGGAGATTTTTCCGTCGGCGATTTCCTGTTTCGCGTCGGCAAGCTGGGTTTCTCCGTCGGCAATCGTCTGCTTGGCTTCGGCGAGCTGACTTTCTCCATCGGCGATCGTCTGCTTTGCTTCTGCTAACTGGGTTTCGCCATCGGCGATCGTCTGTTTCGCGTCGGCGAGCTGACTTTCTCCACTGGAAATTGTCTGCTTTGCAGCGGCAAGCTGGGCCTCACCCGACTGAATCGTCTGTCGGTACGATGCAATCTGCTGTTCCCCATCAGCAAGCTGGGCTCTGGCAGCCGCAAGCTGAGTTTCTCCGTCTTTTAATTTACTGCGGTTCGTCTCAATCTGAGCTTCTCCGTCGGCAATCGCTGCTTTGGCGGATGCAAGCTGGGCTTCGCCATCCTCAATCTGTTTCTGATAAGCTTCTGCTTGTGCTTCTCCATCCTGAAGCTGGGCAAGAGCCTCTGTAATCTGAGCTTCGCCGCTTTCCAGTTCTTCTTTTGCAGAAGCAATCTGTGCCTCGCCTGCGGCGCATTCCTGCTCTTTTTCTGTTAATTGTGCATCTGCAGCGGCAAGCTGACTTTCTGCGTCGGTAATCTGAGCTTCTGCAGCAGCAAGCCGGGCTTCCGCATCAGCGCTTGCTGCTTCAAACGCTGCGATGTTTTGTTCCAGAAATGTTTTCTGCTCCTGCATCGTGAAAAGCTGCTGTGCTAACTCTGTCTGCTTTGCTTCCAGCGCAGTTTTCTGTTCCAACAGGGATACATATGCTTCATCTTCCTCCGTCAGTCCGTCAAGCTGAGCCTCAATCACCTCGATCTGACCAGTCACTTCTGTCTGCGCAGCCTCCACCATCGGAAGCTGCCTGGAAATCTGGGCTAACTGATCCTTGGCTGTCTCATACTGACTCTTCTGTTCTTCATACGCTGCCTTCTGCGCTTCATACTGTGTGCGTCCTGCAGCGGTTTCTGCTTTCTTGTTGTCCAGTTCCTCGCGTGCAGCGGAAAGCTGCTCCTTTGCAATATTCAATTCCGTTTCTTTTTCGGAAAGCTGCTCTTTTGCAGTATTCAGCTCCGTCTGCTTCCGAGTCAGTTCGGTTTTTGCCGCCGAAAGCTGCGTCATTTTTTCCTCTAACTCTTTTTTGCCGGATGCCAGTTCTGTTTCTTTCTCTGCAAGCTGTGCTTTTCCGTCGGAAAGTTCTTTCGCTTTTGCCTCAAGTGTGGTTTTTCCACTTGCAAGTTCATCGGCTTTCTGATTCAGCTCCGCTTTTCCGCTTTCCAGCTCTGCCGCCTTTGCTTCCAGCGTCGCTTTTCCGCTCGCAAGTTCCGCCTCTTTATCTTTCAGCGTTGCCTTGCCGGATGCCAGTTCCTGCTCTTTATCGGCGATGGTTGCTTTCGCACTGAGAAGTTCCTGCTCTTTGTCTGCAATGGTCTGTTTTCCGTCAAGGAGTTCCTGTTCTTTCTCAGCAATCGTCTGCTTTCCGTCAAGAAGCTCCTGTTCTTTGTCCTTTAACGTCTGTTCGCCGTCGAGAAGTTCCTGCTCTTTGTCCGCAATCGTCACTTTCGCGTCGGCAAGCTGCTGTGCACCGTCATCCAGCTCTGTTTTTGCGTCCGCTAATTTCTGCTCTGCATCAGCGACCTGCTGTTTTGCATCATCAATCTTTTCCTGTCCTTCGGTTTTGACTGCCGTATACCGCCGGTCGCACGCCGCATCCTCGAGCGCTTCAATCTTCGTCTGTACAGCCTTCACCGTCTCATCATACGCATCGCTGTAGCTCGCCTCTTCCTGTGCGCCGTCCGCCTGGACGTAAATCTCTGTATAGAGATCCGAGGTAAATGTCTCCGGAAGCAGCAGTGCAAAACTGTTGATGCTTCCGTTTCCAATCGAGCCCGTTCCCCGGTTCAGATCCATATAATAAGGGAGTGTCGCCGAACCAACAATCGTAAACGTGTCCCCGGTCAGCGAATCTGAGAGCGGATCCTCCGTTCCGGAAGTGAACGTTACCTGATCTCCGATCTCACAGCCGGAACTTTTCAGAAACTGCGTATCAACAAGAATTTCATCCTCTTTCTCCGGCATCCGTCCCTCGACCACGCGCGGCTCATTCACACCGTCCGTCAGCGCAATCAGCTTCACAACCTGCTCGCTCTCGCCGATGTCATGCAGCACTTCCACCGTTTTTCCGCCGTAGACCGCTTTCACGCCATCCGTCTTCGCGATATCCGCCAGATCATCGTCTGTCAGCCCCAGCGTTCCAAGGACTTTCAAATCCATATAATTTACTTCATCATAATACCGGTCCGCCGAAACTTTCATATCTCCTTCCGCCGACCGGATGCCCGAGAAAAACGCCGCGCCAAGAAGCACGATGAAAAAGACTGACAGAAACCGCCCCTTGTTCTTTGTGATTTCCCGGATAAAGTCTTTTCGAAATGCTCTCATCGTCCACCTACCATTCTATCTCTTCCACCGGCGTCGGGTTCTCATTTGTTTTCATGCCCGCCACTTTTCCGTTTCGGATTTTAATCACGCGGTCCGCCATCGGTGTCAGCGCCGAGTTGTGAGTGATGACAATGACCGTCATCCCCTTCTCCCGGCAGGTATCCTGCAGCAGCTTTAAGATCGCTTTTCCCGTCACATAATCGAGCGCGCCGGTCGGCTCATCGCAGAGCAGCAGTTTCGGATTCTTCGCCAGCGCACGCGCAATCGCCACACGCTGCTGCTCTCCGCCCGAAAGCTGCGCCGGGAAGTTATTCATTCTCTCTTCCAGCCCAACCTCCGCAAGCACCTCCGACGCATCCAGCGGATGCTTACAAATCTGCATCGCCAGCTCCACATTCTCGAGCGCCGTCAGGTTCTGCATCAGATTATAAAACTGAAAAACAAATCCAATATCCTCCCGCCGGTACTGGATCAGCTTCTTGCCGCGGTACTTACTGATCTCCGCCCCGTCCACCAGCACCTTTCCTGAAGTCGCTGTGTCCATTCCGCCTAAAATATTCAGCACCGTCGTCTTACCCGCACCGCTCGGTCCAACAACAATCACAAACTCACCCTTTTCCACATCAAAGCTGATCCCATCCGCAGCCTTGATGGTAATCTCACCCATTTGATAGGTCTTGGTTACATCCTGAAGACTCACATATCCCGCCATGCCGCCGTGTTCCTCCTATGCAAAAAATCGATATTTCCTATTTCTTTTATTGTATCAATCTACAGCCGCGGCGGCTAGTCCTAAGTGGGCGAATTTACTGTTTTTTTATAAATGGCATCCCCCCTTTATTTCAATACTGCCCTGATCATACATCTTATCCCAACCAGAATAATCACCACCTCCTGTAATCTCTGTGCCATCTCCACCGCAGCCGTGCCGCCAAATAAAGAATTGCTATAACAACTAACAAAACAGGAAACGCAGATGATAACAGCCTGACAACAAAAACGGCAATTCTGGCCGTTACCGCTTCAAAATTCAAAATAATTCCAATTGCTGCAATCCCTGACAGCAGAGAACAGATTATCACAGCAATCGTCACTCCCGATACGGTTCTCATGCCATGCCCTCTGCTGCCTTCCCGTTCAAAAATATTTCCAGAACGCATCATCCTCTGTCACTCTCCTCTCAGATCTTAACCACTCCTCCCAGGCCGCCTACCAGACGTGCGAACGCCTCTTCCAATTTGCCGCATCTTTTTCCACAGAAATTCACACAAGTTTGACAATTTATGATACACTAAGCTAAGTGACATCAATTCTGAATGTTCTGTGCTCTGCCGCAGATTTTTCGGAACTGAAATTGACTTTTCGATGCATAAACCAAACGATTTGTGGCATACGAAGAAAGGAATTCTTATGAAAATTATCTTTATCCGCCACGGCGAACCGAATTATGAGATTGATTCGCTGACTGAAAAAGGCTGGCGTGAGGCTGAGCTACTTTCGAAGCGGACGGCGAAATGGAACGTCACCGATTTTTACTGCTCGCCGCTCGGACGTGCGAAGGATACGGCTTCTTTTACGCTGAAAAATGCGGGCCGCGAGGCCGAAATTCTTCCGTGGCTGCGGGAATTTGATGCGCCTGTCCTTGATCCGGAGACCGGAAAGCGCCGGATTCCGTGGGATTTTCTGCCGGATGTGCTCGATGCGAACCGGGATCTCTATGATCATGATCTCTGGACACAGAACCCGATCATGAAAACCGGAAACATGGATGAAAATTATCGTGTCGTAACGGACGGACTCGATGCGCTGCTTGCTCGCTACGGTTATGTACGCGACGGCTACCGCTACCACGCTTCAGATGAAACGAACCGCGAAGCTGTCATCGTCTGCTTCTGCCATCTCGGCGTTACCTGCGTCGCGCTGTCCCATCTGCTCAACACAACGCCGGTGCAGCTCTGGCAGGGCCTGTTCCTGGCGCCGACTTCCGTCACGATCGTCGGAACGGAAGAGCGCAAACCAGGCGAAGTGTACTTCCGCTGCCAGACCGTCGGCGATGTCCATCACCTGCTTTCTGCGGGCGAACCGGTTTCGTATTATGGAGCGTTTAACGATCCATTCCAATTTTAACATCCGTAGACAAGAAGTCCCTCGCTTCTAAAGCGGTGGGATGAATTGTTAAAAGAAACATAACGGCAGTGGCGGGCGGAGAGAAATCGGTATCCTCCACTGACATGAGGCAAGTCACAGTCGAACTATTTTCGACATGTCAGACTCCGTGAAAATACCGACTGTGAGTTGAAACAAACTTTACAAAAAGGGAGCTTTTTATCATGAATGAAGCAAAATTAAGAGAATACGCAAAGCTGATCGTAAAAATCGGCGCAAATGTACAGAAAGGACAGCGCATCCGCCTGCAGACCGGTGTTGACCAGGTTCAGCTTGCTACTATGGTCACCGAAGAATGCTACAAAGCCGGTGCCAGCTACGTTGAAGTAATCTGGGAGTGCGGTCCGATCAACAAACTGAATTATCAGTATGCATCCGCAGAAACCCTCGGCACCGTTCAGACCTGGGAGGAAGAGCGTCTCAAACAGATGACCGTAGATCTTCCGGTCCGCATTTTCATTGACTCCTCCGATCCGGATGAGCTTGCCGGCATCTCTGCCGATCTGCTCTCTACCGTTCGTCAGATGCGCGGGAAAGTAACGAAAAAATACCGCGATCAGCTCGACGGAAAACATCAGTGGCTGATCGTTGCCGCTCCGTCACCGGCATGGGCCAAAAAAGTATTCCCGGGCGAGCCGGAGGATATTGCGGTTGAGAAGCTGTGGAATGCTATTTTTGATTGCCTGTATTTAAAAGAAGGCGAAGATGTCGAGAAAATCTGGCAGGCACACTGTGACCGCATGACCCAAAAAGCCAACTGGCTGAATGAACAGGCGTTCCGCAAACTGCATTATACCAGCAAAAACGGCACCGATTTCACAGTTGAACTGATTCCGGGCGCAAAGTGGAGCGGCGCTGGCGATATCAACCATATGAACAATACCTTCTATGTCCCGAATATGCCGACCGAAGAAGTTTTCACCAGCCCGATGCGCGGCAAATGTGAAGGCCGCCTCGTTTCCACCAAACCGCTCAGCTGGTCCGGACAGGTTATCAACAACTTTACCGTTGATTTCAAGGACGGAAGAGTCGTTGACTGCCACGCAGAGCAGGGCGAGGAAGTTCTGAAAAAAATGTTCGCCATGGATGACGGCGCTTCGATGCTCGGCGAGGTTGCACTCGTTCCGAAAGAATCCCCGATCAACCAGTCCGGGCTGATGTTCTTTAACACTCTGTTCGACGAGAACGCATGCTGCCACGTTGCCGCCGGCGCCGGCTTTTCCGAGGTGCTGGACGGATTTATGGATATGAGTGATGAAGAAATCCTCGCAAAAGGTATCAACGATTCCCTGATCCACGTTGACTTTATGGTTGGATCGGATGACCTGCATATCGTGGGTATTCACGAAGACGGAAGCGAGACCGATGTCTTTGTAAACGGCACCTGGACTGAGTAATCTGAATAATCATCGCCCCATCCTTTCCATCACTTTGCAAAACACCACCGCCGCAATCGTACTCGCAGCCGTCGCAGCAAGCGCCGGTCCGACAATTGCTGTTGGGTGGACGCTGCCGTACTGACTGCGGTACGCAATGATGTTGACGGGGATGAGCTGCAGAGAAGAAATATTTAAAATCAAAAACGTACACATTTCCCGGTTTGCGGTTCCTTCTGGAACTGCGGCCGGGTTTTTCATTTTCCGCCGCTCTTCCTCCAGCTCCTCAAACCGCTCCATCGCCGCAAGCCCCGGCGGCGTCGCAGCCGCGCCGAGTCCGAACACATTACAGATCATATTCATCCCCGCCGCCCGCATCACAGAGTGATCTTCCGGCACTTCCGGAAACAAAAACCGCATCACCGGCCCCATTCGTTTCACCAGCCCGTCAATCACTCCCGCCTTCTTCGCAATCTCCATCAGCCCTGCCCAGAACCCCGTCACCCCAACCAGCGAAACCGCCAGCACCACCGCCTCCCTCGAAGCCTGAATCACCCCATCCGTCACCTCCGGCATCCGCCCCTGCAGCGCACCGTATACGATTCCAAGAAGAAGCATGGAACTCCATAAAAGATTCATTGTATCACCTGATGATTGGAACATTCATTACAAAAATATGCTGATATCATCACTCCCATACTTAGAAAACCAGGTATGCACCCTGATCCGACAGATTCTTATTATGTATTGCTTTTATAACATTTTCTAAAATTAACATTTTATCACAATTTGTATATAATAATAAACATTATATGGAGGTTGATTTAAAATGAAGAAAGCAGCATATAATATACTTCCAAGAACAGAAGACATCTTAAAAACCATGGGCGAGCAGATTAAGCTTGCCCGGCTCAGACGGAGTCTGTCAGCAGAACTGGTGGCCGAACGTGCGGGAATCACAAAGAGCGAAGCAGAATCATACGCAGAAGAAATCCTGGCAACGGTAAAGCAAAACTGGGAGCGGATTGCTGCAGATTATGGACTGACACGCAGACAAACAGAAGAAATGAGACCTGCATTCAGTGCCTGCTATGAATAATATAATGTGATATATAATTACCGGTCAACACACAGATTTTTCCGTGCATTGGCCGGTAATTTTTTCATTTAAAAATCAGTTTCCTGTCTTCCCTTTTCTCATATAAGGGTTTCGATACAGTGAAATCACAAGCTCCACAGCCATGAAGCACCAAATGATCGGTTCGCACCAGATCACGGCACTGTAGTGGTAGCGTGGAATGAATACCATGGCAAAGATAATCTTTCCAAACAGCTCAATAAAGCTCGACAGCAACGGCAGAATTTTCTCTCCGAGTGCCTGCAGTGCCAGACGGCTGCAGTTGACAAGACCAAGGGCGAAGAAAAACGGGATGGCTACGCGGAGGTAGCGGGCTCCGTTTCCGAGGACGGTCGGGTCGGATGAACCAGAGATCAGGTGTACCATGGTTGGTGCAAGCGGGGTGACGATTACAATCAGGCACGCGGTTACGCTGAAGCAGAAAATGTAAGCGTAACGGATGCCTTTCCGCACGCGCTCCCAGTTGTCTGCGCCGCGGTTCTGTGCAACGTAGGTGTTGACGGCCTGCGCCATGGAGGAAAGCGGCATCATGGAGAACGAAAACAGCTTTCTCGCAGCGGTATGTCCGGCGATAGTTTCATATCCGAGGCTGTTGATGCCCGGCTGCAGAACGATCGAACCGACATAAATGATACTGCTCATAAATCCCATCGAAAATCCCTGCGCCAGCAGATCTGCGTACAGTCCGCGGTCCAGCGCGAAGTGGCGTTTTTCCGGAAGCAGGATTTTCGCTTTCGTAACAATATAAATCAGGCAGAGCACAACGGAAATGCCCTGTGCAATGACGGTTGCAATCGCGGCACCCCGGACACCCATGCCGAAGGTGCGGATAAACAGCAGATCGAGCACGATGTTCACCAGCGATGAAAAGATCAGGAACACAAGCGGCATGAAGCTGTTGCCGATCGCCCGCAGCAGGCCGGAGCACAGGTTGTAGGCGAACATGACGAACAGGAAAATCGAGAGAATCGAAATATAGCTGTAGGATTCCTCAAGAATCTCCGCCGGTGTTTTCAGCAGGCGCAGCAGCGGATGCATGAAGATCGTCGCCAGAATGGTAACTACCAGTGTCACGGCAACGCCGATGACGATACAGGATGCGACCGATTTTTTCATCCGGTCCGTCTCCTGCCGTCCAAAGCAGCGCGCCGTGACGATCGCAAGACCGTTTCCGACGCCGAACGTAAATCCGGTCATCATCTCATAGATGGATGAGCAGGCACCCATCGCCGCAATCGATGAGTCGCCAAGTGTATAGCCGACGATCAGCGTATCCATCGTGTTGTAAATCTGCTGAAACACGCGGGACGCCATAATCGGCAGGGCAAAAAGCAGCAGAGATTTCAGGATCGGGCCGTGAAGCAGATCGACCTGAGAACTCCGCCGGGTTTGTGTCTGTGACATAAAAAAATTCCTCCCTCTAAGTATAATGCATTGTTACCATTATATCAGAAGAGAGGAATTACCGGGCAGATAAAATACCCAAAACCATAAAAAAATACAATAATACAAAACTTTTACGGATTTTCGTCAATGATCGTGCATGTTCCGCCTTTTTCTTCGAAGTAATCCTGCATCTGCGCCGACAGCACATTCACATCCTCGTACTGCTCCGGCCGCACATGGTTCGAAATCCAGGCATCGCCGCCCTCGTACAGGATCTGATACTGACTGTTATAGGAAGCTTCATATACATATGATTCCCCGTCGAGCGTGCATTCATAACGAACCGTGCGAAGCGACGCTTCATCCCGCAGCTGTGATTCCGTGTACACCCGAAGTCCGATCGCCGCTCCAATCAGAACAAAGATCGCCGCAAACACACCAACAAACGCATACCGGATCACTTTCCGTCTCCGCACTGCCTGCTGCACCAGCTGATCATTTAAGACCGCAAGCTGCTGTGCAATCTCATTCAGTTCCGAAGGCTGCTCCTCCTCTACTTCCAGCCCGCCGCCCAGCAGCACACTCACCGGCACCTCAAACAGCTCCGCCATCCGATCCAGCATCACCGCATCCGGAACCGAAATCCCCGTTTCCCTTAGTTAAAGATATTGTTGGGTATCTCAAGATGTGTCATTCGATTTTGCCGATAAAGCGGTAGAAGATTTCCACTTCCTGTTCCCGGCTTCCGTCCTCACTTTTGACCGCTTCATGGACAAGGATTTTTTCAATCAGCGTATTCAGAAGTTCAGCCGTCAATTCTGTGGGATTGACATACTGTTTCATCAGACCTATCCACTTTTCAGCGTCAACCGCTGTCTGGGCGGCGGCCTCCATCGCTTCGTGAAGCCGTTCAATTTTTGCGTCCAATTCTCGCTGTTCGCCCTGATACTTTTCGGACAGCATATTGAAATTGTATTCTGTAATGCGTCCGGCAGACCAGTCCTCATACATTTTTGCAAACAGGGTGTCTACTTCTGCTTTGCGTTTTTCCGCCTTTTTCAGTTCGGCTGTCTGCCGCTTCCTTGCAGTATTGCGTTCCTTGTCGCTGGCGTTAAGTAGCCGTTTCAGAAGTTTGTCCCCATCCTGCTGTGCCAGCACAGACCAGTATTGCAGACGGGAAAGGACATAGGCGTAAAGCACATCATAGCGGATATAGTGCATGGAACACTGGTGCAATCCTTGCCCGTACTTGCTACAATGGTAGTGGGCATAGGGATTTTTGTTCTGGCTGTTCATACCATAGGCCAGCGACCAGCCGCAGTCCGCACATTTTACCAGCCCGGAAAATATCTGTGTTGTGCCGTTCTTCTGCCGTCTGCGCCTGTTGCAAATCTGCTCCTGTACTTGACGGAACACATCTTCGGAAATAATCGCTTCGTTGGTGTTCTCCACACGATACCATTCCTCTTTTGGCTTGCGTACTTTCTTCTTGTTTTTGAATGAAATGTTGGTCTGCTTATTGTGGACGCTGTGTCCGATATAGGTTTCCTCTTTCAGAATACTTTTCACCTGCGCTATCGTCCACGCATAGGCTTTTCCCTCCGGCGCTCCGGCATAGATATTTGCGAAAGTGCCGTATCTCTGGAAATTCAGCCAGCCGGGAGTAGGTACTTTTTCTTCGACCAAAATCCGTGTAATGCTGGCGGCTCCCCGGCCATGAACGGCAAGGTCAAAAATCTTTTCGATAATCCACCTTGTTTCCGGGTCAATCAGAAGATGGCCTTTCTTATCTGGGTCTTTGACATAGCCAAGCGGAGCATAGGCTCCATAGTGTGCGCCATTTGCGAACCGTGTCCGCATGGCCGCCTTTACCTTTTTGCTGGTCTGGCGGGCGTGCATTTCATTCAGAATGTTGAGGAATGGGGCAAGCTCATTCTCTCCGTTGATGGTGTCCACATTGTCATTGACAGCGATATAGCGGACGCCTTTGCTGGGAAAGTAGATTTCCGTGTACTGGCCGGTCAGAATGTAGTTTCTGCCTAAGCGGGATAAATCCTTCGTAACAACGCAGTTGATTTTCCCGTCCTCAATGTCATCAATCATTCTCTGAAAATCCGGCCTGTCAAAGTTCGTTCCAGACCATCCATCGTCGATATATTCATCTATGACATTCAGGCCATGCTCGGCGGCATATTGCCGGAGCATCATGCGTTGTGTCTGAATACTCCCGCTTTCTCCTTGCAGTTCATCGTCCCGGCTCAATCTCATATAAAGCGCCGTGTTGTAAATCGTAGTATTGTAAGGTTGTTTCACCGTAAAAATCCTCCTTCTAAAGAAACAACCCACGCTTACAATACTTTTGCTCTATGGCAATTATATCATAAGCGTGGGCGTGTTATCAATGATGGGCTATCAGGTTGAAGCGGCTTTTTCTGCGGTATGCCGCACCACATCTACAATCAGATCACCGAGGGGCTTCCCGCCTGCGGCGAAGTGTTCGGAGATTTTTATACGGTTGTTCCCACATACAAAATACTGCGTGCCGTTCTCTGCTTGTATGACCTGCCCTGTCCGGGGTGTAAAAATATCGCTTTCGCTTTTTGCCATCCAGTGTCCTCCATATTCAGTTTTCAAGGTACAATGCCGCACAAAGGCGGCGAAAATTTCTGCTTATATCTATCACCTTTCCTTTACCGTGTGCCGCTGCTGACGTTTCAGTTCCGCCAGTATATCCGGCGGGATACGGTCAACCAGCCGCTGTAAATTGTCCAGTTCGCTTTTCAGCTTTGCCCGTTCCATCGTATCTTTCATCTTTCCTTTTTCGCTGGCCTTTGCCCTTGCTTCCAACTTCTCATTCTCCGCCAACAGGTCATTGATTGTGACCTTGTACTTTTTCAACTGCCCGGAGAAGTTCTCCATCTGCGGGAACCACTTTTTCAGCATGGAGAGGGCTTCCTCTTTTTTCTTTCCGGCGTTCAGCGGGTTAATGCCGTCAAGGGCGGCTTCAATGGCTCTGGCCTGTTTGGAGAGGGAAACCGCCTGTTTGAAAAGCCGGGTGGGGATATGCTTCCGGCCTGTCTTGCTGGCGCTTTCCCCACGCTCCAAGTCAGGATATTTCTCCACCATATAGGCGTGAAAATCGTCCTGCCACTTCGTCAGGTTTGCCCGGTTGCCGATAATCTCCTTTGCACACAGGCGGTTGTCCTTTGTCAGCGGAACAAAGGTCAAATGCAGGTGGGGCGTTTTCTCGTCCATGTGTACCACCGCCGACACGATATTTTCCCGTCCTACCCGGCCAATGAGGAAAGCCGCCGCCCTCTGGAAAAACGCCTGTATCTCCTTTGAGGATTTCCCCTTGAAAAACTCCGGGCTGGCAGTTACCAGTGTATCGACAAACCGTGTGCTGTCCTTGCGGGTCCGGCATCCGGCCTGCTCGATACGGCTCTGAATGAAGTGGTAATAGCGTCCCTCCGGCTTGACGATATGGAAGTTGTATTTACTCCGGCTTGTGTCAATGTCGGGGTTGCTGGCGTATTGTTCTTTCTGTCTTTCGTGATGGGCTTCCAGCGGCCTTGCCGGGTTGCCCTTGTGCTTCTCAAACCGCAAAATTGCGTGTTGTGCCATTCTGCTCCTTTCCCCATTCCTTTCCCATCCGGGGTTTTCCACAGGGAAAATCCCGCCGGAATTATCTCTGATACGATAGGAATGGAATGGATATAAATCAATCATTTTAATCTTTGTATTTCTATATACCGTCTAGTTTTTGTACTTCTCAAGATTGATTTCCGTACTTCAAGGGTACGGTTTTCAGTCCTCCGGCGTACCAGAACGGGATTTCTTGAAGTCGGTGTTTGAAACCGCTTCATAGGATTTTGGGAAAATGCGGTTGGGTTTTCCACAGCCCTGCTTCTGGATCTCCACCAGTCCGGCGTATTGCAGTTCCCGCAGGGTGTTCACCGCTTTCTGCCGCCCACAGTGGAGCAGGTCAACCACTTCACAGATAGGGTAATACAGGAAAATCCGTCCGCAGTCATCCGCCCACCCATTCTTGCGGGATAACTCTGTCCGGCGCAGGATAAAGGCGTACAGAACCTTTGCCTCGTTAGACAGGGGCTTGAATGTGGGGGCTTCAAAGAGAAAATTCGGGAGCCTGGTGAAGCTGAACGCCTTTTCCGGCTGATGGATATAGATGGTATTTGTCATAGTTCGTTTTGTGGACGGTTAGAAGCCCATTTTCCGGGGCAGGCGATACTTTATACCACCTGCCCCGGTTTGGGGCTTGCGAAGCCTGATAAATCAAGGCTTTTTTCGCTCCTAACTGTCCACAGCAGACCTCCTTTTCCGTTCACTTTCTGTTTTCTGCCGCCTGTGAACTCTGGCGGCACAGCCGGGGCAGTATTTTGCCCGGTTGGATTTAGGGACGAACACACCGCCGCAGACCGCACAGCGTTTCAAGTCCTTATCCCGGAAAATTTCCGCTTCCAGCGTCCCGTCCAGCGGCAAGACCGCCCAGCGGAACCACTTACAGCAGACCGAGAAAGAAATCGTCTGCGGGCAGGTGCAGGTGTCCCCATCATCAAGGACAATGCAGTTGCCGTCCTCACAGCAACAGCACTCCCGGCGTATCAGGCTGGCCGCCTGTTTTCTCTGCGCCGGTGTCATGCGGTAAAGGGAACCGTCCGGCCTGCGTTCCAGCGGCGGCAAGTCTTTGTAGGGGTTCTCTCTCATGTGTTTCCTCCATTTTGCTTTCCGTTGCCGTTCTCCCCGAAAAGGCTTCCTGCCCCATTCCTGCGGCGTGTTCCGGCGTTGGCACGCTCCCCGCAGCTTCGGGACATTTTGTCTCGAAGTCCGGTTCCTTGCGGTGCTTCCCCAGCCGGGGTATTCCTTTTCGGACGGTCATTCTGTTTTCAAGGTGCTGTCCATCGATGAACTACCCTAAGTCTACACCTAAATGACCGTCCGTCCCGTATATCCGAAAGGTAGGAAATCGGCTTAAAAAACAGGCTATTTCCACGTTCTCGGAATTGTGATAGAATAAAAGAAATCCATAAAAAATTATAGAGGGGGTATCTACGTGAACAATAAAACCAAAAGCAAAATACAACAAATGATGGATTCATTTGTTGATACCGGAATGGATACAGCAACTGAATGGGGAAACGATTGCATTAAAACAAATCTTCCAAAGGTATTAGATCAGATGTCCTCTTATGTCAAAGAGTTATTTGCATCAATAATAAGCCAAAACAATAATTCAATTCGAGAAAATGTGCGACAGGCAATTTTTGCGGGAATTGAAATAGGGGAAGATAATAAAGAGCAGTCATTAGTTCGAGCGATGGTCGATGAAGGGATAGAACAAGAAAAAATTCGCCTTATTTTACAAAAGTCAAATCAATATCTTATAACTCCCGAAGAACTTCAAAAATAAGCAACTAACATATCAGAAATTTGCCCAGAAGGAGGGAGAGCATGGAACTATCCATACAAGAACGATTGAAAGACCTGCGTGTAGAGCGTGGCTTGACGCTGGAACAACTTGCGGAGCAGACCCATCTCTCCAAGTCTGCTTTGGGTAGTTATGAGGGGGACAAGTTCAAGGACATTAGCCACTATGCCCTTATTGAGTTGGCAAAGTTTTATGAAGTGACCGTTGATTATCTGCTGGGCCGGTCTGAAACGAAAAATCACTCAAACGCCGACCTTGCAGACCTGCGTTTGAGTGACGATATGATTGAACTATTGAAAAGCGGGTTGGTGGACAATTCCCTCTTATGTGAACTGGCGACACACCCGGATTTCCCCCGGCTCATGGCCGACCTTGAAATTTATGTGAATGGCGTGGCGGGAAAACAGGTGCAGAGCGCAAATGCCATCGTGGACGCTGTGAGCGCAACGATTATGAAACAGCACAATCCCGGCTTGACCGACCCGCAGTTAAGACAGCTTATCGCCGCCCATATTGACGATGACAGCTTTTGCCGCTATGTGATACAGCAGGATATAAACAAGATAGCCCTCGACCTGCGGGAAGCCCATAAAGACGATTTTTTCAGTGTCCCGGAGGACAACCCACTGGAAGATTTCTTACAGACTGCCGAGGAAACCGCCAGTCCGGACAGCGACTCGGAACAGGCGGCTATGGCATTTATCTGTAAGCGACTCAAGCTGAACTATGGCAAACTGTCAGAGGAAGAAAAGAAGTGGTTGAAAAAGATTGCACAGAAATCGGATTTACTGAAAAATCCCAAGCCACAACGAGGACGAAAGTAAGGACGCAATAAGGAGGAGTATTTTTGGACAAAGTTTTAACCCATAGCACGAAATCCTATATAAAAATTTTTTTAGTTGGAACTTTAGTTGGGGGTATATGTAGACTGGCAGATTATTTCCCCGCAGATACATTATGGAGTTTTTCATCAATTCAAACATTATTAGGATTTTGGATAATTACCAATACTATCATTGTTTTATTAAGTGCCTCAAATATTTGCGCAGGAATTAGTTCATTCTTATATATGTTTGGAATGACATTGAGTTTTTATGGTTTACAGGCAATATTAGAAATGTTTATCCCCTTGTTTTCTGGCGGTTTTCGTTTTTCTCTATTTGTCTTATTTACCGTTCTTTCAATTCCTTGTGCAATCGCAGCGTTTATTCTATATTATTGGAATAAGGATTGTGTTTTTAATTCTATATTGTATGCCTTGCCAGTAGGAGCCTTGATTGCGGAAACAATAGCAATTTTTATTTATTTTCAAACACATCATACATTCTTGTTTCAGTTGTTGATGGATATTGTAGGAGCGGTGGTTTTTCTTTTAATGTTTTGGAACAGAGTAAAAAGCCGAAAAATTTATATAATTGCTTTGATAATAAGCTCTTTGGCGTTTTATTTCATTTTCCCGTGGTAATATTCAATTACATTTTCTATTTAATCAGATAGCAAAGCCAGCCGATCCAGTCAACGGTCAAGATGAACGGCGCATTTCATGCGCCGCCGTTGACAGTCCCGCCTGTCTTTGCTGATGGGTAATCAAGGCGGGAAAGCCCTAAAATGGCTTCACACCTATTTCAATAATTGGAGGAGATAAAAATGAGATCAGAAAAGGAAGTTTATGATATTGTTTTGAATTTTGCAAAAACAGACAAACGCATTCGCATGGTTACTTTGGAAGGATCTAGAACAAATACAAATATTCCGCCTGATGATTTTCAGGATTTTGATATTACTTTTTTTGTTACGGATATGGACAGCTTCACAAGTGATGATAAATGGCTAGATATATTTGGTGAAAGGTTGATTCTGCAAAAGCCGGAAGATATGGAATTATTTCCAGCTGTAGAAAAGGGATTTTCATATTTAATGCTGTTTACTGATGATGTTAAGATAGATTTAACTTTGCTGCCGCTGGAACTGATAGACGAGTATTTTACATGGGATAAACTGGTAAAGTTACTGTTGGATAAAGACAACCGTATCGTAAAGCCGCCAATACCAACGGATATAGACTACCACTTGCAGAAGCCTACTCAAAGAATGTTTGACGATTGCTGTAATGAATTTTGGAATACTACAACATATGTAGTAAAGGGCTTATGCCGCAAAGAAATTCTTTTTGCTATTGACCATATGAATGATATAGTACGAAAAGAATTGCTTCGCATGATTTCCTGGCTGATTGGTATCAAACAGGGATTTCATTTCAGTTTGGGAAAAAACTATAAATTTATGAAGCAATATGCCCCAGAGGAATTGTGGGAACGACTTATGTCCACTTATAATATGGATTCCTATCCCCATATGTGGGAATCCTTTGAACAATGTATGGCATTGTTCCGGGAGGTTTCGTCAGAAGTGGCATGCCAGTTGGATTACCAGTATCCACTATATGATGAAAAAATCAGTAATTATGTGATTCGGCAAAAGAAAAAATATGGCATTGAAGATGATAACAAATAAAATTTTTTCAATCGAAAAAATTTATTTTGATTATTCAATTTTGAAAAACTGAATACCTCAAAATCAGAAAGAGCGCGGACAAGCACTTTGAGGGATTGGCCGCCTTGTCCACCCATTCAGCGGGACGGCGGGCGGCGGTCAAGGCCGGGTGTAAACCCGTTCATTTCAGCCTTGACGGTTACCCGCTGTCCTGCTACTTTTCCGGGAGTGTGGCCACAACTTCGGGACACTTTGTCCACAAGTCGGAGCGTAGGACGAGGGACGGGGGCTTTCATATACGCCCTGTCTGCTGATGAAACCAGACCTGCGCTTGCGGCTCCACGCCACACAAGCACAGCCCTGTTTTCCTGCCGCTTCAAATGCCCTTGCCCTCCCCGGCGGCAACGGCATTTTCACGGCAACGCCGACAGAGCGTATAACACACTACACTTTGCTTCGCAAAGTCGTGTGCCAAATGGGGGCGTTGCCCCCTTTGGAAACCCCCACAAGGAAAGGCGGTACGCTACCCCTCCACGGGGCGCATACCGCCTTTTCTTGTTATCCAGCCCTCCGGCTGTATCGGTTGAGCAAAAGTCAGCGTGGGAATGGTGTGGTATCTTTATCTAAGTGAAACCCCACACTCCCACCGAGATACCGCCTGTCGGGTAACATAGAGTTGCTCTGATAAAGTCTGCTGTGTCATTCCCTTTTCTTCTCTTGCCCTTTTTAGCTTTTCACCAAATTCAACCATAAATATCAACCACCTTTTTCTAATTTGATTCCTATAGGATAGGCTGATTATAAAATATCCTGCTGTCAAATGAAAGAAACACCCTTAAATCCATGTAAACAAAATGGTAACATGGGATTTTATGCTCTAAAGATCAAAATTCTCTTATAAAAACATCCCGGAGCAGTTCGAAAATTCCCACTCCGGGATCTTCTCTTATCCCACAAACCGATATCCACTCCCAACCACAGTTTCTATATACTCATCCCCGATCTTCCTCCTGATCTGGCTCACCACGTTCACGACCGCCGATCCGCACTTATCCCCCGGCTCTTTCCAGACTGCTTTGTAGATTGCATATTGTGAGAGAACCCAGGAAAGATGTTGGAATAGGTAGAGTAATGTGAAGAACTGGCTGGCCAGGTGAACTGGGATGCCACTTGGATAGATGGTCTATTCATGTATACGAATTTCCAATCCGGGGAAGGTAAAAATATCAGGTGCCAGATTTTAAATATGCTCCATAACCTTCCTAATATTAATCACTCCCCGTCTTTATACAGTGCTGTCGCCACTTTCCTGAGATATATCTCTGTGAAAGACTTATCGTACTCACAATAAAACTCAACGGTCTGCATAACAACACTCCAATAAATCCTAAATAACGAGCCAAAACAAAAGCCGAAATTGTGCGGAAACTTAGCTCAAGCAAAGTGTTAAACAGAGGATATATAATCTCACCAGCACCACGTAGAAAATTCGTCAGCAGATACAGACTGACGCATAGGGGAAAAGTGATTGAAATAATTTGGAGATAAAGTACACCAACACGAATCACTTCCTTTTCATTCCCTACCACAAGATAAAGGAGAAATGGTGCTGCGGCCCAAATTATTATCATTGCCATAGAAGTAATAACTACTGCAATCTTAAAGCAGTCCCTTAGCCCCTGCTTAGTCCGTTTCCAATTCCCCGCTCCCATATTCTGTCCAACATAAACACATAGGGCATTTCCAAGATTAACCGCTGGCATAGTGAGAATACCTTCAATTTTATATGCAGATGAGTAAGCAGAAATCTCACTTACACCAAATGTATTGATAATTCCCTGAATAAAAAACATACTGAGTGCAGATGATCCATTTTGTACAATCCCGGTTATACTTAATTTAAGCATGGAACCTACCCACTTATTATTAGGGCTTTCCATTAAAACCTCTCTGTCATATCGGTATAAATACAATACCGACATACCTGCCGCTGCCGCCTGTGAAATAACAGTGGCAATTGCAGCCCCTTCCACATTCCACCGGAACCAGGCTACAAACAGATAATCAAGAAGAATATTCATTCCACAGGAAATGCTAATACATTGAACCGGTGTCTTAGAATTTCCCTTTGCCTTAATCAAAGCAGAATAAAAATTGTAGATTGCCAAAAATGGAATTCCTAAAGATATTATCTTTAAATAGGCGACTGCCGAGCCTATAATATCATCCGGTATCTTCATAAAAACAAAAATCCATCTGGCAAATACAAGAAATAAAATAGACAATCCAATTCCCACAAATAAAATCAGTGTTTGAACAGAACCAATACATTCCTTAATTTTTTCTTCATCATGCCCACCGAATAATCGGGCAACAAAAATGGAAATGCCAGAGGCTATACCCAAAATAATGCTGTTGATAATCAGCATTGGAACATAAGAATTTCCAACGGCTGCAAGAGTGTATTTCCCTAAAATATGTCCTACAATGGCTGTATCAAAAATATTATAAAGATTCTGAAGAATACTTCCCGCTAGTAACGGCAGGGAATATCGTAATAGAATATGAATAGGCTTTCCCGAGGTCATATCTATTTTCATAATTACCCCTATAAACCTTTTTGCTATTTTCTGGCAATATACCGGAAATACAGAAACCGAATCGTCAGTCCTCCAAACCACCCTATCGGTGCTGCAATCCAAATGCCGTTATATCCCAAACTGGTTCCTGAAAGTGTAATTGCTGCAGGAACCTGCATAAGACAAAGTGATCCGATTGATGCAAGCATTGGGACAAATGATTTCCCATATCCTAGCAATATGCCATTTAATATCTGCATGGCTGCAAAAACGAAATAAAAAACCGACACAGTACGAAGATAGCTGTTCCCAATCTGTATAACTCCCGGATCACGGTTAAATATTGAAATAAAGCTGGAAGGGAACAAACATATCACAGTAGAAATAAGAACCGATACACCCACTCCCATGACCAATGCTGACTTTCCGCCCTTTATTACCCGCTCCATTTTTTTAGCTCCATAATTCTGTGCCGCAAAATTCGTCATTGCCTGCCCCAAATTCAAAGCAGGCATTTCTGCAAAAGAGTCCACTTTAGAAGCTGCCGTATAAGCAGCCATACAATCAGTTCCAAATCCATTGATTAAAAACTGAATGGACATAAAACCTACGCTGACAAATACCTGTTGAAGCATAGCAGGTGTTCCGATTACCAGACTTTTTTTCAATTCCTCCAAATCCAGCTGCAAACTCCATATCCGGATAAAGAGATCAGGATATTTGTATTTCATGTACCACATACACACAACGAAAGAAAAGGTTTGTGCGATTACGGTTGCGACTGCTGCGCCGCTAACTCCCATATCCAATACCGTAATAAAGAAAACATCTAAAACTATATTAATAAGCGTTGCTGCAATTAATATGTATGTTGGAGTTTTGGAATCTCCCATTCCTCGTAAAATATTAGTCAGAGCATTGTATGAAAAGGTGGGAATACACCCGATAAATATAAGTTTCAAGTAACTGTCAGCCATTCCAATTAACTTATCAGGAACTCGGAAAAACAGTAAAATCTTTTCTGAAAAGATGACGCCTGCAACTGCTATGATGATTGCCAGGAAAACGGAAAATAAAAATCCGGTATCAATGACCTTCTTTATCTTCTCCCTCTCCCCTGCACCAAAGTACCGGGAAACAAGGACACTCGCTCCCAGTGAAATTCCCATCGAAAGAGCAATCAAAAGAAAATTAATTTGATAGCTGAAACCTACTGCTGCCAGACTTTCTTTCCCTAAAAAATTTCCAACAATCACACTATCTGCCACATTGTAGAGCTGCTGAAATAAGTTTCCGATGAAAATTGGCAGGGAAAAATAAAATATTGTCTTTAATTCATCTCCCTGTGTTAAATCTTTCATGCTAGTTCCTTCCTTTTCCTTTGGATATATCGCTCTATCCTTAGCAGAGCTTCTTTCAATTCTGCTATTGAATATGCATAAGAAATCCGGATAAAGCCTTCTCCTGAGTCCCCAAATGCACTTCCAGGTACAACCGCTACTTTTTCCTCTTTTAAAAGATCCACTGCAAATTCCTCACTGGACATTCCAAACTCACGGACATCAGGGAATATATAGAAGGCACCTTCCGGCTGGAAACATGGTAACTTCAAGCGGGCCAGTTCATGATACAGATAACGGCGGCGCTGATTATAAGACTCTTTCATGCGTTCTACATCTTCACTGCTATGCCTTAATGCCTCGATTGCTGCATACTGGCTGATTGTCGGCGCACACATAATAGCATATTGATGTACTTTATTCATCTGCTCCATGACTTCGCAATTCGCTAATGCATAACCCAAACGCCACCCTGTCATGGCAAAGTTTTTTGAAAACCCATTGATCAGGATTGTCCTATCTCTCATTCCCGGCAAACTAGCAATACTAATATGCTTCTTCCCATAAGTAAGTTCGCTATAAATTTCGTCCGAAATCACCAGCAAATTATGCTTCTGGATGACTTCCAGTAATCCTTCCAGGTCATGCTGCTCCATAATCGCTCCCGTTGGATTATTGGGATAAGATAAAATAAGTGCTTTGCTTCTTGGCGTAATTGCCGCCTCTAACTGATCCTTCGTCAAACGGAATTGGTTTTCTGCTTTTAATTCTATCGGAACCGGAATCCCGTCTGCCATTGTAATGCAGGGAAGGTAAGACACAAAACTGGGTTCTATATATAAAATTTCATCACCGGGATTCATAATCGTCCGCAAAGCAATATCAATCGCTTCACTGCCGCCCACCGTAACCATCACCTCAGTATCAGGATTATACCGATTTCCTATTTTTTCTTCCGTGTAGATACAGATTTCTTTTCGTAACTCTTTTAGTCCACTGTTAGCCGTATAAAAAGTTTTACCTGACTGCATTGCCTGGATTCCGGCCTCCCGGATGTGAAAAGGCGTTGGAAAGTCCGGCTCCCCAACGCCCAGGGAAATTACACCCGGCACTTCGTTTGCTACATCGAAAAACTTTCGTATTCCAGACGGCTTCAACTGTAAAATTTTTTGGGAAAGCAGCTCTTTCATGATGTCACCACCATTCTTTCATCCACTTTTTCTACCTCAAAATCCACCCCAAATTCTTTATATTTTGTCAAAGTGAAATGGGTGGTTGTGTTTTGTACCTCATGGATAGATGCCAACTTACCGGATACAAAAAGCGAAATTTCCTTTAATGTCTTTCCCTTTACCATAACAAGAAAATCATAAGCCCCCGACATCAGGTATAAAGTCACTACCTGTGGAAATTCTTTTATCCTTTCTGCCAGTTTCTGATAGCCATCTCCCCCTTGAGGCGTTACCCGTAATTCAACTAACGCAGTGACATCATCATCATTGATCTTGTTCCAGTCAATCAAGGTATGATAGCCACATATAACATGTTCCTGTTCCAATACGGAAATCTCATTCGCTACTTCTTCTACTGTAGCCCCTAACATAACTGCTAAATCCTGTGAGGATAATTTACTATTATTCTCCAACAGCCTTAAAAGCTGGTCTCTTAATTCTCTTTCCATAAATACCTCCTGCTCTCAATAAAAGCATACAATTAAAACAATTATTACGATACCATTGACTTTGTACCGCTTCAAGATTAAAATTGTATGCAAGACATTTTTCCGATTGGAGGAGTTATATATGCCGGTAAATTCTTTTGAAAATTTCCCGATGTCATGGAAACCCAACAAAGCGAAATTAAAGCCGCCCCTTTATCTCTCTATCGCAGAGGCTTTAGAACAGGATATTTTGAATGGAGAACTTACTCCCAATACGAAATTACCACCTCAGAGGGAGTTAGCAGATTTCTTAGATGTAAATCTGAGTACAATTACCCGTGCTTTCAAGTTGTGTGAGGCAAAGGGACTGATTTATGCAGCAATCGGCAGTGGAACCTTTATATCACCCAACGCCGTATTGCCCAAATGGGAAAAACCAGCGGAGGATTTTATTGAGCTTGGATTGATCCGTCCTTATTATCAGTTTAATTCAATCGTTGCCGATGCTGCCCGGACTATTTTGCAAGGTGAGCATTCTGATCGATTATTTGAATTTAATTTTACCTTGGGAAATATGCACCACAAACGGACAGCCCAAAAATGGCTGTCAACTTTCCATGTAGATGCTTCCTGTGACCATATTATTTTGACTGCCGGAACACAGAATGCGCTTACCATTTCGCTTCTTGCATTATTCCAGCCTGGAGATAAGATTGTAACAGATGCTTTTACATACTCTAATTTCATTACACTGGCAAAACAACTTCATATACAGCTCATCTCTGTTGAGTCGGATGAACATGGAATGATACCGGATTTACTGGAACGGCAATGTCATCTTTCTGACATAAAAGGAATTTATCTGATGCCATCCTGCAATAACCCTACCGGGATAACGATCCCACTGGAACGCCGGAAAGAGCTTTCTCAAATCATTCAGGAACAAAATCTTATCTTGATTGAAGATGATACCTACGGATTTATCGCAGAGGAAAAGGACATTCCTTTCTTTTCTCTCATACCGGATCATACTGTTTACCTGCATGGTATGTCCAAGTCTCTTTCCGCCGGACTGCGAATTGCTTATATGGTTTTTCCACATCGGCTGCAGCAGTCTCTTTTGAGTACAGCAAATAATATTAACCTGAAAATACCGCTTTTAAATGCTGAAATTGCAAGTAAAATGATTGAAGATGGTATCGCAGATAATATCATTCAACAAAAACGAATTCTTTCCAAAGAGCGAAACCTTATTTTTAAAAAATACTTTCCAGACAACCTCAATACCAATCCTTATAGCTTCTTTCAGTGGCTTCCATTACCTTCCGGATATAATGGATACCAATTTGAATTACAGGCAAAAGAGCGTGGTATACATGTACTCTGTTCTGACCGTTTTGCTGTCGGAAAGACCACGCAAACAGCAATCCGTATTGCAATCTGCTCTCCCTATACTACTAACGAACTTGAAACAGGATTGCTGGCATTCCAAAAGTTACTGGCAGAAAATCAAAAAATTTCGGACCACTCCGAATTTATTATCTAATAGTTAGAACTTCATTCCTATGTAAAAATGAATTTAGGTTGATATTTTATCCCCAAAGCACGAAGGGCTGACAGCATTTCGAATCATGCCATCAGCCTTTTGCGCTTTTCTTATCCCACAAACCTATATCCTCTGCCGACAACCGTCTGGATCATATCCGGGTTCTTCAGTTTTTTTCTAAGCTGACAAATCACATTATAGACCACATGCTCACATCCAGCCACGCTTTCCTTCCAAACAGCTCCATAAATCTGTTCTGGAGAAAGTACCCATCCAGGATACTTTCTTATCCCGCAAACCGATACCCGCTCCCCACCACAGTTTCTATATAACCATCCCCGATTTTCCGCCTGATCTGGCTTACTACATTCGTCACCGCCGAGCCACACTTATCTCCCGGCTCCTTCCAGACCGCTTCGTAGATTGCAGATTGTGAGAGAACCCAAACTTATTCTCCGCACAATAGGTCATCCGTTTCAACGATTGGCATGGCATCAGCAAAAATGAAGGGAATAGAAAAAGAATATACCCGTCCTGTTGTTTTATCTGTGCATTCCAAACGAACCGTATCGGTCAATTCTTCCTCTGGCTTAAAATAATCAAAAGATAAGGAATTCTTATTCCTGATTTTCCCCTTTTCAGCACAAACGCTATAACTAAAATCATCAACTGCCGATACAACATAGCAGGTTACTTTTTCGGATCGTCCGGTTTCCAAAGAGGTTTTGTCCACCATTACCTGAAAAGGTAATGACTCAAACTCATCTATCGAATTTTCCTCTTGGAAACCATTAAAACACTCTGATTGAGCATCAGATATGTGAAAAATGCCCATACAGCAAATCATAATTATAATAAAAATCTTCTCCATACACCAGCCCTCCTATAATCCTGCTCTTTTAAGTGTTTAAAGCCCACTTCTCATAATGGTAAGTGTCCACAATTATTACCCTATTTCAATCTATCCCTCAAACTTATAACCGCTGCCAACCACTGTCTTTATATACCCTTCTCCTAACTTTCTTCTGATCTGGCTTATTACATTCACCACAGCGGTTCCGCACCGGTCTCCGGTCTCCTGCCAAACAGCCTCATAAATCTGTTCTTTGGAAAATACCCATCCTGGGTGTTGCGCCAGATACGCTAAAGTGAAGAACTCATGGTGAGTCATTGTTACCCTCTCGCCATTCCTGTAAACAGTCTGCTCTTTCAAATGGATTTTTAAATCAGAAGAAGCAAGGATACAAGATTGCTCTAAGGGATGTTCCACTACCGGTACATCCCTTAAAACATCCATAATTTTTTGCATGATATGTTCTTCTGAATCAGAAAAAGATATAATCATTATTTTCCCATGCGATCACTCCACTACCTTATCCACCAGAATTATGCTGCGCTGTCATTCCGCAAGGCATCAGCCAGGTTACAGTTCAGCATCCGCTTCCCGCCGATATAATAAGCCAGCGAAACAAATCCGAAGATAGCCAAAATAAACATCACAATTGGAACAATCGGAGCCTTTACCAAAAATTCCATAGGATTCAGATAGCTTGCCGTTATCATAAAACCTACCGATAACACTGTGAGCGGCAGGGTAATCAGCAGCGGACGGCCAGCAATGACCAGGGCTTCAATGCAGAACATTTTCCGCATTCCTTCCGGTGTCATGCCAACGGACATGTACTGTGCAAATTCCCTCTTTCTCTGCCGCAGGAACCCCAACGTATTCGAGAATACATTTGCAATTCCAATGATGGCAAGTAAGGCACAGAATGAACCCAAAATCAGCATGGAACCTTTCTGTATGTTTTCGTCCGACACTTTTTCCTGAATACGGTTCTCGCTTTCCACCGTATACTTATGTCCGATAGCCTGCACAACATCTGCTTCTAATTCATTTAATTCCGCAAGTGTGATTCCATCTTCTCCAAGTATTCTGATATACGTATCTGCCTCTGTATTTCCAATCTGACCGGCGATTTCTTTCCAAACAGCCAGAGGCATAAACTGCACCAGGGCATAGTTGGTATATTCTTCTCTTAAAACCGGAGCTTCCTGTGTAAAGGAAAGCACCGGAATGTCCAACGAAACTTCTCCCTGCCCGGTATTCTGCAAAGTGATTGTATTCTGTTCCCCTTTGGTAAAAGGAACATACTCTTTATAACGGAAATTGCTGTTTATACTATCCCAAATACGGTTCAGAACAATGCTTCCGTTAAGCTCCGGCGTGATGCCGATCTGCTCACAGTATTCCTCAAAACCTGCATCGTCCATAATCACAATCGGGGCCTTAACCGAATAAAATCCCTCTCCCACAGTTATGGAACTGCCTGCCACTGCTCCCAGGCCGCCCAGAGCATTCACTTCCTCACTGATATCCGTTTCCGGAATGGTACATACTGCCGTGGCCTTCTGGTACATAATACTGCTCTGAACATCCGGAAGTTCCCTGATTTCTCCTGCCTGCTCTATGTTCTCTATTCCTGTGTCTTTTACCGTTACCATCACATCCCACGCATCCTGATACCGTTCAAAGTAGGTATGGTTTGTGCTGATACCGGAAAGGGTAAAGAAACACAGCATAACTGTAAAGCCTAAAAATGAAAGCGTTAATGACAGGGTGGATGTCCGAAGTGCCTTCTTCTGTGCCTTCAGTGCGTTTCCGGCCAGTTCCCCTTCCGCTCCGAACAGCAATGACAGGATGCGGGAATTCTTTTTCTTTTTTAACCGCAGTTCACCTGTATTCCGTATCGCTTCAAGCGGCGACATCCTGCTTAACTTTCTCGTTGGCAGCCATGCGGAAATCAGCACCGTCAGAACGGATACAAGAAGGGTAGCTTTTCGGGGCGCCGCTAAATGGCAAGCAATGCAGAGTGGTACACACTCTGCGATTTTGCTCCGCAAAATTGCTTGTTGGTGGACGGCCCCCAATCCCCCGGAACAGCTCCATGCTGGAGCTGGCTGCGCATTTCTCCGAAACGCTTTATCGCGGGCCGCTGGCCCACGAAAAAATGCCGGATGTAACATGGCAGTATGTCCACTACATCCGGCACCCTATGAAGAAAAACGCTGGATGCATCGGCACTATTGGAAATCATCCAGTAAAGCGTATATTTTAGAAAGATTTAGTGAGAACTTATCGTAAAAAGCAGTTGCACCAGCGTCTAACGCTTTCTCTTTATATTGTTCATCATCATCTGCGGATACAACAATTATTGGAATGAAAATTTTTTCCCTTTTCATATAGTCTAACAATTCAATTATCGTTTCATTCCGCAGGCGATAATCAGCAATTATTAAGGAAAACTTCTTTTCGGCAATTTGATGCTGTACGTTGCGCCATGTAGGAGAAGTATATGCTTCCCAATTTTTCTTCCTGGCTGCAATGGAAACAACATCCCGATAGCCATGATCGTCATCAATTATTAAAATCTTATTCATCAGCTATGTCTCCGTATGGCTAATGTCTGGAAAGAAAATACAGATACTCAATCTACCATTTTCGTATTTTGCTGATATAGTTCCATTCATCTGTTCAATTAACGTTCTGGCGATTGCCAATCCTAAACCTGTCGATTTTCTGGCAGCTTCAACTGTATAAAATCGGTCAAACAGCTTACCGACTTGTACTTCATTCAGCCGGGAAGCTGTGTTGGCAAAAATGACTTCGCCGGAATCAGTCAGAGTAATATCCAAATCACCATCGCTGTACTTAATTGCATTGTTCAAAAGATTTGAAAATACACGGATTAAAGATGAGCGGTCAAGTGATCGGACTATCTTTGCTTGTGTTATTTTAATGTTAGGAACAATTCCTCGCTTATTAAGAGTGGTATAAAATGCGGCAATGCTTTCCTCTAATATGCCATTGATAGCAATGGGTTCCCTAACAACAAGTCTTTCACCGGAAATGATAACAGAATATCTGAAAAGTTCTTCGATCAATTCGGTTAATAAATCCGCTCGGTTTCTGATTATTTCAATATACCGTTCTATCGTTGTTGACTTTTCTTCTTGTTCAAGCAAATCTAAGTATCCACAAATAGCCGTTAATGGTGTTCGTAAATCATGAGAGATATTTGTAACAGCGTTTTTGAGTTCGGCGTTTCCTTCTATGAAGAAATGGCGTTCTTCACGAAGTTTGCGAAGCTGAATGTTGATAGAAGCTGCTAATTCTCTCATATATTTATCATTCGACGAAATATCAATCAGCGTATTAGTTTCGGTCATGAGCCTATCGGCAAAGGCATTTTTAATCTCCTTTGCTGATTTCTGTAAAGTATAGATTTTAACAAATAAGACAACAATTATTGTAGCCATAACACCAATAGCAGCCCATAACCATATTTCCATAGCGGTCTCCTTATTTCAGATCTTTCTTTTTGAAAAAGATTAACCCCACTCCAGTAGATAAGACAACAATCATTAGTGAGTATATGGGAAGTTTTTCAATATTAACTGCTTCCATTGACATACACTGTGCCACTTGCCCACCGGGAATAAAATCATATAAAAATTGGACTACTTCACGCTCACTACCCTCAAGATATTTAGGGTTTTCGAGTTCTATATACTCACCCTGTCCGTCCTCGGATGTTGTATAGCCAATAATGGTTTTTGGTTGGCTTAACATTCCGTTTATTTGAATCCCTGCTATCAAAAAAAGAAAAGCCAGTAAAATACAAATAATCGCAGCAATGGGCTTATTATGATTTAGCATAGCTATCAAAGTAAAAATAGAAGAAAAAGCGATAGCAAGTAAAAACGAAACCAAGCCAAACAAAAAAACCAGTTTGGTATTCATTTCAAAAAAGCCCAGCAAAGGAATCCCGATGCAGAGATAAGGAATGAAAAATGCTGCACACATAAAAATACTTACAGTTGCGGAAACAATAGCGTTTGATAAGTAAAGAGCAGTTCGTGTATGCCCAATAGCAATCTTGTTCCGAATTGTTCCATCACTATATTCTGTACCGATAAATAAGCTGCAAAATACTGCCATAACGACACCGATAAACAAGGTACAGCCACAAAAGGCATCATCCACTGTATTGATAATTCCTGTCTTTTGCACATCTCTATATATCATTGTCGGATATAGTACCCCGGCTGCAAACATGAAAATGATACCAATCCAAAAGAACTTATCCTTTTTCAAACGCATAAAATTTGCAGACAATAGTTTACTCATTATCTTTACCTCCTACCAAACCAACATAATAGCTTTCCAGACTTTCATCTTTTTCCTGAATGGAAATAACTTCGCAGTTTTCTTTAGACAAAAGCATAGTAAATTTGGACACATTGATTTTGGCATATACATCAGCCATCGTGTCAGAGATAATATTGTAGTCTACATTCATCCCATCTAAAACACGCGCAAGTGCTTTCACATTTGACACCTCAAGGCGGACGCATTTCCGGCAGGCAGCTTCCAGTTCCTGTGCGCTAATTTCTTTCACCATTCGTCCGCCATCAATAAAGCCATAGTGCGTGGCAAGACGTGATAATTCATCTAACATGTGACTTGAAATCAAAACGGTGATTTGATGTTTGCGGTTTAGTTCTAATATCAGCTCTCGTATTTCGATAATGCCTTGCGGATCAAGTCCGTTTGCAGGTTCATCCAGCACCAGAAAATCAGGATCACCGACAAGCGCCACTGCAATTCCTAATCTCTGACGCATACCAAGCGAAAAATTTTTAGCTTTCTTTTTCCCGGTATTTTCAAGCCCGACTAATTTCAGAATATCGTTCAGGCCATCATAAGACGGAAGCCCAATAATGCGGTATTGCTGCTTCAAATTATCCTCCGCTGACATATCAAGATAGATAGACGGAGTTTCTACAACGGCTCCCATTCGTCTGCGTGATTTGATAATTTCTTTGTCGGTGCTTTTTATCCCATACAATGTGTAATCGCCAGATGTAGGTGCTTGCAGGCCGCAGATTAGCCGAATAAGTGTTGTTTTGCCAGCACCATTTTTACCAACGAAACCGTAAATTGCCCCTTTGGGAACGTGCATGGAAAGTCCATTTAATGCTTTGAAATGACCGTATTCTTTGCTCAAAGCATTTGCAATAAGAACATACTCCATTTTTTTTGCCTCCTTTGCCGCATGAAGTATCTATCATGCTTTATGCTGACATTCTACAAACAAACGGTAAAGATAGCGGTAAAGAAAATCGTAAAGATTTGGTAAAGATTTATTCAGCCGTGAACTTAAAGCCAATTCCCCATACTGCTTCGATGTAGTCCTTCCCACTAATTTCCCTCAGCTTTTTCCGCAAATTGCTGACATGGATCTTCAGAGAATTTTCCGTACAATCAGGCGTATCCTGACTTATGCGTTCAAGCATAATGGATTTTGCTATTACCTGTGACGGGTTTTGCATGAGCATTTTTAAGATAGCATATTCCGTCCGTGTAAGTTTCACTTCCTGTTGATTCACAGATACATCATGCGTCATGGTATCAAGGTTTATTTTATCAAAGGAAAGAACTGTATTGACGGGAACAGATACGTTACGAAGCGCAACCTTTATTCTCGCAACAAGCTCCTTTGTTTCAAAGGGCTTTGTTACATAGTCCACCGCACCTCCAAGCAAAAGATCAACCTTGCTATCGACATCTACTTTTGCACTAACGACAATAACAGGGATTCCTTTGATTTTGGGTAATACTTCTTCGCCAGAAAGTCCTGGGAGCATTAAATCGAGTAAAATGAGGTCTGGTTTTGCAGTCGAAAGCACAAGTAAGGCTTCCGTCCCAGAATAAGCCCGCAATATCTTATATCCCTCTTTAACAAGGACTTCTTCCAGCATATTGCCAATATGAGCATCGTCATCAATTATCAAGATTTGTTTCACTTGTATCACCATCCCCGAACATTATAACTATGAGTCCATTCTACCACAGTGACACAATTTTTTCTAGTAGCTTCAGGGAATGGAAAAACTTGCCCCTCGTTCCATATCCGTGTTATGATACTTCCCAAAACCAAGAAGGGAGGGACAGACCGTAACCCGTCAACCAGCACTATGAGGATAAGGGAATGGACAATACAGAATTAGCGTATCAGATAGAAATGCTGACGCAGATCGTTGGGCGGCTTTGCGAGGCCGCGCATCTGGATGGGATGCTGGAGAACATTGCTCTGCAACATGGCTTTACCAAAGAGCAATACACAGGAATTTGGGGAACCATGCAGAGAAGAACGACTCACGGCCATTGTGATAAGGCCGCGCTGAAAGCGGAGCTGGATGCTTTCTTTCCGCAGCCGCTCCCGGACCTGGTGTTTGCTCAAATCCTGCGGGGCTTTTTAATCAGCAACCGCAAGGACAAAACCACCGAAAGTGTTACCTATCAGAATATCTACCGCATTTTACATGAAATGAACATGACAACCATATAAGTGTGACAAACGCCGGATGCAGCCACAAGGCACGTGCATCCGGTGTCTTATTCTTCTGCAATACAGAAAGTGATGTATTTGTATCTTTTCTATTGACAGCGCGCTCCGAAAGTGATATATTTATCTCGTCAAGTGATAAATACATCTCTTTGGAGGACGGCATTATGAAAAATAACACAAAACATACTATCATTTTTGGTGTGATCTGTGTCCTGTTTGTAGCAGTAGCTTCATGGTACACGATAACCTTCAATGATGCGAGGTTCATCATCCCAATAGATTTATCAGAATATACCTTTCGGACACAAGACATACCCATGATTATTTCCGGCATACTTTTGGCTTTATATATCCTGTACCTTTTTGTCCTATTGGCAAGAAGTATCGTGGCAAGCAGACAAAAAGAGTCAGCAGCAAAGGTCACAAGAACAGTAAATCCCAAATTGGGTTTTTTAGGCTTTTTAGGTTTTGTCGGATTTTTGGGCTTTTGGACTTACAACATGGATAAAACTATTTTCCCATTTGTGTTTTTTATGTTCTTTGGTTTTTTTGGATTTTTCTATGAAGGGAAAATGTCAAATACCTATATAGATGAGCGCTATAAAGAAAATAAGATGAAAGCGGGCATGACGGCAAATAGAATCGCACTAACTATTATCTTCCTTGCGGTACTTATTCTGGGGCAGGGAAAGTTTATGGGAAATCTGGAATACACGTTAATTACACTTATCATCGTAATAGCACTATCCATAGCTCTGGAAATATTCCTTAGCGAATACTTGCTGTACCGTTACGACCATGACGATCAGTTTGACGAAAGCGAGGAATAAAGGTGCCGGACTTTGAATGTAGGTTAAAAAAATATAGACAGTTGAAAGGTTTAACACAAGAACAGTTGGCGGCACAAGTTGGAGTGCGCCGTGAAACAATTATGCGATTAGAAAAGGCGCAATATAATCCTTCGCTTAAACTGGCGATTGATATTTCAAGGGCTGTTGAAACCCCCATCGAAGAAATCTTTATTTTTGAGTAGTTCTATCCGCTTGAAAGCTCTTGCTTCATCAGCAGTTGCCGACCATATAAACATAATAAACGCCGGATGCAGCCACAAGGCCCTTGCGTCCGGCGTCTTTTCTTTTCCCCATAATATCCTCAATTCCATAGCAGCCCACAGAGCTGCTATGCCATATTCGATGATATTTGCGATAGGTCAAACTCCGGCCCCGCAAAATTGAAGATATTTAACAAGACCCCGAAAATCAGAGATGATACAATAGATACCTGCAAGGGAGGAAATGCACATGAATAAGGAAATAAGAACTGTAGTCTATGACGATGAGCTTCGGATCGAAGCCTACCGTTTTGAAGGAATTGTGCAGCCTTTCCCAAACCATTTCCATGAGTATTATGTCATTGGATTTATGGAAAAAGGAGAACGCTGCCTTTCCTGTAAAAATCAAGAGTATGTCATTAAGAAAGGCGATATTGTCCTTTTCAACCCTGGGGACAATCATTCCTGCGTCCAACTCTGTTCTTTCAGCAGGTTCTGTGGAAGGGATGTGTCAGAAACTACCTGGGCATGTTCAGGACTTTCACCTGCGAGAGCGCGCCCATGGCGCACATCAAAAAAGGACGCAGGATTTCTCCCACGCCCTCACTACTATCTGGCTTTATCTTCTCTTACCTTTGATACTTCTTTTCCTATCTCCACTTTCATATCCGCAGCACCTCTTGCTTCAAAAGCATCGGCATTATACTGATACTCGTGTGTTTCCGCCACCACCGGTGCATATACAATCTCAGCTTCGACTCTCTCAGGTGCTGCTTCTTTCCTATCAGCTTCCATCTGGTCATCATGCTTCATATCATCCTTATTCGTTTCTTTATCCATTCTCACATTCATCGCTAGATTATCAAGCTTATCAATGGATGCGTCCAAATGAATCTCCATTGATACAAACAACTTTCTCACTGCTTTCATCGGAGCAAGCAACGCTTTTGTTATCATATGCTTCTGCTCTTTCTGAGAATAATCCACTTCCGGCTTATCCGCAAAAGTACGGAATGCATTGACTGCTGTCTGTCCTGCTTCACGAAGCCCTCTTCCAAGCAGGGCTGTTCTTGCTATATTCCTGTCAGTTTCCTTGATAGCACTTCTGACATTCTCTCGCACAATAAGAAGCTTATTCTTAATTCCTAAGAACTCCGATACTCGATAAAGTGCAGCTCTGCCCTTTACCTTTGCTTCTGCAACAATGCTTTTGGCTGTCTCCTTGACCTGCCCCTTGGCTTCAAAGATCTGTGACTTTATCTGCTCACATCTGGAATTTAGTCTCTGTTGTACTTCTGATAATGCCTTTTTTGCATTATTGAAAAGTGTATCTTCCTGCATTTCTTTGATCTGGTTCTGCATGTTGGTGAGTTCTTCCGTCATGGAATCAATCTTTTTCTCCAGTCCATCCACATAGCTGCATATCTCAAATACATCGTTTGCCTGCTCTTTCATGGCATTCTTCTTTAATAAGTCGAGAAGTTCCCTTATAACCTCCTCATTGGTAAGTGTTTTTCCTGCTTCCATATCCATTCTGTTTCCTCCATTCTGTAAATGGGGCAGCCTTGGCCGCCCCTGTAGCCTGATTACTAATTATCGAAAGGGTGTTGCCTCTTTGTCTTTTTCTTTATCGGGATTGCCATGATGTTTCTCGGCACTCTCCCTCGCCTTTTCGTTGCTCTTATCCTTTGCCTTCTCATATTCTGAGATAATCTCATTATAGAGTTTTTCCCTGAAATCCTTCGTGACCGGATAACAGACATCCTGGTAGATTGGCTTGCCCTGCTCATCCACCTGCTTTGTCTTATAAGATGGCATTGATACAAAGATTTTCTCTTTGCCCTGCACGATATTGATGTTATTTACGATGAAACTGTTTTCAAAGTAAATACGGGCAAGTCCCTTGATGTTACTGCCTTCCCTCTCATAAGGTGTCACAGTTACGGAAAACTCAGGCATTTCCTGTGTTCTGTCCTGCTTCTGTGTCTCCTCTTTCTCCGGTTCCTTGATTCTTGCATAAGCATCAAGGATATTGGTATAGAGTTCCTCACGAAACTCTGCTGTGATAGGATTGCACACATCCTTATAGATCACACCATTGCTTTCATCACGCTCATTGGAGCGGTATCTAGGCATTGATACGAAAAGTTCTCCCTTGTCCTTATTCTCAAGGATTGCAATATTGGTAATCTTAAATGAATCACCGAATACTACTGTTGCAAATCCTTTGATGTTGCTGCCCTCTTTTGCTCTTACTTCGTTTACTTTAATTGAATACTTCATATGCTATTCCTCGCTTTCTTTTTGTTCTTTGTTTTGCTTTGGTATGATAAGCTCACACCAAAGCTGTTCTATCTGTTCACAAGACAATCTGCCATTAAGCCAGTTGCCAAGTGTAACGACCATTCCGTCCTGCTCGTAATAGAGCCACTCCTGTGTTTCAATGTTCCCCTCATACACGATAGTCACATCAAAATCAGGCATAAATAATCCTTCCTCCGCATCCCATACACAGGCTATTCCCTGTCTGAGTGTCAGATTCATGCTTTCGACATACACAGACCAGCCGCTTACGACTATCTGAAAGTCATCATCAATCTCTGCAATATCATCCTCAAGCCCGATTAGCTCTTCCATTTCCGATACTGCCTCTTCTATCTCACCTAACCGGTATCTCTTATTCATCCATCACCGCCTCCTTATAAATGCACCTGACCACAAAACGCATAGTACCCTTCTGTGAACAGGTAAAAAGAGTTAATTCCTTTTCCTCTCCCTGTGTCTTAATGCTGTTGTCATAAGGATTTACCACCTCTGTGTCTGTTACTTCATAGATATAAGTCTGTCCGTTTTTGTCGATAATTGTCACATTATCTCCTATGGAAATCTGATTTAGTGGTGTAAAAAATGTGCCATATCTGCTGCCATTGTGACCGCATAACACACAGTTGCCACTTTCTCCGATTCCTGCAGTTTCTTCTATATGACCAATCCCGGCATTAAGCACTTTACTTGTGGTTCCTTCCATTACCGGATACCTGATATCTAAGCCCGGTATCTCAATGATGCCGATAACACCGCCTTCTTTAAGAATGGCTTCATCCTCTTTACTAATGGAGGTTTGCTCTTCCTCCACATCTGTTTCTTCATCGTAATCATCCTCCAATGTCTGCTCAAATTCACTTATGAGCTGTTCTGTCTGTTTTTCTCCGGTTGCCCGCCAGAAAAAAGGGACTGCCATAATGGCAATCCCTGCTGTAATCAGTAGTCCTGCGACCACTTTTCTTATACTCATATTATTCACTCTCCTATCGTGTTCTGCCCTCTCTGTCCGCTTGATAAGCACCTTTATCCTCTGCTACAATTGCTGCAGCTTCCATCCTGTCATCTGCTTCTCTTTCTTCCTCCGGTCCGCTCAGGTCTGCATCCACAGCCTTTGCGTTCTCAAGGTCAAGCTGGGCATTCAGTTCACACTGCCTTGCCAGCTTTTCTTCCAGCTCCATGCTGTATGCAAATGGCTTGTCATACTCTGCCTTTGATGCTTCAAGGTCATTCTGGTACTGCTCAATCTTCTTTTCTAAGAAATCAATGTTCTCATGGAGTCCATTGAACAGGTTTTCCAGCTTCACCATACTGCCGACCGGACTTGTGGAAAGCTCTGCCTTGTACTCTGTCTTTCCACGAAGCACCATATAATTGATGCCAAGGAAGTTCTTTTCCACAAGCAGCTCAAATCCATGGAATTTGCCGATTGCAGTTGTCTCTCCGGTCTTACATTTGCTGATTGCTTCAAGCATCATCGTTCCACCATCCACACGCTCTGTGTAGGTTGCTTTGCCTATGGTAATGGCAAATTCCGGATTATCAATCAGTTCTTTATCCCTTGCCTTTACATCTTCTCTTACATTGGCAAGCTTTTCTGTTGCTGTCTTAATAAGCTTCGGGTACTTAATCATAAAGTTATCCTGCAATCCATATCTCTGATTGTCATAGGATGCCTTTAAGAGCTTTAATCTCTGGACATCATTGTCAATCTCCATCTTTTCCTTGATTAAAGGATTGCCTGTGGCAACCGCTTTAATCTCTGCATAGGAAAGTGTTGCCTCATCGATATCCTCACAGCTTCGGCTTACAGCCTTGCTTGTCATGACCTGACTGATGAATCGCTGCTTATTTTCAACAAGCGACCAGTTGTATGCATCAAAAGTTCCTTTGGTGACATATCTATAGATTGCCACCTCTTCATTTTCGTTGCCCTGCCTGATGCCTCGTCCTTCCCTCTGTTCAATGGAGCTTGGCTTCCAAGGACAGTCCACATGATGCATTGCAACCAGATGTGTCTGAACATTAACGCCAGTACCACATTTATCTGTAGAACCTATAAGCACTTTTTTCTTACCTGTTCTCATTTCCTTAAATAGTGCATCCCTCTGTGCGTCGGTCTTTGCATCATGGATAAATGCTATCTCCTCTGCCGGAATACCATACTGTATCAGTGTTTCCTTCAGATAATCGTAGATGGTAAAATCCTTATCCGGTCCCGGTGTGCCGATATCCGAAAAAATAAGCTGGCAGCCTATATGACCGTTGGCATTTCCTTTCTCATATTCTTTCCATACATTCTCCGCTACCTTATTGAGCTTTCCATCTGGATTATTTGGTGCGTCCTTATCAATCAGCCTTGCATCTGTTCCGAGTAATCTTGCCTCATGAGTAATCTTTAGGAAGTTGTCCACACTTGGATCAACTCCACCACCTCTGATACGCTCTGCCCTCACAACAAAGTCTTCCATAACCTGCTTTACATACCAGTCAGGCTCTGACTCCACTATGATAGGCTTGCCGCCACGAAGAGCCGGCACATCAAGGTCAAGCATGTCTGCGGTCTGCACATCTGCTACTTCACGAAAGATATTCATAAGCTCCGGCAGATTCGTAAACTTATTGAATCTGCTTTTAAAACGGAAACCGCTTCCCTCTACAGTAAGCTCCAGTGCTGTTGTCACTTCACCAAAGTTCGCTGCCCAGGAATCAAAGTGATAAATCCCCATCTCTTCAAGTGCCGCTTTCTGTAAGTAAAGCTGCATGACATACATCTCACACATGGTATTGGATATTGGCGTACCTGTCGCAAACACAATGCCTCTGCCATCATTTATCTCAGACAAATACTGGCATTTAAGCTGCATATCCGTTGACTTCTTCGCTCCACTGCTGCTGATACCTGACACATTATTCATCTTGGAAAAAATCGCAAGGTTCTTAAAATTGTGCGCTTCGTCAACCATGATAGAGTCCACACCAAGTTCCTCAAAGGTTATAAGGTCATCCTTCCTGCTCTCATCTGATAAGGATTTCAGCTGCTCCTCCAGCTTTTTCTTCTGGCTTTCCATCTGTTTTACAGTCCAACGCTCCCCGTTACGCTCCTTCATCTCATCAATCGCATAGCTGATTTCATCAATCTGCTCATTGAGCATTCTTTCCTTTCTCTCTGCTGAGATCGGGATTTTTTCAAACTGCGAGTGCGACATGATGATACAGTCATAGTCACCTGTTGCAATCCTTGATACGAACTGCTTCCTGCGGCTCTTTTCAAAATCACGCTCTGTGGCAACCAGGATATTTGCTGACGGATAAAGCCTTAAAAACTCTGATGCCGTCTGACCGATAAGTGGCTTTGGAACAACCATGATCGTCTTATTGGCAAGTCCGAGTCTCTTCTGCTCCATGCAGGCAGCCATCATCTCAAAGGACTTTCCGGCACCAACGCAGTGTGCCAACAGGGTGTTTCCTCCAAGAAGGATTCTTGCCACCGCATTCTTCTGATGTGGCTTTAACTCAATCGCCGGATTCATTCCCGGAAACTGTAAGTGACTTCCGTCATACTCACGCAGACGGATGTTATTGAATGTCTCGTTGTAATACTCCACATATTTCTGCCTTCGCTCCGGCTCTGCAAACAGCCATTCCTTGAACTTCTCCTTGATCATGTTCTGCTTTTCCCTTGCAAGCATTGTCTCGTTCTTATTGACTTCGTAATGATATTTGCCATCACCGTCATCAATCCTGTCCCTTACTGTTACAGTTTTAAGATTCAGCGTATCCTCAAAAATAGAATAAGCATCCATGCGGCTTGTACCATAAGTCTTAGTAGCTGCCACTGAATGCTTATCCATGCTCTTATTCTCGATGAACCATTCCATGCTCATCTTATTTAAGTGTACCTGAATGCCTGTATTGTAAAACTGGCTTCTGACTGCCCTTGCTCTTCTTGGTGTATTGAGAAGCTCATAGATAAACTGCTCATAATCAAGCGACTCAATCCATGTCGTACCAATCTTTACATCAATATCCGAGGCTTCAATCCATTCCGGCTGCACCTTTTCAAGTGCTGCCACATTTCCTGCAAATCTTTCTGCCTGCGGATTGTCTGTATCAGCCGCCATAGCCTTTGCTACACGAAGTTTGTCTCTCACATTTCCCGAAAGATACTCGTCTGCTGTCTCCCAGCCGATGTCGGGATTGTTCTCGTTGTAGCGGTCTGGATTTAGGAAAACCAGTCCGTCCAGCTCTTCCACAAGGACTGCCCTTCTAAGCTCTGCTAATGCATCATCACTTAGCGTTATCTCATCCACTGTCTGTCCGGACTTTTCTGCAAGTTCTTCCTTTGCATTTGTAATATCCGGCTCATAGATAGAAAGCATATAGGCAAGATTTACATATCCAAATTCATTGACGGATACATTTAATGCTTCCACAGCGGTCTCCACTCTGTCTATGACTGTCTTTGCCTTAATCGTCTGCTTATAAAACATATCCGCTTTTTTCACCTCCCCATCTTCGTTTACTTCCTCAAGACTGCAAAGAAGTGGATAATCGCTGTCATCCCTGAATGCTATTCTGTTTGCTTTTGAAGTAATGGCTCCATACTGCTTTACGAAGGCATCATATTTTACATTAAGAAGTCTCTGCTTATCAGAAAGCTCCTCCTCGCTGCAGCCATCCATCTGGATATCAATCAGCTCTCTTGTTATCTGTCTGATTTCATCAAGGCTTCGGATTCGCTCCTCGGCAGTCTGTGATACTTCTTTTTTTACCATCTCGGAATTTTCCCTGTAATAGAGTTTTCCTTCAAAAAATGTGTAAGTGTAGTTTCTCACATCCGGATCAGCCGGGATAACTTCCTCCGTCTGCTCCGACTCATCTGCCACTCTCTCAAAATCTGTCATCTGGGCTTTGATATTACCGATAGCCTTATTGAGAGTCTCATACATATTGAAGTTCTCATCATTATTCACACAGACTGTATATCTGCTGTCCTGTCCGTAAATCCTTGTGTCATATTCCATAGATCCAAGCATCATCTCCGGATGCTCTGCAAAATAAGAGTTGACTGCAATGCCATTCTCAGTTACACCAAGGTGTACCCAGTCAGGTTCAATATCAATCTTTCTCTCCCTCTTCTGCAAAAACAGGATATCTGCTGTCACTTCGGTTCCTGCATTATCTTTAAATGCAGTATTCGGAAGTCTTACTGCTCCCACAAGCTCTGCTCTTTCAGCCAGATACTTTCGGATAGTAGGATTTGCCTTATCAAGTGTTCCCTTTGTGGTGATTACTGCAACCATGCCTCCCGGTCTTACCTGATCAAGTGCTTTTGCCAGAAAATAATCGTGGATACGGAAGTTATACTTGTTGTACTTTGGATCAAATACCTTATAATCACCAAATGGCACATTTCCGACAACCACATCAAAGAAGTTATCCGGATATGTGGTATTCTCAAATCCTGTGATACTGATATTGGCATTCTGATAAAGCTGCTTTGCAATTCTTCCTGAAATGCTGTCAAGCTCCACCCCATACAGCTTGCTTCTCTGCATTGGTGCCGGCATACTTCCAAAGAAGTTACCGATACCCATAGATGGCTCTAATACATTGCCGCCTCTGAAACCAAACTGGACAAGTGCCGAATTTATGCACATGGCAATCTCCGGTGAAGTATAAAAGGCGTTATTTACTGTTGCCCTTGCAGCACTGTATTCCTCATCAGATAAAAGGTCTTTCAGCTCTGCATATTCTTTGCTCCAGCCTGCGTTATTCTCATCAAATGCCTGTGACAGTCCGCCCCATCCGACAAACTTCGACAGAGTTTTCTGTTCCTCAGGTGTGGCAAGCCTGTTCTCTGATTCAATCTGCTTTAAAGTGCGGATTGCATCCATATTCCACTGGTATCTGGTCTTAGCACCGCCTTTTTCCATTTCCCAGAGGTTATAGTGGAAATTGTGTTTCGTCTGCCCGGCAACATTCTTCTCATTTTCAAGACTTTCTACTTGCTGTACTGGTTCCTGCTTTGGTGTAAAATCTACAGTTTCCTGTGATTCTGTATCAGCCTGAATATCATCCACAGATACTGATACTGCATCATCTGAAACCACATGTCCATTCTCATCAATCTTGGTTTCCCAGCCATTCGCTATTGCTCTTTCCCTGGTTTCAAGACGATTGGCTTTTACACTATCCTCGATATCAAAGAATCTCTTATAGACCGGATTCATCTTATCCCTGTCAGCCTTCTGCTTTGTCTCCTGATAATACTTCTTCTGGTCTTCTCCGCAGTAAAATGGCTGTTTTACCATATAAGATAAGATTTCATATAACTCACGCCAATCGAGAGCACCTTCTTTACGCACACCATTCCTGTTCTTATAGCTGATCTTCACATATCCGCTTCTGATTGAGTACTCCACAAGACCATACTTATTGTTGGAATATGCCTTTCTTTCTGCATTATCTGTCCCTAATGCAATATCCCTGATAAGGTCAAGTTTATTTGGCATAAATGCAAAATCAGACTGCACCACATCCATAAGGAATGCCCTAAACGGAGTGTAGCAGCTGCAATCTGTTACAAGAATCTCCGCCGCATCACGCAGGTCTTCATCAAGCTCCTCAATACGCTTGGCATAATCAATCGGTGTAATATACTTAAGCTCTGATGGATCTTTTTCAGATGTTTCAGCTTCTATCTCGGCACCATATTCTGCCTGTGTTACCATGCGGTCTTCATCGGCAGCTTCCTGTGGTGTCATGCCTTTTGCACTAACATAATCTCTGTTAGAAGCATAGCTCTCCGGCTCATCCGGTATTGCATAATCATCAATCTCTGATTCTGCCTCCTCCGGTTCCACTTCCTGGTATTCGGCATCAATGACCTCATCATCCTCACGGAGTCCGTCCATCGCAAACTCATCAATACGAGGTGTCTCAGGCTGGTATTCCCCTGTAAGAATAAGGACACCAAGCTCTTTTTCGATATCTTTCCACGAAACATATCCTTCAACCTCTCCATACTCATCTCGCCACTGAAAACGCAGTCCGTTCCCATGAAATGTGTCATATCCGTGCAGTCCCAGTCCGTCAACCGGCCAGCCTGCACCTCCCTGACCATATTCTGCTTTGATACGCTTTGCTCTGGTTCCTGCATCAATCTCTGTTTCAAAAATCTTGCATACCCTGCCCTTACCACCGATAAAACCTGTACCTCTCATAAGCACCTGTTTGATATACTCACTTGGTACTGTTGCAGACTTTTTGGGATTCAGGTAATTGTATTTACCTGCTAATGCAGCTTTTCTGTCCTGCTCGAACTGACGCATAAACTGATTATTGTTTTCATCCTCAGTATGAATGGTGCCAATGCTTGCCTGCCCGTTCTGGTCGAAAAAAAAGGAAGCCTGTGTATATTCGGCTTCCTTACTGACACCCAATGAATTGATTTCATCAAGTTCCCTATTCAGTTCTGTATCATCTGATTCTAGTGGAATCGCATCACTATCTGATTCAGTACCACTTCCTCTGCCTGCATCTTCGCCTGCTCTCTTATCTTCCACATCTCCATTGTCGATGACGGATCCTGTGGCTTGTGCTTCGCCAGATACTGCATCTCTAGCTGGTCGTACAGCTGATTCGCTTCCTCCTCTACCGCTGACATCTTCTCGTACATCTTCCCGAATCTCATCAGCGTCTTGTATCTTGCCGGCTCGTTCTCCTTTAGATAGTTCATCGCCATCCTTCCGTATTTGCCCAGCTTCGTGAGATCCTCCGTCTCGTCCGGCATCTCTATCTGCGGATAAAGCAGTCCGTCCACTTCCTTGTAAGTCATTTCTTCTAACATATCCAATTCTCCTTTCGCTCTCGATTGCCTTTAAGTTACGACTAAATTCTCTAAGAACACTACAGGAGACATCGCATACAATGGAACCAAGACGGTAAATGATCTCTTCGTCTTTGATATTTACGATCTGACTGAAATCCTGTTCTTGCACAGATAAGTCAAATCCGCATCTCGTCCCTACAGCAAACATGACACTTGCATATACAAGCTGCTCCATGTCCATTTCCTGCTGTAAGCCATTGCGTTTCTTACTTTCTTCCTTTATCACACTACCTGATAGCTGCATAAGCTCGGTCATTCGGTCTCCGAACTCTTCTTTTATTATAAGCCAAACATCTGTTCCTGTAAACTGTTTTAATATATTTTTTAGAGACTCCCTGTCGCTGTTATCGTACTGCTCAATCTGACCTTCTGACACAAGAAAATCCACATAATCCTTAAGATTTTCTCCCTCAAGGTCCCATGTCAGCTTAACATTCTTCCCTCCGGTATCACTGATATCAAAGATATATCTCATGCGTGGATTCAGTGCCCTTGACGGGAAGATAGCGCAGCCTTTCGCACCACGCTTCACATATCTTCCCACCTTTTTCCAGGTATCATAATCTGCCATGAGTGTGCTTTTTTCCGGAGGTCTCTGAGCTGTTACCATAACGATATTGTCAAATTCATAGCGGTATAACTGACCTGCGACCTTTAACACATCCTTCCAGTTCTTTTCTGATCTGGTGATGTTACCAATCTCAGAATCGTATATCGCTTTGACCTTCATATCAACGCCCATACCTTTGTCCTCCTCTACTTAAACATCTCTGCAAACAATCCTTTAAATAGCTTTAACTCATCCTTATCCAGCTCGATTGCAAATTCATTATCGATTGCCTGTTTTTCGCATTTATCCTTTTTCTTTGCAATCTTACGCACCACACGAAGAAGCACATAGCACTCCTTGGATTTTGCAATGCTCTGTTTAAAGGTCAGCTCATCCTCATCGACCGACTTCTGTGTCTGACAGATAATCTCTTTTAACTTATCATTGATACCATCTACTTCCTCAAGGGAAATAATAACGGATGCCTTAGAAGCACCCGATCTGTCCCACTCCTTATGAAGTTCCTTTACTAAAAACTCCATGTTCTTAATTACTGTTGTTGAATCACTTTTCATCTTGCTTTTCCTCCGTTTTCTTTTAATGAAGAAGGGAGCTGACCTTCGCTGATAGGCGCAAAATCAACTCCCTTCATGTCCTCTGCTCCAAGGACTATCTGCTCTGCATAATACATATCCATTGCCTTATTGATGGCATCGTCAAGCGACTCTGCCTTTACTTTCTGTACTCGTGAAAGCACTTCTTTTATCTCAACATCAAATTCCTGTTCCATATGATATCGCCTCCTGTAAAAATCTCATCACCGGCTCTTTTCTTCCTTTACCTGTCTTTCCTTAAAGCCTTCATCGTACTTTCCATCTTCCAGCCTGTCGTAAAAACAGTCCTCTTCAATCGTTCCAAAATCCTCATACATCTGGTAAAGGAAGTCATTCTGCAGCTTCTTTGGTACATCATCATCCTTTGACATATCCTGATAAAAATAGAACTTCTGCTTTAGCTTTGCCCTGTAATCATAGATATCCTCTATCTTTTCCGGTGTGCCATACTCCCTCTTGTATGCCTTGAAATTCGTGGTTGAGAGTGTGGAACCGAGATAAATGCCATGCTCCCACGATACTCCGATTGTGGTATTGTCCTTTGTAGGCTTCTCATCCTTCGGATAACGCTTATACTCTGTCACACCAAGGGCGATTGTAAGGGAACCTGACTTCATATCCATCACCACGAGATTCCTTGGTGATAATGCTTCAAGCACCATGTAATCATGGTCATTGAAGTTATGAAATGTCTGTCCCCTTTCAAATGATCTGTCCACACTTTCATAATGCAGGTTAAAATCATCCACCCAGCCCTTATCGGTCATTCCAATCTCCTTGAGCTTTGCAACACATTCAGAAGAACTGGCTTCTTTATCAAACCGAAATTCTTTGGAATCGTTATAAAATCCCTGAAGAAATTGTCCCAGCTGAATATCATCCAGACAGAATCTCGCAGATACAGTTACATTTGCTGCCCTGTAATACTCTGCGAAGTTATCTGCTTCACCAAGTGTCCTTCCAAGCTGCAACAAATTGTCTGCAAGCTCTGACATGTCATCAACTGCTATAAAACTCTTATAATCATCCAGAGTCATCAGCATATTTGTCTCTGTTCCCCTGTCGTTTTCTGTTACCAGTATCATATCTTTTAAATCCATTCTTACCTCCAGTCTCAGAGAGAGACTATGCCCTCTCTGCAAATTTCCTGTTATGGTCTTCCTATCACAACAATCTTTCCTGTGCTTGCCACATCCCTGTAGACCACACCAAGACTTTCATTAAGCGCCTCTACCACCTTGCCATTTCCGACGTATACTGCCACATGGCTGATGTTCTTATATCTTCCGTTGCTTGTAAAACTGTAGAAAATAAGGTCTCCCGGCTGTAACTCATCAAAGGCGACTGTCTTTCCGGCTTCATCCAGTCCCTGTGCCTCCGCTGCCGCTGTGGTTGCACCGCCGTAACTAATATCCACGCCTGCATCTTTCCATGAATAATAGGCTAAGGAACTACAGTCATAATAGTTACCGCTGTCTCTTAAATCCTGACTATAAGGAAAGCCAACTCTGTGAAGTGCATAGGAGCAGACTGTTTTCTGCCTGCTGTCTGTAATTTCGTTTAGGATGGCATTGATTTCATCCTCAGTCATGGAGCTTACTCCCGGACTTCCGCCTCCGCCGCCACTTCCGCTTCCGGCATATCCAAGCTGTCCCATAAACTCCGGACTCATGATCTGCTCAAGCATTTCCACATGATCAGAGTTAAACCCATAGACCGAAATCATATCCCTGTACGATTTCAGCGTTACATTCACATACAGAACAGACTTCGTGACAGTAGTCACATTGCCGTCTGCATCCGTTTCTTCCACATCCTTTGTTCCGGTGCTTGTGGTGTATGAACACATATCATTTACAACTGCCTGCAGCCAGCCTTTAGAAGTATCATTCATGACTGTTGCAGTATCTCCGACACCATGCTTGACCATATAGACTGCCATGATATCATAGTAATTGCTTGGGTTTTCTTCCATACCTTCATAGTCCACATATACAAGCTCTCCAAGATCATATCCGGTATGCTCATTAACCTTCGTGTTCACATCCCGGTTAAACTCCTGCACATAAGCACTCGTTACTGTCTGCACGGTATCTCCTGATTCAAGTGGTGGCAGAAATAAAGCAAATGGTGAATTGTAAAGGATTGCTATCACCGCTATAACCGGAACCGCAATCATGGCAACTACAAGAACAAGTAATAAAAGCACCAATCCGATAATCGGTGCAGCTGCCTTTACCCAGGTAATCGCTTTTCGCACAATCAGATTCTTTACCAGTTTTGCCACGCTGTCTGTCTGATTCTCCTGTGCTTTCATCTTATCCAGAAAGAATTTTATCTTCCTGCTCCGGTTGGTCATCTTTTCATCCTTGACCTCTATGGACACACCTGCAGCATATCCGGCTGCCATGCCGATTGCAGTACCAACTCCCGGTGCAACCGCTGTTCCTGCCGCTGTAGCAGCTGCCTTTGTCGCAGTTTTTGTTGCAACCTTGGCAGTTGTCTTGGCTGTTTCTTTTGCCGTCTCTTTAGCTACCGTCTTGGCTGTATCTTTGGCAGCTTTCTTTGCTGTCTTTTTTGCCAGCTTCTTTCCTGCCTCTACCTTCTTGATACGCTTCTTTGCCTCGGCTGCCGCCTTTTTCCTGAAAAGTGCTGCCCCCTTGGAAGCAGTTCCGGTAACAGGTCGGCTTGCTTCATATGCAAGATATGCTGCCTGCGATACCTCATGCCCGCCTTCCACCTGCTCTGTTACTGCCCCGGCTGCAAGTGCACCTGTTCTTCCTGCAATGTGAAGATTGGTGTTCTTGGTCTTGATGGAAGTGTTTGATTCTTTAAGGTTTCGCTTGAATCTTGATAGTCCCTTATTCTTCGGCTCTGACTGATGAATGGTACTCTTTCGATAGGACTTCTTGTTATCATCAGATACCTTTGCACCGATAGTCTTAGGACCTCTTTCTACTGTATAGATGTTGTTGCCTTTAATCTTGGCACCCTTTGGCTCGTGAGCATGAATCTTAGCTTTCTCCTTTGTGTGAATGATCATCGGCTTGTCATCCACCTTTTTTATCTTCAATGTTCTCACCTTCTTTCACTCAAAATGCAAAACAGCCACCCAGCTTCCCGGATGGCTATGCTTTGAGGTCGCAAATTGCGACCTCTATCAACATTATTCGACATTTTTCTGCATTTCACGTTTCTTCTGTTCCGCAATCTTCTCATGAATGTTGGTATTATACAGCCTGTACAAATCTGTATCCTTACTAATCTGATTATCAAATGGAATCACCACAGAACCACACTTGATAAGTCCCATTCCCGATGCAGTATTGGTTACGAATCTTAGCTGTGCCTCTGATACCCCGATAACTTCCGCCATCTTGGAACTGTCCGTATTTGCCTGCTTCAAAAGTGCCACAAACTCAGAGTTTGCAAGCATTGTGGTTGCTGTGTAATTCTGCAACAGATCGACGACATTCTGCGTGATACCTGTACAAAGACCTCCCTGCTTTCTTACTTTCTTCCAGAGCTGCTGCAGATATTTTGCAGAATACTCAGAATTAAGTAAGACATGGAACTCATCAATATAGAGCCATGTTGCCTTGCCTCTCTTGCCATTCTCAACAATCCTGTTCTGAATAGACTCCATCATGACAAGCATTGTGATAGGACTAAGCTCTGTACCTAAGTCCCTGATGCCATATACTGTGAATCTGTTATCCACATCCACATTTGTCTGGTGATTGAAGATGTTAAGTGAACCATTTACGAAAAGCTCTAGTGACAATGCAATGTCCTTTGCCTCGTCCTCCGGCTGCGCCATAAGGATATCGTAAAAGTCACTCATTACAGGGATATACTTCTCTTTACTCCTTGCAATGTCGATATACAGTTTTCTCACACAGCGGTCGATGATTGACTTCTGTCTTGAATTTAAACTGTCCCCGATACACTGCTCACAAAGTCCAAGCATAAACTCGCCCTTCTCTCTAACCATTCCCTTGGAATCATTCGGATCAAGGCTCCATACATCCATCTCCAGCGGATTCACATAGTTATCCGTGTAGGTAGACATATTTACCACTGTTCCACCATAAGTATCAGCTATATCAAAGTACTCGTTCATTGGATCTATGACGATTATCTCATCATCTCCCGACAAGAATACGCTGCCCATCTCCATCTTGCAGAAGAAGGATTTACCGGAACCCGGCACACCAAATACAAAGCCATTTCCGTTGATAAGCTTCTTTCTGTTACCGATATTCACATTCTTACTGATCTGGTTAATACCATAATAGTTACCTGTGCTGTCATTAAGCTCCTGCACATTGAATGGCATAAGCACCGCAAGTGACTGGGTAAGAAGGGTACGCATTGTTTCCACCTGTCTTACTCCAATCGGAAGTGCTGTGTTGAGAGCTTCCCTCTGCTTTAAGTAGTGTGTATCAATCGTGCAGCTGTTACGCTTTCCGATAGTCTCCACAGTCTCACATACACTCTCAAGCTCCTTCTTGCTTTCTGCCATAAGAATAATAGTTACTCCCACGAAGAAAAGGCACTGGTCATTCTCACGGACATCATCCATGATTTCCTCAATCTCCTTTTTCTCCGTTCTCTTGGCATATGAAATTTCCGTAGAAAAATCGTTATTCTTATTACGGACTCTCTGCTGCTTAATGATATCCGACTCAATACCAAGGTATTTCTTCTGAAGCACCTTTGTGGTCAAATCCTTTGGCACAGGCACCACATCAATGCTCGTGATGGAATGAACCGGAAGGGAAGTAATCTCATTGATGAATCTGTCTGACAAACTGCTCGGATACTTTTTGATAAAAAGTGCCTTGCAGAATTTACTCTCATCCTCAAAATGGTCTGGGAAATATTTCACCATCCCATTGCACAGATCATTTCTAAAATCTGCCCCTACCTTCTTTGCCTTTTTGATATCAAAATCAAAGCTGCCCTCATCTCCAAGATGATAATAGTCATAGAGCACTTTCAGTCTCTCATTGCCATTAAGCGGCACAATCTCCGCCCCAAGCTCAATGAAAGCCTTGTGTATCGTTGCCTCAAGGGTTGCAAACTGTGCCTTTGCCTCCTCGAAGTTCTTTCTCTCAATCGTGATTGTCAGGTATCTCTCCTGCTCAATCCCCTGTCTGCCCTCAATAATCTTCTCCTCAATGATGTCATTGTAGATTCTTCTGTAATTATTGAAGCCATCGTTTTTCTCAGCAATCAGAACCTTGTCACGGAGTTCATCCATGTTTTTGTTCTTATTGTTGATCGTAATCTTATAATTACAGTCCAGCGAATTTAAGAACTTGCAGTATCTCTCGAAAATACCGATCTGCTCATCCTCGGTTGCTGTCGTGTAATTGATATCCTGAAAGCGGTAGCATTTGGAATACTTATTTTTGCTTACTTCAAAAATGCCGTTTTCAGCCACCGCCATAATCTCTATGGTTTCCTGAATAGATTTAGGTGTCTTATACAAAGGCTCGCTCGCCTTCTTTAATAACTTAAATCCGTCTGTAAATAAACCCATGTCTCTAACCTCGCTTTCTTATAATGAAAGCCCGCCGGGAACTTCACCCTGCGGGCTGTGTTCCCGACCTTGCGGTCAGATACTATTCGTTTCTAATGCATTGCCTTATATGCTGCAATGCCTGCTGCTGCCGCCACAATGACTGCGACAAGTCCAAGCAGCATGTTTCTCGTCTTTTTCTTCATTGCTTCAAACTCCTCCTGCTTCTTTACAGCCGAATCAGCTGTTACAGTCTCTGGTTCAGCCTTTCTGCCTTTCTTCTTTACCTGTTCATTCTGCTCTGCTTCTAACTGCTTTATTGCAGGCTCTCCCTCTGTTGATACATAGGTAAGTGCCCTGTTTCCAAACATAAAATGCAGTTTCTTTCCCATATACTCGTAGAAATTCATCCCATTAAAGGAATAGAAACCACCAAGAGCAATCGGTGCCACACACGGTATTGCCACATAAGCAGAACCAGTAAGACCGATATACTTGTAAAGAAGAAGGACAATACCGCCACCGACCACTACGCTTGCAATGGAAAATATAAGCTGCCTTGCAGTAAGTCCCAGCGCAACCGATTCCTGATAGCGGTCAATATCCTTGTTTACTTCGATTACCATTGTCCCTGCCTCCTATCTTGATAATCTTTTGTCTCCGGCTTTCTTGTCATTCCAATATTCGCCTCATACTTATCCATTCCATCCGGACACAGTTCCCTAAGCTTATCTACATTGAACAGATAAAGAGGATATTCACAGAAACCGCTTCTTTGCGTGAATCCTGTAAACTCTCCAATGTCATTGTCTGTAATAAACTTTTCAATATCCGGCATGTCATTCACATTCAGATATCCGCAGTAATTTGGTGCTGCAACCGACAAATTCACAGTCACATCCCCAAAATGTTCCTCATATCCATCTTCATTACACATAAGACCAATAAACATTGCCCTGTTATTCATATACTGCTGGATATCAAATGTCACCTGCGTTTCTCCGGTTATACTTGAATTATAAGTAACCTGTTTCTTTTCATTATCCATTTCTGCCTCCTTCTATAATCCAAATGCCTTGCTTGTAAGTGTCTGTGCACCCTTCACGCTTCCAACAGTCATTGCTATCGTAAATGTCATTTCACACAGATATATAAGTGTCTGTGCCCAGTCAGCATAACTTCCTGTAAATGCCGGAAGTCCTGCATTGATAAATGCATTACATACCACAATCGCAAGTGCCATCGTTACTGCCTCAAACACACATGACAAGAAATATTTGCAGTAGGTAGCCATTGTATGACTGACCATTCTGTTTCCTGCCATCGTGGAACAGGCAATCGCACCGAGCGGCACAATAATCAGAATCTTTAAGAACCTGAAATACACTGTGTAAATGATAAAAAATCCACAGATAATAATGATGATTGCAAGCAAAGCTGTAAGTATCAGCATTACCAGACTTTCACCAAATCCGAGTCCCTTAATGATGTCTGCCTGTGTACTGTCAATGGCAAGCTGCGTCGTTGTCCCGGCAGATATAAGTCCCACCAGATTTCCTATGGAAGTAAAAAATGCTTTCATAATCGTGACATTATTTGCAACAAACCATTCTGCAAGTCCCAGTCGGATAAGCATACGCAGGATTGATTCAAACCTCATCTCATCTTTTACATCTATGCTTTCCGAGCAGAAACCGATAACAAAGAACAGCACAACAAGGGATGAGCCGACCGCTACAAAGACCGGCTCAATACCCTCAATGACTGCCCAGGGACCTCCGCCCTTGAAACTGACCGGTGACTGTCCAAGCATTGCAAAGACCAGGGATATCTGATTGTTCCAAAACCCAAACACCGCCTCAAGGAGTGCAAGGATCTTGTCTCCAAGCTTAAAAATATCCATACTTGTTATTCACCTCTTTCCTTTTACTAAAAGGGGAACTCTTTTTCCCCATCTTAGAAGCCTAAGAATGTCAGAACTGTTGAAATACCAGCCATCATGACACCTGCCACAATTCCTTTCAGAGCGGAGTTCATAGTAGATGAATCCTGCTGCTGATAGGCTTGTGCGAACTCCATGACATTCTTTGCAAGAATAATGACACCAACCGCACCAATGACTGCAATGATAAGTGTCTTTAAATTCTCAAGCGGCTGTGTTACTGCGGAAGTACCTGTACCTGCCGCAAAGCAGGTAGTGCTCATAAGCATTACTCCCATAAGTGCCCCGGATAATGCCGCAACGAATCTCTTTTTAATGTGAATGAATCTGCTCTTCATGCCTTTTTCCTCCATCTGATTGTTGTTTGTCGTAATAATCTGCTCTTTTCTCATGTTGTTTGTCTCCTTTTCGATAAAAAAATAAGCCAGCAGGGATAATCCCTAACTGGCTGTTAAAAGTAACTCTATATGATCAGGCAATGCCTGTTGTAATGATTAAATCGGGCTTTCCCCGATGTGGTATGCTTCAACCACCTCCTTTTAAGGTGCAAAAAAGCACCTTAAGCTTACTTACTGCTTCTTCCGATATGAACTCATCTTCTCCACAGTAACCTCCGGATAGAAGTAAGTAAGAATCGTTGCTTTGGGAACTCCTGCAGCTAATGCCTTCTTCACCTCTTCTTTCTGCTCCAGCGTATATGACCAGTGTAGCATTCGATTTGTGATGGTATCCTCCCATTTAGGCTTTTCCCTCTCAGGATTCCTTACAGGTTTAGCACCAGCACTTCCACTAGAAGCATTGGCACTTTCTGTTGCTTCCAACTTCTGCGATTCATCGACATACTCAAGCTCATTTGCCTGTTCCCTGTCAATCTTTGCTTTCTGCTCTGCTTCATCCTGCATGGAGAATCTTCTGCTTAATTCCGCATCACCAAGCATCATAAACTGCTCATAGGTAAGAGAATCTATATACACATTCTCGCCCTTATCCTTCAGTTTTTCATAATACTTAACTGCCTTGTCTGAAAGAATCTCAAATGGTGGACCGATAAGATTATCCGTTCCTCTTATCTGATGAACATATGGTTTTCCCTTACCATCTGCCGTCTGGTTAAACATCGGATGATTGAATGGTATGAACTTATTATCCATGATAGGATCAAAACCACGGATAAAGATAATACACTTTTTGTTATCCAGCTTTCTGACCTCATCGGGTGTAAACAGTTCTCTTCCTAACACATCATAATTCCTTGAAGAGCTTCCCTGTCTGCCCTTTGTCTCTCCGCTTGACTTCTTATCAATCGTACCTTTTCCAAGCAGCTCTGACACATACTTATGCGTACTCTGCTCGTTACCACCAAGGTAGATAAAGGTATCACAGTTGCCGGGAATTGTCTCCCAGGTATCTTTAAAAAGTGCCTTTAACTGGGCAAAGTTCTGAATGATGATAATACTTGAAATCTCACGGCTTCGCATTGTCGATAACAGCGAACAGAAGTCATCGGGCAATGCGACATTCGCAAATTCATCTAACATAAATGTCACATGGATTGGCAGTCTGCCACCACAGTTAAAGTCTGCCTGATAGTACAATTCCTGAAATATCTGCGTGTATAGCATACCGATAATAAAGTTATAGGATTTGTCACTATCCGGGATTACACAAAAGAGTGCTGTCTTTGTCTCTCCATCCCCATTCACTCCAATACCGATATCGGACAGATTAAGCTCATCTTTTGAGAGTAATCGTAAAACCTGCTTATTCTCAAGAAATGCAAGTCTTGAGTTGGCACTGATGATAATGGAACGGACGGTATCTCCTGCACCTCTCATACATTTGTTGTACTGCTTTACTGCCGGATGATTGGCTCCGAGTGGGGAACTTTCCTCTAAAAACTTCATACGCACATCCAGCTTTGATGCCTTCCCCTGCTCTGTAACCTCTGCCTCTCCAAGAAGTTTAAGTACTGTCTCAAAGTTTCTCTTTGCCGGCTGTACCTCCAGCCACACATAATAAAAAATAGCCTGTAAGAACAATCCTTCCGCTTTTTCCCAGAACGGATCACTTGGTGTCGCTCCCTTTGGTGTCGTATTGCTGATAAGGTTTGTAATCAGCTTGACCACATCTGTTTCCTCTCTGATATAGGAAAATGGATTGTAACAGTCTGATTTATCCATCTCTAACAGATTAATGACTTTCAGGTTATATCCGTTATTTTTTAACATCTGCCCGCAGCTTCTAAGGATTTCTCCCTTTGGATCGGTACAGATAAAGGAACAGTTATGCGGCATCTGCATCAGATTCGGCTTTACTTCATAAAATGTTTTTCCTGCTCCGGAACCACCACAGATAAGTATATTTCCATTGAGCTTGAGTCTCCTAAAATCCAGCGACATCTTCACATTTTGGCTGAGTATCCGGTTGAAATTCTCATCCTTATCTGCAAGTATCTTGTTGACCTGCTTCGGATTTTCAAATCTTGCCGTACCAAATTCCTTACCGGGCATATAGTTTCTCTGACTGGTGTAATACATGACAATAGCCATCGCATAGATACCTAATGCAATGGCTACTGCTTTTACTGTATTGGAATTGTAATAGTTGGCAAAGGGAACAGCACATACTTCATTGAATCTGTCCATAAATTCATTAAAGGCAATCCCTTCTGCCCACGCACCATTTATCAGATAACCAAGATACCCGGCTAACACTGCACCCACAAGGATGAATATCAGTGACGGCTTTTTCTTTGTTGTCTGCATAGGCTGCTACCTCGCTTTCTTCGTGGTAACAGTTTTCTTCTGTGTGGTCTTTTTCTGCTGCTTCTGTACTTTCTCGTAACGCTCCCTGACAGATGACTCCACCTTGTCGTAGTGAGTATAAAGCTCGGTTCCTTTCTGGGTTGTCACCACACGATTCTGCTCATCGTAAAGCTTATAATCCTTGGTGGAATCAAGGAAAGTAAGCATTGTCTTTCCACCATGAATCTCCATGATGTTTTCCTTACGGAGCCATACATATCTTGCCTCTTCTCCCCATGTGCCGGGAACTCTGGTCTTAACAGCATGGTCATTCTCTTCGATAATCAGCTTCTTGCTGATAGTCACATCTGATAAGTTCGCATTCTTTGATGCTGCAACTGCCCTCATTCTCTCAGCAAGGTCCTGATAGCCTCTAACACGATTGATAAATGCATCCTTGTCCATCATGACTGTATGGGTGCCATCCTCATTTTTCTTTCCAAGCACACCGATTGTCTCTAGCTGTTTGATAACACTTTCAGCCTGCTCACCATTGATACTGAAATTCTCCTTGACCTGATCCACACTGATAGCTTTCTTTTCCATTGCAAACATTCCGACCTTTTCGATCAGTCCGTCAATAGCGGTATTAACCCTATCCCCTTCTATCGTGTGGCTTTTCTCGTTTCCCTGCTGTTTCTTCAAAAAATCCATCAGCTTGCCAAGGGATTTTTCATCTCCATTCTTCAGATAATCGTCAAATGTGGCAATCTTACCAAACTTGAGCTTCTGTATCATCATATTCACACGGGGAACTGCCTCTGTATGAAAGATTACCTCACTCAGTCCGTCTTTCCTGTTACAGTCCGGAAGTACTGAATAGAGTATTCCATACTTCTTTGCCATCTTTTCAACCTTTTTCATATCTTCGGTATTAAACTGCAACACCTGTAAATCGCCACCCTTTAAGAGCAGCTTTCTCATGGATGTCTTGCCAAGTGACTTTTCATAATCAAGCATCCCTTTTAAGAAATCTATTGCCTTCTGCATGGCAGCTATTCCGCCACTTCCTACCTTCATGGCAATCTCAATGCCATCATAAGCAACACGGATGATCTGCACCGCTTCCTGAATCTCTTCTGCCATTATCGCACCTCCACTTTCTCTCTAACTGTTGTTTTAAGCGTTTCTGTCTCTGTAGTACGGATTTCCTCGGCTGATACATCAATACCATAAGTAGTCAAAATATCTGCCAGATGATTGATTGCTTTCTCCTCCTCGATACGATACATTTCAAGTGCCACAAGCAGGTTTTCCACCTGTTCCACCCATGCAGGCTTCATATCATATTTAGACCTGTATGTGACCATAATCTCGTCCGACTCAGCCTTATCCGCTGAATGTGCCAAAGCTTCAATAAGAGAAATCGTGTCTTCCTTGCTGCCGCTTCTGAATGCGAACTGGACAACAAAGTTTTTCTCTTCCTCTGTAAATTGATGCTCCACACCATTCATCTCTGTTACTGCTTCATTTACTACTGCTAAATTCATAAGTTCCTCCTAATCTGCCATGCTGTTTTCAAGCACAGCAATCTCAATGATCTCCTTCATCTTTTCCGCTGAAATGTTGTTGTTTATAAGCTCTACAAGCTGTGACTCAGTAAGTCCCTTTTCTATTGCACTCTTAATCTGCACAAGCTGCGCCGGAACAAGGTCTCCCGATGCAACCAGCTTTACAATGTCTGCCCTTGACTTTTTCTTAAATGACAGTCTTGCAAAAAGGCTCACCACTCCGCTGTTGCTGCTCTTTCTCACACTTCTCTCAATCGGAAGTCTCTGCACCACATTTCCAGTACCATCAACTACCGGAATCTGATAATAGACCGGAATCCCGTTTGCCACAGCCTGCATATTCTGCGGAACTGCAACTGTATCAACCATCTTTTTATCTGCCTGTGGTACGGACTGGCTTTCCTGCAGCTCTGCCTTACTTTCTGCCTCTTTCTTATTCTCTGTGGCAACACTTATGATCTTATCTTCCAATGACTCTATTCTGTCTCCCATACGCTTCATCTCCTTATCCTTTTTCTCAATATCATCCCTGAGTCTTGCAATCGTACTGCTTGCCTTATTCAGTTCATTCTGCTGACTGTTGATAAGAGCATCCTTATCCTGGTTCTCCTTGACCAGACGCTCCCTGACTTCCTCATCATCTTTGGAAGTTTCTATTTCAGAAAGCTTCTTATTCAGGGCATCATACCTTTCATTCTGGTGATTGATCTTTGCAACCACTTCATCCATCTGAGCTACAAGACTTTTCACATACTCTAAATCCTGTGGCATCTGCTCTTTGGCTTTATTAAGCTTTTCTAATACCACATCAAACATCCTGCGCATGTTTACTGCTGTATCATCTTTTTGGACTACCTCTCTGATTGCATCAATCGGCACACCTTTTTCATAGTAATCCAATGCTGTCTGCATCTTAGGTGCTGCCATCCTGCTATCTTTCAGCAGCGTTAACAACTCTTCTGATACACCCTTATGCAGACATTTTGATAACACCTTCATCTGCTCAATGTCATAACTTTTGTTAAGATACAGACCGATTTCATCATCAGTCAGTCCATATTCATAATCGCTTTTGACAAGAGCAATAACCTCACTGTCCATATGCTTATTACGAAGAATCTGTATCTTTCTCTCAATCGCCATTTCACTTAATGGCTCTCTTTTTTCTTCCATATATGCCTCCTAACCACTAAAAAAAACAGCCTAACGTACCGGCTGTTCTTTTCTGTCTCTTATTGTTTCTTTGTCATACTGCTTCTCTTCTGCCGAAGCTGATACCGTAAGTTCCTTCCATATTGATCTTCCAAGATTAAGTTCCTTTGATACCGCCCGTTCTGCCTTACAGTCCTGTGCATACTTGCTCTCATATTTTTTTCTAAGACTCTCGACCTCTTCCACACTGTATCCCTGTGCCAGAAGCTCAGTGTTAAGCCTTTCCCATGCATTGTGCTCATCTTCAAAAAAGGTATCCCCACTCTGATAACACGATTCCGCATCATCAAGCCCCCGGATCTGTTCAGCCTTGTCAAAAATATCTTTGAATCTCTCCTTAGCCTTATAGGTCTTACTCTTTTCCTTTGATGCTTCTTTTTTCTTATCCGTCAGATTATCAAGTACCGATACAAGTTCTTCCGCACTCTCAATCTTATGCCTTACCAGAAATAGATACTGCTCCTGCAGCTTATGCATCTTTCGGATATCATCCTTATACTTCCATACCTGACTATATGGCTTCTTTTTCAGCTTTCCAATCCGGTAAAGCTTTGCATAATATCTTTTCTGCAAGCCTGACATCTTCGCCCTGCGGTATCTTTTGACATAGCACTTTACTATCGCTGCCTGCCTTTCCTCATTCTGTGACTGGTAAAAGGATAAATCTTCCTTCGCAATACGCTCCACAATAGCTTCCTGTGAATAATTCTCGCCAAGAGTCTTACATCTTCTGAATCTTGTCATCCCCTGTGGTCTGACTGCCAGATACTTTCCCTGCTTGACCTCATATCCTTTTTCCGACAGCAGCTCCAGAAATCCACTAAAATCATTTGCCTGTAAAATGCAGGCATCAAAATCTCTTTTTATCATATCTGCCCACACAAAGCTGCCTTCACGATATTCGCTCCAATCCTTATAATTCTCGTGCTGTTTCTCTTTGCTGCCATCCTCCACATCTATAATGGAAAGACCATACTCCTGACACAGCTTATTGGTAATTGGCTGGATATACTTTGCCCAGTCACCTTTCTCGTAGCGATACTTTTTCCCATCCGCAAAGCTTACACTGTTAAATACAATGTGTGAATGAACATGGTCTGTATTATCATGAACCACAAATACCGCTTCATAGGCATCACCAAGATATTCTGCTACAAACTTCTGTGTTATCTCAAAAGCCCTATCCGGTTCCACCTCATCCTCTTTGAAAGAAAGAATGATGTGATACCCCTGTCGCTTGTCTGTTTTTCCAAACTGCTTCTTTGTATCCATCATCTGTTCAAAAGCCATATCTGCCTGGCAGTTTATAGCTCCCACAAGTCTTCCTCCCTGCGTTTTCTCAGGATTCATCACATAATCCAGTGCCCGTTTCAAATGCCTTGCATGAAAAGAATTCCCGCTGTCCTTCATATGAAGTATCTTACTGATTGCCAATCTTTACCACCGCCTCGCTGACAGACTGATTCAGCTTTTTCATATATGCCACAAGCTGTTCCTTATCTTTCTTGGAATACAGCTGTGCATTGCTGTTAAATACAATCTGATTGATGTTAATGCCGATTCGGTTTATCTCATTGATAAGCTCTTTAAGAAGTTTCCTTACTTCCGGATAGTCATTTGGTTTCTGACTGATTAGAAGCCTGATATATTCGGCTTCATTCATTCCATTTGCCTTTGCCTTATCAGAAAGTACCTTCGCTTCCTGTGGCATAAGTCTTAGTGTTTTCCTTATACAATGAACTTTATCAGCCATAGAATCACCTTCCTCTCTTACCCGTACTGTATTCTCTTACTCCTTCTGCTACTGTTACAGCAGCTTTTTCCAGTTCTTTATTACCCAGCTGGGCAATAACCCTGTCTGCAAGCTCTGTAGCAACTTCTATAAGTTCCTTACCATAACTGGTTTTATCAAACAATCTGTCCAGTCTCTTTTCATCTGCTTTCAGACTTTCATACTTGCTCTGATACTCGTTATAGTCGTTAAAATCCTTTGGATCACTCCTGTGTGCTTCCGCATCAAGTATCAGTTCATAGTTCCATTCACAGACAATATCTATAACATCATCAATCAAATATGGTTCTATCTCGCCATTCTCTTCAGCAATATCCTGCCTGTACATCTTCCCATCTGAATCTATGCCAATGGCATAATCATGTCCTTCCATATAGTTAAGCAGAATTGCAGCATCTTCTATCGAAGGGTTTAGTAAGATATCAAATGTGTCTGCCCAGGCAATAAGTTCCTCTGGTTCTGTGATTATTGTAAGTTCTTTATCCATTGCTTTCCTGCACCTCCCTTATCCGTGTTTTGTATATCTCTTCCACCCACACGCCTGTCTGAATCTCTTAGGTTTACGGCTAGATACGCATTAGAGACATCTCTGTCCTAATGCCATCTAGTTAGGGAGAAAATCTCCCTAAAACCCTCTGTTTATGGAAGTGGGGGCGCTTTTTGCCCCCACTTTGCTACTTTGGGGGCGCTTTCTGCCCCCACTTTGTTATTTTGGGGGCGCTTTCTGCCCCCACTTTTATAC
>SKET01000177.1_pt1 | contig 61432 bp, 53 predicted proteins | sample 4841461 | NCBI WGS metagenome assembly SKET01 (sample SAMN11008802, study PRJNA524170) | human gut metagenome | biome: Human fecal sample; material: Feces; isolation source: fecal sample from pouch patient p5 | host: Homo sapiens | place: Israel: Tel-Aviv | collected 2014-02-13
GCATTGGAGTTTGGGCATTTTCAGGCTGCTCATCTTTGAGTAATATTGTTATTCCTGATAGTGTTACTAGCATTGGAGATTGGGCATTTTGGGGTTGTTCTTCTTTGAGTAATATTGTTATTCCTGATAGTGTTACTAGCATTGGAGATTGGGTATTTTCTGGCTGCTCATCTTTGAGTAATATTGTTATTCCTGATAGTGTTACTAGCATTGGAGCTTGGGCATTTTCTGGCTGCTCATCTTTGAGTAGCCTTGTAATTCCTGATGGCGTTACTAGCATTGGGGATGGAGCATTTAAGGATTGCAATTTTCCGGATAATCTTAAACATGAATTAATTTCCCGTTTTGGTGATAAAATATTTAGGAACTAAGGTTGAACTTGTTAAAGGCATCTTTTTCATGGAATTGTGAAGGAGGTGCCTTTAATGTTTGATTTTAAAGCTTTTGCCCTTACAGGGCGCAAGGGTGATTGCTGGTTTACCCAGGGCGATTGCCCTGGGCTAGGAGCTTCTGCCCCTTCAGGGCGTGTGGGGCATGGACTATATTTTTTACTAAATTACCATTTTCCCAAGAAACATGGGATTTTTCCCAATAATGCCTCGATTTTTCCCAAGAAAGCCCCGATTTTTCCCAAATACAGCAGTTTATCGGGAAAAGTGTGGGGGAAGGCTTGCTGGAAAATGAGGGTATTTTCTTGCCTTTTTGTTAATATTATACGATTTTTTTCTTGTTTTTCCCTGCTAAGCATGTAGGCTTTTTATTTTTCCCAAGAAATGCCCGATTTTTCCCAAATACGTGGGTTTTTCGGGGAAGCTGTGGGAAAAGCATTGTTTTGCCTTATTTTCTGCAGTACTTTTGCAGCGTCGAAGAAACAAGACAACGCTGAAATGGTTTGGTGCTCTTGAAAACCTCTTCGTACAATTATATAATATGTATACTCAGATTATGAGAGTGGTGCAGCAGGGCGAGACCTTCGCTGTGCAGAGTCAGAAAAGTGAGAACGGACAGATGATGAAATGCAACATCGTTCTCCAGGAGATGGGCGGCAAGTATGAGAACCAGTACGCTGCGGCAATGCTCGGCAATATGGCGCAATGTAAGTATGCTCCGGGCGAGCTGGTGGCTGTTACGCTCCGATTCACTACCCATGAGCACAATGGTCAGGTTTATCAGGATATTCTGGTTACGGACATTGAAAAGGTAAAGGGGTAAAGCTTGATATTTTAAAGCTTTTGCCCTTACAGGGCGCAAGGTTGATTGCTGGTTTACCCAGGGCGAGAGCCCTGGGCTAGGAGCTTCTGCCCTTTCAGGGCGTGTGGGGCATATTTGCAAAAGTTTTTTTTAGTTATTAACTGAGTTGAAACAGAGGAGGATTTTCCATGGTAAAGCGCGCAACAATCCGGATGTTTCTTCTCCTAAAATTCAATTCAGATTATGGTTAAGAAAGTAAACAAGGTTCAGAACAATGCTCAGAATAATGTTCAGAACCAGCAGGTGAATAATAATGACTGCCAGCATGTGCAGTTGGGTGGAATGGCTTACTATGATGCTAAGCAGTATTTCCTCTTCAGTCCTCAGGAATCGGGGGTGAATAAGGTTCCTCGATTCCGTTCGATGGGCGTGGCTCAGCAAATGCCTGACGGAACGTTTGATTTCGTGGTTCAGCACCGCCTCAGAACTCAGTCGGAACTGATTAAGAAACTGGCGCATGGTCGTGTGAGCAAAACCAAGGACGGTGCTGTTCAGCTTACCTTGAAGGTGTTCTGCCATGAGGGAATCAACATCGCCCGAACGCTGGCTGTTGAGGCTGAAGAAGGGGCTGAGGCGGTATTGGATTACCAACTGAAACATTAGGATTTTGTATTCAACTTAAAACGATAAGTAGAAACAGATAGATGAGTTGTTATTTAATTAAGGTGGAGAACGGGCACAAGGTTGCCCGCTCCATCACCTCGGAAGAGGAGTATAAGCAGTTGCGTGGAAGCAATGAGCAGAAGGCGAATCTTCGTCTGGCTCGTGCCGGAAACGATGCTGCGAAACGGAGACTGGTGCAGTTTAACTATTCCGGCCATTATCCGCAAGGCGTGGTGAAGGGAATGAAACTGCCAAGCGGTGCTTTCGGATTTGATATGGATGAGCCGGAGGCTTTCGCCAAGGCTGCCAAGCTGCTGCTGAAGGAACCGGACAAGTACGGACTGCTGATGCTGGAACGCAGCGCACGACAAGGCGGTCATGCGGTGTTTGAACGCGAAAAGGGTAAGACGGTTCTGGAGAATCAGGTACGAATTGCTACGATGCTCAAGTGCGAAATGGATACTTCGGCTCACGACATTAATCGGGTTTATTTCACGACCACATCGGATGACGAAGATTTGCTCTTCCTTTCGCCACGGCTCTTCAAGGATGAATATGATGAGGCTGCCGTGGCAGCTGAAGGGAAGGTCCTGGAAGAGCGTGAAAGATACGGACAGGAGGAACTGCCGGAAGGGGCGCACAAGGCGAACAAGCATTATGAGCCTTGGAAGGAAGAATTCAAGAAGGATTCTCAAGGGGTTTTTAAGAATCAGGAATTTAAGAATTCGAGAATTTCTACTTCTGCTGCTTCTGCCTCTGCTGCTTCTGCCTCTGCTGCTTCTGCCTCTACTGCGTCAACTGCTGCTGCGTCAACTGCTGCTTCAACTACTTCTGCTGCTCAGGACAATTATCTTGGGATTCCTTATGGGGAAATCATCAAGAAGTGGTGGCAACTGTATAATGATGGGCAGGAGCCGATGCGTTCTAACCGCAATACGCTGACCTTTGAACTGGCTGTGAACCTGCGCCACATCTGTGGTTTTGACCGCAATCTGCTGGCTCAGATTATTCCCTGCTACGATGGGTTTCCCGAACAGGAAAAGATGGCTTGCATCAACTCGGCATTGAACGAGAAAATTACGCAAATGCCTAAGCGACTGAAGGATGTGCTCTCTGCCATCCGTCAGGAACGAATGAAGCAGGGAAATGCGGGTAGTGGTTCGGCGGCTGACAATGAGGCGCTGGTAAATGCGCTGGACGAGGCTAACGCCAAGGATGATCTGTTCTATTATAATGCGCTGCCTAAGTTGCCGCAAGGCATTCGGGATTCCATCAGCGCAGTGGGTCCGGCACTGGCACTGCCTGTAATCACTGCCATCTGTCCTGCCATCGGAATGCTCGCAACGGGCGTGAAGGTTTCCGTTCACGGCAAGATGAACTCGCTGAACCTCATCTCCTACATCGCCGGAGATTTTGCATCTGGCAAGGGTAGTATTGACCCCGTGATTGACGCATGGACATCGGAAGTGAAGGAAATGGACAAAATGTATCAGCAGAAGGAGGATGAATGGCGAGCCAAGAAACGTGCAGCCAAGAACAAAAAGGAACAGCCGGAAGAGCCGAAACTGCCTGTAAGATGCTTGACACTGAACAATACGGTGGCGAATCTGGCTGAACGACTGGCTAACACAGAAGGCAAGCACGCCTTCTCGTTTACTCCGGAAGCTGACACCGTAGCGCAGAAGTGGAAATCGGCAATGAGCGACTTTTCAGTCATGTTGAGACAGGCTTACGACGGAACAAGCTATGAGCGTGAAGCAAGAAGTGCGGATGCAGTGAATGTTCATATAGACAGACTGTTATGGAACGTGGTGATGTGTGGAACGCCTGATGCGCTCTATCGAGTGGTAAGCAATTATACGGATGGTTTCCAGAGCCGTATCATCGTGGCAAAAACACCCGATAATACCTTCACTCCACTTTCTGACAACATGTATGTAATGAACGAACGTCAGCGCGACCGCATCATTCAGATAGCTCATCTGCTGCCGCTGATGTCGGGTGAGGTAGTGCTGCCGAAGCTGGAGGAAAAGGGTAGAAAATGGCTGGAACAGATCAGACTGGAGACGATGAAAAATGACGACAAGGTGAAAGCCCGCCAGCGTTTCCGTATCTGTCCAACCACCATGAGAATGATGACCTGCATCATGCTCTGCAAGGTGGCAGAATCGCTGATTCAGAAGCATGGGTTCCAGGGCGCTGAGACACAGTTGAAGCAGAATCCGCAGTTGTGGAAGGAACTGATAGTGAAGATGCAGACGCCAACCATGCTTGCTGTCTTCGACACCCTGGCTGATTATCAGTTGGAGAATGCACTCTACTTCTTCCGCAGTCGCATTGAGGATGCTTTTTCTTCGAAGAACTATTCAGGGCAGTCGCCATACGATCGTTCACGACGTGGTAGAAACGATTCTATTTTTGAATGCTTAGACGTAACCTTCACTTTCGAACAGGCTCAGCAGCAGAGTGTTGCCATCAAGGGCGCTAACGTTACGCACGAGGCTGTAAGACAGATGCTGAAGAACTGGAAGCGCCAGGGACTCATCAATATTCTGCCCGATTCACGTTATCAGAAAGTAGCATCTACGGTTTAAATCCGGTCATTTCCGGTCATTAAGGTCAAGGTCATTAAGGTCATTAAGGTTTTCGGGTCTGAACCCAGCCTTAATGACCACCCTTAAACCAATTATTCATTATTAATTGTAAATTATCATGCATATTTGTATATTTCGCCGCCGTTTCACTCCATGGGGAGTAGATGGCACTATGGTCATTAACGGTAAGTTTTTCTGCGGAACATTGGAGCGTCCTCAGGGCTATCTGAAAGCTGATGCCTACAGACTGGCACTTGTGCCGGTTTCCAACCCGAAGTTTCTGAGGGATGATGAGAAGAGCAGAATCATGCCTGTCATTCTGAAGGAAAACGGCAGAGTTCCGAAGTCTGTTATCCGCAAGCCGTTCTTCGTTCCAGGCAATGGCCCTTATAAATTAATGTATGGCAGCATCATTCTGGGCAGATCCTACATTTCGGGACTTGTGCTTCATTCTGAGGAATACTTCTCGGAGTTTTGCGAGAAGGTGGATGAAGCAATCAGGAACAGGGAGCACATCACGCTCGTTATCAGAGACTGGGGCTTTGATGCGATTCCGCTTAAGTATTTATCACCTTTCAAATCATCCGTAAAATCATTATTATGCGTAAGATAAAGGAAATCATCATTCATTGCAGTGCGACCAAGGAAGGTCGCAACTTCACCGTAGCGGATATTGACCGCTGGCACCGGGAGCGCGGGCTGCGCTGCATAGGTTATCATTTCGTGATTTATCGTGACGGCAGCATTCATGTAGGCCGTGCGATAGAGGAGGTTGGCGCCCATTGCAAGGGCCATAATTCCATCAGCATAGGCGTCTGCTACATCGGCGGTTTATCGAAGAAAGGCAAGCCGAAGGATACAAGAACCCGAGACCAGAAAGCGGCAATGCGCTCGCTCATCGAGCAGCTGAAGGAGGAATATCCATTAGCCACGATTCATGGGCACAATGAGTTTGCCAACAAAGCCTGTCCCTGCTTTAATGTGAAGAAGGAGTGGGGCTAACAGATAGGGAACGCGCTGCGTTCCCTATTTATACTTATTTTCCGATGCAACATGTGAAATTACTCTGGATAACCATCCTATAGACAAACAGCATCCCTGCATAAGGGATGCTGCTAATCTGTTTTTATATATTTTCTGACTGAAAACGTTCTTAAAGCTTTGACCAGTCGATGCTGCGGATAAATGCCAAGGTTGAAACCCAATCGCAGTCGAGGCAGAAAGGAGTAGGAACATCCGGGGTGTTGTAATAAGCCAGGGTAAACTCTGTATCTGCATCCTTAAATGCCTTGTGGTCGATGGTTGCCTGCTTGAAAAACTGGGTTACGAGCGGCTTGTTCTTGTTTGAAGCCTCCTTCAGTCGCCTCTGATAGAGCGTAATATAAACGCTCATGGCGTAGGCCTGCTCGTTGAGATAGCGAACCTTTATGTTCAAGGTGTCCTTGCTCAGATTCTTGTCGAGCATTACATACGGTGGCAGAATCTTGCTGCGCATGTAGGTCATTGCGTCAAACTTGAAGAGGGCTGTACGGCGTTCGTCCATGCTCTTCGTGGTGTCGTTGATGATTGCATCAGAAGTGCGGAGCACCTCGTTTAATACATCCTGGGCGCTTGCCTTAGCTATGCTGAGGGTGAGCGCAAATAATAATATTATGTATCTCATCTTTCTGAAATTATTAATTATCAATTCTTTTAATCGTTAGTGTGGCGCATGAGGAAGATGCTGTGGTCGATGCACGCTGGCAATTCTTCCTTATAATGCGTTACCATGATCATGGTTTTGTTCTGGCGGCGACAGAAGGCTTCGATGACGTCTTTTACAAGACGGCGGTTGCGGTTGTCGAGTCCGTGAAGCGGTTCATCGAGAATCAGCAGTTCCGGATCCTTGACAAAGGCACGTGCCAGGAGAACGAGGCGCTGTTCGCCGCTGGAGAGCTTCAGGAAACCACGGTCTTCAAGACCTTCCAGTCCGAAGACTTTCATCCAGAAGCGGCACTTGTCCATATCTTCTTCCTTCGGCTTTACATAGAGGCCTACGGAATCCATCAGGCCGCTTGCTACGATGCGGATGGCTGGCAGGTCGCGCTGGTAAGAGCGGTGAAGCTCAGGCGATACGTAGCCGATGTGCTTCTTGATGTCCCAGATGCTTTCGCCGCTGCCTCGAGGATTGTCGAAGAGGGTAATGTCGCAGGCGTAGCTCTGCGGATTATCGGCACAGACCAGACTGAGGAGCGTACTCTTTCCGGCTCCATTCTGTCCGCTCAAAGCCCATCGCTCGCCGTTCATCACGGTCCAGTCGAGGTCGTTGAGGATGATTCGCTCGCCATACTGTATGCGCACCTTGTTCATCTTCACCACTTCCTGGGTGTGATATTCGCGGTCGCTGTAAGGCTGGTCTACGATGGCCTGTTCCAGCTCCGGACTCAGCACATGGGCAGGCACGGATTCTCTGCCGGCAAGATATTCGGCGAGGGTTACCTTAGGCTGAACCTTCATATCCTTCACTTCTACCACGTGGGTGATGAAATCAGGAATATCATCGCTCTTGCTCAGTACGAGGATAATCTGCAGGGCTCGCTCTGAAGAGAGGGTCTTGAGCAGTTCCTTGAGCTGGTCGCGGGTTTCAGCATCGAGTCCGATAAACGGATTATCCATGATGAGCACGCGAGGCTCTGAGAAAAGGGTAGAGGCAAGTTTGAACTTGCGGAGCTCGCCACTTGAGAGCAGGATGGTGTATTTGTCCATCAGGTGCTGCATGTGGAAGAGTTCGTAGATGTGCTGCTGCAGGGCTCTGCGCTCCGGAGTGTCTTCGCCAGCCATCTGGTAGGCTTCTTCCAGCTTGTCCTTTACGATAGGCGTGTTCTCGTCTATTTCGAGCTGGTTCCAGCGCTGCTGCAGGAAATAAGTGCGGTCGTTATCGCCTCCGTAGGAGTCGCGGAAGGTAATATACTTGATGTTGTCGCTCACCATTGTTTTCTGACTAGGTGAGAAATCGTAATCAGGGTCGTGCATCAGGAGTGGGTGGCGACCTACGATGATGTCGACAAACATTGATTTTCCTCCACCGTTCGGACCTACGATAGCGATGTGTTCACCATCGCACGCCTCGAAGTTTACGGGTTCTGCCATACGCCATTCAGGCATACGGGTAACACCATTTTTAATGCTAATAATCTTTTGCATCTCTCTTATTTTTTTATTCTACTCTGATTCTTTGTTGCAAAGTCTTTCCAGCTGCTGTAGTGCTTGGCGTCGGTCTCCGGGCGGTTCATCTGCAGAAAGTGGCAGTAGGCTGCCCCCAGCGCATCGGTAGCGTCCATGAACTTCGGCATTTCGTCTTGCTGAATATGGAGCAGTCGCTGCAGCATTCCCGCCACCTGTTCCTTCGAAGCCTGTCCCTGTCCTGTAATGGCCATCTTGATTTTGAGCGGCGCATATTCGTGGATAGGAACGCTGTGATGAATGGCGGCTGCGATGGCTACTCCCTGCGCTCTGCCCAGCTTGAGCATCGACTGCACGTTCTTGCCGAAGAAGGGGGCTTCGATGGCCATCTCGTCGGGCAGATAGCTGTCGATGATGCCGGTTACACGGTCGAAGATCTTGCCCAGCCGGAGATAGGGGTCGCTCTCCTTGCGCATGTCGATGACGCCCATCACCACCAGTTCGGCCTTGTTGCCGATGATGCGGATTACGCCATAGCCCATCACGTTGGTTCCGGGGTCAATGCCGAGAATGATCTTCTCTGTATTCGATTTCTTGATCATCGCTGATAAATCTCCTGACTTTTTAAAAATGCTTGTTTTAACGGTCCATATAAGGATTGTGAGCCAGCTCTTCGCCTATGCTGGTGTATTCGCCATGACCCGGGAGAACCTGGGTTTCATCAGGCAACTGACCGAGATGGCGCAGACTGTTGATGATGCGGAACATGCTGCCTCCAGGGAAATCGGTTCTGCCGATAGAGCTGTGGAAGAGGGTGTCGCCGGTGAAGGCTACGTGCTCTGCCTCGCAATAGAAGGTGACGGAACCGCTGCTGTGGCCCGGAGTGGCGATGACCTGGAACTCGTGGTTACCGAACTTGATGATCTCTTCATCTTCGAAGAATCTGCCAATAGGCGGAAACTGGTAATCGAGTTGCATCTGATAGAAGGTTTCTGCCTGCTTGGCGAGTCCCTTCATCAGGTTTTCATCAGCTGCCGATACTTCAGGTTTCAGTCCGAACTCCTGATAGATGGTGTTGTTGCCGAAGTTATGGTCAAGATGACCATGGGTTACGAGCAGGTGAACGGGCTTGAGCTGGTTCTCCTTAATATATTGTGTAATAGCCGTGCGCTCTTCCGGATAGAAGGCGCCGCAATCGATGATGACGCATTCCTTGGTCTCATCGCTCACCACGTAGCAGTTTTCCTGCAACATGTTTACTTGAAATCTTTCTATATGTAACATTTCTTACTTTGAACTTTATGATTACTTTGAACTCTTCACTTCTTCTATGCCGGAACGTAAACCAGTTGCTTGTCCTGGCTGAACCATTCTTCATCGAAGAAAGTGCTGAGCGGAGTGATTTCTGAAATCTTGAAGTATTGCTTCAGTTCTTCTTTCAGATTACCGCCCTTCAGACACAGAAGTCCGTTAGGCAGAGCGTTTTGTCCCTTCTGCTTAAAGTTTTTCTTGATAATCTTCATCAGGTCAGGAAGCTGCATTACCGCACGGCTAACCACGAAATCGTACTTGCCTTTTTCGTCTTCTCCGCGCAGGTGTTCAGCCTTGAGATTCTGCAGATTGATAGCCGTAGCCACCTCGTTGCAGACTCTGATTTTCTTGCCCGTTCCATCTATCAGCTTGAACTTGCATTCAGGGAAAAGGATGGCGAGCGGAATGCCCGGGAAACCTCCGCCGCAGCCGAAATCGAGAATCTCCGTGCCCGGACGGAAATGGATGGCCTTGGCTATAGCCAGAGAATGGAGCACGTGGTGCTCGTACAGATTATCGATGTCCTTGCGGCTGATGACATTGATCTTGCTGTTCCAGTCGCGGTATAATGCATCGAGTGCCTCGAACTGCTTTTTCTGCTCTTCCGTGAGGTTCGGGAAGTATTTCTCTATTATTTCTATCATATAATTATATGTATTCTTCTTTATTTCTACTGATTTTTCTGCAAAGGTAGTGTAAAAAATCGGAAAACACGTAATAAAAACATCAAAATCTGTCAGATTATGCTCGTATATTAAGTTTTTTGCGTAACTTTGCACCCGTTTTCAATATAATTTAAGCAAAAATAGATAAAACAGACAAGGAAATATGATAAAAGCAGCACTCTTCGATTTGGATGGTGTGGTATTCGATACAGAATCGCAGTACTCCATCTTTTGGGGAATGATAGGCAGGGAGTATCATCCGGAAATGCCCGATTTCGAATATCGCATCAAAGGACAGACTCTGGTTCAGATTTACGACAAGTATTTCACCGATGAAGCCGTCTTCGCCCACATCGAAGGTTTTACAGGCGCAAAGGAGGAACAGGCTAAGATTACAGCCCGACTGGATGAGTTTGAAAAGACCATGCAGTATGAATATATTGCAGGGTTCGAAGATTTCATCAGCGACTTGAAGCAGCATGGCGTAAAATGCGCTGTGGTAACAAGCAGCAACGTTCAGAAGATGCTGAATGTCTATGAACGCCACCCGGAATTCAAAGGCTATTTCGACCGCGTGCTGACCAGCGAGGATTTCGCCGAGAGCAAGCCTCATCCAGACTGTTATCTGAAAGGTGCAGCCTATTTTGGTGTGGAACCGGAGGACTGTGTAGGGCTGGAAGACAGCTTTAACGGACTGAAGGCGGTGAGAGCCTCAGGAGCCTTTACCTTAGGTCTTGCCACAACGAACAGCAGAGAAGCCATCCAGCCGCTATCCGACTATGTGATAGATGATTACAGAGGTTTCAGCTTTGCTGACTTGCAGCGCATCGTGGAGAATGCGAAATAGATTCAACGCAGAACAATAAATAAATCAAAATAAAAAATGGGATATTTATCTACTGACAAGAAGAAAATTACCACCAAGACCTTCGCAGAAATGAAGAAGGCTGGCGAGAAAGTAACCATGCTGACAGCATACGACTTTACAACAGCCGGAATTATAGATGCTGCAGGAATTGACTCTATATTAATAGGTGATTCGGCCAGCAATGTGATGGCAGGAAATGCAGACACATTGCCGATTACCGTAGACCAGATGATTTATCACGCCCGCAGCGTGGCACGTGCCTGCCAGCATGCTTTCGTGGTTTGCGACATGCCTTTCGGCAGCTATCAGATCAGCAAGGAAGAGGCGCTGCGCAATGCTTGCCGCATGATGAAGGAGACGGGTGTAGACGCTCTGAAACTGGAAGGCGGCGTAGAAATCTGCGACACGGTTAAGGCGCTGGTTAATGCCGGAATCCCGGTTCATGGTCATCTCGGACTTACCCCGCAGAGCGTGAACAAGTTTGGCGGTTATGGCATTCGTGCCAAGGAAGAGGCTGAGGCACAGAAACTTGTCAGCGACGCCATTGCGCTCGACGAAGCAGGCTGCTTTGCCATCGTGCTGGAGAAGGTTCCTGCTAAGCTCGCTGCTGAAGTAAGCAAGAAGGTAAAGGCTGTAACAATCGGAATCGGTGCAGGTAACGGCTGCGACGGTCAGGTTCTGGTTTATGCTGATGCACTTGGAATGACACAAGGCTTCAAGCCTAAGTTCCTGCGCCACTTTGCTCAGGTAGGCGAGGAAATGACCAAGGGTGTGAAGGCTTATATTGATGCGGTGAAGACCGTAGAATATCCTAGCGCTGAAGAGAGTTATTAACATAAACTCTCTTTTTCGTGAAGTGTAAGAGAGTATAAATAAGATAGATTCATAAAGAGTTTAGAATAATGGATACACAAAATACACCAGTACATATCAAGCTGTGGCACAAGGACTTCTGGCGATTATGCTTTGCCAATCTCTTGCTGATGTCGAGTGTGTACATGCTCGTCTTTGCCATTCCTTATTTCCTGATTCCGGCGAAGTATCAGATGTGGCAGATAGGGTGTGTGCTTCTTGCATACGGCTTTGGACTTTTCCTGTTTGGCGGCTTCTGCTCTTATCTGGTGCAGCGCTACCGCAGGAATATGGTCTGTCAGCTTTCCATTTTAGGTGTGGTTGTTTGCCTTTCGGTTCTTTACTATCTGGATACGTTCTGGAACATCAGGTTTTCTTTTGAGGTTCTCCTGGCGGTCCGTTTCCTGTTGGGAGCATTTCTGGGGCTGGCTCAGATGTCGCTTGCCAGTACGCTGGTTATTGATTCCTGCGAGTCGTTCCAGCGCACCGAGGCTAATTACATTACCTCTTGGTTTGCCCGCTTTTCGATAGCTGTAGGACCCTTGGTGGCATGTTTTATTTACAACTATTTCGGCATGGACTATGTTTTCCCTACGGCTTCGTTGCTGGCTTTGGGAGCCTTCGTGCTGGTTTCTCGCGCCAAGTTTCCTTTCAAGGCACCTGCCGAAGGAATCAAGACTTTCAGCCTCGACCGCTTCTATCTGCCACAGGGAACTCCGCTTTTTGTCAATATCATCCTAATTACTTTTTCTGCGGGATTATACTTTTCTGTGCCTCATCCTACTGGCATCTTTCTGATGATTTTCGGAGGATTGGTCTTGGCGTTTCTGGCAGAAAAGTTTGTCTTTGCTGATGCAGATTTGAAGAGTCAGATATTGGTAGGCCTGATATTGCTGGCTTCTGCTGAACTGATTTCGTTCGGAACTCAGGAGCTTGCTGTCGAAATCGTGGTTCCAACCTTGCTGGGTTTCAGCTTGGGAATCATCGGAAGCCGTTTTCTGCTCTTCTATATCAAGCTTGCCAAACATTGCCAGCGTGGCACGAGCGTGAATTCGTTTTTCCTGGCTTGGGAATTGGGATTGAGCTTGGGATTCGGTCTCGGATTCCTGTTCCATAATCTTCCGGCGAGAGAGTATTTTGACGTAGATCATCCTGTATATAATATGGTTGAATCAGGGATGTTGCACTATGCGCTTCTTTTTACAATCGTATCGTTGCTGGTGTACAATTTCTTGGTTCATCCATGGTACATGAAGCATAAAAACAGATAAAATATTTGAAATCTAGTTTGTTTCATAAAAGCTATTCTTTAAAAGAACCTAAAAATAGCTTTTATGAAACATTTTTAATATTATTTAGATAGGTTTTTTCGCTTTTGTGGCTTAATTTGAGTACTTTTGCGTTTGGTTTTGGAAATATATTGTTTGAATTAAGAAATTAAACGTAAAAATATAGAATTATGGCAGAAGCTATTGATATCCGCGAATTGAATATCCGGATAGAACAACAAAGTCAGTTTGTTACCAATCTGGTAATGGGCATGAATAAGGTAATCGTAGGTCAGAAACACCTTGTAGATTGCCTTCTTATCGGTCTTCTCTCTGATGGTCATATCCTGCTTGAGGGTGTACCTGGTCTGGCGAAGACACTTGCAATCAAGACATTGTCACAGCTTATCAGCTCCGACTATAGCCGCATTCAGTTTACTCCTGATTTGTTGCCTGCCGATGTGGTGGGTACTCAGATTTATTCACAGAAAGATGAGGCTTTCCATGTAAAGCGCGGTCCTGTCTTCGCCAATTTCGTCTTGGCAGATGAGATTAACCGTGCCCCAGCCAAGGTGCAGAGTGCGCTGCTCGAAGCCATGCAGGAACACCAGGTTACCATTGGCGATGAAACCTTCAAACTGCCTAGTCCGTTCCTGGTAATGGCTACACAGAACCCTATCGAACAGGAAGGAACCTATCAGTTGCCTGAAGCACAGGTAGACCGTTTCCTGCTGAAGGTAATCATCGATTATCCTACACTGGAAGAGGAGAAGCTCATCATCCGTGAGAATATTCAGGGCGGACTTCCTGAGGTTACTCCTGTAACATCAGCTGAGGAGATTCTGAAGGCTCGCAAGATTGTAAACGAGGTTTATCTCGATGAGAAGATTGAGCAGTATATTGCCGATATCGTCTTTGCTTCACGTTATCCTGAGCGCTACGGACTGGGCGAGCTGAAAGACATGATTACCTTCGGCGGTAGTCCTCGTGCCAGCATCTCTCTTGCCAAGGCAGCCAGAGCCTATGCGTTTATCAAGCATCGCGGCTATGTGATTCCTGAAGATGTAAGAGCTGTGGCTCATGACGTAATGCGCCATCGTATCGGCCTTTCTTACGAGGCTGAGGCAAGCAATGTGACAAGCGAGGAAATCGTGAGCCGCATCATTAATAAGGTGGAAGTGCCTTGATCGTTAACAGTTTATAGTTTATAGTTAATAGTTTAGGATTTTGGATACACAAGATATCTTAAAAAAGGTTCGGAAGATAGAAATCAAGACTCGCGGACTGAGTCAGAACATCTTCGCAGGTCAGTATCATTCTGCCTTCAAGGGTAGGGGAATGGCCTTTGCCGAGGTGCGCGAATATCAGTATGGCGATGATGTGAGAGACATCGACTGGAACGTGACCGCCCGCTTTCATAAGCCTTACGTCAAGGTGTTTGAAGAGGAAAGGGAACTGACGGTGATGCTGCTCGTAGACGTCAGCGGGTCGCTCGATTTCGGTACGATGAAGCAGATGAAGCGCGATCTGGCTACTGAGATTGCTGCCACACTCGCCTTCAGTGCTATTCAGAACAATGACAAGATAGGTGTCATCTTCTTCTCTGACCGTATCGAGAAGTACATTCCGCCTAAGAAAGGAAGAAAGCATATTCTCTATATCATCAGGGAAATGCTCAACTTCCAGCCGCAGAGCCAGCGTACCGACATCGGCTGCGCCCTGGAATATTTCACCCGCGTGATGAAACGCCACTGCACAGCTTTCGTAATCAGCGACTTCTACGATCATAAGGATTTCCAGCATCAGCTGCAGATTGCCAACCAGAAACATGATGTAGTAGCCATCCAGGTTTACGACCCGCGTGCCAAGGTGCTGCCTGATGTAGGACTGCTCAAGGTGATGGATGCAGAAACCGGACATGAAATGTATATTGATACAAGTTCGAAGAAACTGCGAATGGCCCATACACAGCAATGGCTGATGCAGCAGGAGAATCTGAAAACCGACTTTGCCAAAAGCAAGGTCGACTGGACTTCGATTGCCACTAACGAGGACTTCTCGAAGGCGCTCCTGATGCTTTTCAAACAGAGGGGCTGATAAACCGAAAGCTCAAAGTAAAGAAACTATGTTTAAAGTAAAGAATATCATATTGTCGCTCGCTCTCCTGGGGTGCTCAGGCTTGGCTCAAGCCCAGCAGGTAGAGCAACGCATCGACTCGCTGCAGATACTGATAGGACAGCAGACTGTGCTGCATCTGAAGGCTTCGGTAAAGCAGGGCGATAAGGTGCAACTGCCATCTTTCAAACCGCAGCAGCAAATTACGCCGGGAGTGGAAGTGGTTGAGCAGAGTAAGGGCGACACTTCGCACATAGGCGACGACCGAATGGTGGTGAGCCGCGACTATACGCTGACATCATTTGATGAAAAGGTGTACGTGATTCCTGCGCTCAATGTGAAGGTAAACGGCAAGAACTGTCATGGCAACCAGCTTGCGCTGAAGGTGCTCACCGTGCCTGTAGATACGGTTCATCCCAACCAGTTCTATCCGCCCAAGGATGTTCAGGATAATCCTTTCTCCTGGAGCGAATGGAGCGCGCTCTTTTGGTTGAGCCTATTGCTGTTAATCCTCTGTGGCGCATGGCTTTATCTGCGCAACAGACTGAAGAACAACAAGCCGATCATCACCCATATCCGCATCGTAAAACGTGTTCCGGCTCATGAAAAAGCGCTGAATCAAATCAACGTCATCAAGCAGCAGCACGTTGAGAATCAGGAAACACAGAAGGCTTACTACACCCAGCTTACCAATACGCTGAGAGAATACATCGTGAGCCGTTTCGGATTCAATGCGATGGAAATGACCAGTATGGAAATCATCGAACGTTTGCGCGAAGCAGGCGACCAGAAGATGATTGATGAACTGAAGGAACTCTTCCAGACTGCCGATCTCGTGAAGTTTGCCAAATATGAAACCCTGGTGAATGAGAACGACGCAAACCTGGTGAATGCCATCAACTTCATCGACCAGACTAAGACAGATGAGAAACCTACTGAAGAAAAGGTGGTTCCACAACTGACCAACGAAGAGCAGAAGACGCAATCTCAGCGCCGTCTCATCAAGTCGCTCCTATGGATAGGAGCCATCGTAGGTCTGGCTCTTTTGGGTTACATCATTTACCAGTCAGCCATGCTGCTGATGTAAGGCAGGGTGTTCTTATGAAACGTTTCGCCGGGCAAAGCGGTTTATTCCGAAACTCTTTGCCTGGCTATAAATAGAAAAATAAAGAAATGGAATTTGCAAGTAAAGGCTATTTTCTGTTGCTCCTGTTGCTGATACCTTATATATTATGGTATTTCCTCTACAGAAAGAAGAATGCGCCAACCATGCGCATGAGCGACACGAAAAAGTATCAATATGCTCCGAAGAGCCTGCGTGTGCGTCTCATCCATCTGCCAATGGTGCTGAGATGCATCTGTTTCGTGCTCATCGTCTGTGCGATGGCTCGTCCGCAGACGCATACAGCTTGGGACAACAAGACGGTGGAAGGCATTGACATTATGTTGGCAATGGACGTTTCCACCTCTATGCTTGCCGAAGATTTGAGACCAAACCGTATGGAAGCGGCTAAGGATGTGGCTACAGAATTCATCTCGGGAAGACCGAACGACAACATCGGTCTGACTATCTTTGCCGGTGAAGCCTTCACCCAGTGCCCGATGACAACCGATCATGCCAGTCTTTTGCGCCTCTTGCAGGCAACCCGTACGGATATTGCCGCCCGGGGACTGATTGACGATGGAACTGCAGTGGGAATGGGACTGGCCAATGCCGTGAGCCGCCTGAAGGATTCTAAGTCAAAATCGAAGGTTGTGATTCTTCTTACCGACGGCAGTAACAACATGGGTGAAATCTCGCCAATGACCGCAGCAGAGATTGCCAAGAGCTACGGAATCCGCGTTTACACCATCGGTGTAGGAACCAACAAGGTGGCTCCTTATCCAATGCCTGTGGCAGGAGGAGTGCAGTACGTCAACATTCCGGTAGAGATAGATACGAAGACGCTGAGTGACATTGCGCAGACAACCGATGGTAATTTCTATCGCGCAACGAACAATAACGAGCTGAAGAAGATTTACAGGGACATTGATAAACTGGAGAAAACCAAGTTTAATGTCAAGCATTTCGCTAAGCGATATGAAGCTTATCAGCCATTCGCCTTGGCAGCTCTCCTGGTATTGCTGGTAGAAATCCTACTCCGCATCACCTGGTTCAGAAGAATTCCGTAATCCGGATACTGAAATATTTTGCTGATTATCAGAGATATTCAGCTATCTTTCGGAGATATTTTGCTATTATTCGGAGATATTTTACCAGTTATCGGAGATATTTTACTGATTATCGGATAATCGAATAGAAGATATAATTAGAATAGAAAATGTTAAGATTTGAAGATCCTATATTTCTCTGGCTGTTGTGGATAATACCAGTACTGATTCTGATCAGACTGATAGGATGGATAAGAAGAAAGGCTAAACTGAAGAAGCTCGGCGATCCGGAACTTCTGAAACAGCTCATGCCCAACATCTCCAAATATCGCCCTACAGTTAAGTTTGTGCTGATGCTCGCAGCCTTGGCGCTTCTTATCGTGATGGTAGCTCGCCCGCAGATGGGCAGCAAGATTTCTCACGATAAGCGACATGGCATAGAAACCATCATCTGCCTCGATATTTCAAATTCCATGCTCTGTCAGGACGTGGTTCCATCCCGTTTGGACAAGAGTAAGATGCTTATCGAAAATCTGGTCGACAACTTTAACAACGACAAGATTGGACTCATCGTCTTTGCCGGCGATGCTTTCGTGCAGTTGCCAATCACCACCGATTATGTTTCGGCAAAGATGTTTCTCCAGAACATAACCCCTGGTCTTATCCAGACCCAGGGAACCAATATCGGAGCAGCCATCGATTTGGCTTCCAAGAGTTTCACTCAGCAGGAGAATGTGGGCAGAGCTATCATCGTAATTACCGATGGCGAAAACCATGAGCCTGGCGCACAGGAGGCAGCGGCTGCTGCCAACAAGAAAGGAATCAATGTCTTTATCCTGGGCATTGGTAACACCAAGGGAACGCCAATCCCTATGGGCGACGGCTCTTATCTGAAGGACAATGCGGGCAACACCGTAATGACCGCCCTGAATGAGCAGATGTGCAAGGAGCTTGCCCAGGCAGGCAAGGGTCAGTACATTCATGTAGATAACACCAGCGATGCGGAAAGAGCATTGAATGATGATATTGCCAAGTTGCAGAAAGGCGATGTAACGAGTGTGGTTTACAGCGCTTATGATGAACAGTTCCAGGCTGTAGGTATTCTCGTCATCCTGTTGCTTATCATCGAAATCTGTCTGCTTGAGGTAAAGAATCCTCTGCTCAGAAACATCAAGTTTTTTAAGAAAGACATCAGGAAGCCTTTCTGATAAACGTTTATACATTATTATATAATAAGAATGAGATATTTAAGATATATATTGGTTTTTGCCCTGATGGTGCTGGGCTTGGCGAAGGTGGGAGCACAGAACGACCGCAACTTCATCCGCCAGGGAAACCGCGCCTATCATAAACAGAAGTGGGCTGCAGCCGAAACGCAATATCGCAAGGCTATCTCCAAGAACCAGAAGAATGCGCAGGCTGTCTATAATCTGGGTTGCGCCCTGATGATGCAGCAGAAGGATTCGATGGCGATGATTCAGTTTGAGAATGCTTCGAAACTGGAAACGAACAAGATGCGACGCGCCAGAAGTTACCATAACATGGGTGTGGTCATGCAGCAGCATCAGCAATATGCGCAAGCCATAGGATGTTATGAGAACGCCCTGCGCTGCAATCCGCAGGACAATGCAACCCGATATAATCTTGCCCTCTGCAAGAAACTGCTTAAAAACCAGAAGCAGAACAAGCAGAACGATAAGAACAAAAAGGATAAAAACAAGGACAAGAACAAAGACAAGCAGAACAAGGATCAGAACAAAGATCAGAATAAAGGCAAAAACAAGAACGACAAAAATAAGAACAACCAGAATAAGAACAATCAGCAGAATCAGAACAATCAGGACAAGATGAGCAAAGATAATGCTGAACAACTCTTGAACGCTGCCATCCAGCAGGAGAAGGATACGAAGCGCAAGATGCAGAAAGCGATGAGTCAGCCTCGAAGAAAGCAATATGAGAAAAACTGGTAAAAAGTAAAATAATACAACGAGCATAATAGATTTAGAACATGAAACATATAGGTTGGTTTATTATTATATGGGCAATGCTTCTGGGCTTCAGTTTGCAGCTGAAAGCCCAGCATATCAGTGTGTCGGCACCAACACACGTGGCAGCGGGAGAAAACTTCCGTGTGGCCTATACCATCAATACACGTGATGTAGAGGAATTCCGCCTGGGCGGAGTAGGAGAAGGACTTGAGGTAATCGCTGGTCCTTACACCTCATCGCAGTCCAGTTATCAGATGATCAATGGCCATACTTCCTCTTCATCGTCGGTAACCATTACCTATACGCTCTACGCAGCTAAGAACGGAACCTTTGGCATTGGTGCCTCTCATGCCATCGTAAATGGTAAGAAACTCTCTTCCCATCCGGTTAAGATTACGGTTTCTGGCCATGCTGCACGCAACAATGGCGCTCCTTCCATGCACGGACAGAATGATTATAATGAACCACGTATGCGAACTGCCGGATCAAGAATATCAGGCCGCGACCTCTTCATCAAGGTTACAGCCAACAAGCGACGTGTTCACGAACAGGAACCGGTGCTCCTTACTTATAAGGTTTACACGCAGGTAGACCTTACCCAGCTGGAAGGCAAGATGCCTGACCTGAAGGGATTCCACAACCAGGAAGTTCCGCTGCCTCAGCAGAAGACCTTCCATACTGAAACCGTAAACGGCCGACCTTACCGATGCGTTACATGGAGCCAGTATGTCATGTATCCGCAGATGACGGGAAGCCTCACCATTCCAGCTATTACCTTCAAGGGAATCGTGGTTCAGCAGAACAGAAACGTTGACCCGATGGAAGCTTTCTTCAATGGTGGTTCTGGCTATGTTGAAGTAAAGAAAGATATTATTGCTCCTAGTGTGAAAATTCAGGTTGATCCATTGCCTCAGCGCCCTGCCAACTTCTCGGGAGGTGTTGGTAAATTCAATATTAGTGCTTCCATCGACAAGAAGGAAGTGAAGGCTGGCGAACCAATCACCATTCGTGTAGTGGTAGGAGGAATCGGAAACCTGAAGTTGCTCAAGCAGCCTGTCATTACCTTCCCTAAGGATTTTGACAAGTACGATGCGAAGGTGACAGACAAGACCCGCCTTACAGCCAATGGCGTAGAAGGCAATATGATTTATGACTTCCTGGCTGTGCCTCGTAATCAGGGAAATTATACCATTCCTGCGGTAGAATTCACCTATTATGATACTTCGGCTAACAAGTACAAGACAATCAAAACCCAGCCGTTTACGCTGAACGTAGAGAAGGGCGATGGAACTTCAGACAATGAAACATCAGATTTCAGCAACAAGGATAAGGACATTCACGCGCTGAAACTGGGCAAGTCTAAGCTCCATGATATTGACGATATGTTCTACGGAAGCTTCGGCTACTGGACCAGTCTGCTGGTTCCATTGGCAGCCTTCTTTGCCCTGCTCATAGTCTTCCGCCGCCGTGCCCTCGAGAATGCCGACCTGGTAAAGGTCCGTTCCAACAAGGCAAACAAGATAGCAACCAAGCGCCTGAAGAAGGCTCATCTGCTGATGCTCGGTGGCAAGCAGGAAGAATTCTACGATGAAGTGCTCCGTGCTTTGTGGGGCTATGTAAGCTACAAGCTCAACATGCCAGCCGAAAAGCTCTCACGTGAAAACATTCAGGCTATGCTCGAAAAACATTGTGTAGAGGAGAGAACTATCGAGAAGTTTACAACTGCGCTCGATGAATGTGAGTTTGAACGCTATGCGCCGGGCGACCCTGCCGGCAATATGAACCGTACATTCGAATCAGCAATGACTGCTATTATGGATATAGAAAATGCTATCAATGCAACGCGTAAGCAGCGCAAGAAGAGTGCAACCGGATATTCGTTCGTCATGATGATCATGGTAATGTTGGGCTGCTCGGTTTCTGCAGGCGCTGTAACCAAGAACAATGCTGATACGGAATATCAGAAAGGTAACTATCAGCAGGCCATACGCGACTATGAGGAAATATTGAACAACTATGGTGTTTCTGCCGAAGTTTACTATAACTTGGGCAATGCTTATTACCGTACAGACAATATTACCAAGGCTGTGCTCAATTATGAGCGTGCCCATCTGCTCTCGCCAGGCGATGAAGACATCAGTTTCAACCTGCAGTTTGCACGTAGTAAGACCATCGATAAGATTACGCCGGAAAGCGAGATGTTCTTCGTAACCTGGTGGAAGGCGCTGGTCAACTTTACGAGTGTTGACTGTTGGGCTAAGACAGGCATCATAGCCATCATCATGGCGCTGGTTCTGGTCTTGGTTTATCTCTTCGGTTCGCATATCGTTTTGCGCAAGATTGGTTTCTTCGGTGGAATCTTCTTCGTGGCAGTCTTCCTGCTGAGCAATCTCTTTGCTTACCAGCAGCGGCAGATGCTCATCAACCGTACGGGAGCCATCATCATCGCTCCTTCTGTCAATGTGAAGAAGACTCCAGCCAAGACGAGTGCTGACCTCTTCCTGCTGCATGAAGGAACCCGAGTTGACATTACCGATAAGGCGATGAAAGGCTGGCGTGAAATCAAGGTAGGAGACGGCAGAGAAGGCTGGATTGAAACCAAGGCAATTGAGGAAATCTGATTAAGATAAGAGCTGATTAAAATAAAGAGAATGGATTTTAGTAGGATACAAGATTTTGACATGCAGCTGTTGCATGTGTTTAACGGCAGCGAGAATGTCTGGCTCGATCAGATGGCGATGGCGCTTACGTCAGGCTGGACATGGATTCCGCTTTATATCGTCCTCTTCGTTGTTGTGATAAGAAACAACGAGATGATGGGCCAGATTGCGCTCGTGGTAGGAGGAGCGGTGCTCTGTATCTTTCTGGCAGATGGACTGGTGGATGGAATCATCAAACCGCTGGCTGAAAGATGCAGACCTTCCAGCGACCCGATGTTCAAGTATACGGTTCAGGTGGTTGACAATATGCGCCTCAAGAGTTTCAGCTTCTGTTCGGCTCATGCAGCCAATACGCTTTCGTTAGCCATCTTCTTCTCGTTGCTTATCCGCAGCAAACTGGTTACGTGGACCCTGTTATTATGGTCGCTCGTGAACTGTTGGACCCGTCTTTACCTGGGTGTTCATTATCCGGTCGACATTCTTTGCGGTCTGGCTATCGGAGCTGTGGTGGGAGTTGTCGTCTATCTTATCTACATCAGGATGTATTACCGCATCTCCCCAAAGATTAAGTATATTTCCAACCAGTATACGAGTACGGGTTACGACTATGATGATGTAGATAAAATCATGACCGTAGTGATATTTACCCTTATCATGGTTGTGTTTTATGCCACCTGTCAGATGGCAAATCTTTAGTACAGAAATAAAAGTTCAAAAGTAAAATAAATAATGGATACAAAACACATTAAAATTAGTGATTATAACTATGATTTACCGGATGAGCGCATCGCAAAATTCCCTATTGCCCAGCGCGACCACAGCAAGCTGCTGGTTTATAAGCACGGCGAGGTAAGCGATGATGTTTTCCATCATCTTCCCACATATCTCCCTCAAGGAGCCTTGATGATATTCAACAATACCAAGGTGATACAAGCGCGTCTGCACTTCCGCAAGGAAACAGGTGCGCTTATTGAGGTTTTCTTGATGGAGCCTGCAGAACCTACTGATTATGAACTCATGTTCCAGACTACCGGACATTGTTCCTGGCTCTGCATGATCGGTAATCTGAAGAAATGGAAAGAGGGAAGCCTGAAGCGTGATTTCGAAATCAAGGGCCACAAGCTTACGCTCAGCGCTACCATGCGACGCGGAGATGCTCTCGGTTCTGAAGCGCAGAAAATGGTTGCCAAAGGCGGAGGAACCAACTACTGGGTTGATTTTGATTGGGACAACGACAAGGTGTCTTTCGCTGAGATTCTCGAAGCAGTAGGCGAGTTGCCTATTCCTCCATATCTCAACCGCAAGACAGAGGAGAGCGACAAGACCACCTATCAGACGGTTTATTCTAAAATCAAGGGAAGTGTGGCTGCTCCAACTGCCGGACTTCACTTTACCGATGCGGTTCTCAAGGATCTTGATGCGCATGGAATCGACCGCGAAGAAGTAACCCTGCATGTAGGAGCCGGCACATTCAAACCGGTGAAGAGTCTTGAAATCGAAGGTCATCAGATGCATACGGAATACATTGTTGTTCATCGCCGCAGTCTGGAAAAACTCATCAAGCACGAGTGCCGGGTCATTGCCGTAGGAACCACCAGCGTCCGTACTATTGAGAGCCTCTATTACATGGGCGTTCATCTGCTGAAGCATCCTGAGGCAAATGAAGAAGATCTGCACGTAAAACAGTGGGATCCTTACGAGCTTTCTGAAGATGGCAATCTGGTAGATGGAATCACTCCGATGCAGGCTATCCAGGCAATCATCGATTATCTGGACCGCAACGGCTTGGAGGCTCTCCATTCCAGCACGCAGATTATCATTGCTCCTGGCTATCAGTATAAGATTGTGAAGATGCTGGTCACCAATTTCCATCAGCCTCAGAGTACGCTCCTGCTCCTGGTGAGTGCTTTCCTCAAGGGCGACTGGAAGAAGGTTTACGATTATGCTCTTTCGCATGATTTCCGTTTCCTGAGCTATGGAGATTCATCCCTGCTCATTCCGTAAAAGGAGTTAGGAAAACTATAAATTATTCAAGTTTCGCAAGTGAGCTCCACACGCCCTGAAAGGGCAGAAGCTCCTAGCCCAGGGCAACGCCCTGGGTAATCATGGACGCAAGTTTGTCGCCCTGAAAGGGCAAAAGCTTTCAAGTACCAGGCAATTTACAAAGCTTTTGCCCTTACAGGGCGCCTTGTTGACTGCCATTATACCCAGGGCGATGCCCTGGGCTAAGGGCTTTTGGGCCTTCAGCCCGTACTTGAACCACGTGCGATAGTTCAGTAAATTATTAATTGTAAATTATAAATTAAAATAGATGATTTCAGTAGAAGGACTGAAAGTAGAGTTTGGCGTTAAGCCTCTCTTTCATGATGTAAGTTTCGTCATCAACGACCGCGACCGCATTGCCCTGGTGGGTAAGAATGGTGCTGGAAAATCTACGATGCTCAAGATTCTCTGCGGTTTGCAGAAACCTACTGACGGCATTGTGGCTATTCCTAACGAAACCACTATCGGCTATCTGCCACAGGTGATGAAACTGCAGGACGATACGACCGTGAAAGAGGAAACCCGCAAGGCTTTCGCCCATAATACCGAGATGAAGGCGCGTCTGGACAAGATGCAGCAGGAAATGGCCGACCGCACCGACTATGAGAGCGAAAGCTATGCTCAGCTCGTAGAGAAGTTTACCCAGGAACATGAACGCTACATGATGATGGGTGGCGAAAACTATGAGGCTGAGATAGAGCGCACCTTGAGCGGTCTTGGCTTTACGCGCGATGATTTCGAGCGCCCTACCAAGGAGTTTTCCGGCGGTTGGCGAATGCGTATCGAACTTGCCAAGATTCTGTTGCAGAAGCCTGATGTACTGCTCCTCGATGAGCCTACCAACCACCTTGATATTGAAAGTATCCAGTGGTTGGAGCAGTTCCTGGCGCAGAGTGCCAAGGCTGTGGTTCTGGTGAGCCACGACCGTGCTTTCATCAACAATGTAACTAACCGTACCCTCGAAATTACTTGCGGAAGGGTAGAAGACTATAAGGTGAAATACGATGAGTATGTTGTGTTGCGTGCCGAACGCCGCGAGCAGCAGCTCCGTGCCTACGAAAACCAGCAGAAGGAAATTGCCGACATCAAGGATTTCATCGAGCGGTTCCGCTACAAGCCTACCAAGGCGGTTCAGGTGCAAAGCAGAATCAAGCAGCTCGAGAAAATCGTGCCTATCGAGGTAGATGAGGTTGACAACAAGCAGATGCACCTCAAATTTCCTCCTTGTCTCAGAAGTGGCGATTATCCTATCATCTGCGATGAGGTGCGCAAAGATTACGGCGCACACACCGTCTTCGACCATGTTACCTTTACCATCAAGCGTGGCGAGAAGGTGGCTTTCGTGGGTAAGAACGGCGAGGGTAAGTCTACCCTGGTAAAATGTATCATGGGTGAGATTCCTTTCACTGGAACGCTCAAGATTGGTCATAATGTGCAGATTGGTTATTTCGCCCAGAATCAGGCGCAGCTCTTAGATGAGAATCTTACCATCTTCCAGACTATCGACAATGTGGCAACAGGCGAAATGCGTCTGAAGGTGAACGATCTCCTGGGCGCCTTCATGTTTGGCGGCGAGACTTCTGAGAAGTTTGTCAAGGTTCTGAGTGGAGGAGAACGCAGCCGACTGGCTATGATCAAGCTCCTGCTCGAACCGGTGAATCTTCTCATTCTCGATGAGCCTACCAATCACCTCGACATGCAGTCGAAGGATGTGCTGAAAGAAGCCATCAAGGCTTTCGATGGAACAGCCATCATCGTGAGCCACGACCGTGAATTCCTAGATGGTCTGGTAGATAAGGTCTATGAGTTTGGCGGCGGCAAGGTTCGTGAGCATCTCGGTGGTATTTACGATTATCTCCGTGCCCATAATGCCGAGAACATCAATCAGGCTCTTGCCAACCAGAGTATGGCTTCTGCCGGTTCGCCTTCTGCCAATACTTCCGGCTCTTCTGTCGCATCAGGTTCTACAGCCGACAGCCTTGCCTCTGCCACATCCGGCAAGCAGAGCTACGCTGAACATAAGGAACAGCAGAAGAAGATCCGTAAGGCTGAGAAAGCCGTGAAGGAATGTGAGGCGAAGATTGAAAAACTGGAAGCGAGAAAGAAGGAGATTGATGAACTCCTGATGAAACCGGAAAATGCAACCAACATGGAACTCGTGACCGAATACACCGAACTCATGAAGGGGCTCGATGAGGAGAACGAGCGCTGGATGCTCCTTTCGGAAGAACTGGAAGAAGTTTCGAAATAATATAACATTAATATAAAATAAAGAGAAGAAAATGAAAATGAAAATGATCTTACCGATGATGCTGATCGCAGCTCTGCCATTAGGCGCTGATGCTCAGAATAAATCGGGTCTTGTCATGAGCAATCTCGACCAGACAGTGAAGCCAGCAGACAGTTTCTATCAGTTTGCTACAGGCGGATGGCAGAAGAACAATCCTCTTCCTGCCGCTTACAGCCGTTATGGCAGTTTTGACCAGCTGGCTGAGAACAACAACAAGCGCATTAACATCATTCTTTCTGAACTCCAGAAGAAGACTTACAAGGCTGGAACCATTGAGCAGAAATTGTCTGATTTCTACAAACTCTCTATGGATGTTGACAGCCGCAACAAGGCTGGAATCGCTCCAGTAAAGCCTCTGTTGGATGAGATTGAAGCTGCCAAAACCAAGGAGGAGCTTCAGAAGCTTCAGGTTAAGTATGCATGGATGGGTCTCGGTTTGGGCTATGTCTCAGGTTTCGATGCCGATGAGAAGAACGTAGCCATGAACATCTACATCCTGATGCAAGGCGGTCTTACTCTCGGTGCAAAGGATTATTACCTCAACAACGATGCTGCAACTGTAGCTATCCGTGAGGCTTATAAGACTTACCTCAGCAAGATGTTCCAGCTCTATGGCTTCTCTGCTGATGAAGCTGCCAAGAAGGCTTCTGCCGTATTCCTTCACGAAACAACGCTCGCTACCTTCTCAAAGAGCCGTACCGAACTTCGTGATCCTCAGGCCAACTACAACAAGATGACCTTGGCAGAATTCAAGGAGAATTATCCTAACATTCCTCTCGAGGCACTTGCCAACGCCGAGGGAATCAAGAGCGAAAATCTCAAGGAGATGATCGTAGGTCAGCCTGCTTTCTTCGCCGGTTATGACAAGGTGGCAGCTGCAGAATGTGCAGGCACACTGAAGGCTTTGATGGAGTGGGACATCATCAGTAGTTCTGCTTCTTACCTCAGCGATGAGATTCGCGAAGCCCGTTTCGAATTCTTCGGCAAGACTATGAGTGGCCGTAAGGAGGATTATCCTCTTTGGAAGCGCGCTACTACTCAGGTAGAGGCTCAGTTGGGCGAGGCGCTCGGTCGCATCTACTGCAAGCGCTATTTCCCAGAAAGCTCTAAGAAGATGATGGAGACACTCGTGAAGAATCTTCAGTTCAGCCTCGGTCAGCGTATCGATGCTCAGAACTGGATGAGCGATGCTACAAAAAAAGCTGCTCACAACAAGCTCGACAAGTTCTATGTAAAGATTGGTTATCCTAATAAGTGGACTGATTTCAGCAAGCTCAGCATCGACCCATCTAAGAGCTATTATGAGAACGTGTTGGCTTGCCGCAAGTTTGCCAACGATAAGGAGATTGCAAAGAAGGCAGGAAAGCCAGTAGATAAGGATGAGTGGTACATGACTCCTCAGACCGTGAATGCTTACTATAATCCTACTACCAACGAGATCTGCTTCCCAGCCGGTATTCTCCAGTATCCTTTCTTCGATCCTAAGGCTGATGCAGCATTCAACTATGGAGCTATCGGCGTAGTAATCGGTCATGAGATGACTCACGGATTCGATGATCAGGGTCGTCAGTATGATGCTAGCGGTAATCTGAAGGACTGGTGGACTCCTGCTGATGCAGAAGGTTTCAACAAGCGTGCTGATATGTATGCTGATTTCTTCAGCAACATCAAGGTGTTACCTGATCTGAATGCCAACGGCCGTTTCACCCTCGGCGAGAACCTTGCCGACCACGGTGGTTTGATGGTTTCATACAATGCCTTCAAGAATGCTACAGCCAAGAAGCCATTGAAGAACAAGGATGGTTTCACTCCTGACCAGCGTTTCTTCCTCGCCTATGCAGGTGTTTGGGGACAGAACATTACTGATAAGGAAATCCGCAACCGCGTAAAGAATGATCCTCATTCTCTCGGCAAGTGGCGTGTTGATGGTGCGCTTCCTCACATCGATGCATGGTATGAGGCATTTGGTGTAAAGCAGGGCGACAAGCTGTTCATTCCTAAGAACCAGCGCCTGGAGCTTTGGTAAATCCGGAAGGGAATTTTTCCGAATAGATTTTAGGAAATGTTTTTTCCGAATAGATAGAAAAAATAAAGTCCTGATGTTTCGTATGTTTGAAACATCAGGACTTTTTGTTTTATGCTTGAAATATTTTTGATAAGAAAACAATAGAATAGGGGGTTATTGTTTCTTCTCCAGTTCCTGAAGATTTTCCATCTTCTTCGATTCCAGAAATTCGTAAATGCCGCAGAGATGTTCGCGGACGCGGCCATGACCGAACTCATAAACCTTGCTGACAAGACCATCGAGGAAATCACGGTCGTGACTAACCACGATGAGCGTTCCGTCGAAATCGAGCAAGGCCTGTTTCAGCACATCCTTGGTCTTCAGGTCGAGGTGGTTGGTAGGCTCATCGAGAATCAGCAGATTCACCGGCTCCAGCAGCAGCTTGAGAATGGCAAGGCGGGTGCGCTCACCTCCCGACAATACTTTCACCTTCTTGGTAGAATCCTCTCCGCCAAACATGAATGCTCCCAGCAAATCGCGTATCTTGTTGCGGATTTCACCTTTGGCAACATCATCAATGGTCTGGAATACGGTAAGTTCGCCATCGAGCAGAGAAGCCTGGTTCTGGGCGAAATAACCTATCTGCACATTATGTCCCAACTCCAATTTTCCTTCGTTCTGAAGCTGCCCCATGATACATTTCACAAGCGTTGACTTACCCTCTCCGTTTCTTCCCACGAAGGCAATCTTGTCACCTCTTTCTACGGTAAGATTCACGCCGCTGAAAATCTTCTTGTCGTCAAACGACATCGCCACATCGCTCATCTGAACCGGATAAGCACCGCTTCGTGGGCTCGGCGGGAACTTGAGTCGAAGGCGACTTGTATCTTCTTCATCCACTTCGATAAGTTCCAGTTTCTCTAGCATCTTCACGCGGCTCTGCACCTGGAAGGTTTTAGAATAAGTGCCTTTGAAGCGTTCTATAAAGTCCTTGGTTTCAGCAATCATCTTCTGCTGTTCCTCATATTTCTTCATCTGCTGTTCGCGGCGTTCCTTGCGCAGTTCCAGATATTGGCTGTAAGTGGCTTTGTAATCGTAGATGCGGCCCATAGTTACTTCGATGGTTCTTGTTGTAATGTCGTCAACGAATTTTCGGTCGTGACTGATGACAACTACCGCTTTCGAACTGTTGATGATGAAGTCTTCGAGCCAGCCGATAGATTCGATGTCGAGATGATTGGTTGGCTCATCAAGCAGCAGTACGTCTGGCGATTTCAAGAGCAGTTTTGCCAGCTCAATCCTCATTCTCCATCCTCCCGAAAACTCGCTGGTAGGGCGGTTGAAATCAGAGCGCTCGAAACCGAGACCGAGCAGCGTCTTCTCTACATCTTCCTCGAAATGAGTCATGTCGATAGCGTAGAATTTCTCTGAGAGAGAGGATACTTTCTCAATGAGCTGCATGTAATCATCGCTGTCGTAATCGGTACGGGTGGTGAGCTCGTTGTTGATGCGGTCAATCTCAGCCTGCATTTCGTGCAGATGGGCAAACGCCTGACAGGTTTCCTCGAATACGGTTCTGCCGTCTTCGGTCATCAGATGCTGAGGCAGATAGGCGATGACGCAATCCTTGGGAGCGGAAACGGTGCCACGAGTAGCATTTCTCACACCGGCGATGATCTTGAGCAATGTGCTCTTTCCTGCGCCATTCTTTCCCATCAGGGCTATATGGTCCTTCTCGTTGATCTGGAAGGAAATGTCTTTGAATAGGGTGGTGCCGCCAAATTCTACGGTCAATCCATCAACTGTAATCATATTATTTTCTTCTTGTTCAAATTTTTGTTTCTTTAAGCAACTCCCCAGAACGCCCCGTTCCTGCCGTTTTCGTGGTCTTCATTGATGACCAGCGCCTGCCATCATTTATGACCCGTGTTGGTCTTAAGAGAAGACCTGAGCAAGGCACAAAAGGCTGTTCTTTCGATTGCCGGTGCAAAGATACAACATTTTTGGGCAGAATGCAAGCTTTTACCCTGACTTTCTTTCGGAGAAGTAGTGTAAGTGATTGATTGATACTGATTTCTATTGGCTTTCTAGCTGAACTTTATTACTGGTTAACGTAAATGGGGGTGAATGGGGGCATTGAGAACCAGAGTGGCAAGCGGTCATTTTCGGTCATGGTCATTTTCGGTCATTTTCAAAAAAGAGTTTGGTCATTTTGAGCTATAGTAAATATAAATAATTATTTATATTATACTATAGGTGACCATTTTCTCCCCCGAAATAAAAATGACCGAAAATGACCATGACCGGAAATGACCGGATTATAATATTTGAGAACATGTGAAATGATGAAAGGTGAGATATGCTAAAGTGTTAATTGTTAGCACCATACGGAATTTATATATAGAATTACTTCAATAGCATTGGTGTAACCTAATCTATATCTGTCACTATATGATTATGCCTTATTCGTACTCTAATGTCCTCTATTTACCTTTTGTTTCGCTTTTGTTTCGGTCAAAAATCTCTAAAATCGATAGGGTTTTGAAGTCCGAGGAGAGGTATTTTTACTCCTAGTAGAGGAGGTAAAACACCTTTCTAACCCTCTTATTTTGCGTTTTTCATTCGAAAAATCACTAAAAAGCACTGATTTTTGCCTCTTTTGGTTTCTGTTTTGGGTAGGTAAGGATAATTTACATTACTCAGTCTGATTGCGCTTCTTGCTCCGTTTTTTAGCGGATTAAAAATTCATAATGGTTCGATCTGTACGGTTGAAATTACCCAATACGCCCTGAAAGGGCAGAAGCTCATAGCCCAGGGCATCGCCCTGGGTAATTATGAACGCAAACCCATCGCCCTGTAAGGGCAAAAGCTTTAAAGAACCAAGCGATAAACAAAGCTTTTGCCCTTACAGGGCGGCTTATTGATTACATTATACCCAGGGCGATGCCCTGGGCTAAGAGCTTTTGGGCTTTCAGCCCGTCTTATACCACATGTGAATGTTCTGTTTTCTTAACAAAACAATTCTGAATTGCCCCTAATGAACTCAATCTTAAAATCACGATTTTTCCCTATGTTTCATCACTTATTCCCAATTTTTACATGAATATGGAGCATTTTAAACAAAAAAGACCTTGATTGCAGAACGCAACCAAGGTCTTCGGAGATGATATATTTAACCTATTGAAATCTCGCTAGATTAGATCTGCTCGCTCCAGTCCTCCTGGCTCTTACGAACGTAAGTCTGGTAACGGAGCTTAGCCATCTTCTCTGCCTGAGAGAAGAGCTCATCAGCCTCCTTAGGGAATGCCTTCTGTACAGAGAGGTAACGAACCTCACCGAGCAAGAAGTCGCGGAAGTTCTCCCAGTTAGGAGCTTTTGAGTCGAGTGTGAATGGGTTCTTACCCTCATCAGCCAACAGTGGGTTGTAACGCCACAAGTGCCAGTAACCGCACTCAACAGCCAACTCTTCCTCGTGCTGTGAACGACCCATACCGCCCTTACGCTTCAAACCGTGGTTGATACATGGTGCGTAAGCGATGATGAGTGATGGGCCTGGATAAGCCTCTGCCTCACGGATTGCCTTCAATGTCTGAGCATTGTCAGCACCCATAGCTACCTGAGCTACGTAGATGTAACCGTATGTAGTCTGCATCAAACCGAGATCCTTCTTGCGGATACGCTTACCCTGAGCAGCGAACTGTGCGATAGCACCGAGTGGAGTAGACTTAGAAGACTGACCACCAGTGTTAGAGTAAACCTCAGTATCGAGTACCAAGATGTTAACATCCTCACCAGAAGCCAATACGTGGTCGAGACCACCGTAACCGATATCATAAGAAGCACCATCACCACCGATGATCCACTGTGAACGCTTAACGAGGTAGTGATCCAAAGTCTTGAGCTCCTTGCAGATAGGGCAACCCTTCTCAGCGCCGGCAGCGATGAGAGGCTTCAACTCTGCAGCAGCCTCCTTAGAACCCTCTGAATCGTTCATGTTAGCCATCCACTTGTCAGCAGCAGCTACGAACTCAGCAGGAACATGCTCCTGAGCCTTAGCCTCCTCGAGCAAGTGAGCGATGCGCTCCTTCATCTTCTTGTTACCCATTACCATACCGAGACCGAACTCGCAGAAGTCCTCGAACAATGAGTTGTCGAATGCAGGACCCTGACCCTTAGCGTTCTTTGTATATGGAGTAGATGGGATAGAAGCTGAGTAGATAGAAGAACAACCAGTAGCGTTAGCAATCATCTGACGATCACCGAAGAGCTGAGAAATCAACTTAACGTATGGAGTCTCACCACAACCAGAGCAAGCACCAGAGAACTCGAACAATGGCTGAGCGAACTGAGAGTTCTTAGGGCTCTGCTTGATGTCTACGAGATCCTGCTTAGAAGCTACCTTGTGTACGAGGTACTCCCAGTTAGCTGCTTCCTTGACCATATCCTCTGCGTCTACGTTGAATGGAACCATTGTCAACGCCTTCTCACCCTTCTTACCTGGGCAGACGTCAGCACAGTTACCACAACCCAGACAGTCGAGTACTGAAGTCTCGATGCGGAAGTGCATTCCAGCCAAAGCCTTAGGTGCCTTAACATCCTGAGTCTGGAGACCCTCGATGCCTGCGAGCTCCTCATCGGTCAATACGAATGGACGGATAGCTGCGTGAGGACAAACGAATGAACACTTGTTACACTGGATACAGTTCTCTACGTTCCATACTGGTACGAATGCCTCAACACCACGCTTCTCGAATGCTGCAGTACCATTCTGCCATGTACCGTCAACTGTGTTGTGCTTAACGAAGTCAGAAACCTTCAAGAGGTCACCTGCCTGACCGTTGATAGGACGAACGAGCTCCTTAACGAATGCTGGAGCGTTATCCTCCTTAGCCTCATCGTCAGCGAGGTTTGCCCAAGCTGGATCTACTGCCAACTGCTTGTACTCACCACCACGGTCAACAGCGCCGAAGTTCTTGTCAACAACGTCCTGACCCTTCTTAGAGTAAGACTTAACGATGAATGCCTTCATCTGCTCTACAGCGAGATCCAAAGGAATAACCTTTGTGATACGGAAGAATGCAGACTGGAGGATGGTGTTGGTACGGTTACCGAGACCAATCTCCTGAGCAATCTTAGTTGCGTTGATATAGTAAACAGTGATGTTGTTCTGAGCGAAGTAACGCTTTACCTTGTTAGGGATGAAGTTAACCAACTCCTCACCATCGAAGATAGTGTTCAACAGGAAGAAACCGTTCTTACGCAAACCACGAGTTACATCGTACATGTGGAGGTAAGCCTGTACGTGGCAAGCTACGAAGTTAGGAGTATTTACCTGATAAGCACTGTGGATAGGGCTGTCGCCGAAACGCAAGTGAGAGCAGGTGAAACCACCAGACTTCTTAGAGTCGTAAGAGAAGTATGCCTGGCAATACTTGTTAGTATTGTTACCGATGATCTGAACTGAGTTCTTGTTAGCACCAACAGTACCATCAGCACCCAAACCGTAGAACTTAGCCTCGAACAAGTCGTCACCACCCATTGGGATTTCCTCCTCTTCTGGGAGAGAAGTGAATGTAACGTCATCAACGATACCTACAGTGAAGTGGTTCTTTGGCTGTGGCAACTCAAGGTTCTTGAATACAGCAACGATCTTAGCTGGAGTTGTATCAGAAGAACCGAGACCGTAGCGACCGCCAACGATCAATGGCTTGCGCTCGTCATCGTAGAGAGCTGACTTAACGTCGAGGTACAATGGCTCACCCTCTGCACCTGGCTCCTTAGTACGGTCGAGAACAGCGATGCGCTTAACTGTAGCTGGGATAGTCTTCTTCAAGAAGTCAACAGAGAATGGACGGAAGAGGTGAACTGCAACCATACCAACCTTCTTGCCCTGCTTGTTCAAGTAGTCGATAGCCTCGCGAGCTGGCTCTGTAGCAGAACCCATCAGGATGATGATGTTCTCAGCATCCTCAGCACCATAGTAGTTGAAGAGGTGATACTCACGACCTGTAATCTTAGTCATCTCCTGGCAGTACTTCTCTACTACCTCAGGGATTGCATCGTAGTAAGTGTTGCAAGCCTCACGGTGAGTAAAGAATGTCTCTGGGTTCTCAGCTGTACCGCGAGTAACAGGACGCTCAGGAGTCAAAGCACGGTTACGGAAGTCCTCGATGAACTCTTCCTTAACCAATGGACGGATGTCTTCCATATCCATCTCCTCGATCTTGTGGTACTCGTGAGAAGTACGGAAACCGTCGAAGAAGTTAATGAAAGGAACCTTTGTCTCCAATGTAGCCAAGTGAGGAACTGCAGAGAGGTCCATAACCTCCTGAACAGAACCAGAGCAGAACATAGCGAAGCCTGTCTGGCGGCAAGCCATTACGTCCTGGTGGTCACCGAAGATACAAAGTGAGTGAGAAGCCAATGTACGAGCTGATACGTTGAACACGCAAGGGAGCAACTCACCAGCAATCTTGTACATGTTAGGAATCATCAGCAACAAACCCTGAGAAGCAGTGTAAGTTGAAGTCAAGGCACCAGCCTGGAGAGAACCGTGAACTGCACCTGCAGCACCAGCCTCTGATTCCATTTCCTGGATAGAAACTCGCTGACCGAAAAGGTTCTTACGACCTTTGGCAGCCCATTCATCTACATGCTCCGCCATTGGTGATGATGGAGTAATAGGGTAGATAGCAGCAACCTCAGTAAACATGTAGCTTACATGTGCGGCAGCTGTGTTACCATCACAAGTGATAAATTTTTTCTCTTTAGCCATTTTACTTTTAGATAAAATATTAAAAATGTTTTGTATTTAATTCATTCTTATTCTAATGTTCTTATTCTAATGTTGAATGTTGAGTGTTGAGTTAGGCTTGCGCCCTTATGTGTCTTCATGCTGATGCCGTTAGGCAATTCAACATTCAACACTCCACATTCAACATTCCCTAATATAGGAAACCCAGAAGCCATAACGGAATCCTGTTGTCCTTGCCTACCTCGGTATTGTATCGGGCGTAGATGATGTCGGGATTGTTGCGCACCTTGTTTGGAGATTGCGCATCGCAGATTCTGAACTTCTTCTCACCGTCTACAATGAAGTAGTGGTCCTTGCCGGTCTGGCTTACCTTGTGGTCTTTCCAGACCGAGTTGACGAAGAATGTTTCCATCACCTCCTGCTTGTCTATCTTGATAGGATAGATGGCGTACATCAGGTTGGAGTTGTGCATCATCACCTTGGATGGTTTCTTTGGGAACCCCTGCCCGGTAGGGTAAATCATGTTGATGAGTCGCGCATCAGCAAGATACTTGATGTAGTTCATTACCGTAGCTCTGCTGGTGTTGATCTCTTCGGCAAGCTGGCTCACGTTGGGAGCCTTGGCACCTTCTACAGCTAGCTGATAGAAGAGCCGCTTGATCTTGGTGAGATATTTCAGTTCGATTTGCTTGATGAGGAGGATGTCTACCTCGGTCGTCATGTTCATTGTCTTTAGTAGATTCTCTGTGAAGTTGCGGTTCTCCAGGAAGAATGGATAGAATCCATGATGCAAGTAGTCCTGGAAGTATTTCATCGGGCTCACCTTAGGCAGTATCTGCTTGATGATGTGCTCGTGATTGCGCAAGATTTCATCGAGTGTATATGGCTTGAAACTGTTGCCAGTCTGCAGGTTGATAAACTCTCTGAAAGAGAAGCCTCGCAAATTATAGCTTTTCACGATTCCATTGAGCTCAGGATTCTCTTCCTTCAGTCTCATCACGCTGGAACCTGTGAACACGATTCTTAACTCTGGATAGAGGTCGTAGCATTTGCGCAGTTCCTTGCTCCAGTCCGACTGCTTGAAGACCTGGTCGATGAGAAGGGTTCTGCCGCCGTGGCGAACAAAGTCACCTGCAAAATCTGCGATTCCTCTGCTTTGAAAATAGAAATTGTTCATATTCACATACAGACACTTGCGGTCAGTAGGGCCAAAGTGCTCCTTGGCATATTGAAGGAGGAATGTAGACTTTCCTACACCGCGTGTTCCCTTTATGCCAATCAAACGGTCGCTCCAGTCGATTTCGTCCATCAGAGTGCGTCTTACTGGTGCGTCCGTATGCTCTACGAGGTATGTATGTGTTCTGAAGAATGCTTCTTCCATGAGTTTATATCGTTTCTAATTGTTTTTACGATGCAAAGGTAATTAAATATTTCTAATTTGCAAACTCTAGATAGCAAAAAGTAACTTTTTTTTCATTATTTAGCACTTGTCTAAGTAAAAATGGGGATTTTCTGCCCTTTTTTGCACTTTTCTTTATATCTTTGCACCATGAAGTTACATATTTTCAATCCAGAACATGATTTGGCTTTGGCTGCAAATCTGAAACAGTTCACCGCGCCTCATGCGGGTAGACAACTTAGAAGTGATCTTGCTTTCATTCCGGCTCTTTGGGCGGAAGAGGGCGACCTCGTACTTGTGGATGATATTGATTTTGCGAAGAACAGGGTGCGCCATTTTGGAGCTGAACTGAACAGCAAGGTTGAGTTCATCACCAAGCCTCAGCTGAAGCATCTGCTCAAGACTGAATTTCTGGACAGTGTTCATCCTTGGGGATGGAACCTGTCGCTCAAAGGTGAGTTGGAGCGTTTGGGAATACCGGAGATTATGTTGCCGACTGATGCTGTATTAAATAAGGTACGCGAGGTGAGCAGCAGGCAATGGGCTGCCCTTCATCTGCAGCGAGGCGTGGAATATGTTACTGAGACGGCTCGCGTCAAAGAACTCATTCTCCAGCACGGCAAAGCTGTTGTCAAGGCTCCCTGGAGCAGTAGCGGGAGGGGAGTGAAATATGTGAGTGCTGAGGACTTCAGAACAGCCGGAGATTATCCTACCTTCGAAAGATGGGTGGCAAACATGATTTATCATCAGGGCGGCGTAACCGTAGAACCCCTATATAATAAGGTGAGAGATTTCGCCATGGAGTTTGAAATGAAAGATGGCAAGGCGCTCTATCGCGGTCTTTCGCTATTCGATACGATTAAGAATGCCTATTCGGGCAATGTGCTCTGCTCTGAAGATGATAAGGTGGAAATGATGAAACCGCTCATTAGCGAGGCTCAGCTTACCGGAATCAGACAGCGCATCATCGAGGTAATGGAGCCGGCGCTGAAGGATATTTACAGTGGTCCGTTCGGCGTTGACATGATGATCTGCACGAAAGGGGAGAAGGATGAATTCTGCGAGGCTGTGCTGAATCAGGAAGGTGAGGGCGTAAACAGAACCGGTCTGGGCGTGGTTCCTTGCATCGAAATCAATCTGCGCAGAACAATGGGGCATGTGGCAATCGATCTATACGAACATCTTGTGGCTAATTCGAGCGATGAGATGAAGACCAACAGGACGAACATCATGCGCGTGGAATATGATGGAAACAGATATCATCTCAGAATAAAGCCTGGCAGACCTTCGGAAGAGGCACCGCTGCATTGATTTTTTTGTAAAGTACTCAAATTTAGCAAGTAAGCCCCACACGCCCTGGGTTAGGAGCTTTTGGGCCTTCAGCCCGTACTTGAACCACATGCGCACGTTCAGTAAAGAACATAGATGTTTTTTGTTAAGAAATAGTAAAATCGGCTTTTCCCGTGCAAGGATTAGCCGATTTTTCATTTTATCTTCAGAACTCACGATTCAGATTCCGATTCGGGAACTGCCTTTTAAAGAGGAACAGTCCCTTTGGGTTCAGGAGCGTTGAGTCAGTAAAATGAACCAATAAATTAGAGAAATATGAACAAGAAAGTATTTAGTGCAGCTATTTTAGCTTCAGCTGCAATGGCAATGACTTCTTGCAGCTCAAGCAAGAATGCACAGAATGAGAACGCAACGAAGGCTGAGAAGATAACGGAGGCAGAGGCTGCCCGTCTGTCGGCAGATGAGGAAATGGACGAGGGCTATCTTGTCCTCTCAGAGGCTCAGCAGAACATCGTGAAGAAGAATAATGATTTCGCTTTCAAACTCTATCAGCAGATTAGCGGCATGGATTCTGAGGTGGTTTCGCCAATGAGCATCGCCTATCTGATGGGAATGCTTGCAAATGGTGCCGACGGCATGACTCAGCAGGAGATTCTGAAGGCAATCGGTTGCGAGGGCGTGAGCGTGAAGGAACTCAACGACTGTTATAAGGCGCTGATGCTTTCGGCTGGCAAGCTCGACAAGCAGACAACCGTAAATATTGCCAACTTTATCGCTATCAATAAGAATTTCACATTGAACAGCGATTTCGCTCGTACCGTGGCCGATTCTTATCAGGCTGGTGTTGAGAGCATGGACTTTACCAATTCTAAATCTGCCACTCGCATTAATGACTGGTGCAAGAAGCAGACTAAAGGCATGATTCCTAGCATCATCGACCAGGTAGACCCTGCAGCCGTTTCTTACCTCCTGAATGCTATTTATTTTAATGGAATCTGGCAGGAGAAGTTTGATTCGAAGAACACCCGCCTCGAGAACTTCAGCGGTTACACCCGCGATATTAAGAAGGTGAACATGATGCACCAGAACAAGAAGTTTGCCTATACTGAAAATGATATGTTGCAGGCTGTAGAACTGCCATACGGAAATGGAAGTTATCAGATGACCGTTCTTCTTCCTAAGACTGGCAAGAGCATCAGCGAGGTGATGAAGGAGATGGATGCTGATAAACTTCAGAAGTTGAGTAATGACATGGACCGTTGCCAGGTGGATTTGAAATTTCCGAAGTTTACCACAGAGATGGATTTGTCTCTTAATCAGATTATCAGTAAATTGGGCGCTCCAAGCATCTTCCAGCCAGGCACGGCAGATTTCAGCCGTTTTGCCAATGGCAGCTTCTACGTATCGAAGATGTTGCAGAAGGCAAAGATTGAGGTAAGCGAGCGTGGAACCAAGGCTGCTGCCGTAACAGCTGCTGTGATGCTGACCTCACTGGGTCCTAACGAGATGAAGCGTGTAGAATTTCATGCCAACCGCCCATTCGTTTATTTCATTACAGAACGTAACAGTGGCGCCATTCTCTTCATGGGTCAGTTCCTGGGAGAATAATAACAGAGAATTTGCAGGTTCTTAAAACTAGAAAAGCGAAAGCCAAGTCCGTAATCCGGAATTTGGCTTTCGCTTTTTATTTCGCTTAATTCACTTGTTTACTCCTGAAACTTTTCAATGAACTCATCCTCTGTGATAATCGGAATATTGAGTTCATGGGCTTTCTTGTTCTTCGAACTCTGCGAAGCTGCATCGTTGTTAATCAGGAAGTTAGTGCTCTTGCTCACACTTCCCGTAACCTTGCCGCCCTGGCTTTCAATATAAGCCTTCAGCTCGTTGCGGTTCTTGTAATGATGCACATCTCCCGTTACGACGAATGTCAGCCCCTGGCATTTGTTGCCCGTTTCTACAGGCTCCTGCTCCTCGATAATCAGCTCGGACAGCAGATGCTGCACATGCTGGAAATGAATATCGTCCTTGAACCAGGCGATAAACTTGGCACTCTTTTCAGGTCCAATACCATCAATGCTTGCAAACTCATCATCGAACATGCTCAGGCGCGCTGTTTCTATCAGTTCCTTCACCTTGTAACGGCTGAGCAGTTTTTTAGCCACATCGCCGCCGCAAAGCGGAATATTCAAAGCGTAGAGCAGATGACGGCCATCAGTATGGCGGCTTTTTTCTACACTCTCCAGAAGATTGCTTACGCTCTTCTTGCCAAATCCTTCGAAACAGGAAATCTCGAACGCATAATTCTTCAGTTTGTAGAAATCTGCATATTCCCTGATAAAACCATGATTGATGAATTTCCAGACAGTCTGTTCTGAGATTCCGTCAATATTGATTCCTTCCTTGCTGACGAAGCGGGCAAATTTCTTAAGTTGTTTGGCTGGGCAGGCTGCATTGGTGCAATGGAGAGTCTTGGTGCCGCTCTCGCTCTCGCGCACTACGGCTGGCGCATGGCAGACCGGACATTCGTTGGGAATGACAAAACTCCCCACAACCTCTGTAATATTGATTACCTTCGGGATAATCTTATTGGCCTTGATGACCTGCAGTCTGGTTCCCTTGTCGCCAATGCCCAGACGCTCGCATTCGCTTACATTGCAGAGCGAGGCACGCTGCACGGTGGTTCCTTCAAGTTCTACCGGTTTGAAAACAGCTACAGGCGTGATGGTGCTGGCTGCGCACGACCATTCGATGTGGTCGAGTATGGTGTCAGCATGTTCATCTTGCCATTTAAAGGCAAATCCTGCCCTCGTAGCGTGGTGGCCTGTAACCGACCCCGTAGCTGCATAAGCCGTATCATCGTAGCAAATCACCAGTCCGTCTACCGGGAAAGGATTCTTCTTGCTTGTCACCTTCTCCGTAAACTTGTCTATTTCCAGCTGGATGTTTTCTGTGGTAGGGTGGTCAATACGCTCACGTTCTACAGGATTCATTCCCAGGTCTTTCAGCATCCGCATGCGTTCGCCCCATGAGGTAAGTTCCCGCTCAGTATAAACCAGGGTGAACGGAATCCATTGGATGTGGCGCTGCTTCACCTCTTCAATATCCTTCAGCGTGAGTGAGCCTGAAGCGAGGTTTCGTGGATTGGCGTAATCGCCTTCGCTTTCGATGATGAACTGTTCGAAATCAGTATACGAAATGACGGCTTCTCCTCTTACTACAAGATGTCCTTTCTCTGAAATGGTAGCAGGAATGCCTGAAATGGCTGGAGCCAAGTGGGTAATGTTGGTGCCGATGTGTCCGTTACCGCGGGTAACGATTTTGGTGAGTTTTCCGCCGTCATAGGTTACTACGAGGGTCAGTCCGTCCAGTTTCCATGAAATCCAGATAGGGCGGTCTTCTGCCCATTTTACAAGATCACTTACCTGTTTGGTCTTTGCCAGAGAGAGGGCGGCAAATTCATGCTCCTCTTTCTTTCCTACTATAGAATCTTCTGACACGCGATTAGTAGGGGAGTCAGGCAGAATTTCGCCTGTTTCCTCTTCCAATCTCTTGAGCTGGTCGAAAAGGGCGTCCCACTCATAGTCGGTCATGAGTTCGCCTTTTCCGTTATAATAACTATCCGAAGCTTGGTTGAGTCTTTCAACCAAGCTCTTCATCTGCAATAGTTTCTCTTCCATAATGAATGTTTGAGGATGTTTATCAAATGTTGTGTTTTTCGATGGTCAGAAATTATTCTGCAGGTTCCATGGCTATGGAGAGTTTTTCAAAGGCGAAACGCTGACCTCTGTTTCCTCCATAGTTTACACGTCCGCAGATGCAGAAACCCATCGAAGACAGAAGGTTAATCATCGGCGTATTGTCAAAGTTGGTGTCAACCTTGATGCTAGGTATTTTTTCTACCTCGCACATACTGTTCACCTTACTGATGAAAATACGCGCCAAACCTTCACGCTGGAAACTAGGCAACGTGGCAAAGCGATGTATTACATAATAATCGCCATCAGTAATCCAGTTGCCTACTAATTTCTTATATTTGGGTTCACCATTCAATATGACTGCTCCATAGACAACCACCTCTTCGTTTACTGTCAGAACGAAGGCGTTGCCATTTTCTATGTCTTTTCTGATGTCTTTTTCTGATGGATATTCCTCAGTCCATTGGTGACGTCCCGATTCTATCATACTTTGGCGAGCCTGGTCGATGACTTTCCAGCAAGCAGCAAAGTCCTTTATATACGCCGGTCTGAAGTTTGTCTTCATATTTATTACGCTTTTATTATTCGGGTGCAAAATTAACAAAAAAAAACGAATTAAACTAAAAAACGGAGGAAAAACTTCACTTTTTTGTTCGTTTTCCTCCGTTTTTCTTGTTTCCTGCTCATTTTGAGCTATTTTTCCTTTGCTTTTTGCTAAGAACTGGGCAGAATAAGATTCTGCAATATTTATTCTGAAGATAGACTTCTGTTCTGCTTGTCTACTTCTTTAATCTGTTTTATGCCAGACATTTGTCGAGTTCAGCAATAATAGCATCTTTCTGCTCCTTGATATGCTGACCGATGAATACGATTTTTATCATGCGGTCGCCCAATTCCTGATCCCATTCCTTCTGCAGCTGTGGGTTATTCATCAAGACCTGAGCGAGTTCGTCTTTCGGCATGGTAGCCAACCATTGACCAGCCTGCTTTACAGTCTTCTGCTTGCCAGCCTGTTCGAACACGTAGCACATGTCGCGCTCATCATCGAAATAGCAGATTCCCTTGGCGCGAACCACGTCTCTAGGCCATTTTCTTGCTACGAAATCATCGAAGAGCCCCAGGTCGAAAGGCTTGCGACGGTAGTAAACGAAGGTGCCGATTCCGTATTCCTCGACTTCTCCGCCTTCATGATCATGATCATGGTCGTGATGATGGTGATGATGATGATGTTCATGCTCATCGTGGTCGTGGTCATGGTCATCGTGGTCATGATGATGATGCTCATGTTCGTCATCATCATCATCTTCTTCATGCTCTTCGTTTCTTTCTGATTCAATCTCCTGAATCCAACCGGCTGAAGTGGATACGGTTTCCCAATCAAACTTCTTGGTGTTGACGATCAGATTCAAGTCAACGTCACCATAGTTGCATTCAAAGATTTCTGCCTTAGGCTGGATGGCACGGATAATCTGCTTCAGGTGCTCCAGCTCCTTAGGTTCAACCTCTGCAGCCTTGTTCAGGAGAATGATGTTGCAGAACTCAATCTGCTGGATGACGAGCGAAGCCAAATCTTCCTCATCCATATTCTTCTTCATCAGGTCGCTGCCGTTGGAGAATTCATCCTTCATGCGCAAAGCATCTACTACGGTAACGATGCTGTCAAGGCGCAGAATGCCATTCTCGATGTACTGAGGACCGAGGGATGGGATAGAGCAGATGGTCTGTGCAATAGGAGCAGGCTCGCAGATTCCGGAAGCCTCGATGACAATGTAATCGAAACGCTTCATGTCTACGATTTCCTTGAGCTGTTCTACCAGGTCCATCTTCAATGTGCAGCAGATGCAACCATTCTGGAGAGAAACGAGCGAATCATCTTTCTGACCTACTACGCCACCTTTTTCTATCAGGGCTGCATCAATATTGACTTCACCAATATCGTTGACGATGACGGCAAACTTAATACCTTTTTCGTTAGCTAAAATCTTGTTGAGAAGGGTTGTCTTTCCACTACCCAGGTAGCCTGTCAAGAGCAATACAGGCACTTCCTTCTTTGCGTTCATATTAAAATATTTTAATGTTATACTTCTTAAACCCAGTCTGCTGATAATGCTGCTTTCTCGGGCAGCTGTCATCTGGCAGTCTGACGGTTTTGCGAAACTGCAAAGATTGTGCCACACCTTATTTTTTTGCCATCTTTTTTTCGTACACCCCTTTTTTGTCAGTTATCTTGAGTTATTTTTAGGTTATATTTCATGTTTTTCTCATTTTTCTTTGGTGGTTTCAACTAGAAATAGTATATTTGCAGAGAAAATGTGTTTCAAACAGCACATAAACTTAATGAATAAACATATTTAATATACATAAGTAAGTTAAGATGAAAAAGTTTAAGGTTTTAGTTTTGACGGTTGTGGCAGCTCTTGCGCTGTCATCTTGCGGCACTACTCAGACGGTGCCTCTGACCGGTCGCACTCATCGCATCTCTGTATCCGATGAGCAGGTTCTCAGTCTGTCTAATCAGGAATACACAAAGTACATGGCTTCTGCCAAGAAGTCGACCAATGCAGCCAATACGGCGATGGTTCAGCGGGTAGGAAAAAGACTTGCCAATGCTGTTGAACTCTATTTGAAGCAGAATGGATTTGAAGCCGACGTGAAGAATTATTCATGGGAATTCAACCTGGTACAAGATAAGTCTGCCAATGCATTCTGTATGCCTGGCGGTAAAATCGTGGTTTATGAAGGACTTTTGCCTTACACTCAGAATGAAACCGCTTTGGCAATCGTTTTGGGTCACGAAATAGCTCATGCTGTGGCTAAACATAGTGCTGAGCAGCTCACCAAACAGCAGAATCAGCAAACCGGTACAAGCATCCTGGGAACTGTGTTGAACCAGACAGTAGGTAATGGTGTAGGTAATGTGGCAAGTGCTGTTGCCGGACAGTATTTCTCATTCCGCAATCTGAAGTATTCCCGTGATAATGAAACCGAGGCAGATTACATGGGGCTTATCTTCGCTGCCATGGCAGGTTACGATCCTCAGCAGGCCATTCCTTTCTGGAAGAGAATGTCACAGGGCTCAAGCAGCAATCAGAGCGATATTTTCAGTGATCACCCTTCAGACGCCAAGCGTATTGCTGCCTTGCAGAATGAAATGCCTACTGCGCTGAAGTATTATAAACCTCAGACAACTTATAAGGTAGGTTCTACGAGCAAGACTTCTACAACCAAGAAGACCAGTAGAAAAAAGAAGACTACAACCCGCAGGAAATAAGGAATTTTCCGAATCTCTCGAATCTGAAGAAATGAATTCATCTTCTCTCTCGAATCTCTCGAATCTGAAGAATCAAATTAAAATAGTTAAGTATGGAGTATTTATCTCATAACCTTTGGCTGGTATGGACATCGGTGATGTTCATCTGCCTCATCTTAGAGTTGTCTTCCGGCGATTTCTATGTTACTTGTTTTGCCATTGGTGCGCTCATCAGCATTCCTGTGGCATTAGTAGGAGCACCTTTCTGGGTGCAGGTAGTGGTTTGGGCTATCTGCTCTATGCTTAGCATCTGGTTGGTTCGTCCGCATCTGCTGAAATCGCTACACAAGGGTGGGGAAGACCGCCGCAGTAACGCCGATGCGCTGGCAGGACAGATAGGGGAAGTGACCGAGATGATTCCTGCCGGAGGATATGGTAGAGTGAAGTTGGATGGAGATGATTGGAAAGCAGAAGCTCCTCATCTTGCCGAACCGCTTGCTGTAGGCGATAAGGTTCGAATCTTAGGTCACGAATCTATCATCCTCAAGGTAGAAAAAGTTTAGGTAGGAAAAGTTTAAATTCAACATTATTCACTTAATCGTATAAACATCATGAACATAGGAATTTATGTGCTGGTGGCTCTAGTAGTACTTGCACTCGTAGTGGTTAAGAAAACCATCGTCATCATCCCTCAGAGTGAGACGAAAATCATAGAGCGTCTCGGACGATATTTTGCTACGCTCAAGCCGGGTATTAATGTCATCATTCCTTTTATTGACCATGCCAAGGATATTGTGTCTATGAGAAACGGAAGATACGTTTACACAAACAGCATCGACCTTCGTGAACAGGTCTACGATTTCGACCGTCAGAACGTAATCACTAAGGATAATATCCAGATGCAGATAAATGCGTTGCTCTATTTCCAGATTGTGGACCCATTCAAGAGTGTGTATGAAATCAACAATCTGCCAAACGCCATAGAGAAACTGACCCAAACTACCTTGCGTAATATAATAGGTGAGATGGAACTTGACCAGACTCTTACCTCCCGCGATACGATTAACACCAAACTCCGTGCAGTCTTGGATGATGCAACCAATAAGTGGGGAATCAAGGTTAACCGAGTAGAGTTGCAGGATATTACACCTCCTGAGAGTGTGCTCCAGGCGATGGAAAAGCAGATGCAGGCTGAACGCAACAAGCGAGCTACCATCCTGACTTCTGAAGGTGAGAAGGAAAAGCAGCGCCTGCTCTCAGAAGGTGAGAAGGCTGCCATCGTGAACAAGGCTGAGGCTGCCAAACAGCAGGCTATCCTGAATGCAGAAGGTGAGGCTACTGCCCGCATCCGTAAGGCTGAGGCCGAGGCTATTGCCATTCAGAAGATTACGGAAGCTGTAGGACAGAGTACGAATCCAGCCAACTATCTCCTGGCCCAGAAATACATCAGCATGATGCAGGAAGTAGCACAGGGTAAGGATAATAAGGTGGTTTATCTGCCATACGAGGCAACCAATCTCTTGGGTTCTATAGGAGGAATCAAAGACCTTTTCAAGGGATAAAGACCTCTGAGTCAATGGATAATGCCCTTTGGCTCAAGAAATAAAGCACTCTGAATATCAGTAAACTGCAAGTTCAGTAAGTAAAAATATAAAACAGGATAAAAATGAAGAAAATCTGTATCGTTGCAGGTGCAAGACCTAACTTTATCAAGGTTGCGCCCGTAATTAGAGCAATTCGTAATGCTCAGGAAGCTGGTAACGAAATCAGCTATCAGTTGGTTTACACAGGAAAAGAGGATGATCCGACTTTGGAATCTTCTCTTTTCGATGACTTAGGCATTCAGAAACCGGATGCTTATCTCGGCGTAGACTGTCCAAACATGAACGAACTTACCGGACAGGTGATGGGTCAGTTTGAGCGCTATCTGCAGCAGAATGCTACAGATGTTGTCATTGTGGTTGATGATCTGGCTTCAACCATGGCCGTGGCTATTGTTACCAAGAAGCAGGGTGTGCAGCTTGCTCATATTGCAGCCGGAACCCGCAGTTTTGACATTACCATGCCAAAGGAAATCAACCGTCTGGTGATTGATGGCTTGTCAGATATTCTCTTTACCGCAGGCATTTCAAACAACAGCATCGCCAACAAGGAAGGTGCAGAATTGTCTAAGGTTTACATGGTAGGAAATGTGCTTATCGACAATATCCGCTTCCTTCAGTCTAAAATGCAGCGTCCTGAAGTCATGGACGAGTTTCATCTGAAAGAAGGTGAATATATGGTTCTGACCTTGAACCGCAAGGCCATCGTCAATAACATTGATGAGATGAAATCGCTCATTTCTGTCATAGATGAAGAGGCGCGCCAGGCTGGAGTGAAGGTGATTGCTCCGCTTCGAGGTAAAGCCTTGGGCTTCGTGCTCGCATTCAAGGCTTATCAGGAAGAGAGTAATCATCAGAGTGGAATCCAGGTGGTGCAGCCGCTCGATTATCTGTCGTTTGCTTATCTTACAGCTCACGCCAAAGGTGTGATTACCGATTCGGGTAATGTGGCTGAAGAAGCTACCTTCAATGGGGTCCCTTGCATTACGCTCAACAGCTATACTGAGCATATTGAAACCGTAAAGGTGGGTACAAACGAATTGGTTGCTGAAGATCCGGAGTTACTGAAGCAATCTATGCAGAAACTTCTGAAGGGTGAATGGAAGAAAGCGGGCATTCCTGACAGATGGGATGGTCGCTCAGCAGAAAGAATAGTCCAGATTCTCGCTGAATAGAATCTAAACTCATAGCGTATAATCTCATGGAGAGAGATAATTCTATGTAAACTGATTCTTTTCAGAATAAACTTAGAGGTTCACTTCAATATGATTATATTGAAAAGTGAACCTCTTTCTTTTTATGCTTTATCTTTTTCTTAAGTTAAAACCATCCTTTTCCTTAATCCTTTTCAGGCGCTTTTGGCACAGGATAGTCGTATTGCTTGAAATAGGAAGGCGTCTTATTATCATACCATACTCCTTCTACGTTTAAGCCGATAGAGAAAGTCTTTTTGGAATTAGTGTATCTTACACCGGCTCCTAAAACGTTGGCGCCAGGTACTCCCATTCCGTAACCACCCGGCATGATTCCTCTTCCCATACCCCAAGGATACATTCCGTAGCCCCAAGGCGAATAGCCGTAGGGACCATAGCCATAACCGCCATAACGGCCGTAGAGAGAATTGTAATTGTTGGCTACACTAAGCTGACCGTAAACGTAAGCCTCCCAATGCTCATTAAACTGGTAGCCCAGAATGCCGTAGACTCCACCGTCATGATAACTGTCTCCACCATAGTTTACGTTGTTGATATAAGTGCCCAGAGCCAACCAGAGTTTGTTGTCTTTGGTGAGTGGCGTTAGGTAGGTTGCATCGATGGTCTGGGTGAAACCGCCTCTGTGAGGCACATTCTTGCCGAATGTGGCAAAGGCAGAAAGATCTACCGAGAGATTCAATCCCTTGTGCAGCCCCCAGCCATAGCCCAACGGATAACTCAAGCTGTTGGTAAGGTTGGAGATGGGATTATTATAATAGGTGCTGTCTAGTGAAGCATCACCCAGCAATCCGTTTTTGCCGAGATTTTCTTCCTTATCTGATAGTCGGGCAGGAGTCATATATGCATTCTTCACCGGTTTTCCCTGATAAATCATAGGTTTTCCTGCCTGGTAAACCGTATCGCCAGGCAGTAACCATTCTTCGCGCGGACTGTCCGGACTGTGCAATGGTCCGAAGCTTACCTGTTGCTGTGCACTTGCCTCTGTAGTGAGGAAAGTGCAAAAAGCGATGATAATATATGTTTTTTTCTTCATAATTGATTGCATTTTCTGTCTTCTGCTGCAAAGATATGAAGAATGTATGAAACAAAGTAACTTTTCCCGCATAAAAAATCAATTTTTTAGAATAAAATCATTATCTTTGCATCCGATAACATAAATAGATGTAAAATTATACAAAAATATGAAGAAGATCATCAGATTATTGACATTCGCTCTTCTTACGGTGCCTGTTACGACATTCGCTCAGAGTGAAGGCAATCAGAACACATCAGAACCAGTCGGAAAAGTTGTGGCGTCTAAGCCCGATTCTCTGCTAGACTGGGAAACACCGCACGATCCAACCTGCCCTCAGGTGTTGCTGGAAACTACGATGGGCAACATTCTCGTGGCTCTCTACAACGATACTCCCAAGCATCGGGATAATTTCCTGAAACTTGTCAATTCGGGCTATTATGACGGTTGCATCTTTCAGCGTGTCATCAAGAATTTCATGATTCAGGGTGGCGATTATTCATGCAGAAAGGTGAACATGGAAAAGCCGCAGAAGTTTGATGTAAACTATACGGTTCCGGCAGAAATCATCTATCCTAAATATTATCATAAGCGCGGACAGCTCTGTGCTGCTCGCGAAGGAGATGATGAAAATCCGACCAAAGCTTCGGCGTCTACTGATTTTTACATCACCTGGGGCAGAAATTTTTCTTCCCGGCAGATGGAATATTATGTAGAAAAACTGAAACGGGACGGCAAGTATTACGCCATTCCTTCTGAACAGTTGCAGAAGGGCTACATCAAGCATGGTGGTGTTCCTCACCTTGACAACGGCTACACTGTTTTCGGAGAGGTGCTTGAAGGCATGGATGTGGTTGATAAGATTCAGAATGTGGCTACCGATAAGGCGAACAACGACAGACCTCTCACGGATGTCATCATCCTGAAAGCCAAGCAGATGAAGTAACTTTCGGATGGTAAACTGAAGAAATAAGTAACTGAGCCCATTAAAAGGGAAAAATCGATAAGTAAAAATATTAAATACGAGAAAAATGAAGTCATTAAAGGAATTATATAGAATAGGTAAGGGACCATCGAGCAGTCATACGATGGGACCTCAGCGTGCAGCCAAACTTTTTCTGGAGCGTTGCCCTAACGCTTCTTATTATGAAGTAACCCTCTATGGAAGTCTGGCAGCTACAGGTAAGGGACACATGACTGATGTGGCAATAGAAGAAGTGCTCAAACCTCATAAAACTGTGAATATTATCTGGCAGCCACAGACTTTCCTGCCTTATCATCCCAACGGAATGAAATTTGTGGGCAAGGATCTGAACGGTGATATTATTGAAGAATGGACCGTTTACAGTATTGGTGGTGGAGCCATATCAGATGGTACTGCCGGCAACGAAGAGCTGGGCGCCAAGGATGTTTATGATCTGAACAAGCTCGCCGACATCAAGCAATGGTGCTATGATAACGGACGCTCATTCTGGGAGTATGTTGAGAAATGCGAATCGGAAGATATCTGGGATTATCTCGACATGGTTTGGCAAACGATGAAGCAGAGCATCAGGAATGGTTTGGACCATGAAGGTGTTTTGCCTGGTCCGCTGAAGCTACAGCGTAAGGCTGCCACCTATTATATAAAGGCGAAGGGTTACCGTGCTTCCCTACAGAGCCGCGGCTTGGTTTATGCTTATGCGCTGGCTGTGAGCGAAGAGAATGCTTCGGGTGGCACCATCGTTACAGCTCCTACCTGTGGCGCCTGTGGTGTATTGCCAGCTGTACTCTACCACATGTTTACTTCTCATGATATGAGTGAACAGCGCATCTTGAGAGCCTTGGCTACAGCCGGATTGGTGGGCAACATCGTAAAGCAGAATGCTTCTATCAGTGGTGCTGATGTAGGTTGCCAGGGCGAGGTAGGTGTTGCCTGCGCCATGGCTTCGGCTGCAGCCTGTCAGCTTTTCGGAGGCAGTCCGGCTCAGGTAGAATATGCTGCCGAAATGGGATTGGAGCATCATCTCGGAATGACCTGCGACCCGGTTTGCGGACTGGTTCAGATTCCTTGCATCGAGCGAAATGCCTTTGCTGCCGCCCGAGCTTTGGATGCAGACCTCTACGCTTCCTTCTCAGATGGCCATCATACCGTATCTTTCGACCGTGTAGTTGAAGTGATGCGACAGACGGGACATGACCTACCTTCGCTTTACAAGGAAACAAGCGAAGGCGGTTTGGCAAAGGGATTTCCAAGAGACATTTAATCATAAAATGCTTCGCTGAATCATAAAATGTTTTTCAGCTATTTTATTCAGTTTGGTAAGAGGGCTTTTATTTTGGCACGCTATTTGTTAGCCCCCTTGCCAAACAATAATAAAGTAAATACGAATAAAAACATTTTATATTATGGCACAGAAAGGTAATATTGGTGTAACGACAGAGAACATTTTCCCTGTCATCAAGAAATTCTTATATTCAGATCACGACATCTTCCTCCGCGAGATGGTTTCAAACGCCGTAGATGCTACACAGAAGTTGAAGACTCTTGCAGCTCAGGGCGATTTCAAGGGCGAGATAGGCGACACAACCGTTCGTGTCTCTCTCGATGAGAAGGCTGGAACCTTGACTATCAGCGACCATGGTATAGGTATGACTGAGGAGGAAATCGATAAATATATCAACCAGATTGCATTCTCAGGCGTAACTGACTTCCTCGACAAGTATAAGGAGAATGCCAACGCCATCATCGGCCACTTCGGTCTCGGCTTCTATTCTTCTTTCATGGTAGCCAGCAAGGTAGAAATCATCACTAAGAGCTACAAAGAGGGAAGCAAGGCTGTAAAGTGGAGCTGCGATGGTTCACCTGCTTTCGAAATCGAAGATGCAGACAAGGCTGAGCGTGGTTCAGACATCATCCTCCACATTGCTGATGATTGCAAGGAATTCCTGCAGAAGAGCAAGATTGAGGAACTTCTGAACAAGTACTGCAAGTTTATGGCAGTGCCTGTTGCTTTCGGCAAGAAGACCGAGTGGAAGGACGGCAAGAATGTGGAGACTGATGAGGATAACATTATTAATAATGTGGAGCCTCTCTGGACCAAGGCTCCTAGCACCTTGAAGGATGAGGACTACAAGAAGTTCTATCACACCCTTTATCCGATGCAGGACGACCCGTTGTTCTGGATTCATCTGAATGTAGACTTCCCATTCAATCTCACGGGTATTCTCTACTTCCCACGCATCAAGAGCAGCATCGACATGCAGCGCAACAAGATTCAACTCTATTGCAACCAGGTGTTCGTAACCGACCAGGTAGAAGGCATTGTACCAGAATTCCTCACATTGCTTCATGGTGTAATCGATTCACCGGACATTCCGCTGAACGTAAGCCGCAGCTACCTTCAGAGCGACAGCAACGTGAAGAAGATTTCTACCTACATCACCAAGAAGGTAGCCGATCGTTTGAACTCTATCTTCAAGGAGAACCGCAAGGAGTTTGAAGAGAAATGGGATGACCTCAAGATCTTCATCAACTACGGAATGCTCTCTCAGGAAGATTTCTACGAGCGCGCAAAGGACTTCGCACTTCTGAAAGATGTTGAGGGCAAGTACTTTACTTTCGAGGAGTACAAGACGCTGATTAAGGACAACCAGACCGATAAGGACGGCAACCTGGTTTATCTCTATGCCAACAATAAGGAAGAGCAGTATTCTTACATCGAAGCTGCCAAGCAGAAGGGTTATTCTGTACTCCTGATGGAAGGTCAGCTCGATACGCCGATGGTAAACATGCTGGAGCAGAAGCTGGAGAAGAGCCGCTTTACACGTGTTGACGCCGACATCATCGACCGCCTCATCGTGAAGGAAGATGCTAAGAAGACCGATTTGAGCAAAGAGCAGTCTGACAACTTGACAGAAGTATTCCGCTCTCAGATGCCTCAACTCGACAAGACAGAATTCTTTGTTGAGATTCAGGCTTTGGGCGAACAGAACCAGCCAGTGCTCATCACTCAGAACGAGTACATGCGCCGTATGAAGGCGATGAGCCAGTTCCAGGCAGGCATGAACTTCTACGGTCAGATGCCAGACAGCTACAACATCGTACTGAACTCAGACCATGCTCTGGTAAAGAAGGTATTGGAAGATGCTGAGGCCAACACTGCTGAAACATTGAAGCCAATCCTTGCAGAAATCAAGGGTCAGGAAGCTCGCCTTGCCGTACTCCATCAGGAGCAGAACAAGAAGAAGCCAGAAGAGATTACCCAGCAGGAGAAGGATGATGTTCACAATACAGAGAAGGCCATCAGCGATGAGAAGGCTAAGCGCAACGAAATCATCTCGGGCTATGCTAAGAACAACAACATTGTTCACCAGCTCATCGACCTCGCTCTGCTTCAGAACGGTATGTTGAAGGGTGCTTCGCTCGACGCATTCCTCAAGAGAAGCGTTGATATGATTAAGTAATCCAACCTGTAAAAAGGTTTGAATTAAGAAATAAAACTTTGCGATGCGTAACATTTCATGTTACAAATTGTATCTATCATATGTGCTAAATGTTTCAAAACGAACATTTAGCACATTTTTTTTCGCTTTCCTTTGGTGGCTTTCCTTTTTTTTATTACCTTTGCAATATCGATAAACGAAAAACATGATTAAAAAAATCGCCATCATGGAACAAACAAATTCAAATTACAGCATTATTGCTGATTATTACTCTGAACACTACAACGAGCTGAAGTTGTATGTCATGTCCCGTTCGCTTCCGGCAGACGAGGCTGAAGACATCGTGCAGAATACTTTTGTGCGATTACTTCGAGGCGATAAGATGATTACGCCTGTTACTTTACCTTGTTTTGTATACACCATTGCCAAGAATCTGATTATCGATTATTACCGTCGCAAGCATAAAATTGAGGAGTATGAACACTTCCTGGGAGCTAGCGACTGGATGGGAAGATATGATGTTGATGGCGAATCTGTTTTCTCTGCCCAGCAGATCAACGAGATTCTGGAGCGTGGCATTGCCCGGCTCACGGAGAAGAGAAGCAAGGTTTACCGCCTGAATCTCTTCGAAGGAATGCAGGTGAGCGAAATTGCCCAAAGTCTGAACCTCGGATATAAAGCGGCTGAGAATCGTCTTACTCTGGCTAGAAAAGAAATAAGAGATTATATGAAAAAAGAGTTGGCTAGTTAAAAATGCTAGTCAACTCTTTCTGTTTATTCTTACTGCCTTGCTGAAAGGCAATTCTTAACTATTTTTTTAGTTTTCCTTAAACCCGATTACTCTTGTCAAACCTTTATCAAGATAAAAGGTTTGGGTTACTTCCTGCTTCTCGCCCTGATGGTTGGTCAGCTTGTATGTAGCCCTTAAATATAATAAGGTGTCGGGATAAGCTGCATCCTTATAATCAATATTCTTCTTGACGTAAGGCAGTTTGCTGACATTTTGTCGCATCACCTTCATCTGGCCGAAACTGATCATGGCGGTAGGAGTGAGGCGGGAGAACCGCTCATAGCTGCAGTCCTGATCAACGAGATTTTCATCAAGAAAATCCTTGACCAGAGATTGAGCCTTGTGCTGATTGCCACACGAGGTGAACATCAGCACAAGTCCTGAAACCATGACAAACATCATTTTCTTTATCATAGACATCTTCTTTTTATTTAGCCACGCTGCGGAGAATCTCCAGCAAGTGATCCCAAACCATCTCTACTGTAGGAATGAGAAGAGCCTCGTCTGGGGTGTGAACATTGCGAAGGGTAGGACCGAAACTTACCATATCGAGCTCAGGATAACGCTCTGAGAAAAGACCACACTCCAAACCGGCATGAATACCCTTTACCAATGGCTTTTTGCCGAAGAGCTTTTCGTAAGCCTTCACAGCCAGGTCGGTAAGCTCGCTGTTGGCGCGCATCTTCCAGGCAGGATACTTGTCGCCTACAGTTACCTCGGCGCCAGCCAGAAGGAAGGCTGCCTTTACGGTGTTGGTCATGTTCTCCAGATTGCTCATCACGTTACTTCGCTGAGAAGCTACGATGTTGATGCTGTTTTCATCGGTCATCACGCTTGCCACATTGCTTGAGGTTTCTACCATCCAGGCAATCGCCTCATCCTGACAGGTAGTAAGCGGACCGTTGTCTACAGCCTGGAGAGCCATTACGAACTTGTCAGCTACAGCATTCTCTATGACAGGTGCAGCATCGGTGCTGCTCATATTGAACTGCATAGCCTGTTCGGTTACGTGGAATTCATCTTCTACTTCTGATGCAAAGATGTTCCAGTCGGCACGAACCTGTTCCTTATCAGCATTCTTGACGGCGAAAACAATCTTTCCGTCACGAGGAATCGCATTGTGCATTTTGCCGCTGTTGAAGCTTACGAGGCGCAGACTTCCATCCAGTTTCTCATTTTCGAGGAAGAGGAAGCGGGCAAGAATCTTGATGGCATTGGCGCGCTTCTTGTTGATGTCATCGCCCGAGTGACCACCGTTAAGACCCTTCATCGAAGCTTCCATGAAGAAATAACCCGCAGGAGCCTCTTCGCGTGAGAAGTGGAAAGTAGCATGGGTAGTCTGACCACCGGCGCAGGATACGAAGATTTCACCCTCATCCTCTGAGTCGAGATTGATGAGCATCTTTCCGGTCATAAAGCCCGCCTTCATGCCGTGAGCACCGGTCAGTCCGGTTTCCTCATCACGTGTAAAGACGCACTCGATAGGACCATGCTCAATATCGTTGCTTGCCAGGATAGCCAGCTCGATGGCGCAGCCTATACCGTCGTCTGCACCCAATGTAGTGCCTTTTGCCTTAAGCCATTCTCCGTCTACGTAAGTTTGGATGGCGTCTTTGTGGAAATCGAAATCAACATCTACCAGTTTATCGCAAACCATGTCCATGTGGCTCTGCAGGATGATGGTTTCAGCATGCTCGTAGCCTGGAGTGGCAGCTTTACGGATGAGCACATTACCGGTTTCATCTACCAGCGTTTCGAGCTGATGAGCCTCTCCGAAAGATTTCAAAAACTCAATCATGTTCTCCTCGTGCTTGGAAGGACGAGGTATTTCGTTGATTTTTGCGAACTGCTCGAACACGAGAGCAGGCTTCAATTCACTTTTATTCATTTATTTTCTATTATTTTGTTTTGATAAAACATTTATTTCTGCTATTTTGTTTTGGTTATTCCCAAAAAAATAGTACCTTTGCACCCAAAAGTGCACTAAGGCACTGCAAAGGTAATAAAAATGATAAAATTAATGTTATTAAGCGTGTTAATAATTGCTATTTGCATGGCATTATTTTGCGTAAAGTTGATTTTTAAGAAGAACGGCAAGTTCTCTTCCCAGCATGTGCACGACAATCCGGGCTTGCGCAAGCAGGGCATTCATTGTGTGGTGGATCAGGACCGCGAGGCAAGGGAAGCCAACAAGGCTTATTAGAAAATAGTAATAATATAATATGATAGAAAAAATGAGAAAGAACATTTTGAGTTCAGTGGCAATTGCAGCTGTTGCTGCCCTGTCATTGGCATCATGCAACAAATCTCAGCCTCAGGTAGAGGCTAAGTCAGAGAGCAAGGCTCCTGCTGAATTGAAGATTGCTTATGTAGAGGTAGACTCTATCATGACTCAGTATACCTTTGCTAAGGAGTATTCTTCTATCTTGGAGAAGAAGGGTCAGAACATTCAGGCTACTATTGCGCAGAAGGGCCAGCAGCTCCAGGCTGCAGCAGCCAACTTCCAGCAGAAGATTCAGCAGAATGCTTATACCCGTGAGCAGGCTGAGGCTATCCAGGCTGGTTTGCAGAAGCAGAACAACGACCTGCAGGGCTTGCAGCAGCGCTTGAGCAACGAGTTTGCTGCTGAGCAGGAGAAGTACAACAAGGCGCTCCACGACAGCATTGCCAACTATCTTGCCCGCTACAACAAGGACAAGAAGTATAGCATCATCTTCTCTAAGAGCGGCGATAACCTGCTCTATGCTGACAAGGCTTACGATATTACAAAAGAGGTGATTTCCGGCTTGAACAAGGCTTACAAGGGTAAGCTGAAGAAAGAGGAGGCTGCTCCTGCTAAAAAGTAAGAGAAATGCTTCGTAAGGAAAGATACGATTTTATATTGAATCATTTCAGAAGTGCGCTGCCGAATGTAACTACCGAGTTGCAGTTCGGTAGCGCATTTCAGCTTCTGGTAGCTACCTTGCTTTCTGCGCAATGCACCGACAAACGCATCAACATGGTTACGCCTGCTCTCTTTGCCCGTTATCCTGATGCGCAGCACATGGCACAGGCGAGCGAGGAAGATATTTATGAGTTGATCAGTTCGGTGAGTTATCCGAATGCTAAGGCGAAGCATCTTGCTGAAATGTCTCGCCAGCTGGTTGAGATGTTCGGAGGTGAGGTGCCTGAGGCTGCGGATGATTTGGAGAAGTTGGCAGGAGTGGGGCGCAAGACGGCGAATGTGATTCGTGCCGTATGGTTTGGTCATGCTACGATGGCGGTAGATACGCATGTTTACCGTGTGAGTCATCGCATGGGGTTGGTGCCGAAAACGGCAGATACACCCCGAAAAGTAGAAGATTATCTGATGAAACACATTCCGGCAGAGGATATTCCGAATGCGCATCATTGGATTCTGCTGCATGGCAGATATATTTGCAAGAGTACGAAACCGCTCTGCGATAAATGCTTTTTTAATGAATATTGCCCAAAACTGCTGAAGGACAGTAAACTTTAGAAATAGTTAAAGTTATTCAAGTTTCGCATGTAAGTTCCACACGCCCTGAAAGGGCAGAAGCCCCTAGCCCAGGGCATCGCCCTGGGTAATTACGGACGCAAACCTGTCGCCCTGTAAGGGCAAAAGCTTTAAAACTCCAGGCAAAACATAAGGCTTTTGCCCTTACAGGGCGACTTGCTGATTGCTATTATACCCAGGGCGATGCCCTGGGCTAGGAGCTTTTGGGCCTTCAGCCCGTACTTAAACCACATGCGAAAGTTCAGTTAGTGATTAATTAGTAGTGATTATTTAGTAGCGATTAGTTTGTTTATCACTAATCACTACTAATTAATCACTAATTAAAGTTTTATTGTTTTATTCAAGAGATAATTATCCAGGATAACCATGGCTGCCATGGCTTCAACCACCGGCACGGCTCTTGGCAAAACGCAAGGATCATGACGGCCGCGGGCAGTCAGCGTGGTGGCATTTCCTTCCAAATCTACCGTATCCTGCTCCATCAGCAGAGTAGCAACCGGCTTGAAGGCAACACGGAAATAGATATCCTGGCCGTTGCTCAAACCGCCCTGTATTCCTCCGCTATGATTGCTCTTTGTTGTAATACGGGCAGCAACATCCTGATTCACGGCAGCATCTTCTGACGTCTCTGCAGCATCAGCCTTCGGGATAAACACATCATTCTGCTCACTTCCGCGGGCAGTAACTCCGGCAAATCCTTCGCCATATTCAAAACCCTTCACGGCGTTAATGCCAAGCATGGCAGCACCCAGTTGGGCATGAAGCTTGTCAAATTCAGGCTCGCCCAATCCTACCGGGCAACCCTTGATGACGCAAGTGATGATTCCACCAATCGTATCGCCGTCAGCCTTAACCTGGGCAATGAGATCTTCCATCTCCTTCGCCTTCTGCTGGTCAGGACAGCGCACCGGATTATCTTCTATGGTGTTAAGGTCATACAGATGATAATCTTTCTCCAGCGCGATGCTGCCCACCTGTGATGTATAAGCCGTGATGCTGATGCCCAACTGTCGCAAGGCAAGTTTAGCCAAGGCCCCGCCTACGCATCGGGCAATGGTGATGCGGGCTGAAGATCGGCCGCCGCCACGATGATCGCGTACGCCATACTTCTCGTGATAGGTGAAATCTGCGTGAGAAGGGCGGAAGAGACAGCGCATGTTCTCATAGTCCTGAGAATGCTGGTTCTGGTTACGCACCTCAAAGCCGATAGGGGTTCCTGTTGATTTGCCTTCGAACACACCACTCAGAAACTCTACCTTGTCAGCTTCCTTTCTGGCTGTAGTGATGTGGCTCTGTCCTGGGCGTCGGCGGTTCAGCTCGCTCTGGATAAAGTCCATGTCGATTTCTATGCCTGCAGGAAATCCGTCAATAACGCCTCCTACAGCTATTCCATGACTCTCTCCAAACGTAGTGAGAGTGAAAAGATTGCCAAATGTATTCCTCATTACCTTATATATTATAAAGGTGTTTATTACTTGTTGCAGCCGCCTTCGCAACCACCTTCACAGTTGCCATCCTTGCAGTCGCCGCCGCAGTTTTCGCAGCCACCACCTTCGCCGCTGATCATCTGAGCCATCTTGGCAATCTCCTCAGCAGTAGCCTCGCGGCTCTCGAGAATCTGACCGCAGAAGTTGAGCTTCAAGCCAGCCAATGGGTGGTTCAGGTCGCAGGTTACCTTTGTATCGCTGATGTTCTTCACTACTGCGTTGAAGTGGTTGCCATCCTCGTTCTGCAATGGGATGATAGCGCCTACCTGTACGTGCTGTGCATCAAACTGGCCGTTGACGGTAAAAATCTGCTTGTCGAGCTCCAGTACGCGCTCATCATAGTGCTGTCCGTAAGCCTGCTCTGGATCCAGCTGGAAGTCGAACTCTTCACCTTTAGCCAGGTTTACCACCTTCTCTTCGAAAGCTGGCAGGGTAACACCCATACCGCTGATGAAGATGAACGGACGCTCGTCGGTTGTGCGCTCGATGAGCATCTCCTCACCGTTGTCACCATTAGTTACATCATACAGTGCGTATGAAACTACAATAAACTTGTTTTTGTTGTTTGTTTCCATTTCTATATTAATTTTTTATTATTTCTTTTTCTTTTCTGAATGCTTACGCTCTTAACCATCTCCATGCGCTCCAGATAGATAGGGCGCCATTTGTCGATGATGTCCTGCAGACTTTTGCTCTTCTGCGAGAGTTCAGCATATTCCTCGCCGTCGGTCAGATTCTCTTTCTTGAGATCCAGCATTCGGGCGATGAGCTGTTTCTGATGTTCCTCAGCCGCCTTGAGCTGGTTGCCCAGTTTCTCGAGACTTTCCATAAAGGCGAGTGCCTTGTCTATATGATTTTCCTGTACCATTTTGCTTGTTTTATAGGTTGAATCTTTTGCAAAGGTACAAATAATAATTGGTATAAACGAAGAAAAAGGGCTTTTTTTTCGATGATATTACAAAATGATAGAGAAAATGTAATATCTCTAACGTTCTGACGCCTATTTCGACGTATTGTTGTTGATTTAAGTCAAGAAATAGGCGGAAAACTGAAAATACCCCAAGAAATGTTTGCGCACACAGAGAAAAGTTCGTATCTTTGCAGCGTCTTAAAGAAAAAGACTATAGGATAATGTTTAACAGAGCCGGCGTCTTCGGATGTGCGGACTCACAAATTAAAGAAAGGTAAAAAGATTATGAAGAAGATTATGGTATTAGCAGTAGCTATGTTTGCAATGGCAACAGCTACATTCGCAGCAGATGAGGAGACAAATGCAACAGCAGCTTACAACATGAACATTAAGATGTCTAGCTTGGCAGATGCTTTGAGCTTGAACATCGATCAGGTAGAGGCTGTAGCTGATGTACACAAGAACTTCACCGCAGACATGATGAATGCTGCAACAGCTAAGGGTGAGGATCGTTCTGCAATGATTGACAAGGCAGTTTTGAAGGATCTCAAGTACATGCACGTTATCTTGGACAACAGTCAGTATCGTAAGTACGTGATGCTTCTCAACACAACCCTTATCAACCGTGGTTTGAAGTAATCATCTTTTTATAGATGAGAAAAATAAGAGAGAGATTTAAAATAAGAATCCCAGTCAAGGTTTTATCCTGACTGGGATTTTTTTTGCTTTGGGCCTTCAGTCCGTACTTAAACCACTTGCGAAACTTAGCTTCCTGATATGCGAAAGCTCAGTTAACTTGATAATCAGTCGATATCTATTAATTGGAAATGCTTGTTGAAGGTCAAATCCAACCCATTTGCCAATTCCACTTCGTATTCATTCTTGTTCATTTCAAGTTTCTTTACCGCTTGCGCTGGATAATTCTCCATCAGATAGTTTCTGATGGCTTGCGGAATCAGCTTGACTGGCACTTTTCCCTGCTTGCAGTCAATCTCTGTGAGATTACCTTTCTTATCAAATTCCAGCTTGGTTCCGTTCTGCAGAACCACATCATAGGTTTTGTTGATAACCCCCGTCTCAATGGTAGCAAGCATCACCTTCTGATTGTTGAAATGGTTGCTGAGTAAGGTTTGAGCCTTAACTGGGAGTGCATTAACGGCGATAGGCTTGTCATTGCCTGCATTTGCTGCCATATTGCATGATAGTATGCAGCAAATGGCAATCATCAGAATTTTCATCATTCTTTTCATAAGCTACAAATTAAAAATTTATAATAACTAACAGAACTTTCGCATGTGGGGAAGTTCTGTTATTTTAACTTTACTCCTTTACGATTTCTTTTCCTGCTGCCTGCCAGCCAATAAAGCCGGAATCGAGTTCTATTACCTGATAGCCGTTCTTTGTCAATATAGCAGCGGCATTTTTGCTTCGCTTGCCGCTTCGGCAGTTCACGGCGATAGTCTTGCTTTTGGGAAGAGTGGCAGCGGCCTTCTGCTCGAAGTCTGATTTCAGTACGTCAATGTTGATTGCGCCACGAATATGCCCATTGGCAAACTCCTCTGCGGTTCGTACGTCGAGACGGATTACTGCGGTGTCAGCGATGGCTTTCTCATAGTCATCTGCCGACAGACTCTTATAGCCCTTATTTTGCGCCTGACAAGAAGACAGGCTTGATAGCATGGTTATAATGCTCATGATAAATATTTTCTTCATTCTCTAATCTTTTAATAATTATGCGCCTATAATCTAGGAGGATAAGCCATGCTCAACCCCCTACATTCTTGCAATATATCTGCAAAAATACAAAAAATATTCAGAAAGTTGATGATATGGATGGATTTTGTTAGCAGAGCGAACTCGATTTAACCTTATTTTATCATTTTTATCCCATGCAGCTCGTTACTCCGAGCGTAGTAGCGATAGCGGTCAGTATGCTGATGGCTATCTGCAGAATTGTTTTCCAAGTGTTCGCTTTCATCTTTCTTAGTGTTGAATGTTGAGTGTTGAATGTTGAATTTATTGTGGGGCGGATTGGCTTGGGCTAGGGGCTAGCACCCTAGCCAGTCTATCCTTGGACTATTCAAGGCCGTCGCCAGTATCGTCCTTGCCGGTAGTGCCGCCAGTTGATTCAGAGCCTTGACCTTCGCTGCCGGTCTGACCGGTGTTTGAACCACCTGGGGTAGGACCGCCTGGCGTATTATCCGGAGTAGTTGGCGCGTTGAGGTCAACGTTGGTCTTACCCTCCTTAATCGCCTTGATAAC